>ULVS01023695.1_pt1 | contig 72412 bp, 55 predicted proteins | sample 1959671 | NCBI WGS metagenome assembly ULVS01 (sample SAMEA4835792, study PRJEB28245) | human gut metagenome | biome: gut microbiome; material: fecal sample | place: Denmark | collected 2008
TTATTTAACAGTGTGCCTAATGCAGTTTGAAGTCTTATTTTTATCTGTTGTTCAATATAATCTTCATCTTTAGCTATTACAACTTCTTTGTTATTCTCTATTTTCTTAATATATAAATTTAAACATATACCAGGATTTAATATTCTATCTTCTTTATGATTCTCTAGATATGAGAACGAAGATAGATTTTCAGTATAAAAATTTATAGTTAATGTATCACTTTTAGATACAAAGAAGTTTAATTCAAAGCTATTATTTAAGACTTGTGATTCTTCAAATAGCAAATCTCCATTTTTATTTAATTGAAAATCTATCATACTGTATCACCTATTTTCTTGAATTATCTTTAGATATTTTATAATCAGCTATATTGTCATAAGCATCATCTAAATCTAAATCTATATTTTTATCTACAGCATAAGGATCTAGTATATTACTAAATATTGGTACACGAACTTGACGTCTTATAAGAACCCACTTCTGTAATGTTGGCTCCCAAACTTTAACAAGTACTGTACCCATCATAGTTAAGTTCCCTATTGAAGTATTCATAACTTCTTTCATATTAGTTAATTCATATAATTGAGAATTAAGCTTATGATAGTTTACACATAAGTCACTAGTTACAATATCTTTTTGTACAGTTATTGTATTAGAATGTAAACTTATTTCTGTAGCAGAACCTGCTTTAGCATTATGTTTATATTGCGTATAATTACCAGATGATAAGTTAACATTACCTTCTTTATCATAAACCATAGATGAACCAGAATTCTTATTTATAATACCTTTAGATGTATTGGTATCAGCTTTCTCTGATTGTGCAACGGCCTTAGTAAATAAATTATCTTTGCTTTCTTCTAAACTCATATACATCACTCCTTATTTATTGTAGAAATCCACCTAATGTACTATTTATACTGTTACTATAATAATCATAATTAGTACTATTATTAACTGAGCTATCATATCTTCCAGTTATAACAAAACGTCTACCGTCTTCAGCTATATTAACTAGATCACCAACAGCTGGTTCCCAACTAATTAATCCTTTATCATTATTATCTTTTCTTATAGCAACGTTATATTCTACTGTGTTAGCACCGTCCCTGTTTATAACAGAGACAGTATAACAATTTGAATTTGATATCTCAATTACTTTAGCTATCTTTTGTTGAGATATATTATATTTATCACTTCTATTAACTACGTTAGAACGTATTGTGTTTTTTAAACTTGACATATTATTCACCTGTCTTTCCTGGATATACTGTTATTGCAACACCATTATCAGTGTCTTGATAAGAAAATACATGACGTTTTATTTTTTTATTATTTGGTCCTAATGTTTCGCAATCTGTTTGTTTTCTAGCATTCTTAATTGCTGTTATTAATGAATCTTTATTATCACAGTCAAGTACGAATGCAAATCCTGTACTTTTCCATGAACGTGAATCATTAACCCTAGTACCACTATTAAAAGTAAGCTCTGCTCCTTGTAGAGCTTCATCTTGCATTATTACTTTTATTACATATATAGCATCTGTTTGTATCATAGGTAAATCAAAAACTTTACCTTTATCATCTGTGATATATTTAATAACTCTATCTCCACCTTCAAATTTCATACCTACTTCTAAAGCACTAGTTGCATGAGCTATTTTAAAGTTTTTAATAACAGAATGTCCGCCACTTTTAGCAAGCTTAATTTCGTCATCATCTTCTATAGGAGTTAAAGCTAAAACTCTTTTATTAGTAGGCAATTCTTTTATTGTTACTTTTTTCTTTTCATCAGGAGGTAAACTTTCGTATTCTTTTTTATTTGGATCATCAATACCACCTATTTGATAAAGTAAGAATGTTTGATCTGTTTTGCCTTTAGTATCAAAGCTTAATAATCTATCTTTGAATTTAAGGGCTTGTATTTCAGCTCCATTAGATGAATACTCTTTTGAAGCATAACCACATATTTCTTGATATAGATTTTCTATAGATAAATTAGTATCATTAGACATTTGAGCTATACCTAAAGATTCTCTCCAATGTTCAAATACACTATCTACATTTGAGCCTTTACAGAAAGATTTAGTTAATGAACCAACTATAGGCACATCAGTTATCTTTTCATAACCTGCCATTATCATAGCTTGTATAGAGTCTTTAGATTGTTTGTAAGGGTAACCCATTACAGAACCACGATGACCTGCCATACCAGCTATTAATTGTCTTTGATATTTATTTATAGGATAAACAGTTAAAGCTTGAACGTTTCTTAACCAATTGAATAAAGCAGCTTGAATATTCTTTGCAATTATAAATATACAAGCACCAGCAACAACTGTTTCGATTAATGTTACAGGATTTAATAATACAGCAGCTACACCCGCAGTTTCAGTTCCAACTGTAGTAGAAGTTATTAATTGATTAAGACTTGCCCAAGCTTCTGCTCCACCTAGGCTTTCTACTAAAGAACTTAATTTAGCAGATGACATTATTGAAGAAGTTAAAGTTGCTGTAGCACTAGATTCAATTAATTTAGCCATACCTAATCTAGCTGTAACAGCTATACCTTCAGTAGCTAAGAAATGTCCAGTTACATTTTGATAACTTGTTTCTTGAGTACAGTCTACTGCACGAACTATTAAATCAGGAGTTATTGTAGTAGTAAAACCTGTTTCACTGTTCATACTAAATACAACTGTTTCTACTTCCATTTGTCCAGACATATCTTCATATGTATCTACGATATCAAATCTATCGTATGGTTTAACTGAAGGATCTCCTATTACACATAATTGTCCATCATACATATCCTTTACAGATTCTCTAAGTACGTTAGTAGTTATCTTTCTTGCTAATTGTTTGTTGACTTTATCATCATCAGCATCAGTTGACCATCTTTCTGATAAACCAGTTATAAGTGGTATGTCGATACCGCCGTTACCACTAGCTATAAGACCAGTATCTACTGTCATAGATTTTTGATATTCAGGATATATATTCATGTCTAGATATACAGGACCTACTGTAGCTTGTTCATGTCCCCAGATAAAGTCTGTTGCTTGCCATGTACCTACAGCATTAGTTTTCATATTAGCTTCTGTAGCTTCGATGCTATTATAAATTATATCGTTATAAGAATCGAAATAATGATATTGTTGGAAAGGTTTACGTCTTTCATATATAACGCTGTTTACTTTCTTATAAGCATATGCATAATAATGATTACCTTTCATCATACATAATGTGCTTCTCATACCAAAGTCTCTGATTGCTGCAAAATAATCATCACCTGCATGAGCGCATAGATTAACTATTTCCCACATTGATTTATCTTGTATTGAACAGTTGATTGTAGGAGTCGAATTACTTTCTGACTTATCAGGGACTAAAGCTGTTACACCTGATAATATAGCTTCATCTGATACTTCGTATAAGTTTTGAACTATTTCACTATCTGCAAATATATCTTTAAATCTTCGGTCTCCGAAATGATATATACCAAATGGGTTTTCAGAGAAGAATCTGTTGTTAAACATTTTTCTGATAGCTGTTTTAACTACGCCACCGTATTTAGCAGTCATTAGTTTTGCAACTAAATTCTTAGGAGTTTCACCACCACGAGCTATTGCTCCACGGATATCTTTACATATTGTAACCCAGCTTTGCGCTTCTTCAAGGGATTTAGCTTCAAGTTCGCCGAATGCATTTAATGGATTCATTAATTCATGACCATCACCTTGACATACTACATCGATAGTTTCGCCGCAGTTAACCTCGGCTATTTTACCATTAAATACTATAGGCAATTTAGAACCATCAGAACCATAACCCATTCTTACATGAATTCTAACACCTGCACTTAATACTGTAGTATCTGTTAATTGTTTACGTCCACGTATCATTTCTTCTGTATTTAAATAAGCACGAGGAGAGAATATACTATTGAAGTAATCTTTAACACCATATACATCTACGTATTGTTGATACACTGTATTATCGTATGTAGAAGCATATGAAGTATATAAGTTACTCATAGTAAATGTGCATGTATCTGCTGGTACTTTTCTAGATTTAACAATATCTATATTGCTTATAGCTGACATGTTGTAGAAGTTATCGTATAATTTCCATGTACCTATACGTCTACCTTCATCTACAAATATAATATAGAATGTAGGGAAGGCCCTTACTAATCTACCTCTTTTATCAGTAGTAAGCATATCATAGAAACTATGAAGTACATATCTTCTAGGATCATTAGAAAAGTTTTCAGCTATCTCTTGCATTAAAGTATTAAATATCTTTTGTGCATTTGATGTTATAGCGTCTGTATCTGTTTCCATATTTGTTCCTAACATTTTAATTCCAGCTAATGCTTGTAAGAATTTATTCATAGGAGTACAGTCAGCAGTACCTACAGAAGTACCAAGAGTCATATTATTTAATTCATCATAATTTCTCTTTGTTACTAACTTAGCTATTTTAGCGTTACAGTCTATTGCCATTAACATAACTGGATAAATCATTCTAGCGCTAAATATTTGAGAATAGCTTACTGGTATATCATCTTCTATTAATGCATCCATGTCTTCTTTAGACATACCATATTTTCTTTCTATCGCCTCATTAAGTCCTTCTTCTTGTAGCTTTTTGCCACTGCCGTGGTCTTGATCGCCACTATTATAGTTTAAAGAACTATCCCATTGATCAATATATTCGTCCCATTCTTTTTTTACTTGGTCATAGTTTCCAGCTATAACGTCTACTTCACTTATAAAATAACCATCTATTAACATCTCTTTTAGCTTTTGTAATACTACACGTATGAAAGCTACACAGTTATCACATGCATTAGTAGATATAGCTTTTATATAATCACGACCTTTTTTACTTCTATAACCTTGGTAGTTATAATATGGATCAAGGAATCCTTTTTCACACCATTTAGGGTCTTTACTTAAGTCGTACATTTCTTTACATTTATAATTAACTTGGCTCTTAGGACACATCATATTTTGTATTCTTTTGATATTGTATTTACCTATTCCCCAAGCACCGAAGAAGTCTCCGACAGTAGCTACATAGTACCAATAAGCATCTTCCATACCTAAATTCTTATCTTTAGCTATCTTCTTTATATCTTTATCGTTTTCGTCGTATGCTTTAACTACTTTATTATCTTTGTATCTTATATTAGGTTTATTAGTATCACCGTTAATAAATTGTTGCGGAGCCCAGTCATTATTATTCTTGTTATATTGTTGACCAGTACGACAACAACCTGCTGCGTAAATATATCCTTGTAAAAATAATGGTAGATTACCTTCATCCCATGTATCTTCATCGAATTTTTCACCAGCATTATCAGTAGTAAAAGAAGAGTCTCCGTAATAATAACCATCTTTTTCGCTAAAGTGACCACTAGCTGCTCCACCACTTTCACCAGCAGTAGTAGCAAGTTTCTTTAATCCGCCTTTTGAATAATGGCCCATAGGGTCTAAAATATTTAATAGTCTTATACCAGCGTCTGTATCAAATACTTTACAGAAAGCATCAGCAACACATGATAAATCAGCATATCTATTTCCGCCTTCTAATTCCATTGGAGAATATAATATTTCATTTATAGCAAGAATAGCATTTCTTCTCTTTGTATATATTTCGTTTACCCACTTCGCTTCTTTATCTTCTTTTTTACTGTTAGCTTTGTTAATACCTGATACTTTTAATCTTTCAACCAAATCATTAACATAAGTTTGAGACAATGTAGCAAACCAACCTTCTTTTATTTGCCATCCATTTTCTATACCATAAGCTGTTAGGCAAGATAAAGTTGTACCTAATTCCATTAAGTCATCGAAATTATCAGATGCGAACATACTACCCTTTTTAAATAAAGTTTCTTGTTCTCCTGATACATTAAGTTGGCTCATTAATTCTTGTGCATATTTAGATACAGAGTTTTGACTGTTATCGCACACATCAAGTCCCATTATCTTATTAAGCTTAGCCGCTAAAACAAGACCGCTGTCATCTTCCATATGTAATACAGAATCACTGGCAGAACATTGACCTACTGTCTTTGTCTCTGTGCCGTCTTCCTTATCCTTTTCAGCTGCTACATAATACTTATCATACAGATATGTTTTAACTATCTCTTTAGTCATCTGAGCGCTATATTGATAAGAATATATAATATAAAAATCAGGATCGACATATGCTCTATTCTCATTAGCATATTTTAAATAACTCCAACCTAGTTTTTCTAATTCAGCAAGACTAGGCAAATCTAAGTCAGGATACAATTCAGATTGTGCTAATGCTTCTTCTAATGAGAAATAATCTTTTATGTTAGTAGATGCTATGTCACTAGTAAATCCATTAGTATTTATTTTACGTAAAGCTTCTCTTTGTCTTAATGTTCTATCTACAGATGTGAATCTCATTTGTATTTGATAAGTTCCAGGGAAACCATCTACTGTTGTTACGTTAACATTTTCAACTAAGCATTCATTAATTCCTAGCATCTGTAAATAATCATTTTTAGCTTTAACTGGGAAACAAGGCATTACTCTACGATATGTTTTAGTTGTTTGTAATGCATAAGCAGGTAATTGATTCATTAATGATACTACTAATAAATCTTGTGTAGTAAACATTATCTCAAATGTTACATCTCCTCCACCCATAAATTGAGGAGCAAAACCATCTTGAGCTTTTAAATACATTTCTGTAAAAGTATTTTGTGTCACTACATGTAATAAATCTAGATCTATACTTACACTGTTGCCGTTTAAGTCTTTTATATAAGGAACAAATTTCATAGCTTTAGGATCTGTATAGTTTGCATAATTAAATACTTCAGAAGTTGTACTAACTTTAGATGGTTTATTGCTTCCTGAGCCTGCGGCCATTATAGCAGCAAGTCCTGCATCATAAGCGGCTGATACACCGACAAATTTACTGTTTTCATCATATTGAGCTGTTACAATATATTTACCGTATCCATCTTTAAAGAAGTTAGCTGATGAAGCACCTTCATCTGTCTTAGTTGATAAGTCTCTGACATATTCTCTAATATTATCTAGACTAACTTTTGTAGTATCAAGCTTAATATTAAATGTCCATACGACTGCTGTATTAGCACTATTTAACCCTTCATCTAGTGTAACATCATTAACCCATCCTAAATTAAATAATACATTTAGTCTGTTATTGAATATAGTTTTAAGATCGCTAGGTTTAACATCCATAACATGAGTTCTTGATTTAGACCATGATGTAGCATAATCATCAGTACGGAATATATCATTAGTATTAGCACCAATTACGCTATCTGATGTATTATATTTATTTTTAAGTTGAACTCTACTATCTTTAAGCAATGTTTTAAGTTTGTTTTTAAAAGTATCATTATCTACTAATGGATCATCGCCAGCTATTTCATTTACATAATTTGATTCATCATTATTTAATGATACTGAAGATATCATTTGACCATATCTATCTTTATCTTTTTTACATTGCAAAGCTTTAGTTAGCCAGTTATCATCTGGTACGTAAAACTCTATACTTTGAGAAGTTAAATTCGCATGTTGTAAGACATTCTTATAAGAATAATAATATTCGCCATACTCATATGTATTATAAGTATATTTGCTTATTTCTTCTCCGTGCATGATACATCTTTGATAATAATATCTATAAACTTCCCATTCAAAACATTTTGCAAATATAGGTTCGAAATCTTGTATTTTACCAGTATCACTATTTACATATTGTATAGGTAAATCTGGCATATAAACTCTGTAATTAAACTCACGAAGAGTAAGAGTAGCTTTAAGCAATTTAGGGAATCCTTCGACCGTATCAAGTGAAATACTTACCATTGTTACAGCTTCTATTCCTAATACATTATTAATATAATAATTATGAATAGGTAAGAAAGGACATATTCTAAATTGAGCAAATAATGCTCTCAAACCATTCATATAGTAAGTAACTTTTGTACCATTAGGCGTTTCTGCTTTATATGGGATACCGTTAATACCATTTTCACCATAAAAGAATACGTCCATTTCAAGTACTTGTTCACGGTTAGCTTGATTTTTGACCATGGTACCTTTACTTCTTAATAGCGGTACTTTTGTATAATCTATGTTACTTACATTACGAATACTTTGTGGAGGAATTAAAAAGAAGCTATCGCCAAGCAATACAGTACATTCTTTTTCTGCGTTCCATTCTAAACCAGTAAGAGATTCATGGAGTTTTATCATCTTTTCAAACGATTCATTTCCATTAACATTACTATCATCTATAAATCTATAAGAGTTATTATAACTTCCTATTTTAAATGCATCATTACTTAGTCCGTTATAAATACCTTCTAATTCTGGAGAACCACTGAAATCAGGATCTGGTTCAGTAAAATTAGTACCTGCTTGAACATATTTAGATACATTAATCCATACAGATTCTCCGTTCATTTTCATCTTAACATATAGTGTACCTAATAAACGTCCATATTTATCTGTACCAAATGGAGAATATGTTAATCTACTTAATGGTCTACCATCTTGTTTATTAATCCAACTTTGTATTATATTTTTCACTGTTTCAGGGAAATAATATAAAGAGGTATAACATGTATATGTAGGAGCTGTTCTAACTGCAGTAGTAGTGTGAGCATCAAGTATTAGTATCATATCTTGTATGCTACTCTTCTTATCTATTAAAAGCTCTTTAATTCTTTTTTGAGCTTTATAACCATCTAGTACTGTATCCTTGCCCCAAGATTTACCAGCTCCTACGACTAACATAGGAGTACCACCAGCATAATCACTAGATGAACTAAATAAATAAGAAGCATCTTTTTTAACTACTTCTAGATAAGTAGTTATTCCGTCTTGTTTGTTTTTATAGAACAAAACAGAATGTGATTTATCTCTTTCTGAAAGAGTCCATTTATTAGGATCATCGCTCTTATTCTTATTTATAAGATAAGGAGCATATTGTATCTCAGCTTTTTTAGATACAGCTAATCCTTCTATTTGGTCCCATGTTAATGCTTCTAATTCTGTATCTTTATTATAAACAACTACAGCTTCGTAGTGAGGGATTTCGGCGCAGTCTACACCTGCAGCTCTGACTTTAATACCGCCTCTGTCGTCGCCACCGCTACTAACACAGTTCATAGATTTAATATAATCTTCAAATCCTTTATACGTTTTAGAACCTATAGTTGCGCTTTTACCACCATCATCTATATCAGAAAAACTAAAACCATATGTATCACCATCTATAGAGCCCATGTCAAGCATGTTCTTATTATATTCTATACCGTCTACACTTAATACCCAGACTTTTTCTTTATCATCATAGCCTAGAGTTTCACTGTAAGGAGCTTCGCAATAATAAGCTACATTCTTATAATCATCTTTGCCTTTATTTAAAGAATCAGATATAGACCCTAGGTATTCAGTAATACAATCTTCTTTTATCATTTCGTAGATATTAGGGACAAAATCTTCTATATCCATATCAGTATTTTCTACTTTAGAGACTTTCATCTCTGCCCATTTATCTCTTATATCTGAAAGATTATTAGCCATTTTTTCACTTCCTTTACATATAATAAACGATAGGCCTAGGACAATCTAAGCCTATCATAATATATCCTACTTAATAATATAGTTTTACATATAATTATTAATTATTTTTTCGATATCTTTATCTGACCATCCACCACTACTATTACTTTTGAAATTCATATTTATACTTACTGCACCACCAACAGAGGCTGATACTGCTTCTTTCATAGCTCTTTTCATATGACGTTCACCTTTCTTAGTATTAGCATTGATATTGATAATATAGCCTTGTTGTGAATTGCCTGTAACAAAGCCTCCTTGATTGTCAAAAAATTCAGGAACAGTCATTCTATCGTTTGCTTGTTGTCTTTGTTGTTGTTCATCTTGAACAGCTTTGCTCTTCTTAAGTGGTCCACCTGCATATCCTGCAGCAGCTACACCTATAGCTAAACCGATAGCACTAAATCCTATTATAGAAGCGGGACTACTTAATAAGCTATCTTTGCCACCTTCAACTATATGTTCTAATGTTTCGCTACCAGATCTAGTGATGTTTTTAAAGTTGTTTATATTCTTTAATCTATCTGCCATAACTCTAGTACCTTGTCTTTCAAAATCGTGTTCTTTATAAGATACATCTTGACCACTTAATAGACTTTGTATTAAAGCTGTGTGACTCTCGCCAGAAGCTCCTTCTACATTAACTAATCTTTCTACACTACCACCATTTCTACCGAATACAGCAAATAAGTTAGCATCTGCTCTAAAACTTTCGCTAGTCTTATTTAATGTATCTATAGTGTCATAATATTGTTCAGCAAGATACATAGCCTTACCTTTTTCAGTAGCATCTTTAACGCCTTCTTTTTCATATTTATCAATATAAGCAGAAGCCTTGTTAATCATAGATTCACTTAATGTACCATCATCTACCCATGTATCAAATTGACTAGCTACAGTAGAGAATCTACCATAACGTTCGAACCAATTTAAGAAATCTTCACGAGTTTCTTGTGTAGCTCTAGCACTTCTTATTGATTGCATTGTTCCACCAAATGACATGAAACGATCATCGCCAGCGTACATTTTAAGCTTTTTAGCTGATATGATATCTTGTTCTGAACCACCAGAGAATAAAGTTATATTTCCTCTTTTTAGAGCAATAGCTTTTAGTTCGGGACTATTTCTGATTTCACTTTCGCTCATACCAGATAATCTTAATCTACGTTCAGTATCTTTTTCTGCTTGAGCAAAGTAATTATCAGATGCTTGTTTCATAGCATATAATTGAGCATCGACTAAACCTATGGCATCTTTAGAACCTTTGAATAATAGTGATTCAACATATTTATTTTGTTGGATTCTTCCAAGTGCTGCAGTTTCTGCTTTGTCAGCTATTTGACTACCGCTTTTTTGTAATATATAAAGCATTTCATCTAAAGCTTCTCTTTGGTTGTTACCAAACGAAACAATAGTTTTAGCAGATTCTTTATCTCCTATTTCTCTCATGCCTTCAACGTATTTAAACTTTTCGCCTTTAAATAAATCAGGTTGTTTATCTAATACATTTACAGCTTCTGCGAAATAACCTTTTAATTCGTTATCGCTTTTAATTAATTCTCCAGCTCTAACATTTTCTCTTCTATTAAATGTTCTTAATCTACCAAGAGATGAACGGCCGCCTTCTACTTCTGCTAATAAGCTGTTACCATCTACTGATAGAGCCATAGATTTATAAGCTCTACCGCTATCTTTAGCAAGTGTTTCTGCTACGTTTTCTCTTACAACTTTAGCATTGTCTACAGCGACTCTAATAGATTCTAATTCTTTTCCTCTAAAGAAATCATAAGCTTCGCCAAGTTCTTCAGCAGTACCTCTGACATGATTTTGCTTCATTGATTGAATAGTATTTCTACGTAAGTTTTCTTCAACCATATCTTTATCTAAAGAATCTATGTCTATGTTTTGAGCTTTTAAATCAGCTTTCATTTGTGCCATAGAATCTTCTTTATGTTTGTTATATAAAAGATAGTTTACATTATTCTTTGCTATTTTAACTGTTGAAAGTGAGTCACCGTCAAGGTCACCATTAACATTAGATAAAGTATGTCCTGCTATAGCTGTAGCATTGTCAGCTAATGTTGTATCTAAGAATGTGTAGTTAGTAAGTGCAGATGTATCATATATATTAGGATAACGGTCTGAAATATCCATAGTACCATGAGTTTTTAAATAGTTTGTCATTTCATTTCTTAACTCAGTTTTATCGGTAATAGGTACCATGTTTCCACTAGCATCTTTCTTAGTGAATCCCATTTGTCTCATGAAATCATAATCAAAGTATCCTTTATTTTGGAAATCGGACATTGATGATAATCTGTAGTTATAATATAAACTAGGACCATTAGGACCATGTGCTTCCCATTCAGATACTGACTTACCTAATATTGTCGCATTGTTTCTGAACCAGTCTTCATCAACTTTATAATTATCAGGGGTATTTGCTCTTATCTTATCTATTAATGGATCATGAAGTTCTGATTCACCAAGAGTAGCTTGTATTTTAAGACGTTGTGCAGGAGCATTAACTCTCACTTTCGCTTTCTCTGCAAATACATTACCTTTCTTAACTATTTGTTGACTTTCAGTATTTAATTTATCGTATAAGTCATCCATTCTGCTAACTAATCTAAGACCTTCTTCAGTATCATTAAATCCTAAGTTAGACCATTCTTGCCATGTATTAGCTAAAGCGCCTGCAGTCTTTTGCCAATCTCTTTTAATTTCTTGACTGTTAACTACATTACCTAATCCAGGCACTGCTATGTATCTATTCCCTGTTTCAGACATATTAGCATAATTTTCACCTAAGTCTAATAATATAGTTTTGTCAGCATATGAGCTTACAAATTGACCAGCTGAAGCTCTACCAAGATTACCTACATATTTTTCTGCAGGTACAACTTCTACTCCTTTATCTAGTAAAGGCTGTAAATCAACATTTCCGCCAGCATTAAATTTAGCACCAGCATAAGCGATATTACCTTGATAGAATAATTCGGCACTATCAGTTCCTAGCTTCATACCACGTTTTCTGACTACTTCATTGTATATAGGTTCAAGATGTCTGTATTCTTCTTCCTTTAACATCTTTTCAGTTAGCTCATCTTCTTCTAATGGATTAAAAGTAATTTGTTGTTTAACATCTTCTAACCATGGTTTATTGACATTATGTGTTTTATACTTTTTATTTATTTCAAATTCTCCATCTTTATTACGAGCTATTAACTTATCAGAAGCTTCTTCTATTAATTTAGTATATCCATAAGGATCACCGCTGTTTGCAATTAAATTACTCAAACGTCTTTCAGTAGTACTGTTTAAAGCTGAGTTGCTAAGTATGTTTCTAAGCTGATCATCTACTTTCATAAATGCAGCGCCATCAGACATAGCATCTATTTCGTTACGTATTTCTTCTATTCTTTCTGGTAGAATTTTAAGTAAATTAATATGTTGTTCTGTAAGATCTTCAGGTTTAATCGCCTTTACTTGATCTAGCATACGATTGTATTGTCTTAAAGCTTTTTTAGCGTCAAGATATTCTTGACTGACACCAGATTGCACTTCTGAATCTTCAGCGAATGCAGTAGAAGTAACACCTATAGAACCAATAGCATGTCTTTTACCATCTACAGTTATTGTCTTAACAGCTCCAACTAATTCATCTACGCCTTCAAGATTAGTATGAACTAATCTATCTTCTTCTGGAGCATTCTTAAGTATAGTTTTGTTTATTTCTCTGAATAAATTAATTATCTTTTCAGAGTCTAATACTTCAATACCTTTTTTATTTTTATCATATGTATTTGTACTAAATAGCAATGATAAGTTTTGAGAAATGTCGAGAGTCTTAGCTTCGTTTACTCTTTTGCTATTATCCATTTCTCTTATAAAGCCAAACTTCTTAGGATCAGAAGCTATTATTTCAGCTACTTTATTTATACCTGATTCCCATTGTTCAGTATTACTAGCACCTGGTTTAGCTGTATATTTACCGGTAAGTCTTATAGCTTCACCTAATGCACTAGACATTTGATGACCCATATTTTCATGGCCTGTAACATTATCATTAGCTATTACAGATACCATACCGAATATACTATTTTCACCAAATACAAAATCACGATAAAGTAATCTTTCACGTTTAGCGGCTTCTTTTAAATCTTGTATAGTATCAAAACCATTTTGTTTAAGAATATCTTTTGCTGTCTTACCACCATCTTTATAAGCTTTTTCTAAATCATGATACCAAGCATCAAAAGTTTCATCTCTTAATACGATATTTTTAATCCAATGATCTTTTTCAGTATCAGTTAATATCTTTCTTATCCTTGGGTCATGTGAACCAGCTTTTGCATATGGTATACGAGTCATAGATTTTTCAGCACTATTAGAGAAAGTTTTAGGTAATTCTTGTTGAGAAATATGTGCTACTTCGTATGCTGCAGTAAATTCATCGCCATTTGAAAATAGATTAATTACATCTTTTATGTTAATATCTTGTTTGCTAAAGGTATCATTTATAATTTTTGATATTTCAGCTTCAGATAATTCAATGCCTTCTTTATTTCTAAACTTTAGACTTAATACGCTTTCTGGAAACTTAGAGCCAAATCTTTTTTCTATATCACCAAATGCTTCGTAAGGGAATATAGTTTCTCCACGTTTAATAATAGTACCTGGAGCCTTAACGTATCTATAATGTCCATTTTCGTCTCTCTTTAATTCACCAAACATCTCTCTCATTTGAGGGATTTTAGTCTTGATTAATTTCTCAGGATCTTCTCTTTCAAGCATAGCTTCTATAGCAGGAATAGCATTTAAGTTATAGCTTATCTTTCTAACGTCTTGAGGGTTATCTCCGATAAGTCTTTCAAATAATTCAGGGTCCATAAGTTTACCTTGTTCATATACAGAACCTCTTATTATATGTTCTACTTCAGACATTATTTGTTCAACATCATCTGCTATATACTTTCTATCTGGATCGTTTGAGTATTTATTTATAATAGAATCGATTACTGAATTTCTCTTATATTTAACTAATTGAGATATGTTTTGGTTTGACATATTTAATTGTCTTATTGCAAAGTCACTCGCTAGATTACCGACTTCTTTAACGTTTTTATATATATTTGCATGTACTTGTTTAGTATCTATAACTCTAGCACCTATTAATAGATTTTCATATGTCTTACTAGCTTCTTCTATAGTGTTCGCTTTTATCCAGTTTCTGTTAAAAGCAGATACTGATACTGGACGACCATAGTTATCAAATCCTCCAGAGCCTTGTGGAATATATAATTCATTGACTACTTTTATACCTTTAGTCTCCTTAGTTTCTTTACCAGTATCATTTATATGTTTTAATATTCTATCAACAACAGAGTTATTAGTAGTAGCTCTATTGAATTCTTGTAGTATAGGAACTACGTCTGGAGACATTAATGATCTTTGCATAGGATCAAGTTTACCAGGTTCTAAAGATTCTGGTATTCTTCTTTCCATTATGTTTTGTAAATCATCAACATTGAATTTATCATTGTTGCTCATACGAGTTATGATGCTATGAAACTCTCCATCTTCTTTAAATAGTTCAGGGTATAATGGGTCTACTCCTCTTATATCAACTGGGCTATTAGCTAATAATAAAGAACCATAATTATATTTATAAACAGGAGCTTCATTAAGATCGACTTGTAATTTACCAACAGTTCTTCTGAATGAGTCAGGATCTACTTCGCCCTTTTCTGCTAACCTATTAATTCTTTCAACTAAAGTCTTCATCCCACCAAAATGGTCATCTAAATTAGTTCTGTATTTTAAAGCCTTTGTTCTTTGATCATATTCTAGTACATGGTGTATAGCAAGTCTTTGACTTCCACTCTTACCATATAAAGCACCTTGGTCGCTTATGATTCTAGCTATATTATCTAAGTCGACTATCTTTTCTCCTTTTTGAACAAATAGTCTACCAGTCTTTTCATTAAATACTAGATTCATATCTACGTTACCTGCAGCGTTTATTAAGTCATTAAAAAATGTTCCGTATTGCTTTTTTAATGTACGATATGCTAACATAGTATCTTCTATAGCGTCAGTGTTTGAACCATGCAATGCTTTTAAATCTCTAGAGAAAGTACCTTCATCTACAATAAAACTGTTGACTAACTTCTCAACCATTTTCTTTCTCTCTGTACCTTTTGTTGAAGATACATCTATAGTTTTACCTATACCTTTCATAGTTTCTGCCATTGCTTCAGGAGTTAGATTGTTTCTGTATTTACTCATTAGATAATTAGTTTTTATTCCACGTTTTATACTTGGTCTAATAACTCCAGCTTCTGGATTCACTTCACGAACTTCAGATATACCTTGTTCTAAATATGATAAAGCATGGCGTAGATTATAATCTTTCTTTTGTATATAGCTACCTAGTTCTATTATATGTTGATTCTTACTAAGTACTTTATCTTTAGATAATTCGTCATTTACAAATTGATAGAATACTTGTCTACCAGATTGTATTCTTTCAGTTTCTGTTAATTGACGTGTCGCACCTGTTTGTATTTTAATAAGTTTATCTATAAAGTTCATACCAGGGTCAGAACTATCAAGACTATATTGAATTATATTTTGATACTCTTTAGGTGACATAAGACCATTAATATTGCTAGCTTTCTTATTGAAATAGAAATCTTTGCTTAGTTTAAATTCATACATATTATCTACTAAAGCTTTAGGCATAAGCTGAGCGTCAGCATTTAATGCTAAGTTACGTACGCTTTTTTCAGATAAGTCCATGAATTCACCTACAGAGTTAGCTACTGGAACACTTAATGCATCATTAAGAGCAATAAAGTCATTATTGATTGCAGCCATAGCTTGACCACTTTTAGCTATAGTTGCTCCATAACTACCATGTTGACTAGGATTTATATTGTGAGCTTTAAAAACTGTGTTTAATGCATTTCTATAATATTTCTCTTGTTCTTTAACATGTTCAAATGAAGCTATAGCATTATCTGCAGTAGCATCTAGTAATACTTTCTTTTCAAGAGGCTTACCGTTTTCGTCTCTAGGATGGAACCCGAATGTATCTTTAATATTCTCTCTGATTTCATCAGCTAAGTTCTTAGTAATTTCTACATTTCCTACTTTCATTCCGCTGTATTTATTGTAATAGATACGTCCTAAATCATCAGCAGTCATTGCAGATAAATTCTTTTTATTTAAATATTCCATAAAGTCTAATGACTCACCAATTCTTTTAGCAGACTTGTCTCCAAACAAGAAGTTTTCAGCAGCTTTCTTTTCGTATCTTCTCTCGAAATTAGAGTTCAAAGCACCCTTGATTTGTTCAGCTTCAAACATACTGTTCCATCGTTGTTGATTAAATTCTAAACCTTTGTCAGTAAGTATGTATTGTTTAGCATATGATTCAGCTACTTTTCTGTTGCCAATATATTTGTATCCTCCACCTGTAGTAGATTCGGCAAATGGAGTTAAGTATGAATCCATAAATCCTTCCATTTCTTCTTTAGTAGAGAATAGCATAGTAGTTTGTGCAGGGCTTGTTCTTGATTTATATTTATCACCAACAACTTGTTCTAAGTTTAAATAATATACTTCGTCAGTTGCAAACTCAGGTACTAAGTTAGCTAATTGGCCTGAATATTGAGATGTATCTACAGAACCATAATTAACTATAGTATATGGTTGATTTCTAATTACACCTATTTGTTTACCATGTACAGGATTATATTCTATACCTCCATTTGGATTAATAAAGTGACCAGTAGAAGTTATTATATTCCCTTGACTGTCTCGTGTAAAGTTAAATACTTTCTTACCGCCAAAACTACCACTCATAGTTTTATTAGCCATAAATATTTGTTGACGATTAGCTTTGATATCAACAGCATTATCGAAAGAGCCCATCATATCATTCATAGCTTCTATAAGAGTTTTACCTTTAAAAGTGTCAATAGCATTTTGATCAATACCTATTTTATTTAAATAATCTTCTGTAAATCTATGAGTAAAGAACGCATTAACTACGGCTGTATCATTACCTGCACTATGCGCCATAGCGCCTTCAAATAAGTGAGGGAAGAATACTGCTCCTATATTTTCTTGCTTATTAATTCCACGTCCAGCTTGAGCAAGTATTTGACGTCCTCTGTCAGATACATCCAGTAATGCACCCATGTAATTCTTGTTGTTTACTACTCTAGAAAAGTTTAATGAATCGGCTTGTGCAATAGGTCCTAAATGGAATCCTGGAGTATTTATTCCTAGGGTACCCATCTTACTAGTTATATATTTCTGTGCAGCTTTATCACTGTTATAAAGTTTCTTTACATATTGATTAAGTGCAGCATTATCGAATCCACGTATATTGTGACCTACTACTAAACCGTTTTGATCGTTTCCTGTCTTCATTATATCGAATATATAATCAATAGATGTCTTAACATCTTTTCTTAATCCTGAAGCTTCATCTATAGCTTGTGAAGCTTGTTTTTCTATATTTATAAATTTATTAACACCTGCAGTAATCTGTTCTAAATTACCCCAAGCTTCTCCTTTTTCACCGACGAATGAGTCGATTACTCCGTAGCCTTTCTTTCCGTCAAAATGTATCTTAGTATCTTTATGACCGTACATACTATAACGTTTTGCAGAAACAAGTAGACCTCTATATTGAGGGTCTTCTGCTAATTTCTTAGCACCATTAGGACTCATAAGTACAGCTCTAATTTTGTTTAACTCAGCTGTATGATTTACAGTACCAGATAGCATAATATTCTCACTAGTTGTTTTAGCTACTTTATCATCAACTATATGTTGCTTATTAATACCGAATTCAGTTATACCTAATGGATTCCAGATACCATCAGACATACCACCAAGTGTTTCAAGGTCGTAACCAATTATAGTACCGTTATTCTTTATTATGTTTTGATATTTATCAAATACATGACTCATATTATCATAAGAAGCAGTAGTATTTATATTAGCTAAATTATGATATTTAAGAGTTACGTTACTAGGACTTGTTTTGTTTGTGATAGTATTGAAAAATTTATTAGTACTTAATATATCTAAAGCTTTCTTAGCAGCTTCGCTTTCTTCTACTCTATCAAATGGCTTATGAGAAGTTTTAAGAACTAATGTATTATCATCTCTAAAGATGACTTTAGATTGATTAGCAAAAGTATCAACAAAGTCTTGAATAGCTGTTATGTCATCAGCAAACTTAGTACTTACTCTCTTTTGTCTATCTGCTAATGTCTCGCTGCTACTTCTAAAAGTACCATCAGCTCTTCTACCTTTAACGACACTATATTTATTATCATATATCGTAATATTTTTATTAAAATTCGCCATATACGCACACACCTACCTTCTTATGTATATTACGAAGAAAGCCATGGTTTAACATGGCTTTAAAATATTAAACTAGACAATGTTTGAGCTGCAGTAGCTACCTTATAGCCTGCTACTTTTGTAGCATCACTCACTGTACTTTTTACATCGCTGTATATCCATAGACCAGGGGCTGATGTAGTTTTAACAGATATATTCATTGGTCCTATTCCCATACCATGTAAAGATGTTAATAGATTAGTTCTGTATAATTGTCCTGAATTATTATTGTAATCATCTATACTAGGAGCTGCCTCATACATAGGTTTAGCTTTTTCAGATTCATAGTAACCAAAATCAGATAACATCATACCTTCGTTTTGAATAGTTTTCATCTTAACGTATTTAAGATTCACATTAGGTTTCCAACCTTTCCAGAACATAGAAGGCATTTTCTTTCTTTTAAAATATCTGTAATTAGATTTCATCTTATCAGGTTTTTGTCCCCATGATATTTGCAATGGACGTTTTAAATAATCTGGCATATATTTTAATATTTGTTTTTGTTCATGTTTGTTTGTAACGTCCATAAATGCTTGGAAGTGATCTTTATATTCATCTGGAACTGCAGCTAGTAATTCATCTTTAGTAGATGTAGGGCTTAATCCATATAATGTAGATTCTGCTTTCTTTTTATAAGCTACAGCAGATTGTGTATATTTACCACCTTTAAAGAACATATTATTTTGTTCTTCAAGAGCCTGTCTTTGTTGTTGAATTTCAGCTAACTTACTTTGTATCTTTTCATTAGTAGAATTCTTTGTTGCAAGTTTAGTAGCTTTTCTATCAAGCTTAGCTATCTTTTCTTTATTCTTGTCTAACTCTTTAAATGTACTTCTTATATTAGAATGTTCAAAAAGCTCAGCCTTTCTAGCTGCTTTTCTGTACAATCCCATATATTTAACATATTCCATTCTGTCATAATATTCGTCTATGTCCCATCTTTTCTTTGTTTCTTTAGAAACAAATTTAGTTGAGAATATTTTATCTTTGTCAAAATGAGAGTTCTTTATAGCTGAGACTCCTAAACCTACAAGAGCTCCTATCTTAGCACCAGCTTTAAAATCGCCAGGCAAAAAGTTAAGTTCTTTATTAAATACTTCTCTTGCAAATTCATTTACACCTTTTAAATTATGAGAAATTATACTACCAGCAAATGCAAATGTAGTAGCTGCTTTAAGAGGATTGTCTGCATTATCCCAACCATATTTAACGGCACTAATAGCAGTAGTAATAGCTGCTCCTTTTTGTGCATTAGTTAAAGAGCTTCCGCCATTACCTTCTATCTTACCATTACTTAATCTAGTAGCATAACCTAAAGCTATACCAAGGAATGATGCAGGATTCAATGTAGCCATAGTAAATGTACTAACATTACTTAATAATTTACTGTTGGTTTTACCTGCTATTTTACTAAAATGTAAATAAGCATATCCTAATGCTACTGCTTCACCTGCAAGACTCTTGCCACTATTTTTATTAAATGCAGGAGTTACGAATCCTTTAATAGGATGATCCCATGTATTAAATGGATGTCCATAATATAATTCGTTCTTGTAAGATTCAAGAGGAGTTTCTACTTTTAAGAATTTACTGTGTACGTATGGCAAAGGAGCGTGTGCTATAACTTCTTGAATACCTCCCATGACTTCTTGAGAACCAGATTGTGTACCAGCTATACCAAGAGCCGAATTGTCTTCTTTATTCTTTTCAGCATACCCTTCATTTAACAATCTCTCATTTATGTTTGATGATCCGCTGTATACTACAGCTTCTGTTATTCTTTGAGTATTTTCTAAATCTATTTTCTTATCTTTATATGTACGATAAGTAATCTTTTGCCCAGGTTTTAAGTATTCTTTTAATGCTTCAGTAGTTTGATTATTTACATTAAGTCCAGCTAATGTTAATGTTTCACCACCAGCTAATATAATTTGGCCGTTACTTATTCCTTGAACTCTACCTTTTCTATATTCAAGGTTATTACGTATATACTTATAATCAAAGAATTCGTGATTACCACTCATCTTAGATGCACGCACACCAATGTCTTCCATCTCTTTAACTAAATTAGGATCTGTTACTGTATTCTTAGCTATGTTTTTCCATTTCTTAAATTCAGTACTATTAGGAGCAATGTCTGCTAAGATTTTATATCTATCGAATGCACCGTATTTGCCAAATTGGTCAGGATGCAAATCATACATAGCTTCATAACCCTTACCAGGAAGTCTCATTTCGCCTTTAGGTATTTCTACATAAGGATCGCCATAATGATATGTATCTGGTATCCAGTCTGGCATATTATTTCTTAATGGATTATAGCTTACTCTAGACTTATCAGTATTAGGGAAGAAACGTCTAGCAATTTCCATGAGTTCTCCACCTAAACCGCCGATATTAGAATCCCAGAACCCACGGCTGAAACTTGTCATTTCACCAGCATTAGCAAAACGATAAGTATATGTATCTGTACCAAATACCTGATCACTAAGGAATCCATATATACCAGTAAGATCTTTTATGCTGTGTTTAGCATCTCTGGCATAATCTTTATAAACGCTACGGTCAACCATCTTTTTAATTTCATGGTCTGAATAGTATTGATTATCATAATTAAGCCTTTCATTTGCTAAGTTACGATATACAAAAGTACCTTCGCGTTTGTCTGGCATTAAAGTAGAATTATCTATTCGTCTAGCATGTTTACTCTTACGCTTAATTGCTGTATTAACTTTTTTAATTATATTAGTAGCACTTTCAGTTACACTAGTAGCATTGTAGCTGCTTCTATTTAATTCATTTACAAATTTTTCAGCTTTGCTTACTATGTATTGTTGTTTTCTGCTAACTGTACCACTATTATAATCTATAGTATCATTTGTATAAGTTACTCCATCTGGAGGCTCATACTCTCTTATGTTCTTAACTTGGTCCATATAATTCATGCCTTGTACAGTTGCATGTCCATTTGAAATAGTTACATTAAGTTCATCATCATCTGGATTGCCGTATGGAACGTACTCAGCATTTCTTATATCTGTACCGTTAACTACCATTAAGTCGTCATTTTCTTTAGCACGTTGTTTAATTCTATTATTTAAGTTTTCTATTATAGCTACAGAATCTCTACCATCTCTACCTAAACGACGTTTGACTTGAGGTAGCATTTTAACTGGTTTTAATATTTGTCCAATAGTAGGGTTAAGTACTGCACCCCAGGCTGTACCTTCAGTAAACATTTTACCAGTTAAAGGATAAGGTCTATCATTTTCTTTTAAATGATATTTTTCTAACCAGTATGGGTTTAATAATCTTCTAATAGGAGCCAATGGATGTTGTGGAGTTGGTATCCAGCTATGAGCCCATCTATTATCTATACTTCCATAAATACCAGCATCTTTCCAGTCACTATTAGCTCTTTTTAAATAGTTAGGTTCCCAATAAGTGATGCTTCCACCTCTATATTCAGAAGCAGAACCAAAACTCCAGAATCTACCTTTACGTACTGGAGAATAACCTGTTTCATAATATTCTTGTTCTTCTTCAGCTGTATTGAAATGACGATCACCGAAATAGTATTCATGGATTACAGAAGACTCAGCTAATGAATTTAATGCACCATATAAAGGTGTATGTTCTATTAATCTTCTGCCTGCTATATCTATGTTAGCTAAAGAGTTAGCAAAAGCACCAGGTATAGAAGTTCCAGTCAATTTCTGTGATTCATAATTTAATACATTATAGCCTTGATATATAGCGGCTGCAGGCAATAATCTTTTAAGTGCTATGTTCTTTACAGTTTCAAGAGGGCTACCCATATCATTTGCACTTAAACCAAGACCTTCACCTTCAATACCGTAGCTTAATCTAGATAATAAATATTGTAGATTTATTGTAAGCTCAGTTATATGTTCAGGGTCATTACGTCCAGCATTAAGTTCGCGTACAGTATCTTTTAACGCTTGTGCATTAAACTTAATACCCTCATTTATATTATATGTGAATATTTGAGATGCGCTAGACATATGGATTAATCCATACTTAGTATAGTCTGTACCATATTCTTCATTTAGATTTTTATTATATCCTATAGAGAATAGGCCGAAATCACTTTTAATAGAGCCTAAATCATTTTCAAATATATTTTTCATTTGAGGATTAAGCTCTAATTCAGTATTTAAAGTATGATCAGTGTTTTCATATAAAGAATTAACTGCACTAGTAAAATTAGATACAGTTCCTAAATGAGTTCTATCTTCAAATACAGCTAATGTACCCATACTCTTTAGCATAGCATTATCTTTACTAGTAATAGGAATATCATTAACATTCAATTCATCTATCCAGTTAAACATAACATCATCTGTGCCTTGCTTATTAAGCAAAATATCTTTAACTGTTTCTATTCTTAATTGACCTTCAAGATTAAGTTTAGTAGAAGAATCAAACTCTAATTCTAATATAGGTAACGCTGCACCCTTTTTATATAATGTTTCTGTAGAATCTAATGTAGCTTTAGTATCAGTTATTAAGTTATCAACTATACTTCTAAGCTTATCATTCTTAATATCTTTAAGATTATAATTACCAGCTTCGTCAAAAGCAGCAGCTTTAATATAGAATGTTATATCCCCATCCATTAAAGCTTGTAACATATCTCTTTGCTTTTCTGTTATATTTCCACTATCAATGATAGCTTCCATAGTTTCGTCTGTTATACCAGTAAGCTTTTTATTAAGTAATGCAGCTACTGTTTCTTCATTTCTATGTAATCTAGATTTATATTTACTAATTTCTGTCTCAGCTGTACCAAGAGATCTCATATCTTTTACAGTATCAGCAGGAGATGCGGTAGATAAATAAATACTTTCTATGGATTCGATTTGATTAAATTCCCAATTAGGATCTTCAAATTTTGTTAGCGATCTCATAAGATGATTGATAGGATTAAACTTACCATCTTGCACTAATCCAAGCTTCTTAGCAAGTTCGCTATGGAAAGCTTCTGGTTTATATTCGTCAGTAGTACCTAATAATTCATTTAATACTCTACGCTTATAACCACTAACCATTTTAACTCTTTGGCCGCTATCAAAATCTATAGTTATCTTGCCATCAGTATTTTCTCTCATATCATATAAATAGCCATCCATATATAAAGATGGAGTTGATGATATGTTTCTCTCTCTATCTTCTTTAAATGCTTGCCCTACTTCATCTATATCAAATGTTCTAGCTCTAGCAAATGCTGATTTAGTATCTGCTGGTATAATAGCTATGTCAGGCATTCCACGTTTATCGTCGAAACCTTTTGCTAATATTTGACCAGGCAAAGTATCTTTAAATTCATTTTTAATATTCTTTGCAGTCTCTGACATTTCTTCTATAGAGAAAAACTCAGGACCGTTGGCTCCATCTCTTATTCTTATAGAAGGATCCAATACTACATTTCTGTAGTCTTCTTCACCATACATATCTTTTAATGTTTGGATAAATGTATCGTAATCAAATTCTTTACGTTTAGATCTAGATGAAGGCTTCTTAGCTGTAACATTCATCTTTTCATACAGAGGAGATTCAAAATCAAACTTATCTAAATTGTCTTCTAAATCTCCGATGGTTGCAGCCTTAGAGCCTGTTATAAACTTTTCAGAGTTCACATCCACATCTAAGAATTTCTTAAAAAGCTTATCAACTTTATCAAATGCGCTTTCTTCACGAGTTCTATGCCCTTTTAAGCTATCGAATAAATCCTTGTTCTTTCGTAAATAAGGATCTAATGAATTAGTCTTTGGACTACTTTTCTTTTTAACTTCATTGATAAGAGTGAATATTTCATTAAAGTCTGTTCTTTCTATACCTATACCTTCCATGGTCTTCGGTATCATTTCATCTATTATCTTACTTGCAATAGCTTCGTCGTCTAATTTATCGTATACGTTTTTTACTATTTGTCTTGCGTTATCTTCAGTAAGATGTTTGTACTTTTTGCTTTGCAAGAAATATTTATAAAGCTCTTGTCGTGCTAATATCTTACCAGCAATTCTCTTGTTCTTTTCTAATGCTTTGTATCCAGTCTTAGAAATAAATTGTTTGTGTTCCAGAGCTTCACGTATAGCTTTTGAATTCTTTACGTTAAGAGTTAAAGGGCTAGTTTTTCTTCTCTTAATTTCATCTATAAGCTTAGATCTATTCTTACCAAAGTTCTTTTGATAAGCTCTGTAATAAGTCATAAGATTTTTCTTATCACGACCTATTAAATCTTTTTTAAATCCTTTTGTACTTTTAAGTAAAGGAGAGGCAGTATCTGTCAAAAACTTATTAACAGATTTATTACGATTTAAAAAAACTGCTCCAGCACCAACAGCCAGAGCAGTTACACTTACTTTACTTAATCTTTCCAGAGTTGAAGGATCACGTTTCTTATCTCTTCTTTTTCTTGCCATTTAATTATCACCTACTTGAATATCTATCAGATATACCCCAACCTACTCTTTGTGCTGGGTTAACGGTACTAGCATTCATACCTGTATCACCAGTAAAAGCGTAATCAGTACGCATATCAAATTCAGGGAATTTCTTACAGAATTCCTGATATTGTCTGTATTGTTCAGGAGACATAGCTGGTCTATTAGATTTCTGTGGTTGTTCAGTTTTAACTTCTTCGTCACTAGTTTCAGCAGTAACTTCTTCAGCTTCTTTATTCTCATTAATTGCTTTTTTAGATTTGCCTAAAGCATTATTAATAACTTCAACTACATCTGTATTAACTTCTAGACCATCAAGATTTTCTAAAATCCATTCAGCCCTCGTAAATAGTTTAGTAAACTTAATAGTATCCATTTTTTCTATTTCTTCTAATTTATAAGCAGGGAAAGCTTTAGTTATGATACATGTCATTTGGTTTTCTAATTCGTGCATTTCCTCCCTATACATTTCTAATAGAATACCCATATCTTCTAATGACACGCAAGATTTGTCTAATATTTCAGTACATAATTCATTTGGTATGCCCCCAATACAATCATCCCAATCATAATCGTCAGGATACAATACGCAAGTGTCGCATATTAAATCTTGTTTTTCAATATCTTCTATATCGGCCATCATTATATTTTTGTATTCGTATCTAGTAATAGGGCGGTAAATAAATATTTCACCCATAATCTCAGTATAGATGATGCTATCATATTCATTTGATAACTTCTCTACGATAGCATCAAATGCAACTTGATTATAGTCTTTGCCGTTAGTTTTCATCTTATAATCGTTTTGTAGGTTTTATTCCATTTGGCATGAATCCTGAATAATACATACATTCATCAGCTATAACTTCTGCTACTCCCGCAAATTCTTCTATTATATCTTCAGTTTTAGGATACAATATGACTTTCTTAGCCATCATTTCTTCTCTGACATAAACTATTTCTCTATCAGATAATTCTTTATCTTCATAGGCCATTATTTCTCTGTATTCAGAACGTTTTATAGGTCTCCATATTATTCTTTCTCCTGCAACATCTGTTTCGTAAATTCTTTTATATTGCTTTTTGAATTTATCGATTATTTTTTGTACAGCTATTTCTTCTGTATCCATTTCTTCTACTTCTTTTATTTCCTCTTCTGTAATTTTAGCTTTTTCATTAACTTTCATTTATATAACCTCCATATTTTTTATTGTTTTGCTAAATACATATTTCCTTCATAAAGGATGTCGTATTTCTTTTTATTGTGCGTAAGTGTATACTTAAGCGTACAAGCAATTTTAGGATCAGTTTCGTCTTTATCATATAATATCTTATTTATGTATTTACTTATTGAAGGATGATCTAATAAAGATACATATATGATTCCATTATTATCTTGTTTACCAGTAAATTGTATGTTAGATTCTATTCTCTGATCGTCGATAATAAGTTTGAAGTCGCTTATATTTAATACATTACCATCGAAATCTTTTATATTGACTTTGATATAGTAATAACTATTTTCGTCATCAGCATACAATATGCTATGAACTACGCCTATATCACTTCCATCAGATTTTTGATATTCAAGATATTTTTTGTTGTAATCGTCACTATCATTTGCATCTGCACATATTACTTTATCAGTAGATGAATCAGTTTTACTTGTAGAGCCTTTATCGTCCTTTTTATCGTCTTTCTTGGTATTATCATTTTTAGATGGAGTCATTCCTGTTCCATCGCCTTCTATAAAATCTTTAGCAACGAAACTATATACTTCCATTATAGGCTGGCCTGTAGTATCAAGTACTGTTTGCATACCAGATATTTGTACTCCACAAATGGTTTGACAATTTGCATTATAAGTTGGCAAATCTGATTTGTAATAACCATATCCTAGCATGATATCAAAGTTCTTAGACCATAATGGTTTATCGCGTTCTTTATCACCAGGATTATAAACTTCTGATTCTAATATTGTTTTATTCATAATAGAATCATCAATCTTAGATAGTACATCGTTTATATGCGCACTATTAGTGTAGTTAAGAACAAAAGAGCCACTTACAAATCTTTGGCCAGGAACTATAATATCTGCATAGAAACAGTTATAGCCATATATAGGTAGCTTCTTTTCCTCTACAGTAAAATCAAACTTATAAATATCTTCCATTAATACATTGCCAAAGTATATTTCAGAATCAACATTTGAAAAATATCTTTTAATGCCATAAGGAGTGTTAACAGTAGTTGTAAAGAACTCTCTATCACTAAGATTGGTACCGTATGTATAATAATCTCTAGTAGCCATTATTTAATCACCTCCAAAGACATGTTGTAATTATAAACTTTATTAGTTACGTTATTTATTAGTAAGAAGCCTGATCTGTAAACCATAGTTTTATCTATCATATAGATTAATGTATAATCACTATTTCTATCTGTTAAGTCGACAGTGTTTGTATCATAAAGCGTAGACTTAGTTGGCAAATCTTCTCCTATCTTGTAATCTATTAAAACTAGGTGAGTATCATTCATATTACTACTAAAATTAAATACTTTATTTTTTTGTTGCACATTACATACTAAGCTATATGATTCATAATCTTGTCTGATTAAATCATAGAATATTTCATCAAGATATAGAAAATAAGATGATTCATCAAATTGACTGATAAATTCTTGTTGTAATCTGTACATAGTATTTTTAAACGATAATGTTTCTGATATAAGAGATAAGTAAATAGATTCTAGTACTCCTGAATAAGAATAGCGTGCTTTGATAGAATCGATTCTGCTCTTTAAGTAATTCTTTATAAGTGAAGATTCGAAATCTACTAAATCTGAATTATCTTCATAAGTACAAAGAATAGTAGGTTTGCATATACTATTAAATTCATCATCTTCTATCCATGTCAAATAATAATTATCTTTTGTAATTGAAGTCTTATAATTATCTAATTCAAGATGTTTATCATCTGTACTAAACTTATATTTTCTGATAGGAGTATGATCTAGTACTTCATATATAGAAGCTATACATAAATAGTAATTGCCCTTTTGTAATGTTTCAGAATAATCAACATCGGCGTATAATATATTGTTTTCATAATAACAATATGGGCCGTCTATCATATATTTATCAGAATAGAAATTATCACGAGCAATTAAAGCATATAAGAAATCTTTAGAATATTTAGCATATTTAGTTTTATAATTGTTAAAATCATATGCATACAGATTATTTATATCGCCATAAACATTTAGATTCTCTTTAGCATCGTTATTAAAACAACAATAATTGTAAGATATGCCTTTACATTGATTGAATATAGGTTGTAGATAATATCTTACATTAGGAGTACCATAAAACTTCATTTCGTCTTGTTCCTTAACAGAATACATGTAATAAGCTTTGTGTCCTTTAATCTTATATAGATTGATTCTGTTTATAGCATCATTTATCTGTATGTCAAGATTAAGAATGTTGTTATTATAAATAGAGTTTCCTGCTATTGCATTATTGTATATTAATGCTAATTGATTCTGTAGCTTAATTGCGTATAGAAGCACTTCTTGTTTAATCGCTTCTTTATCAGTAGGAGTAGCTCTATTGATAGGAGCAGCTGCATAAGTTGCAAAATTTCTTGCCATTCTAGTAGTAGCAGTAGGTGCGTTTAATACCTTATCTATAAGATTATTATCATCCTCATTATTATATAAAGCATGATAATCGAATTCATCAAGATTATTGACCCATAACTTTTTATTAGATTTAACGTAGCCTTCTAACAACTCAACATCATAGTCTTGTCTTTCTAATGGAGAAAACATAATAGATTTACTCTTACTAGAATATCCTTCTTTTGAATTAATTGTATATAATTCATATACATTACCACTAATTAAATTAGCTCCAATACTTTCTTCATTTAATGTTACAGTACTTTTAGTTAAAGGTATATGATCATAAACTATTTGATTAGTTCTGTCGATTAATACAGCTTCATCATGTCTAGAATTATTTGCTTCTATTTCAGCACTGTTATGAGTCATATTTATTATAATCGGATAATCATTGTTTGATGACTCTAAATTACCTAATTTCGAATTTACGCTAAAGTATTCAGAACCTAATTCTTTATTATTTTTTCTATCAAAGAATTTAATATTGTAATTACCTTCACTTAATTCTACATACCATATATTATTACTTAAATTAGCTCCAACTGAATTATAAGATTTGTTTGTGTTTATATCTGTTATTGTAACTGTTACGTCAGGATGACCATTTAAATCGACAGATATTACTCCTTTATTGCCAGGAGCTAAAGGCTGATTTATTCTGTAATATGGCTCTTTTTTCCCATCGTCATCAGGTTGATATTTATTAGTATCGCTAGGACCTTGTGGTTTGCCTCCACCACCTGATGGTTTCCCACTACTTCCAGGATAGCTTTTGCCATCATATGAGGGGAAAGGTATATTATCTTTAGAGATATATGTTTTATTCTTTTTCGGTTTAGATGTACTTTTAGCCCATTCCGTTTTTTCAGCTGTTAACGGATCCATTCCTACAGCAACAAATTGGAATGTATTTTCTGTGTATAAATCGTTTATACTTAATACTTGTCCTTCATCTACAAATTTTACTCCGTATAAAGCCATTCTGCTTCTAGAGCCATACTCATTAGCCAAAGTAATTGTAAGGTTAAGAGCTGGTATTTCATCTGCTAATATAACAGTATCGTTAGTATATTCTTTTAAATCATTAAATATCTCATCAGCGAAATGTCTGTCAAATACTGCAAATACCATAGACCCTGCTATTGTTCTTTGACCCATTGTATATTCTACAGCATTAATATTTCCTATATTACGTACAGGAACTTTATCTTGATGTGTAGACGTACTCAGAGTTTGTAAAGAGCCTAGAATATAACAGTTCTTACTGATAGAACTATCTTCGTCTATATTAGCCAATTGAGCAGTAACTATAGCATCACAACCAGAATAGCTATTATACCCGTCTATATTAAAATACGTAGCCATTTTTTCACCACCTTCGCGTATTAAAAAAGAGGGATAAAACTATCCCTCTTTTCTATAATATATTACTTATCAATGTATATATTCTACCAAGTACTATAAATTTTACCTGCATTATTTTCATCTATAGCTTTCATAGTATCTACTGATCTGCACATAAATGTATAAGCTTTTTCAGTAGTTAATGAGTCTACAGAGAATCCCATACCTTCATTTAATAGTTCAACTCCGTATAATACTATGCTAGCTTTTTGTCCATATTCATTAGCTAATGTTATTGTGATATCGAATGGAAGTAATTCGTCTGCGTAAACTGGAGTGGCACTATCATTAACCATATCAGAAGAAGTACCGCCAGTTTCTCCTCCACCTGTGAATCCGTTAGGTGAAGCTAATTCTGACATGTATTTGTCCCAATCTTCTACGCTCATGAATCTAGGTTCATCATTACTCATAAAAGCATAAGCATCATTTGCTTTGAATTTAGAGATTTTTTGTTCTGTACCTAGTTCAGCTAATAGTGCATCTCTATCGAAAGATACGAATACTAAGTTACCAGCTATACTTCTTTTACCTCTTGAGAAAGATCTTGGTTCTGCTGAACCTAAAGTATAGATTGCAACTTTTTCTCTATTTATAGAATAACTTATAGCTTGTAATTCTCCGATAACTTTACCATTAAATGTACAAGTTATATCACAACCACCAAAACTTGAATATGTACTAGTATATTGCTCAGTTGTCATATTAGCCATAGTTAAATTCCTCCTTTATTAATTTTAATTCCTAGTAGGAAATTATTCGTTTATAGCATTTTCAGTAACAGTTATAGTATTTCTTACTTCTCTGATTTCGTAAGCTGGATATATAGCATAATCTATCTTAACGACACCTAATCTAGCAGAAGCACTATCTGTAACTATTTCAAATGAATAGTCGTTGATTAATACACCTACTATTTTATTTAAAGCAGATTTTATAGCTGTTTCCATAGCATTTAAGTTAGATAATGTTCTTGGTTTACCGATGAATGGTTCGATAACTTCTTTTAATATTCTACCTATTGCATTTATTATCTTAGTAGTAGATAATCTTCTGTATACTGAAGTTGCAGGAGCTTGAGTTACACCATCTACTACAACTATTCCTAGAGTAGGAGATTCTTTACAACATACTATACCAATTGTATTTAACTTAGTTAATTGAGCATTTGATAATGTATATTGTAATGAGTCTATGTTGAAAGGTTGATTAGTTGAAGATCTATCTGGATCTAATGTAGATATCATACCAGCATATCCAGCTGCACCAGAAGAGATATAATAGTAACCATTACCAGTAGTAACTGTATATTGCATAAATGTAACTGATAAACAACGTCCTATTGGATGTGGTTCATTATTAGCATCATACATGTTACGTCCATTAGATTTTTTAGCATACATATCTAAATCTAAGTTGCATATTTCATTTACTCTATCAGCTATATTGTTTAATGATATACCTTGTAATCTGTCACAACCTATAACACCATGAGTTGGATAAGATTTTAATGAAGTGTATAAACAATGTTGAGCAAGGTGTCTTGCAAAGTTATCTGTAGTAGTATATGGTATATGTAAAGTAGTATCGTATGCAGTAACTACGTTACCTTTTTCATCTAATGCTAAATTAGTTCCAGAACCAGTTAATACTAATCCTTCTAATTCATCTTGGTCTTTACCTTCAACACATTCAAAAGCAAATCTGTCATTTAACATTTCACATTCATTAAGTTCTTTAACAAATTCTTCTACTGTACAGTAATCCATCATATCAGAATAGATATGTATAAATGTTATATTATTGCAATCTAATACTGGGATATCTGGTTCAGCAGCTACCAACATAAAGTCTTCAGTATCTATTACGTTATCTGCTAAATCCTTTAATGACATAAATGGTACTATCTTATTATTATCTTTTTTATAAACGAATGCTTCATCATCACAGAAAGCAACTAAATATTCGTAAGTACCAGAATCACTAGTAAATGGATCAGCTACAACAGTAAACTTAACAGCTCCACTATCAGTTGTTTCTGTTCCTTTTTCGTATACTTTTAATTCACCACTATCTTCTACAAGTACTCTAGATAATTCAACTATACCTGCTTCAGCATCAACGAATTTTTTACCATCAAATTTTTGAATTATACCGTCAGCTAAAACAAATGCTAATTGTCCTTTTTCAACACCATGGTCGAATGCAGCGTCTTTAGTTACGCAAGGTAATCTTAAGATTTGTTCATCCATTAATTTAGATTTAACATCTTCATCACCAGGATATGAAGCTAATTTTATATCGTATTTACATGGCATAGCATTTAAATCTTCTTTATCTATCTTGCAGCTTATGTTCATTATTTTATTTTGTTCTGCGTCATTTACAGCTATACCGTCATTAGACTCAACGAATAAGAAATCTTTTTTCTTAGGTAATTTAGCACTTAAATCAGTTTCTGCAGTAGCAGCTGCTAATACAAGATAATCTGATTCATGCATTTGTAATACAGAATAAATACCATCGTTTATTCCTACTACTTTGTATTTATCACCATCAGGAGAAGCTATAACTTTATATCTAGGTTCATATACTGCATTTCCTTCTTCTACTGAGCCACTTACTAATTTGTCTCCTAATTTCTTTAAGCAAGCTGTTCTAGCATATCCAGAACCTAATTTTTTGTATAGTTCGAATCCAGTAACATCTACACCTTCGTAATCTACATTATCAGCTACTAATATTCTATCTATTACACCTGTATCGTTTAAGAAATCGAAGTTTGCATCAACTACTATTCCGCTTGGAAGTAATTTATCAAATGTAGAAATGTTTTCTGCGAATATAGGATATGGTTTGTCAGGATTTGTATTAGCTATTAAGTGTTTCCATACTGGTTCTGATTCAGCACCAGATAAAGTTTGATCAGCAACAACTTTAACGTCAGTAGTCAATGTTACACCTTCAGCTGCTTTATCTCTACATATAGTATATATGCCTGGGAACATAGCTGCTATAGTTAATTGTTGAACTTCAGGATCTGAATTAGTTCTTGGTACACCATCTTTATCAACTAAATCTACACGTAAAACATTATTATGACTATTATTATTTATAGTATCTAATAAGTCGCTTAATCTTGATCCACGTTCAAATCCATTTTCATCTAAATTTATAGTAGTAACTAATAATTCATCAATTGAATCTACAACACCAGCTATTTTTTCATCGATAGTTGTTTTATCGCCAGGTTTATAGATTTTGATTATACCTTCTTCATCACCAAAAGCTGTACTTGAACCTTGTTTACAAGCAAAAGTCATGTAGCAAGCTTTATTACCATTAGAAGGGAATAATCCACTAATTCTTAATTTTAAATTAGACTCAACTGCTAAGTCGTAGTCTTTATACATTTCGTCTCCAGATACTCTGACTGCATATATAGTTCTACATCCTCTTTGCCAAGCATCGTATACTTCAGCTACTAATGTAGCTTCTCTTTTAGTTGCAGCATCAAAACTGTCACCAAATATATATTTAGCTTGTTCAGGAGTAGCAATTTGTACTGGCTTACCTACAGGACCATTGAATGCTGTACCTATTATTGTTACAGATTCAGTAGTACCCCAAGCACTTGTATCATATCCACTAGAATAATCTGGAACTACCTGAGTTATGACACCAGGAAGTGTCAATTCATCATCAAATAAAGTCATACTCATAGGTTTTATCCTCCTTATGTATTTATTTTCTATTAATATCAGTATTATTTTTTAATGAAGCTATTACTTCTTCTTCATTATCGGTATATACTTTACCACTAGCTGTTATTGGTGAACCATCTTCGTTAACAGCTTCTCCACGAAGCAAAATACTTTTTGTATTCTCTCTAAATATTACCCTATTTTTTTCTGTTAATATTATATAGTCAAGGGTTAAGATAGAGACGATATCTCTGAAGTCCTGTGCAAAATCATCTTCTAGTTGTTGATCAAAATAATAATTAACTATACCCTGTTTCTTAATATGTGGTTTATATTCAATTAACATATCTTCAAACTCATCCATTAAATCCCAACATAAATTCATTTCTGTATTAATTATGTAGAATCTAACTCTAGTTTGAAAACACTCTGAACTTACCTCTCCTGTACGTCCTTCATCATCTATTAATGTATCTCTGATATAAGGACCCAAAGCTGTTTTATCTCTATACTCTCTGTGAACTATTCTCCATGCTATATAAGGATGTGTTATAGTTTGATCCATATCTTCACGTACGCTATATGTTTTTTCATATGGCAAATATTCGACATGTTGATCTTCAAATATCGACTCCACTATTAATCCTACCATTGATACAAAATCTCTGACTTGAGCATTACCTTGAGCTCTTAATCTTTTTTTCTTTGTTTCTAAATCACTTGTTGGCACGCTATCAAATTCATTTTGTATGTATGAGTGTCGATTTAATAGAGTAACATCTAATGTGGTTAATATGTCTTCAAGTTGTTTAAAATCGTCTTGTTTCATATCCTAAACCTCCATTACAACTTTTAATTCTTCAATTGATCCGAATGGAATAATAGATAGTTCTATATATATATAACCAAAGCTAGGACCTGTTTTAACAAATCCGATATTTATTAATTCATATGATTTGAAAAGTTTATTGATATACGGTTTTAAAACGTTAGTAATTTTATTTGAGATTTGCAGCTTAGTATAGGCATTATATAACTTACCTTTATATTCATTTAAGTCCATTACTTTAATAACTTTTTTAATTATCATGTCTATTATTGCATTTTTATAGATATCTCTAGTTGTTCTACAGTTAACTAGATTTTCTATATTTGTGCTTTCAGTCATGTAATTATATTTAAAATAAATGAAATCGCTAAGACCTGTTAGATCGTTAATATCTAAATCATAGACTGGCGTATAATTTATAGATTTAGGATAATTAGGTAAGTCACAGGATGCTAGAAGTGCGCTTAATATAACATTGCTATATTTAATATCTTTTAGCATATTAAGAGTTATTAATAAGTTAGAACCATAGTTCGTTAATAAAGACATAAAGCCTGTTCTGCGCTTTATAGTATTCCATACTTTCTTCATCTTTGTTAGATAATCATCAATATCTTCATATAGTTCAGCATGCTTATCTGTCATAATTAAAGTAGCCAAACTATTAACATTTTTTAAAGTTTCAAGATAATAAAATACAAAACTTCGTGTTCTTTGTGTTGATGAGTCATAGAATGTATCACTAAGATATATACCAATAGGAACTATAAATGTAAAATCATACTGTATTAAGTTATCTATAATATTTATATAATCAGATACAGTTTGACAATTAACTGTAAATATGTTAAGAGTATCTGTTATAGCGTAAGCCTGTTTATAAGCTTGTGCTAAATCAGAATCTTCGCCATATAATATTATCGCATTATTTAGACTCATAGGATTTATAATATTACATTTTTCATTCATGGTATCTGCTGGACCTAATAGAACAATGCTCATTTCATTGTAATTTATGTTAATACTAGATTTATAATTGATATTATTTTTTTCGTAATTTATGATCATGTAAAACCTCTTTAAAATTCTTAGCAAATTTAGCAGTATTACTTTTTCTATTAGGACATACTAGTCTGGTAAATTGTTGACTACCTTTACCTCCTCTATGATATTGTATATGCAATACATTATATACATTTTCAGAATCTATGACGACATCATCTTTATTTACATATTCTAATCCATCTATATATACTATTTTAGGAGTAGAAGATATATTTTGTGCAACGCTAGTTTCACGTTCTCGTGATTCACGAATTACACCAAATACTTTTTTTATTTTAACTCTTGTGCCTAATCCTAGACATTTTTTACATGATAAATCAGGGTCTTTGGTTGTAGGATCTACACATGTACATCTAGTATTAGGTATCTTTTTTATAATATAGAAATAATATCCATATCTATTAAGTAACAATCGGACAGTTTTTTCATTAATTTCGTCTGTTCTCATATTCTAATACCCCCTGTCCCATCCGCCTCTATCAAGTAGAGTAGGGTGATAAGGTCTATAAGATTTGTTAGTAATAGCATATGAGTATTTACCACGTAATGCCCATTGAGGATCTGCAGTAATTGTTACTACATATGTTAACCAATCTTCGGCTTCTCCAGTTAAAGCATCTAATAAATCTTTAATAGCGCCAAGATCCATCTTTTCTTTTCTCTCTAAATCTGATAATACATCATGATATTCAGAAGGTCTTGCTACCGCTGCTATATAAAATTCACGTACGCAATCAACTACGGCTTGATATTTAATGAACATATGAAAAGGATAATAATCCTCTTTTATTTGTTCTGTAGTTCCAAATATATCGGCTAACTTTTCTGGTACAAGTTCAGAATCTTTACATGACCAGTATTCAGCTATTAAACTAGCTTGTCTTATATGATAAGCAATATCTGAATCTTCTAATGGAAGCCCTCCAGCTAAACTCTTCACATCTTGTATTGATACATACATTGGTTTTAATTCAGTTGTTACTTTTATATTTTCTTTAGTACTAGTAGTACCATCTTCAAATTCAAAAGAAGGAACGTTTAATGTATATTCGCTATTATCAAGTATCTTTACTTGATCGTTATGTTGGAAATATACAATATTAGGCTCATCTGGATCAATAAACATATACACAGGTATCTTTTCGCGTCCAGCTAGCACTCTAGGTTTGTCATCTGGAAATTCAAATTGAGCCATTATAAATCCCTCCTTGTCATAAATGTTTTCCCTATATATAATAAACCATCTTTAGTAAACTGTGATTCATCAGTTTTCTTGAATTTAATATTTTTATTGTATTCAACATAAAACTCTTGATTTGTTTTACCTATTTCAGATTTATTTACTATTTCAGGAGCTACTTCATCTTCTTCAGCAAACATATCTTCATAAGATAAAAAATCTTCAAAAGCTTCTCTGTTAGATATAACATTATCATCTAAATAACCAGATTCATCGTCTAATGGAGCTGTATAACAAGTCTGGAATTGTACTACCTCACTCCAATCACTGAAGTAATTTTCAGTCTTTTCTAATCTAGCTCTTAAGTAGAATATCTCATTTTTCTTAATAAATAAGTTAACTATAACTTCACTAGATTCAATAACACGTGTACCATTTTCATCAACAAGAACATTTCCTTTTTCGTCTGTTGCATATACTATATTTTCCTTTGATACATTTCCTAATTTATACATAGAATTATTAGGCATTTCTATAGCTTTACTATCACTAACTAGAATCGTTTCTTTATTAAAAAAAGCTATATCAGACGAAATCTCGAATCTATATTTAGTTTCAGTATCTTCGTTAGATATAGCTAATTTAATCCTTATAGGCTCGTCTTTAATTGTGTGCAAATATTGATCTTTAGGTGATATTATTTTAAGTTCACCCATAGATCCAAAATCGAAATAAATACGTTTGTCAAAAGCATCTGCTAATACTCTTCCTAGTTTATCCTTTATGTTTCTTACTATTAAATAATAAGATTCATTAGGAGCAGGAAAATCTTCTAAACATACATATATTTTTTTACCTCTTGTTTTAATTGTCTGTGGTAATTCAATATCAACTTCGTTGTTTATACTATAAACTCTAACTGTATCTAAATCTACAGTATTTGCATCAACATGAAAATTAGTTTCGATAATTATTGTTTTTTTAGAAAAATTAGTATCTATTCCAGTAATACAAAATACGTTTTGAACATTAGCCATTGTTATTTTCTTCAGCCTTATCTTTTTCTTTAATAAGCTCTGCTACTTTAGCAAGTGGACTTTCATCAGAAACTTCTTCTTTTTTTGTTTCTTCTTTCTTTACTTCCTCTTCTTGTTTTGGTAGCTTATTAGAATCATCTGGTTTTCTCTTAACTTTTTTTCTAGGTCTTTCGGCCTTTACTTCTTCCTTCTTTTCTTCTATAACCTCTATCTTTTCTATAACTTTATCTTTAACTTTTACTGGTTCTTCCAGTTTATTTATAGACTTTTTTTTAACCACTTCTTTTTTGTCTTTAGAAACTGGAGAAGGAAGTCGTCCTTCCTTCAATTCCAGTTTATTTTCTTTAATTGCTTTACGTATATTTGAAGTATCTTGGTCATTATATACAAAGCATTCTTTTTCAGATAAAGTTAAATATATATTAGTTAGAGGATCAAACCAACCAGCGTTGCCAGGAGCTAATCTGATTTTAGCTATAGCTCGTTTCATTGTATCACCTCAATTTCTATAATTAATTAGTAGGTCTATCTGGATATCCTATACCTGATTCTGTAGCTCTTACATTTATAACAGGTTGAGCTGGATAAGATGGAGCTACTGCTATATTCTTAGCTACTGTTATAGCTCTACCATTATTTAATAATCCTATACCATATCTTTCTTTACATTTAAGTAATTTGATATCTCTTTCTGGATCTACCCAGTCGTCCATACTTAATTCTTCACGTTGTGCGATTATACCAACTTCTTCTCTATCTAAGCAATACATATCAAATTTTTTGCCCATTTTATCAAAATGAATCCATGGAGAGAAGCTTACTGTTAATCCCATTACAGGTATTCTACCTTGTATTTGATCAGGTCTCATTATAAATTTTTGACCGTCACCGTTATTAGCCATACCAAATGCAGCAGGTGTACCTTGTATAGCACCATTTGGATGTACATAGTTACCACCTAATGCACCATAAGTTAAACCATTACCTATCATGTTATTTCTAGCAAATACAACCCAAACAAGTGGATGCATTATAACATCTGTAGGATTAAATCCTTGGCCTAATAAAGCCATTGCTAAATCTAATAAATCTTCAACAGCTAATGTGTCGTTATAGTTACCATCTTTACCTAAACCAGTAGTACCAGCTTCAGGTAATTGTTGTCTTAAATTGTTATCAAAAATAGGTTTACCATGTTGAGAGAAGTTATTGAATATTTGTTCTTCTTTTATTCTTCCCATTGCTTGACCCATTTTTCTTAAGTTTATACCAAGTATATCCCAAGAAGAATCGTTTATAGCTTCTTCAGTCATTGAAACTCTTACACCGAATTTTTTAACTCTGATTTCAAGAGTTGCGTTTTCTAAAGTGTTAACGTCTGCTCTTGATTCTTGGTACTTAGCACCTTCACCAACTTCATAAGCTATTAATTCCCCAACTACTGGAATTACATATACAGCTGATGAACCACCATCTACTCTTACTTTTTGGAAAAACTGTGTACCTAAATAAGTAGGTTCCATAGCTTCTCTTAATTTTCCTTCTATTACTTTAGGTATTAATTTCATTGTATCTGTAGAAGTTATTGCTTCTTTTATAGTCATAGCACCTTTAGAATAATCTCCATAAGCGTTTCTAACCATTTTTTCCATAGACTCGAAACCTTCTTTAGTAACTACGGGCGCTACGCCTTCAGAAACAGCTTCTTTTACGTCTTGTTTAAGCTCGTTTATTTCATTTAAAAAACCGTTTAAACTCATATCAAAATCCTCCTATCTGTTTCTATTTAGTCATTAATATTCTTACTGTACCTTTGCATCCGTCCCAGTCTAAATTAGTTGGAACCCCTGCTTCGCCACGTTTAACATATGCACCGTAAACTGGACATTTCATGTCAGCTTTCTCAGCTGCTTCTCTTTGTTTTATCATTATTAAACCTTTATGTAAGTCAGCGTAAACTATATCGAATTTACCACATTCTAATGCAGCACCAGGTGCTAAAGTTTCAGTTATGATACAACTATCTGCAGTATCTTTACCTATTTGTACTTTTAAAGCTTCTAATTTAGTGTTTGGGAATATAATAGGTATTTCTCTTCTTTCTGGATCATCTATGTCAGCTTGATCAGCTAATACACCTATAGTAGATACTTTTAATAAAGGATCTCCTGCTAATTCTATATCTCCAGATTTTTTAGATGAACCATAAGCTTTTATTACTGCGTTAGTACCATCTAATAGACCAGGAACTCCTCTATCTAATCTGTGAGCTTCATCAAATCTGCTGCTATATAATCCTTCTCTTGAAGAAGCTAACATATGTAAATCATTCATCATTGGAGTTCTATCATAAGGATATCCAGGATATCTAAAATCTGATTGATATAAAGTTGGAGGATTTTCTACGAAATCTTCACCAGCTCTATTAGAAGTTGGATATATGTAAGGATTGTAATCATTGAATCTTAATCTGTCGTCTAAAGCCCATTGAGCAAATCTAGCAGCACCTTCTGGTAATAGTGATGCATCTGTAGCATATACTTCACCTACAACTTGTCTTCTTGCTTCTTCGTATAATTCTATATCAGCCATAACTGCTGCATGATCAGGATGTCTCTTAGATAATGGTGATAATACAAATCTACCATTTTCATCAGAACATACTTCATCACCAGGTTTTACATTACCTACAACTGAACCCCATGGATTTTTAAGAGCTTTTTCTCCTTCTATGAACCAAGGTAATTCAACTATTGCATCAGTTCTGATAGGACCAAAAGTTATACCATTGAAAGCATCAGCGAATCTAGTATATTCATTTCTTTCTAATATACCAACTGGTACGTTACCAGGTCTTACATCTCTTCTAGCTACACCGCCAACACCTACGTTACCACCGTTAGCTTTTAAGAAATCTTCATCTTCATTTATTTCGCCATCAAGTTCAACCCATATTTTTCCAATTAGGAAATCAGCAACACCAGTGTATTTTTCTAAACTTCCACCAGCTTTAAAGTCAGCAGGTTGTGCTAATCTTACATTTTTACCACCATTAGCTATAGTAACAGCATTTAAATAGTGATTAGTATCTGTATCCATTACCATTAAATAAGGATCAGCTGCAACTATTCTACCTTTAGGTATAACCATTGCATTGTAACCATAAGCCCAACCATATCTAAATTGATCAGGTAGTCTAGGGTCTAAACCATATTTAAAATTTAGAACGTCATGGTCGTTTATGTTTAAAGTGTTATTACTTCTGTTTATTCTTTGCCCATCACGTCTATGTCCTGGTATTCCATCATTTATAAACATCTCTCCATATGCACCAGGTTGCATAAAATCTTGAGACATATTTGTATAAGGCATTAGTGCCATACCGCTTCACCTTCCTCTTTTTATCTTCTTAATAGATTGTTGTATTTTTCTTTCATTTGCATTTCAATGTTATTATTACTATCTTTTTTGTCCTTATTATTTTGCTTAATTGTGTTATCAGCACTTTCGTCTATAGATATTTTAGAATTAACTTTTGGTAATGCCTTAGCTAATTCAGGACCACTGCACATGAATTCTTTTAATACTTCTATTTTTGTATTAAGTGCTTCTTCAGTAGATTTAGACAATATCTCAATATTTTCACCTTCAAGGCCAAGAGATGTTCTCATTTCATTAACCTTTTCAGCCAATGCAATTCTTTGTTGTTTCTTTACTTCAAGATATTTTAATTCAACTGCTTCTCTAGTTTCTTTTTCTTTATCGCGTTCACCTTGAAGATCAACAACTTCTTTTTTCAATTTAGCTATTTCTTTTTTAAGTTCTGCTACTTCGGCTTTTAACGCTTCATTTTCTTTTTTAGCTTTATCGTCTTTGCCTTCATCTTTAGCAGCATCACCATCATCTGGGTCATCCTTTGGCTCATCTTTACCTTTTGGATCTTCGCCTTCAGGTTTGTCGTCTTCAGGCTTTTTGTCTTCTACAGCTTTATCGTCTTTAGGTTCATCACCTTCAGGTTTAGGCTGATCAGGGACTTGTTTATCCTCTGGTTTTTCGCCATCTTCTTCTAATGCTTTAGCTTCTTTCATCGCTAAGCTCTTAGAGATTTCGTCGTAATACAAATCTTTAATTGACAATTCATTCACCTCATCTTCATTATTATAAGATTCTGATACTCCTAGCATCTTTGCATCAGGCTTATAAATCTTTACATTATGAGCATATTTGTCACTAGGAACAATTACATATGACAATTCTTTAGGTTCCATATCTTTTATAATCCAAAAACATAATTTGCCATCATATCTTTGTCCTTTAACATGTTCACATTCGCCTTCTTCAGCTAGATTCTTACCACATATAGAACAACGTAAGTCTCGAACCATAACACCTATGCTAGTAGTAACTAAAGTACCATTCTTAATACCTTCTATACCATCTTTATTACCTACATTACATGTGAATACTAATCCTGGGCCTTTTGTTCTTTCGCATGAATCAACATATGTACACTGTTTAATTCTTCCTATAGTTACGCCATCTTGTTCTTTATGATGCATAATTAAAGGTCGTTCATAAGGTTCTGTCCATCTAGGAACACTTATTTCTAAACAGTGTGGCTCGTAATAATTTAGATTTCTTGTAATAACAGAATGTATACCTTCTATATCTACCATTATTGAATCCTCACTTATTGGATTTACACTTAAAGATTCATTAAGATCTTTACTTGGTATATAGTTAGGAACAAACTTTATTTGAGCATCAACCTCTTCTCTAATTTCTATAGCCATTATTCATTATCACCTCTCTTATCGTAAGTGATTGTATAGTTATTAAAAACTTCTACATCATTTAAACTTTCTACAAAATTAATATCTATATTTTCAATTTCATTTCCTTGTTTAATATAGACTTCTTTCATTCCTAATAAAGAACCTGCTTTGATATAAGAAAAATCATATGTAGTTTTTGTATGCTGTTCTAATAGTAGTTTTAAACGATATGTACAGTAATTAGATAAACTACTGATATCATCTTTATTATTACTACTAGAATCATTCATATCTTCAAGGATTGTACGAATATTTTTTTGTAATTCTTTATTTTGACTAGAAATATCAATTTTCTTATTAGGAAGTAAGTGATAAGATTCGTCAACTGAATTGATTTCGATTGTAGCTTCGTTAATGGCTCTAAGGCTTATTCTGTTTAGCTCTCTTATAAAGTAGTCATATATTGTATTTTCATACAGATTTATTACAGTTTCATTAGAAATACTATCTTCCTGTAAGTCTAATACAAAGTCTAATACTAAATCTGATAGCTCTTTAACTTTTACACTAGAAGTGCCATGTTGATTTTGTGGTCTGTTGTTATTAGTAGCAGCCTTATTCGGTTGCTTTTGACCACTAGTGTTTCTTGTTTTAGATTTACTAGTACTAACAGATGATTTACTAGAAGAATTTGATGATGAAGAACTTGAACTATTATTAGCTGCAGTCTTAGCTGCATTTATTTTAGCTAATCTTTCTTGCCATTCTCCATTTCTATCTATTTGATCAATACTAGATTTATCTGCTATCATACGTTGATATAATCTATCTTCATCTTCTACTGTATCTTTCATACCCATTTTTCTTCTTGCTTCTTCAAATGTAGTAACGTTAGATTGATATTTAAGCATTTCATGATTTTCTTTTTTAAGTTTAGTTTCAAGTGAGATTTCTTCAAATGCAAATTCTACATCTGCTGAACCATCAAATGGATTAAATCCACCTTCTAATAATAACTCAGTTATTACAGTTTCTTTTATCCATGTAGATATAGTTCTTTGTATAAACTTAACTGTATCATGTATTTGAGCTTCCATAGAGTCTGCGTCTTGTTTAGCTCCACCTCTACCCATTTGAGAAGCAGATACACCAAGAGCAGAGAAAACTCTATCTTCAAAATATCTTAAATAAGGTTCTGCATTAAGAGCATGACCTTCAGCTCCTATAGCTTTTATTTCTGTCTTTTCATTTGTAATAATAAGTCCATCAAGCGAACTTGATTCTACTTCACGTTTAGCACGATTTATTTCAGCATCAGTACCTTGAAATCCTACTTCTGGTATACCTATCTTCCATTGATATAGTGGCATAGAAAATCTGTGTATCAATGCTACTATATTACCTTCTATTTTTCTTAATAATTTAACATCATCTAATGCTGCTATTATTCTTGGTGTACCAAAAGCATTGTTGGCATCTTTATCGTAATACATATGAATAACATCACGTGGGAAGAATTGTTTTTTATTAGCCCCATGTCCTTGTTCATATTTAATTACATTACCATATTTATCTCTTTTGATTTTTACTGAAGCTGGATCTACCCTACAATATCCACCTACGACTTGATCACTGTCAAATGGAGTAGCTTTTACTCCAGGTATAGAATCGACTCTAGATTTTAATAGAATAACGTTTGAATATCTAGTAAAGTCATCAGCTATTTCCTGTAAAAGTATATCCATAGGTTTGCCTGTACAATAAGACATAAGTTTAAATCTCTTATTAAGATAGTCTATAGCTTCCTGATTATCACTTTTAAACGTCCATCCTGCTTTAAATATTAAATATGAATATTTAGAGAATGAAATTTTAATGTATGAATCAGATTCACTAGCATCTCTTATTTCTTCTAGGTTGTACTCTGGTCTACTAAATATTTCTCTACGATATACTTGAGAAGTTAAAAATCCTACAGATTTAACAGCAAAATTGCTTATAGCTTTAGGATTAAATAAGCTGCTTACCTTTTTAGTAAAAGATATGCCTTCGTCTACTCTTACCTCTTTAAATTCAAGGGGAGAGGATTTAACCAATCCCTCTTGAACAGTTTTTATTAATTCTTTTTCTACAGGATCAATTTTGTCTTTTTTGCTTGGCGGAAATAGGCGGTCTATTATATTCATGTGTAACCACTTCCTATTCTGATATAATACCTTCTATATCTGTATCTCTTATTATTAAATACTTATAGTTAGGTTCGCTAGCATCTATTACTTGCATACCTGCATATTTATTAAATAATACTATTTGCCCAGGTTCATATTCCATAGGCATTATGACACCGTTGCTTAATATTTTACCTTCCCCTACTGCATATACTTCAGCAAAGTCTTTTCTAGCTTCAGCATCACTTTTACTGTTTTTAGGTATGATTATACCTGAAGAAGTTTTTTCTTCTTTTCTTTCTTCTCTAGGTAATCTAAGTACTACTCTTCCTCTAGCTGGTTTAATATTCATTATCGTGTTCCACCTTTCTTAATCATTAATTCTTTCATCTTATAACCTCTTGCTATTTCATCAAAAAGATCATCTGAAATCTTAATAGATGAATTTAAATATTTAAATAAATCTATATATGTATCTTCATATTGCTTATCGTAAGATTGACGAGCTCCTTTAAGAACTGTATTAGATAACGAACCTTCATTAGTTTTGCTATTACCGAATTGTATATTTACGTAACGTTTCTTTAATTCGTAAGTAACTAAAAATGATTGTATATGACGTGTAGTTTGATGTACGTTAAAGTTATTTTCAAAGAAGCTTAATTTAACGTTTGATATTTTTTCTTGACGTAAAGCTAAATCTTTTAAATGCTGAGAATCAAGCTTTACTGTTAAATCTTCTATATTACCTACAAGTTTTTTAACGCTAGGAGTATCAAGTCCCATAAGTGCGCTTAAATTATTGTAATAATAGCCACTTAATTGCTTAATTAATCTATTAAAATAGTAATCTAGCAAATCAGATATATTTCTAATAAATTCGTTTTCTATTACATCACGTATATCTTCTCTTTTTACTATAAGCTCTGGTAAATCGTCTGTATCCCATAATCCATCGTCGTCATCTGGATCAGAACCATCAGGGTTATCTTTTGATGGATCATCATCAGGATTACCACCAGGTGTTGGTTTAGGGTTAGGACCAGGACCAGGATGCGAACCATCACCTGGCTTATCATCTGGATTTTCATCATCTGATACTACATTTATATAACATACAGCTTTCTTATGTGTATCAACTGATTCTACATAAATCTTACATTGTCCTACTTCATCATGACTATTAACAACACCGTACTCGTCTACAGTACATATATTCGTATCAGAAGAATACCATATGACTTCTTTATTACTGGCGTTATCTGGATATATTGTTGCTGTAAGTTGTACTTTTTTATATTTGTTCATAGCATGATATTTAGGTTCAACCTCTACTCTTAATACATGTATATCTTTATCATCGTCTCCGCCAGGAGTAGGTTTTGGCTTTTCAGGTTCATCAGTACCTGAACCACCATTTTTTAATACTCTGACTCTACACTTTGCATATTTACGTCTATCTGACGTTCTTGCATAAACACTACATTTACCAAGAGCAACACCATATACATTACCATCTTGGTCTACTGTAGCAATAGATTCATCATCACTTGACCAATAAACAGTTTTATCTGTAGCATTTGATGGTACGATTGTAGCGTTTAATTTTCTATATTTACCTACATTAATAAAAATACTTCTATTATCTAAATAGATAGATTGCACATTAATTATACTCGGTTTATCATCTCCACCACCAGGATTTGGACCTGGCGGATTAACAGGTGGCTTATCAGGATCCTTGTCACCTCCACCTCCACCAGGACCAGGTGGTTTGTCTGGAGGATTATCTGGATCTCCGCCTGGTGGTTTAGGATTAGGACCTGGTGGTGTGTTATCTTTATTTATTTTAATTATTAATTCTTTTTGAATTGATTTATCGGGTATAGTTTTATCCTTTAAAAAAGGAGTGTAGATCATATCTATTATAGGATTATAAATATCTCGTATTGCATTAGCTAACTCTGATGGTAAACCGTCTATTAAACTATCTATTCTATTAGCAGCCTGTGCAAGAGATGATGTTGTAGATACATTTGATGTCTGAGTAGTAGCAGGCGGATTATAGTCTGAATAATAATCTTCTGTATACTTTATCTGTGGCGTATAGCCTAAGCGTTGTTTATCGTCAGCCATTTATTTATCACCTTCTAAAATTCCCTAGTCCTCCAGACCTTGAGCCCCATGTAGATCTACTTGAACTATTGTAGAAAGAGTTATTATTATAATAACTGCTACTAAAATTAGTTTTAACCCATTTTTGTTGCTCGTCTGGATGTTCATCATATTGGTAGTTTTCATAGAACTCTTGTACTTCTGGCGCTACCTTACCAGTTCTTCCAAGACCCATTGCACGAGTATCATCTTTACGAGCTAAATTAACATTAGATGTAACGAAATTAGAAGATACTTCTAGGTCTTGCATTACTCCTGTTAATTGTTTAAAACGTAAAGTCATTGCTAAATAAGCAAGTCCAAGTGCGTCTATAAAGTGTTCTTCTTTACTAGTGAAAGTAGGGATTCCATTAGCTCCCATTCTTTCTACTTCGTAGTCTATTAATTGTTTGAATAATACTTCATCATATGGAGATAAAGCTAAATTGTTTCTTTCGAAAGCTATTTGTAATTGTGATACCATAAATGGTTTCATTGGTTTACTGTCCTCTTCACCAGTAACAGGGTCATGTACTGTTAATTTATTACTGAATGACCAACCAACTACTTTTTGTTTCAAACCACTTTCAGGATGTTCGTCTCCATAAATATGTAATCTTTCTATTTGATATTCACCTGCACCTCTATCACAATAGATAAATGATGGATTGTATATTCTATTAAGTCTTATAATAGTGTTAACTGCTTCATCATATGAGTATTCGGCTTTTGGCATTTCATATCGCAATAGAACCATAAATTTTTGTAATTTCATATTGTATTCTAATATCAGTATAGATGATGACGCTCCATATTTATCCCAGTCAACACCCATTGTACGGAACATATTAGGTGGAGCTGGATTAGTTTCATCATATATTAACATTTCTGGCCATTTACCACTTTCTTCACATCTCATTTTTTGATAACAATCAAGTTCTCTGTATGAATAGTCATAGAATGTCAATGCTTCATCAAGTCTATCTTTATTGAATACACCTGTATCTTGATCTCCAAATTCAGCTAAAACTTCGTGAATATAACCTTGTTCAGAAAGCATAGCTCTCATTTCTGCTTCCATCTTTTCGCACCATTGAGGGTTGTGAGTAGATGGATGATAATGTTCAACATAACCTGTTGCTTTATTAGTACAACAGTTATAAAAGTTACCACGTCTACCAGTTGGAGTAGAACTCATTATAACACGTATGTCAGGTCTTTCACCTGCTATCATGATTATTGAATCGAAGTCACCATCGGCCATATAGTCACATTCATCTAATATTAGTAAGTCTGCAGCTTGACCACGAATAGAAGCCCCTGAAGAACCAGAAGATGCTCCTGTTGTAAATCCCATTATACAGCTACCATTTTTAAATTCCATTTTATATGGATTCTTAGTAGTCGATGAAATAAGACTGGCAAGCAACGGACTAGAGTTTTTCAATTCGTTAAGTCTCATGAATAATAAACGTACTTGCGCTTCATACGGTGTTATTAATAGAACCCTGTAGTTTCTGTTAGTGGTTGCATTATATAGTGCTTCTATAACCATAACCTCGGATTTGCCAGTACGACGCCCACAACGATAAACCTTTTTAAGAGATTTATCGCGGAGCATCTGTACTTGATACCAACGTGCAGTCCATGGCGTATCTTTTTTCAAATTCTTATCGTAACTTATTAAAAACGTTTGAGCCCATTTAACGGGGTCATTCATTACGTTTTTTAATTTTAGCTGTTGAGCTTTTGGCAAAACATTCGCCATACACTATTTCCTCCTTTCTATTAATTAATATATTATTTACTTATGTAAATAACGAGCTTCGTTGCCCATTAATGTTTGTTCTAGATTGTAGTTAGCCATCTTAGCCATTTCCATACCAGATTGTCTCATTGTAGCTAATTGATCTGAATCTTGGAAACTAGCATCACCAAATACTCTGAATTTAGAAGCTGTATTCATTTGTCGTACTTCATTTTGTAGATACATTGCACCAGTAACGAGTGCTTTAGGAGCTGCTCTAAATGCGGCAAGACCCATATATAATCCTGTACCCATTAATTGAGATGCGGCGAAGTCAACACCAGCACGTGCTACAGAAGACATAACTCCACGTCCTTGTTTACGTGAATCTTTATATTTACTGATAGCACCGATACTTGACATTGCTATATCAAGCTTGCTAGCTTTCTTAAGTTTAGACAGACCTCTTTCTACTATATCTCCTTCTTCTTTAGCTATATCTATACCAGCTTTTTCTTTTAATAAATCCTTATGGAATTGTAACTTATCTTTAAGTTGTTCTACTTCGTAATCGGCTTTAGGTTTGAAGTTTTCGAATCGAGTATTCTTATAATTATCTTTTAAATACTGTTCCATAGTTAATGAAGGATTGGCAGCTCTTTCTTTTTCGAATGCTTCTTGAATTGAACCAAATATTCTGTTATCATTTATTTCATTTTTTATATTTCCTATTTCTTCTTTGATATTACTAGCTCTATCACGCGTTTTAGCGTTCGTACGCTTCATATCTTTTTTAGTACTTTTTCTTTGACTCTTTAAATCTTTGATTTTACCTTTAGTTTGATTTATTTCATCTAAGATATCTGCACGTCTAGTAGGATCGTTAACTTTTCTGTATCTAGACTCTAATCTACGTAAACGTCTCATTTGTTCTTTTTGTGATGCTGTTAAAGATTCATAATTAGATCTAAAGTTAGCATAATCAGCGTCAAGCTTAGCGTTACGTCTAGCTTTATTAAGTTCGAATCTTTTCTTTTTGATGTCTCCTTCGACCTGATTCCTAAATTCTTCTGGTATGCTATTGTAACGAGCTATATTCTCTTCGTCTTTTAGCCATTTATCAGCATCAGTTATTGATTTGATAACTTCTGGTGTACCAAGATAATTAGTAGGTTGAGTTCTAAGTAAATCATAAATATCTCTGTTAGCAGCTACTTCATGTAAGAATTTAGTATCAGCGAGTTCTCGTGCAGCTTTTTCACTATTAATAAAGCTTTGTTTATTCTTGCTCCATGCTCTACGTTTACGAAGAAGTTCTTCACGTTCATCCCACCAAGCTTTACTATTTCTTCGTAATGGATCATTAGGATTGTCTCTATGAGGTCCATAAAGTTTAGCTTCTTCATATTTTAATGCAGCGTCTTCAGAACTGAATTTATCTTTGCCAAAGAATTTTTCAAGTGCATCTTTATTCTTTTCATAATTACGAGCTCCTGCTTCAGAAGTAAGAGCAGACTCTTGAGCCATTTTTTGCATTCTTTCGTATTCTTTTATGTAATCACTATACTCCTTCATTCGTCTATCATAATTACTTAATGGAGTAGGTGTGAATTCATCAGCTACAACATCATGCATTTTATATTTTTTATAATCTGGTTGATTAAAATGTAATGTAGGGTCTGGTTGCTTTGGATTGAAAGTATTTGGTTCAGGTTGTGGACCTGGCTTAGTTTTTAGCTCAGGCTTTGGTTGCGGTTGTTGTGGATTTGGGTTCGGATTCGGATTAATTGGTTGATTATGATTTTTATAATGAACATAAGGTATTTGATCATTAACTCCACCATATTGAAATTGTTCCCATAATTTACTAGCTTCTGATTTAAGCCCTTTAGCAGTTTCTAAATCAAATTTTTCTGTTGTCATTATGTCCGTAGGTTCAAGCTTTTTATTGTACTCAACAATATTATTAGCTATCTTATTATGTTTATATGCTTCAGATATAATATCTCCTTCTGTATTATAATAAACATTATAAGCGTCTTTACCTTTTGTATAACCTTTGCTTAAAATATTATTGTCTTTATCGAATTTGACATTCGTAAACATGTCATTACCTAGATCTATAGTTTCGATTCTTGAACCATCTTCTAATGTTTTAACAGTAGGTTTGAACATATCGAATTGCTTTGTTACACTTTCAGGGATACTGTCATAAGCTAAAGCGGCCTCTTCAGTAACTCTACGAAGATCAGATTCAGGTCTTATACCTCTTGTTACTTCGAATGATTTCTGAACATCCCCGATAGATGCGTTTAAGTTATTATCCTTAATATAATTCCACATGTCATCTATTGATTCTTGTTCAGATAACCCAGCACGTTTATTCTGTTTAACTCTATTAGATAATTTCATAGCATCGATATCTTGTTGAGTCTGTCCATCGACACCTACGAATTGATCCATAAAGTCTTCTATTGTCATGTTAGGGTCAAGGTTTTTATATATATCATCGATTTGAGATTGATCTCTATGAGCTCGTAATTCTGAAACAGCTTGTTGAGTATTAACTTCTCCAGGCTTAACAGCTTCTACACCTGCAGCCTCAAATGACTTTTGTACATCTTCTAGAGAAGCATTTATATTGTTGCTATTTACATAGTTCCACATATCGTCTATAGATTCTTGTTCTGACAATCCAGCAGCTTTGTTTTGTTTTACTCTATTAGAAAGCTTCATAGCGTCTATGTCTTGTTGTGTTTGTCCATCTATACCTACAAAGCGATCCATGAATTCTTCAACAGTTGTATTTTTATCTATATTTTTATATGCATCTTCTATTTGTGATTGTTGTTTACGACCTATCATTTCTTGATGTGCTTGTTGAACATCGATATCTCCTGAATTGACAGGCTGTACACCTGCAGCTTCGAATGATTTTTGAGCGTCTCCTATAGTAGTATCTATATTATTTCTATTAATATAATCCCATATATCTCCTCCGATTTCTTGTTCAGGTATACCCGCATTTCTGTTTTGAATACCACGCATACGAAGTTTTTGTCCGTTTATATCTAATTGCGTTTGTCCATCAACGCCGACAAATTGATCCATGAAATTCTCTACACTCATGTTATTATTTGCATTTTTCCATGCGTCATTTATCTGTATTTGTTGTCTCCTATTAACCATATCTCGATAAGCTTGCTGTGGATTTATTTCACCTGGCTTAACAGGTTCAATACCAGCTGAAACAAACGATTGTTGTACGTCACCGATAGTCATATTTGGATCCATATTATTCCACATATCATTTATTATACGTTGTCTGTAATATTCATTATCTGGCTTTTTTGGCATCTATTCTCACCTCCTTTAATTCTAATAATATGGAGAATGATGCAAGTCATGTAATGCAAAACCAAGATCTCCTGTAGCTCCTGCATTATTTAAATAATTGTGTTGCATACTTTGCCAAGTATTACCTTGACCATTAGATTGTAATAAGTTGTTATAAACAGTACCGTCATTAGTACCAATTCTAGAGTTATTAAAAGCAACGGCCCCGTCTTTTACTCCAGCCATTATAGCTCCACCAATTACTAAACCTTTACCTGTCTTGCTTAATTTGTATCCTATTAAACTTTTATCAGAAGGTCTTAATGGAGCCATAGCTTTCATAACTTTTGTTACTGGATGATTAGTTCCTAGTAGGGAACTAGTTATTGGTGCTTTACCAGTTAATTGTTGTGCAATAAAGTTAGCGTAATTTAACTGAGCCCCTCCTTCTGCAGCTACATATGCTCCTGCTTTACCTATTTTTTTACCAGCAGCCTTGCCGATGTCTTTACCCATCTCAAAGATAGTTCTTCCATCTGCAGCCTCTTCTGTTAATCCAATAACTTTAGCAGCGGCATTTGCACCTACCCTAAATCCTTTTGTTATACCTTTACCTACAAAGGCTCCAGCTTTTCCAATAACTTTAAGCGCACTAGCTTCAGGTCCTCCAGATTGATTTATAACTTTACCTATTCGTTTTCCTACAAAACCCAGTCCTGGAATCTTCATTTATATATCACACTCCTAAATAAATGGAATAACAGGTAAGTTTGTATTACCGTTACGGTCTTTGTATAGACCTCCACCTGATACTACTCTCGCAGCCATACCAGTTGTTACTGCTGTACCAGCTATAGCTTTAGCATTAAGTTGTTTAACAAGATTACCTTTATCATCTTTAACAGTCTTAGTAAATGCTTTTTGTACTGCTCTATCAAATGGCATCCCATCTTTTTTATTTTTGTATATATTACGTACGCCATAGCCTAGAAAATCTCCTACTTGATAACCTGTAGTTTGTTTAGCAAGTATACGTTCTCCTAATTCTCTTCTAGCATTACGTGATATGTCTTTAGCTTGTTTAGCAGTTTTACCACTTTTTAAAGCTGCTTGTTCAGCTTTTTTACCATATTCAAGTAAATGTTTCTTTTGGTCTGCAGTCATATTGGCTTGTATTTGACGTATACCTATACCTTCGGCCCATCCTACAGTTGAACCTTTTAAACCATATGCTACATTTCTACCAAATTGTATTGCTTTTTTTCCTATATCTCCAACAGCCATATATATCACTCCTCTTCATTATTAGTATCGTTGTTGGTACTATATTCTTCTTGGAATTCTTCAGGGACTTCTTCTATTACGTAATCCATATTCATATTTTCTTGAATCATATCGTAAATAGATTTTTCGTCACCTTGTTTCATTTGTGCTTTAGCTTTACGTGTAGCTAGCATATTATCAAGTATCTTATCTCTACGTCTGCAATGTTTTTCATATATTTCGAGAGCTTTCGATACTTCTTTTCTGAAGAAGTCATCTCCTGTTCTTTCATTAGAACCAGTATAAACTTCTTCTACAGCTATACCTTCTTGTGTTAATAAAGCTTGAGCTCGTTCTATCATTATATCTGTATTTATCAGTTCTTTAACATATGTGAAGTCTACAAATGAAGAACTAGGATCTAGGTCAAAATCACGTTTATAACCCTCTAAATTCTTTTCTATTAAAGCAGTTTCGAGAGCACATTTTTCGCCTTCTGGAGCCATATCATATTTTAATAACATACAAGATTCACTGTATGGACAACAATCGCCTTTACATGTAATCGGAATTCTTGCATAAAGTCCAGACTTAGTAGATAACATAGCCATAGCTGCGCTTTTAGATTCTAATCCTGCAGGAGAATATCCCCATGGATTATCAGCGGCAATTAAATCATTTTCTAGACGTTTTCTGTTTTCTACTACTTCTTGTCGTTTAACTTCATCAGCGACAAGTTCATGGCTTATTTCTTGATCTACTTCGAATTCATATTCGCTTACTTGTTTATTACTCTTGTTCGCCATCTTCTAATACCTCCTTCCCTCCGTTAATAATATCGTCGTAGATTTCTTCAGCTATATTCCAGTTAACACTATGGAAGTATTCTGTATTTTCATCTTGATACAGATTAGCTTCAACAATTACTTTGACTTTATCTGGAACATAATCCTTTTTAACAGTAAAAGAATCAGCAGTAAATTCATATGTTATTTCATAATCGTTAGTACCGAATGTTTCTTCAAATACATGTACGCCTTGCAATAAATAACGTTCTGATTCTAAAGTATCGAGTTCTTCGATATAGTCATGAGTTGAAAATATACCGTGAATAACTATTTCTTGTTTAGGTACTTCATTACCATTTTCATCTATTATCATTTCGTCGGTATCGACAACTCTTTGTTTAACTGTAAATCTACCTTCAACAAATCTCTCTTTATTAATTTTTACTTGAGCCATATAACCATCTCCTTTCTCTATTCTTATTACCTATAGTTATAAATATATTACGCGCGTCTGATGTCAATAGAACTATAAGCGTCCTTGAAATATATGTGATGTCAGTATAAGGGGGAAAAATTTTTTCAAAAATTGCGAGCAGTACCACCTTTATATATATACTCCTCAAACAATAGAATTGTTGCCCCAGGGTACTTAGACCTGGGTGAGTAGTGTATATGAGCAGTATTGGAGTAATATGCAACGTCATACCAGCTGCTTTGGGGGATATCATGAGAGAAATATTAAAGAACAAGAAAGATGTAACAGTTATAGGTAAGTTAACAACTATCGATTGGGATGGTTGGAATGATCAACCTACATACTTATTAGAGAATGTCCATGTCTTTAATAAGAATGGTAACTTAATGGACAAAATAGATCACATGTGGTTCTTAACTGATCAAGAACTATATGAATTAGATAAAGCTGCAGTGATCAAGTTTGTAGGAGATAGTTATAAATACAATAAGTGTGGTCACTTTGTTGATTATAGCATTAAGCCTACATCAAGCATACTAGTCATGAAATGGTATGACAGTATGATAAAAGTAGGGAAATGGTTTATGAAGAAAGCATCAAAGAAAATGAAACATAATAAGTAAACTATTTGCATTGTTTACATATGTAAGCTATATGCACTCCATACATATGTAGACATGATTGTGTGGGAGTGCATATTCAAACAATAATAGTATATAACCAAGGGGGTAATGAGTATGTTAAAGATAATAGGAATGATGTTGTTAGTATTAGCAGGTTTAATGACAAGTTTAGCAATATTCGCAGTCGCTATGAGCGACGAGACAGCTGAGGAATTAGACGAAATAAGCAAGCTAATGTGTAAAAAAGTATCTGCAAGACTTCAAAAAGAAAACATTGGCATAATGACATTAAAACAATTGATTAGAGCTGAAATAATAAAATTTGACAGCAAGGAAGAAGCTATGCAAGAAGTAGCTATATCAATAGTTACGACTTTAGCAAAAGACGTAATAGGTAGAAAAATATCTACAATCGCCTATGGAAAAGATGAATGTAGTTTAGGAAGCTATAATTACGTAGACGATTATGTCTACATAAATAGCTTCTATATAGATAGAGCTATAAGACAAAAAAGATCGGTATCAGATCTTAATATATTATTAGACACTATATGCCATGAACTTAGACACGCATGGCAAAATGATAATAGTATCTATAATAATGAGAAATACATAAGCTCATCTATAAATTATGCAGCTTACAGAAAGCAACCTTGTGAAAAGGATGCTAGACGTTATGCGCATATGAAAGTCTACACTATGAGCAATAAAAAAAGAGAAAAAATATTAAAAGAAGCTTATATGCATTTATGCCGTTATAACAGAGCATAAACATAAGCTTCTTTTTGTTTACACAAAAATTCCTATATATAGAGTTCCCATGGCTCTCTCTGTAAAAGAGCCAAATATACGTTTAAAAGAAAAGGGGAAGAAAAAATGAAAAACGTAAAATTATTTGTTCTTAGAATTATGTTTATTATAAGTTTATCTGTAGCTTCAATTGGTACTCTATTCATTAAAAAAGAGTACCATTATCCAGTAAGATGGCTTTGCCACTTCTTATTAGGAAGTGGTAAAGACTTAAAAGTACCTAACTATATAGTAGTAGGTGCTAAATCAGCTCTAGAAAGAGCTATGAAAGATAACGATTATGGCAACATTAAGTTATCTGGAATGTACTGCGTTAATCACAGTACATTATATGAAGGTTCTGGCTTCCATGGCAGACCTACATTATTCTACTTGTTAGGTGGCTTCTCATTTTATTATGATGAAGCAACTAGCAGAGTTAGCGGTCATGATTATTATGATTGGCATAGTAATAATGACGGTAATTACTTTACATCTCCACTAGGTGAAGGTGTAGTCATGACAACAATAGTTAAGATCATGGGCAAATTATTTGGCGAAGACTTATTCGTAACAAATGGTTGGCCTAGTGGCGAAACTGGGCTAAGCAACAAACTTTGGGAAGAATTTTACAGAGTTGGTGCTAAGTCATTCAACTCTGTTTTTGATTGCTACGTAGAATTTGACGAAGATTTCTTATTCGAAATCAGAGCAGATTTAGCTAGTGATTATTTCGAACAAGAAATAGTCGGCGAAAATAGCTCTTATCATAGATTATATGAAATCGATGACAACAGAGCTATTTTTGAAATCAATCATTACGACGAAGATGAATACATAGATGAAACATCATATGTATACTTCAACTTTGTCAATGGTATGTACAAAAATTTAAGTGACGTAGAAGCTCAAATCTGGCTTACTAAAGAAAGCAAGAGAAGAGCTTCTAGTAGAAGCATAAGAGATAGAAGAAGACCAAACAGAAGAAACAGCAGACCAGTTAGAAAGTAATAGTGATTATTCATGGGCCTGAGCATGCCCTAAAAAGGCTCGTCTTTTTTATTTTGTAGAGGTTCCCGTAATAGGGATTAAGGCGTGCAAACCGTGCGTTCTACAAAACAAAAAGATAAGGAGGTGAGCTTAAATGGCAGAGCGCGCAAATGAGTATCACAATAATATCTTCGACATTGTAATGAACACTCTATTTCGTGCTTTAGGGGGTTTATTCCCAGATCTTGTAGTTTAATCTGCATTAGGTCGGGGAAGTTTCTGAGTAGTGATTAGCGACCTGAGTATGTCGTAAAAAGGCTTGACTATATTTTCCTAGTAGGAGGTAATTTTTATGAAAACATTATCTGTAAGTCAACAAAGAAAGATTCAAGAAGGCATCATGGCACCACTTAACAATACTACAAATGTAATCAACAGTTTCAAATTAGAAGATGAAGAAGTATATATAACAGCTACTAGATGCTATGAATCTATAGGTATGTTAAATATACTTAAAAACTTCGAAGTCGACGAAGATAGACATGTTATACTAGCAACTAAATACGACGACGAAGGCAAAATCATAAGTAAACGTAAATATATTACAGGTGCTGTCCCTGAAGCCGACGCTAATTACGTTAAAGGTCTATTTATGATAGACTTTAACGGTACTATAAACCCTAAAGTTGGTGATAGTATAGCAGAAGACATAAGAAGTAGAATATTTTTAGGCTTTAGAGCTGAAAGTAACTACTTTATATTAGAAGATGATTTAAGAAGAGCTCAAATAGTTATGATGCCTTATGCAGAATCACCTTCACTTATCAAGGGCAGCAGAATATATTATGCTGTCGTTGATAAAAAGAATCTTTTATCAGAAGCTATAAAAAGATTCAATGAGATAGATGAATTATCTGGCGGTTCTCTATCTTATAAATATAGAAAAATGCTAGAAAAAGGCAATGTTACTATAGATGATATAAGTAAAATTGCAGACAGATTAGGCATCTGTACTACTACTCCAATGATGCCAATAGGCCACTTGAATAATGTTTTCTTTATGGATGCAGAATTAGATTATGGTTCTGACTATGAAGAAAACAATAGCATCAGTGCTGAAATAGGCACTAACTTTGCTGATGGGTCTGTTCGCTTTAATGGTGAAACAATATATCCATTATACAAAGCTATATATCCAAGACTAAAACCTTGGATGATGTTTGGGCTTTCTCTTCAAGGTAGATGTGACACTTTATTGATGAAAGCTCATGGTAGATTCTTTAAGAGCAGAATGATTGTAAGATATTGCAAAGCCATGATAAAACAAAATCCTGATAAGTGCTATATGTCTTACAATGGCAAGCTATATAAGCCAAGCCAATTAAAGAAACTACACAAAGATGGCAAACTAGAAGCTATGTTATCTAATATAGATCTAGTAGGCACAAAAGATGAGTTTAAAGCTGTCAATTTACCACAACTTAAAAACGGCTGCAACTTATATGCTGTAGCCATGACAAATATGACAACAAGCAATTTGTCAAATCAAGCTTTGTCAAAGGTAGCAAAAGAATATCCAAATGAAATTCAGGCTTTTGCTATCAAAGCTGCTGTTAAAGCCTATAACAATAAGAAGTGTGAATACACTTTAAGATTTGACAACAAAAAAGACTATTTAAAATTAGCTGGTCAAATTTATGAAAATAAACTTGCAGCAGCTAAAGAAATAGCAAGCAAAGATAGACATATAGGCGAATCAATCATAAAAGCAGACGACAGCTTTGTAAGAAGTATGACAGCGTCTGCAAATATACCAGTTAATAGTATGTATTTAAGACTAACTCCAGATGACAGTATTATACTAACTGGTGGTAGTTCTATATTGGGTGCAACTTGGGTTGATTTTATCGAACCAGGTGGCATGGACCCATATAAAGTGCATGCATTAGAAATCTATTGTCCAGCATTTGAAGAAATGCATAGCACTAAACAATATGACAACATGTTAGCTGATACATTAAGAATGTGTGTAGGTATTAAATATCCATCTCAAGGTACAGACGAATATGCAGTTCTTAAATGTATAAGCTTAGAAGAAATTAAAGGTAGAATAGCAAAACTACCTGTGGATGATGAATTAAAACAAGATTTAATCGAGTTTTATGAAACTTGTCCAAATAACTGCGTAATGGTTCCTGCAGATAATACTTGGAAGAATCAATGCGCAGGTTCAGACTTCGATGGCGATGATTTTACTTTATATTTTGAAGAAGTAGAATATGATGACAACGATGAACTAGTACATTATGGCTTATTCGAAGAATTAAATGAAGAAACTGGTGAAGTTAATTGTCATATACCAGGCTTCACTAGTTTAGCTGTTAGAAAATATGCAATTAAGAATAACAACGTAGGTCAAGCAGCTATAATAAGCTATAAATAGATTGTTCCTGTAGAGAGGCTAGTAAATAGTCTCTCTTTTTTTTATTATACAAAACTATAAAATTTAGGAGGTATTAGTATGCAATACAATAGTTATGAAATGCAAGATAAAGATATAGTTAAAGTATTAGACGTCAGAGGTTTGTCAAATAATGTGTATGAAGATTGGGCCGAAAGAAAGCTAGCAATAAATATAGATTGTGTAGATGATAAGCTTAGCTTATTAATATCTACTACTATATTAGGGTCTGAAATAGGTATCACTATAATCAGAGGCTCTAACGTATTGATGTTAAACAAGAACCAAATATTTGACGAAAAAGGAAGCATGACAGAAATAGGTTTAAATCTATTAGCAGAAATGCTGATACCACTAAAAGAACTTGCCAAAATGAAAAAAGTAAGTTCAGTTAAAGCATTAAAAGGAGGCAAGATAACTACTATATATAACAAAGACAATCAAGTAACTATGACTAATCGTTTTGGCATGAAAAGACAACTAAGTTTAATATCAGAAGCTGAAATCCAAGCTTGTGTTGAACAAATTCAAAAGTTTAGCATGAGTACGACAGCAGAAGAATATGACATATTTATTAATGACTTTGTCAATATCGTCAGAGCCCTAGGTGAAAGCTCTATAGACGTAAAGAAACATAGAGATAGACACTTTAGTAGAAACATCCATGGGTTCGTTGGCAAAGGCTCTGGTTGTATAGGCAACATCAAATCAGGTAGAGACAAAACTAAATGCTTGACATCTAATCTATATGATAGAGGTGCCAACGTTATCAGCTGTGGCTATGGTTATCAAATGATATTACCTAAAGAATTTGATGACGCTTTCCAAGATGCAATCGGTGACATTAAAATGGCAGTCAAAGATAAACTTGAAGATTGTATCAATGAAAAGCTAAAAGAAACAAGATATTATTCATATGACAATTACAACAGATTGCTTTCTAACTTAAATGAAAAATATCCTGTTACAAAAAACGTGTTAGAAAGAATAGTTTGGCTAGAAAGAAAAGACAACCCAGATAAAAATATACTTAAAGCATACTATTCAGATAAGTTTTATGGCCGTATAAGAGACGCCATATATGGTACTGCTAGATTAGAAGGCATGAATGATAGAGACGTATACAAATTAGCAGTCGAAATATGTTTCTTAAACAGAAAGGGCAACTATTATAATAGCAAAGACATAAACTCACATGTGCCTGACGTAAATAAAGCCTTGAGTATAATGGACAGAATATTTGGCGATATTGCTGTCTATGAATATAATGGTGGCCACTTAGAAGTTCCTCTAACTGTAACTGACAAACCTAAAGATTTCGCAGATGGTAATGTATACATGTTAGAAGATGGCGCTACTGATGACTTTGAATTATGTGTTGAAGAAAACTTCACAGGTGAAGTTACAGTAGTTGATGGCAAACTTGTTGCTAGCTACAATCCTTATGATCAAATAAGTGATGAATATGTAGCAATACCTGTTTGCAGCTTCTTTAATCCTGCTACTAAGAGATTAAGTGATGACAGACTTGCTTGTGCTAACAATATCAAAGCTCTTAATAGTAGTAAAGCAATAAAAGTCAAAAGCTCTAGAATGGCTGTCATGACTAAAGATAATAAAATAGCTGTAGTAACATCTACAATAGCACCAAATAAATCAGGTAAGTTAGCTTACACTAACATATTTGATAATTTATCATTAGAAAAAGTAGAGTTAATGGCTAAAGACGAAACAGACGTGCCTGTTAAAGATAAAGAAAGATATATAACTTTTATGTATTATACTTTATTAGCTAGAGTTAGATAGTTTGTGCAATGCAGAGAGATCAGAAATGGTCTCTCTTTTTTTTATTATATTAAATAAATTACTGGAGGTAAATGATATGAATAAATATGAAATGAAATCTAAATTAGCTGTTGTTGGTGAAAACAGAGGAAGAAACTCTATACTTAACATGTATAGAATACCAAATACAGTTAAATATTATGGCGTAGTTAGATTTAACAACTATGCTTATAGCTTCATGGCAAGTGAAAGAATAGCTCGTGCAACTATATATGGTTTCAAAGGCACTCTTGAAGAACTTGACAAAATAAGTGCTGCTATTCAGTCTCATATGAGACCAAACAGAGAACCAGTTGTGTTAACAGGCAGACCTACATCTCCTGTATATGAAAAAAGATACTACTATGACTATCTTAGTAAAGGTCTTTTAATATATAAAGCTCCTAGCATGACAGCCAAAGGTGAAGAAAAGTATCTAGGTTACGTGACTAACCATGCATTCGTAGCATACAAAAAAGGTCTAAATGTAGCAATAGTATATAAAAACGTAAGATTCATCTTCTCAGTTAATAAATACAATGCAAGACCATCAACAGGCACAGACGCAAATAAATTGAGAGAAGTCGTCTTAAAATTAATCTACAATGTAGATAAACAATTAAGCGATGCAATTGACAAACAACTTGACGATATAGCTAGTAACAACATTGCATTAGAAGAATTACAAGACAATGTAGAATTTGACGAAAGTGATTTTTAAGGAGGTGATAATATGAGTAGAGGTACTCTGTATTTGAAAAGTTATCATACTGGCGTTACGAGAGGAGGTGACGTAATTAACATCAATGTAGCTAGGGGCTATACTATTACTGTTCTTTAATAGCCCCCCTGCGGGGCCGTAGTTTGTTTGTTCTATCTGTAAGCTGTCGCTGTGGCTGTCGCCACGAATATTACACATTTTTGTGAATTTATATTTATTAGGAGGTATCGTTATGATTAAAGTGTTAGAAAGTAGTATGTTTGTGTATAAAAATTATTTAGTCGTTAATCCAGAGTTATTAGATGATAGCGACTTTACTGAATTATTCAATCATAAAACTGTATATATCTATGATAAAAATCGTGATAATACAGATTACATCATTAATAAAGTTATACATGACATTATTATCGATGACAGATTTATCGATATACAATGTTCATTTATCAAAGATACTCGTGATCGTAGAGGTTGCACTCAAAAACAAATAGAATCTCTACGTAGTATCCTTGGTAATAACTATGAATATAGCCTTAACAATTTACAACTTGTATTTCTAGCAAAACAACGTAGAGGCCTTATTCAAAAACTAATTGATACATTCAAAAACACAGAGTTCATATACTGGATGCCTGATATGGTAACAGTTAAAGATAACAAAATGTATCAATTAGTTTAATTCATATATAGCCTGAGCATGCTTTTAACTGCTCATTATATTTTATTTTCAAGGAGGTTGGTATTTTATGATTAAATTAGATATGTACAAAAGTTGTTGTTTTACAGGTCATAGACCACAAAGATTATATGGTTACGATCTTAGTAATAATAAATATCAAGTGTTAGCTCATAAATTAGCAAAGATAGCATATACTTTATATACTAAATATGATGTTGACACATTTTTTACTGGCGGTGCTCTTGGTGCCGATACAATTGCTTTCTTTGCAATAGAGTATGTCAAATCTAAAGGTATACCAGTAAAAAATTATGTCGTTGTACCATTTTGCGGTCAAGAAAAACGTTGGAACGCTGAAAGTATAGATAGATATAATCGTATGCTTAAAGCTTCTGATGGTGTTATATATATAGACCAAATATTTGGATTGTTCCCAAATAAAAATTGTAGAGTAGCAGACGTTCTTGACAGACGTAATCGTTATATGGTTGATAATAGTAAATATATTGTCACTGTATTCGATGGTGTCCGCAAAGGTGGCACTTATAACTGTATAAATTATGCCATGAATAGATATGGTGATGATAAACTTATAATAGACGCAGGTATTTAATTACCTGTGTTTGTTGTTTGTTACTTCTTCTCACGCTGTCGCGTGGGAAGACTATACAGTTATATGAATTTTTTATTTTTTTATCGGAGGTGTTTTCTGTATGATCGATATAAAAATTTGCGAGGAATGCTTCAACTATGATTGCCCTACTCCTTGCCCAGCTACAGATTCTCAAAAGATATCTTGCATTAAGCGAGATATGATTTACAGACTCAAAGATGAATTTGACTTTGATTTTGAGAATCCTAAAAATTACAAAAAGCTAGCTTCTGGAAGAAGTGAGCAAATCAGAGCTATTTACAAAGAATACACTGATTTTCTCCATTTGGACGCTAGCAAGCCATTATATACACATGATGGCAAATTAATCGCTACTTCATTTGAGCGACTAGTAATCGGAGATTACGGCGCTTACATTGAATACGATTTATCACAAGTACCACAGGGAGTTCGATATTACCTTGAAAGAGGGCAAGAATATCGAACACAACCTTACTGGCGCAACAGAGTTAAATACATCTGGTATACAATACCAGATTCAAAGCCACATATCAAGATATACTGGCAGTTGCGCACAGTTACATACGCTGATTACAAGAGAAAGAAATTCTACATTTCTCCTTTTGAAATCATGCAACATAAATAATGGATAGGGCCTTCGGGCTCTATTCTATTTGTACTGTCGTGTATGAATACTTAACTGTATTGTGAAGTATTATATGTAATCATAATATCAGTAGTATATTTTTGTGATTACTCCCCTGCGGGGCCGTTACTGAATATTGGCTCTCACTAGTGGCATGTGCTGTCGCACATGAATACTTTACAGTTTTGTGAAGGTTTTTTGTAACCTATTATTTTTATTTTTTAGGAGGTACTTATTATGGCAACTTATAATAATAATAAAAAATCAAGTGTTACTTTAGATAGTAACAGAAAGAGATATGCTCTTGTAGCAGGCAATGGTATAGCAATACTAATGTCTGATAAACACAGATTTAGAAGATTTTCTAATCATAATAAAAACGCTATTATGAATTCACTTGAAGCGTTAGACTATGTCCTAGAAAAATGTCCTACTAATGATACAATATCTGAATTAGTTATTGATATCGGTATACCTAATTGTATTAAAGGTGTATTCGGTGCCAGCTTCAGACAATATATACGTACTCAAAAATTTGTAGGTTCTGGCGATATCATTCCTGTCTATATGCTAGATAAAATGAAACATGTAGTTAAGGCATATAATGACAGAAACTTCAATGTGAATATATATAGTTTATCTCTAGCTAGTGTCGATGAAGAAATGGTCAAAATTAAACAAAGAGCTTTAGATGTACTATATAAAGTACAAGTTGAAGATAGTCAAACTCAATCTCAACCTGCATCTCAACCTGTACAAGGTTTTACTCAAGAACAAGTTAATGCTATGATACAAAATGCAGTAGCACAAGCATTAGCAAGTGTTATGGGTAATCCAGCACCAGTACAACAACCAATTGTTGAGCCAGCAGTTGAACCAGTAGCACAACAAATTGTTGAACCAGCTGTAGAACCAGTAGAACAACCTGTATCTACTTCAGCTCCTAAATCTCAACCTATACAATCACAAGTAATTGAATCTGAAGTAGTAGATTTTAATGCAGATGATTTCACTGATGACTTTAATAATTCTGGCGAAGATCCATTTGCTGGTTTTGACGAAGAAATTCCATTCTAGAGAGTGTGTCTTGTCAGACACGAATACAATACAATTTTGTGAGAGATTTGACTATCAATTCGGTAGTCATTCTCTCAATTATATTATATTATTAACCTATAGGAGGTATGTTTATATGAAAATAGTAATGAGTGAAAGAGAAAAAGCAGGTATGTGTGAATTCTTAGATAAAATAGAAGTTCTTTGTGATGAAGAAGACGTTAAAGTTTTAAATGACATTAGAGCTAAACTTGATAATCCAGAATTCAAAGAAACTGATGTAGTAGAATTCTTCATGAGAACTAACTTTATATTAGACGAAACTGAAGACGCAGCTAAATCTTTAAATAGAGCTTATAATAACATGAATGGCGAATGGAATAGCATTAAATTCAAAATATTCGCCAAAGTATCTAAAGTATTCTTATTACATAATACATGGACACGTAACTTCTATAATGCTACTATGTATTATATAGCTAACTTTAAACAAGCAATAGAAAAAATGGTATCTAAAGACTTTAGAGTCGAAGATGAACCTGTAATGCCTGATGAAGTTAGACCATCATCTGATGGACATTGCATTGGTGGCAACTGTCATCAATGTACAGAGTATGAAGACTGTCCAACTGGACAAATGTCTGAATACTAGAAACAAGGCCATCCTCACACATGATGGCAATAATGTGTGGGTTCAGGAGTTTACCCTTAAAGCTCCTTACCATTATATACTATAGTCGAGAGACTTTAAATCGGGGAGGAAATGATATGTTAGATTTTAGATTAAATACAAAAGGATTAGAGAGAACTCCTTTAATCAAAGGTGTAAGACATTTTGACAACAGAAAAGACGCAATGTTATATGCAGAAATAAAATATGGAGCAAAATTCAAAAGAATAAATGAACCAAGAGGAATAATACATCCATATTATGTTTCAGAACAATGGAATCCTGAAACTAAGAAAACATTATATATAACAACATCAGCATGTGAATGGGTATACGATCACAGAACACTAGAAGTTAGAGAACAATATGAAGACAAATACGGAAATTATCATGATGATCTAATTGAATTCTGTACTTATGACGATGGATACACTTATGAATACAGATACGATAGAGAATATAATTTTATAGAAACTGTATAGGAGGTATTGTTATGAAACAAGTAATAGTTAGTGTTGATTCCCTTGGTACTAGAGCAGTAGATGTAGATGATAAGTTCATCTGTTTTTATACTGTTAAAGACAATGGTGAACCATCTATCATTATTCCAGATGAATCAGATAGATATGTATTCTTTGAGTCTATGCAAGACCCAGAGGATTTCAAGACAGAAAAGATATTCTATGTAAATTATATAACTAATGTATATGATCTTGTAAAAGATTGTATGCATTTTTACAAGGAGTGCTTAAATGCACTCCTTTTTTTATTTGAAAGGAGGCTATTATAATGAGTGAAATACTTGATATGTATAATAATATAATTGATTTGGAATCAGATATGATTCTTAATCCTGACAACTATAGTGAAGAATTCAGAAAGAAATGCCGAGATGTAATAAACAAAACTGAAAAACAGCTTCATGATTTAGGTTTTATAATCAATGAAGAAGGCAATTTAGTAGAAATAAAATAGTATATATAAAGGGGGAAGTATTATGTATAGTAACTATTTATTTTCAGAAAGTTTTGAATCATTAAAAGATGTAGCAATATTACTTAGCAGAAAAGGCATAAGAAACATAATCAGAAAGACACCAGCAGGTTGGTCTCTTGAAGTGAAATGTTCTATGGTAGAAATCAATTCTATTCTATTATAGAACCCCCGCCCTGTCGGGCTCGAATAAATCATTTGAGGACCGCTACTGAGTAGTGGCTCTCGCTAGTCCCCTGCGGGGCTTTCTGAATAGTTGCTCTCAAGTAGCCCCTGTCGGGACCGAATACTGTGTACTGTCGTACACGAAAACTCAACAGTTTTGTGTAATAAATTTTTATATATTTTAGGAGGTAATTTTTATGTTAAGAATTATGATTGGTAATATCAATACAATGCAAGAAATATTAGATAATGTTTTCAAACCTGTATTAGGTGAAGAACTTGAAGGTGTAGAAGTTTTAGATAACGACCCAAATAAATTAATCAAATATGATTTAGAATCTTTAACTTTCAATCAAGCAAGAATCATAGAAGCTTTATTATATAACAGAAAAGCTGATGGTTTACTTGAAAACATTTATGCTAATGAAGAACTAACTCAAAACTTCGAAGTACTTGATGGTAGTAGTGAATTATTACTTGGTAGCTTTGAAATAACTGTAGAAAATGAAGCAAGAGCTAAAGAAATCATAGATGATGTATTTAAATCAGCTGGTGTTTATAACGTCCATGTATCTATGAAACCAGTAGCTCCTGGTATGTTCACTTTCTGCAAGATATCATTACTAGCAGTAGGTTTAACAGAAGACCAAATAAAACTTTTAAATAGAACTACTTCTATGAAATCAGTTGGCCTTAAAACTAAAAAGCTAGTTCAATCTGCTACTACTACTGGTTATTCTAGTGCTAAGATAGTAGCTAACGATATCGTAACTCCTTTAGCAGAATGTGCTGGTAAATATGCTGGTTTAACTACTTCTACTGCAGTTAAAGCCACTTATAAAGCTGGTGCTACATTTGCTGATGAAGTATTTTCTAATATAACTCGTGAAGAGTTTACAGAATATGAACCAGCTAAAAGAGCAGTTGCAGGTTTTAAAAGACTAATCCATGGTGACAAAAAACAAACTTCTATCATGTCTAGAAGCTTATAGAAGTAACATATAAATAGTAATAAGGACTGGAGCATTGTACATGTACACTCTGGTCCTTGTTAATTTGTATATGCGCTGTCGCGCACAAAGACTTTACATTTTTGTGAGAGGTTAACCCCTCCATATAATAATTAATTGGTAGCATGTCGTCGAGCATGCAATTGTGCATTATGCACAGAAAGAGGTATAAAATGGCTAAATATTCAAAAGAAACTATAGTTTGTATGGTTAATAGAAAAGACATAGTTTTAGTATCTAATACTGAAACAGGTAAATGTAAAAAATACTCTAATGTAGAAGATATTAGAGGTTACATGACATATTTATTAGCATCACAATTAGAAAAAGTTGCTGAAGAAGCTGATACAGATAAAAAATATATCTTCATATTAAACAGAAGTATGATAGGTATAGACAAAGCAGAAAATAGACAAATATGGTTAGATACTGGTAAGACTAAAGCAGGCGATAAAGTATTAGAACCTGAATTCTTAGAAAACATCAAAGTTATACATGGTATATGTGAACAACTTGGTGATAGAGTATCTGTACTATCTAGTTATTCTGTAAGACCTAGAGAATATGAAGGTAGAAGATATGGTTCTGAAAGACTTCAAAAGATACTTGCTAGAACTTGGGAAGCTATGGACAAGATATGTCCAGTACAAAGAGCTTCTGCACCTGATAGCTTCGTATTAGAATAGTCAGACAGGGAGTGGGCTTAGGCCTGCTCTCTTTTTTTTAAAAAGCTGTCGCTATGGAATGTGTGCGCTGTCGCGCATCAATACTTTACATTTTTGTGAATAATATTATTTTTACTAGGGGGAATTGATATGAAAAAATTAGAATCATTATTTGTAAAGAAAATGTTCTTAGAAAGTTTAATTAAAGAAGCATATATTAAAGGTGAAGCTAATCATAGACTAGAAAGACTTGAAGAAGTATTAAAGGACGTAGAGTTTCAAATTGACATAGAAAACATCAAAGCATTTGCATAATTACATAACAGCACGGGAGGCTCTATGTCTCTCGTGCTTTTAAAAAGCTGTCGCTTACGAATTTACATGTACGCGCTCTGAATAGCGCTTAGCTTTACAGTTAATGCTCTCACATATATAGTACATACAACAAACTGTAAACTAAATCATCTGAATAGTATATACATCTGAACAACGAGCGAGCGAGCGAAGCGAGCGAGCATTATTAACGACGAGCGTTAGCGAGGAGTTAATCGGTCGCCTGTCGGCACGGAAGATCATAATGAAGTATCAACAGTACTCATTTGATCTGCAATCATTGGAAACAGTAGAATTCTGAGTAGAAAACTCAGGTTTATGCAAAAAACGGCGCAAATAAGTAAAAAAGGCGGGGCTAACCGCATATTACAGTGTCGTTTTAGCAAATCCAAGTAAAAATGATAACGATAAACGGCAGGAGGTAGTCTCGTAGTGATTTTAATGAACTGTAAAGTCTATTTTAATGAACTGAACGACGGTTTTAAATGACCTGAAACGATGATTTTAATGACCTGTAATGCGTATGAAACGCATCATTTATCGTGTGCTTTCTACGAACTGTAACGAGTATTTATGTGCAGCTTCTGTACCAAATAACATGTCAAGTAAACTGTACGTAAACCTGCATATATACGCTTAATAATTCCCCTTCGGGGACGCACTGTCGTTACTGAATTCTATTTGTATTTCAATGATATCTATACTATATGAACACTATATTATGTACACATATTTGTGTCTATATTATGCACAAGACTACTGTGTATATGTGTATAAGTAAACTATACTTACTTGTCAAGTAATACCTCTATTGTATATATATGGTAAAATATTATCTTTATATATTATCTGTACTATAGTATTATGTAAGTGAGATATAACTAGTATATAAGTATACGATTTTGTGATTTATTGCTTCTTTTATTTAAATATTGAGTTAATAAATATGTTACCTAGTATATTTGCTTTATATTACGTTTTTAGTAAAAATAATTAAGGTAATCCCTTCGGGATGGGGACGTGGCATTCGCGAAATTATGAATAATTTACGCTCATCGCCACAAAAGAAAGGAGACGAATAAAATGAAGATACTAAACTGTACACCACATGATATAAATATATTGGGCGATAACGGTAGTACTATTACTAGCATTAAGCCTAGTGGAACGATAGTACGAGTGAATCAGGAGAATAAGAGAGTTGGATATTTAAATATAAATGGAGTAGCAATACCAGAATCAGCTGTCACATTTAATGATAATGGACTACCAGATGAATGTAATGACACATTATTAATAGTAAGTAAACTAACAGCTGATGCGTTCCCGTGGCGACAAGATCTATTACTAGTAAATGAAAGTGTAAGAGACGCGGACGGAAAAGTAATTGGCTGCAAATCATTAGCATTCGCTAATAAATAATTATAATCGCGAGCAAAGCGAGGGAGGTTTTAATATGAAAGCTATAAATTTAATGGGTATGAAATACACAGAAGATATGATTAATGTACTTAGAAGATATGATAAACATATGAAAGATAGCTCTATAAAAATTATTGAAGAAGACGGTGGCATAAGCGTACTAGATATATATATAGCAAGAAAAGAATATTTAGAATCGCTAAATAATGAAGAAGCAGATATAATCGACAACTTTATAGAAATTGGTAGTTTCCTATCTAAACGTCACCCTGTAATCAATATAATATTTGCTATTAGCGTGATAGCATTAACATGCTTAATGGATATATTCATAGTAAAAATGCTATTTAGTGTATTAGTAGCTGGCATATTAACAATAGAATTAAGAACATTAGCAGGTAAACGTGCGTATAAAAAGATAATGAATTTAATACATAATAACTAAGGAGATGGTTGTTATGATATTAAAAAGATTCTATGGTAACAAAAGATATAGATTCCGTAAAGATATAATGAAGATAGTAATGGGCAATAGCTATTCAGACGCTAATTGGATAGAAAGAGTCGACGGCAAAGAAGTAGAAGTAATAACTAAGACTAGTGGTATATGCAGAGATGGAAAAGATGGATTCTCTATCTCTCCTCGATGGTGCGAAGAAATATACGGCGAGGAGGAATAAATATGCTAGACAGATTTTATGGCAATAAAAAATATGTGTTTCGTAAATCATTATTTATAAAAAGTATGGGAGAGTGTTTTTTAACCCCATGGGTAGAAGAGCTCGACAATGTAGAAGTTGAAGTAACATCTCGTACTGCAGGTAAATGTGTAATTAAAAATAGAACGTATTATGTATCTCCTAATTGGTGCGAACTAGTGGAGGTTTAGTTATGGATAGATTCTTTGGTAACAAGAAATATGTATTTCGTAAACGTCTATTAGAAAAAGACTTAGGACACAGAGGAAGTACATGGACAAACAAAGTAGACGGCAGAGAGGTTATAGTAATAAGTAAAACTGGCGCTCTCTGTAAAGATGATGAAGGTGAATCATATGGTGTAGCACCAGAATGGTGCGAAGAAATATTTTATGATGAAAAAGAGGATTCAGACAATTAATGTCTAATTATATAAGTATCCCCGTAAAAAGTAATATTATGAGCTTAGACCCGAGCATGTCTTTAAACTGCTCTTTTATATTATAAGGAGGTAATTATATGACCAGAGAAGAATTACTTCATAGACTCGATGAAATAAGTAATCTAGACGATAATTGGAATCTTGAAGGCGCTAAACCTATTAACAGAGGAGTGATTATAAATGCTCGCAAAATAATTACTGACTTTGAAAATCCTCCTCACTTTATAGCACCTGTATCATATGGTACCATTCAATTAGAATGGGAAAACAATAATGGTTACTATATCGAAATAGAGCTAGAACAACCTATCGAGAATAAATATAAAATCACTATATTTATATTGAACAATATAGATGACACTCAGATGTTTAAATCAATAGAGTTTGAAGATTATATGCTTATCGATAATCTAGTAGAATTATTCATTAATAGCTAGGAGGG
>ULVS01054742.1_pt1 | contig 70150 bp, 83 predicted proteins | sample 1959671 | NCBI WGS metagenome assembly ULVS01 (sample SAMEA4835792, study PRJEB28245) | human gut metagenome | biome: gut microbiome; material: fecal sample | place: Denmark | collected 2008
CTGAATGGATTTTTCTTGGCTATCCATACTTGCGGTATTGAGTAAATACTTAAGCTTAGGAAAGTTTTTACCTCGAGCAATGATTGTAGTTGATACCAGGATATCTATTTTACCTTCTCTAAAATCCTTCATTATTTGTTGTCTTAACTTAGAAGGAGTATTAACATGCACATAGGCAATATTATAGGCATCGCCCAGTTTCTTTTTAAAGAACTTATATAGATTTTCACAATGTGCAATATGCTTGCATACTACGAGAGCAGGGTATCTGCCTTGATTAAGGTTCCATAGTAATCTATTATAAGCCATTAACCAAGCTGTATAACAATTGGTGATTGAATCATCGTATATTTCCTTATAGGAAATACAATCAGATTCCCAATTACCATACCAGGGTTTACCAGGTACCATCTTTACAACGGTTTTTGTTGAGTAACCCCTTTTGATAGAATCCTTAAGTTTAAACTCGGCAATCACTTTACCAAAGAAACATTCAAGGTTCATATTCTTAACTTTATCCTTAGCAAGCTTGCTCATATAAATGGTACCAGATAATCCTATACGAACTCTGGTATTAAATAAACGAGTGATTACATTCTGATATTGCTTACTACCTCCTTGGTCAGCCTCATCTACAAGTACCATATCTATTTGAGATAATTCCTTTTGATAGAATCTCATATTCCTCGAAATAGACTGAACCATACCTATGGTGAAATTACTCCAGTTTAAAACCTTACCTTGAACAAAAGTGATATCCTCTCCGGGAAGATATTGCTTAAATTCTTCTCTAGCTTGATTTAACCAATCCGAATCATTAGTTATTAGCAAAGTCTTTAACTGCTTCTTATAGGATAAATATAAAGACGACATGATAAGTGTTTTACCTGCATTAACAGTGTAATCTAATACGCCAATATGAAAAGGTGTATTCCCTATCTTATTATTGATAACTGCCTTAACAGCTTTCTCTTGCTCTGGTCTTAATTTATATTTGCCTATATTCGTAACTACTTTACTGACTTTAGGTAAAGGTTGTCTCATATCTACAACTTTAGGTTTAATCCCCATCTCAATACACATATCGTATACCTTGGGAAGTAAACCTATTTTAAATTGCCCAGTCTTGGTGATGTAATGAATCTTACCGTCCCAATTCTGCATACCTCTTTGCCTTGTCCTTAAATAAAAGGCATTCGGATGTCGAATGGCAAACTCATTATAAAGTTTCTGTGCGAACTTAAGAGGTAAGTCAAGTTCGCACATATTCCCATTCTGTATGATTATCCTACTCATTTGATAATTACTGTTACACCTTTAGTAGATTTATCTATGCCCATTGCTTCCTTAAGAAGTTTGATATGATGTTCCTCATCGGCAATCAATTTCTCAAGGAAATAATTCACATCATCGTAATCTGGACGTTCCTCGTATTGAGCAATTGCTCTTTGGATTTTCTTGTAGTGACCAATAGTTTCTATCTCGGAATTCAAAGCAATCTTTAAAGCTTGTTCCCAAGTAGAACCAATCTCAATTGTAGGATTAATATTCATGGTAGAGTAATCCTCGTATGGGTCTGCCTTTTGTAAAAAGTCCGATATCTTATCAAGGTGTCTCATCTCTACCAAACCAATACCCAACATCAATTCGGATATTTCTTCAAATCTAGAAGACTGTTGGGTATACATAATGATGGCACTTAGTTCTGAGAACTTGGCATTCTTCCAAATCACATAGAACATATTAATTATCTCATCAGGCCATGGTTCGATATCCTTAAAATCTGGATAATCCACGGATTGGTCTGAATACTTGAGGACATCTATAAAAGCATTAGCTGCATCCTCTACTCTGTTTCCGAAAAATTGTAAACCTTTCATATTACTTTTTGATTTTAAATTTAGTATCTCTAGTTCTTGGAATCCTACGTTCCCTTAAGATCGAGGTAATACAAGAAATAGATACTTGATATTTGTTACTTATGTATTTTAATGGGAATCCTTTTATGTAGTCTTTAACTACGGAATCTCTAATTGTATCTGGCTTTTGTTGACGAGATAAGAAGACTTCGTTTTTAAAAAGCCTACCATCCGATAAGCATTGTTTAATATTTTCTTTCTGGGTACCCCATTTTAAATTTCGATAATAATCATTAGCCGGATTATTATCTAGGTGCATTACTATGGGTAAATTCTCTGGATTAGGTAAATAAACTGTAGCTACTAGCCGAGAAATCTTACAAAGTTTCCTAATGCCACGAGAATCCCTTAGAGTACATTGATACCTGTTCCACATTTTATTAAGATGGGGCTTTAATTTTTTCCATTGCCCATTTTTACGATTAGATCAAAGTCCTCCCCTTTTACTAATGTAATATCCGGGGAATCCAGGTATATTATCATATTTCGTCATACATTCAGCTGTTTATAGAATCCCAAAGACTCCCCTCTACTTGAGGCTCGTCTAAGGTTCGTTTATCTTTATTTTTATATAAGTATTTATTATATCTTTCGATAGCCTTATCATTATACATCTGACTTGGTTCTGGTAATCCATTACACCAAGCAAGAGCTTCGAACTGGGCATCCAAAAATTGAAATACATTCCAATCCTTTTCATCCATTAGATTATGAATCCTAAGAAAGTGAACATATTTCTCTGGCTGATGTTCATAAGATTCATAAATACCAGTAACACTAGCAACTCTTTTTATGAATTCATCATGGATGTCTTTGGTAAAGCCTGGGTCCTTATCCCCCTTGAGTTCTAATTCGGCCTCTACCTGATTAGTAATGTTATCCTGCATAGATATCAACCTTTGCATAACATTACGATAATCAGTCATTCTCTTTAACCCAGTCTCAATGTATTTAATAAAACCTTCCCGGGTATCAAATTTAAAATCTTCACAGAAGGTATTACATACCTCTGCAAGCTTTTTACAATTTGCCCATTCTCGAGAATTACTCTCATTTATTTTACGAACCCCTCTATGCTTTAACTTTATACGAATTGCATATAAAATATCAGCAACAAGGGCAGCATCCCCCTTAGATGCTAGTAAAATGTTAGAAACTTTCTTAGTATTCTTATTGTTAGAAACTAAGACTGCTCTATGATTTATTGCCTCCTTTCGAGCAATAACAAAAAAAGCCTCAACTGGGAAGTTATCTACCTCTAAGGTATTTAATATTTCCTCAAACTGAGACTTAGTTATATGGATAGATGGTTCACGCATAAATATATTATTTTATAATATAATAGGAACTCATTACTCCAAAGAGTTTCTGATTTGAATCAGTTCTTGATAACTTTGATACCTTGTTTGATATACTAGCTTAAGTGTTTGTTTCTTTCCCAAATCATTTACATCAAAACCCTCTGGAAGAAATACTACCTTGACTTTTTTATAAGCTACTAATTTAAGTGCGAGATTAACAGCATAAGACCTGGCATCGGGGTCTAAAAGGATAATATATCTTTGGCATTGGGATTTAAGTAGTTCATTGACTTGGTACTGACTAATAGCTTTGCCCATTGTGGCAATTGCTCTATCCCCAATTGTGAGAGCATTAAGTGCTCCTTCGCAAATGAATACCGACCGATACATCTCCAACGCATCATGATTAAAGATGATAAACTGTTTTCCCAAACCGGTGATGTCTTTGTCTGGGTTATTATACCGGGGTCCTTTGCCGATAACATTTCGAGCATTGTAATACCTAAGTTGTCCTCGATAATAAAACGGGATGATAAGGTACCCATATGTCGTGCCCATTGTTCCATATCCGATACCACATCTTGAAAACTTCTCGAGGTTAAAGCCGCGTTTCTTGATATATCCCCGAATGCTTTTTGCAAGTTGGCTGTCTCCGAGCGAAATATTTCTAAATCCATCTGGGAGATATACGGGCTTACTTTCGGCAAGTTCGATTTTCTCTTCCTTAAACTGTAGTTCATCAAATTGTCCATTGTTCAAAAAATTAATTAGTTCATGGTACTCAGTAAATCCTTCTATGTCCATTATTAGTTGAGCAGGGGAAGGATGGGCATTACATCTAAAACAATTGGTTCTATACATAGAAAGGTTAACTCCCAACTTCTGTTCTCTCCCGCAATATGGGCAAGTGGGAATGCGTAACCATCCGTGCTTATAATCGAATGCTCCCAATCGTTTAATAAAGTATGTCCTTAGTCTAGATTTAAACTGGTTTGTTATTTTCATATCTTTTCTTCCCGCATATATTACAGTAATACTCTACATGACGTTTCTCATAATACTGGTCTTTCCTTCTCCCGCCTTTCTTAGAAAAAATTGCCCTACGAGGTCTCTGTTTAAACTCAGTCCAATGAACTGCTACCCATTCATGATAACCCAACTTACATCTAAATGTCTCCAGTAGTTCTTTCCCTTTTCTTAGAATCCGCATCCGGGTTAGTATTCTTTTTAAATTGTTCATCCAACTTACTACCATATACTTCATCATATTGTTTACGTTGTTCCCTTGTAAATTCCGTACATCTTTGCCTTTCGACATCGCATTTGAATAATGCTCTACCGGAAGGAAGACCATCCCTTTGTACTACTATCTCAGCTCGAAGAATATTATCTTTTTCTTCTTGCTCAGTAGAGTTAAGACCCATGATAACCTGGGCATTACGAACGATTGCAATTGAACCAGAGATATCATTTTCATCATACCGAGTAAGCCTATGCTTTTTACCTTCACGAGTAATGTGATGAGCAGTCCATATAATGTCTAAATGTAATTCCTCTGCCAGATTCTGAAGATCTACGTATACATTAGATATTCTTTCGAAATCTTCCCTATCACCAGCTATTGATGCAAGCTTACCAGCGTAGTCAACCATAAGAACTTTAATATCAATTTCTTGATTACGGAGTTGGATTATCTTTTCTCTTATATAAGTGGTATTAGTAATCATTGCTGGTACACGCTCAACCACTAATTCAACTCCAAACCTTGCAAGTTTCCTTAAATGCTTTGCCTCAAGTTTATCATACTCACCAGAGTATAATTCCTTCTTAGTTTTATTGATACTGGATTGAATAAAACGGTCCATGATTTGTTCTTGACCATTTTCCGTATCAATATATAATACTGACTTCTTCATTCTGAGATAACCTCTTGCAAGGTTTACCATAAAGAAGGTTTTCTTTGCCTTGGGTTTATCTAGTATCACATTAACAGAATGCTCTGGATAACCTCCTGCATTAGTTAGTTCATTCAACTGCCTAAATGGGCAAGGTATAACTGAAGGTTCTGATTGTCTTCTAAACTGTCTCTCAGTAATATCCCGAATCATATATAAGGGTTCATCCTCTTTCTTAGGTTTACTTTTCTGAAGTACCTTTTCAATCTTCCTTGAATATTCTTCATATTGTTCGAAGTTATCCAAATCGAAGGAATCATTTAAGTTCTTCATCTCAACATAAGTAGAGAACTGATATATCTTTTCTTTTATGTAATCAGAATCCGATAGGGGTATATGATAGAGATTACTTATTAGTTTATTGATATTGGGTATATCATCTTTAGTTACCAAATCCACATAGGTTTTAGATTCTAGTAACTCTTTTAATACTTCCTTTAAGACATTCTCGGAGGGCATTCTGCCTTGCTTCTTAAAATATTTTGATATACCCTCGAAGATAAGGGAGTGTTCTATGAGAACCAGGTAATTGGATTTAATCCTTTTGAGTACTAATCCTCCTTCCTTATCTTTTAAAACAAACCTGAGTATCTCGAACTGAAACTCAGGAGAAAAACTGAACTTGATGTTGTCTTTAAATTTCTTCATATCTATATTGCAATATTATATAAACTAATAGATTTTGATAGTACCGAGATAGTTCTAAGTATGTTGACATCTATCTAGAAACTACTAATCCACTACCTTAAGCTCCCGAATATTTAATATTATTATTTTATATAAGAAAAAATACTTATATTTGCATAACGAATGTTTAAAAACATGGGAAAAAGTAAAGGAAATAACGGTTCAGAGCTTCATCGATTAAAACCTATGCAAGAATATGATGAAGCTACTTTCAACAGACTTTATAAAGTTTGTAAGCCAGTAATTAGAAACCTTACCAGACAGATTGATTATAAACGGTTTAATCTTACACCGGATATTATCCAATCTTATTTCTGGGATAAGATGTTATTTGTTTTCAACAAATACTATGGTGAATGTACTGAAGAACACCTTAAAGCAAGAATCCTTGCATCACTTAGTACATTCAAAAATAAATTGCTTCGTTCTGCATACGGAGAACAAGCAGAGTATAATCAAAGCCTCTTTAAACTTGATGACTTATTCGACAATGATAAAGAATTAGAGGATGATACCGAAGAAGAGAAAGCTAAATCAGAAATGCTTGATATGATGTATACTTATATGAAGGATAAGCTTTCTCCAGATGCCTATCTTTTGTTTGAGGTATTAATTACTCCTCCCCCTTTTATCAAGGAAAGGCTTGAAAATAGTACTCGAATAACTAATATAATGCTTATCGAATTTTTCGAAATGCCTAAGACTAATGAATCTATGAGATATATATCAGAACTTAGACAAGATATACAATATTGGGAAGACCGAGCTAAAGAAGAACTTAAGTATTAACACAAAAGAAAAGGGGCGTTTCCCAACGTCCCTCTCCCAATTAATTTTTACTACGCAAAACACGGATTGTAAACAAATGTTTACTCTTAAACAATACAAATAATACACATGAGTTTTAATACTACTAAATAACTAATAACAACTTTATGATGATATCTTTTGGATATATCGTAATGTAATAGTCGGTGGCAATTTTTCAATATCCAAAGTTTCTACCGAAGTTTCTTGTAAGAAAGATTCCCCTAATAGGTTCCAGCTTACTACGATAGCACCATCTTGAATACCCTTGGTAGGAGTTCCTCTACCGAAATCTCCATTCAATCCCGTCTCCCTATTAAAGAAAGATTGAGGACGAACGTTCTGCCAGTTATTGGCATTATCTTGTTTACCTTTAGATACACCAAGAGCATGCCTATGCTTAGGAAGGTCATCACCTTTAATTGAGATTAAGAAGTTACCCTTAGTGGGTGTATAGTAATCTCCGACATTCTGTAGCATTACTTCATCTCCAATCTGAACTCCTCCAGCTTGGTAACCAATAACTATTCTACCAGCGGCCTTAGTATATTCTGCCCAGCCCTCCGGTATTACATCGGTTTCCCAAAGAATGATAGAACCGATGGGTAAGTTAGCAGTACTCAGAGATTCAGCGAATTCTTTTCTGATAGCCTCAATCTGACTATCGATGTATTGCTTGATATTTAACTTAGTACCAGATTCATCTATTACCGGGAATCCTGAATTTACTTGTTCTAATCTTTTCATTGATTCCTTCATCATACTCTGGGCAGCAGTAGTATAAGGGATTTCTTGGAACTTACCCTGATAGGGTACGATAGCAAAGTTCTCATTTCGTTTGGTCATGGCATCAGTACCCTTACCATATACTCCGATAAGAACAACGGAAGTTTTATTATTAGAGTAATAAGGGCAAGCACTCTCTACCATCTCTAGAAGATTGCTATAGGTCATATCATAATTGGAATATACATCATTATTAATGATATCCGGTGTACGATTTTCTTCGGCAATCGGATAATAAATATCCAGAGACTTTTTGAACAATGTGTAAAAGCTTTCGAAAGATTCATTCCAATAAGCTACGAAGTCTACGGGGTTATCTACAGGTTCGGAGATAGTAGTGTGTACTGCAAAGAGTAATACTTCTTCTGTTGAACCTTGGGTACCTTGGATATTCTCAATGGTAAGGGTTTGTTCATCAGATATAAATACATACCCATCCCTTGAAATACACCCAAAGTTTACATCTGGCAATTCCCCATCTTCTGAAGCCTTTGCCATATACCTTGCCATAATCCTATCCTTGATTACATTGGCATACTTACTTCCAGCAACTCCCTGAGGAGATACCACTAACTTGTTACCATTTATGGTAGCCGAGCCAAATCCACAGAATGGCCCTAAACCAGAAGGAGCAGCAATTGCCTCTGCTGCTTCCTTTGATTTAATAATACCTTCATACTTAAAGTACGTCTTCATTGTCCTTAGTATTTTTAAATTGATTCTTTTGTTCTGACATATCCTTAAATGCTTCACCTACATCCTTGAACTTGAGGGTTAACAATTTAAAGAGTATTCTCCATATACTGTACCGTTTCTTAATACCATGTATTTCACAGATGTGTCCATATATACTATCTACTTCGAAACAGTAGCATATTACCATAACCGTTATTGATACCACCATTGGGTTCATCCCATAGGGTTCCCCAATAGCTTTACCAAGTACAGCACCAAGTAGAACATAACAGATATAATCTACTATTTTGTTTAGAGTTCTTCTTCCAGCTCTAGATTTTCGAATTTCGATTTTCTGTAACCTACTTGCCGATAACCCAAACCATAAATCTGATAGGATTAGAATTATTGCAAGAATTATCATCCATCTCAAATCATACAAGATTTGTGTACACTCTCCCAATATACCCACAGTGAATGCCTTGAATAAAGACTGAGTTGTGGTCTCTGTTATTCTATCGATTGTTGAATTTATCATTGTTCTACTATTTGCCAAGATTGATTACTGTAAGTTGTAATGGTAAATGTTTTCTCTGAGAGGTCATCATGTTCCCATTCTAACTTTTGAGGACTAACACTTAAAAGGTCTGCATCTACTACGGTGAACTTAGTTCTCTTCGAAGTATCTACCACTGATTCGAATATATACTCTCCAGCTTGTGCAGTTACAAATTCATAACCAGCACCACCTGCGTCATAAGTAGTTACTTTACCAACTTCCCTTATTCGACTATCGAAGTCAGGTTTATTAGAAGTACACTTGATTAAAGTAGATACTTGTTTAACATTCCCCTTTAATTCTGCATAAGGGGGAGTACAAGAAATCTCGATGATTGTAGGATAATCTTCCAGTATTACTTGACATCTTAATGAAGAACCATCATCTGCCACAAAGGTATAAGTCCCAGCCTTGGTAAGAACAATTTCCTCATCAAGGTTATAGGTTTCCCCGTTCTCATCACAGGTAGCAGTACCACTTACATTGACCCCATTTTTCATTTCCTCAAGATGGAACTTACAAGCAGACTTCTCATCCAGTAATTGGTATACTGCATAAGTATCATCTATCTGGTCTTCTGGTAATGCCCAGTTGGGTTCTTTCCAATGACTGTCTGTAGCATCCGAAGGTACTATCTTTAATTTATTCTGATATACTACTGGAGAATTATTAACTACCAAAGTAGTCTTAGCAGTAGGGTAAGCTACAGACTGGAAGGTATAAGTCCCTGCCCTATTTGCAGTATATACATAACCATTCTGAGCATTAAAGGTTTCCCCAGTTTCAATTACCCTTACTCTGTAATCATCCCCATTACCAGAAATACGTTGTATCTTTACTGTAGCTTCTGCAGAGCCATTGAATAATGTGACTGTTGGTGGGCTAACAGTAATTCTATATACTGCAGTCTTACCAGATACTACTTCGAATATACCTACACCTTCATCGGTTTCCCTTTTATCCAGTGTACATTTAAACTTATAAGTACCATAACTATTAGCAGTAAACTTATCACCGTTCTTAAACAACTTAGTATCACCAATTAGCCTACAATATAGTTCACCAGTAAATGATTCTGGGTAATTCGATTCGATGGTAAGAGTGGTAGTAGCATTCTTGATACTTTGCTTATCCCCAACTCTAAATTCAGAAGGTGTACATCTTACCTTATATGTAATCTCTTCTCGAGTTACAACAAAGGAAGTTTGCTTTACTGGGAACTCTACAATCTCAAAGATGTAGGTACCAGGCTCTGAAAATTCCCAAGTTGAGCCAGAGACTTTCACTATATCAGTACCGGATAATCGTACATTACAGGTTTTCACGGTACCCTGATAGGATACGTTTGTCCTTACTACTGTACTTACTTTTAGGTTAGTAGGAGTTATCTTTCCAGTAATAGGGTCACAAGTAATAGAATATACTCGATTATAAGATTCTTGATTAACCGTGATTTGAGTTACCTTAGTAGGGTCTCCCACACTTCTAAAATAATAAGTACCTGCTCTGGGTATATTAAAAATGGAACCACTTTCGTGTTTAGTGTAACCCCAATTTATATTATCACTGGATATCTGATATCTTAGGTCGGCATTTATCCAATCTGAAGTTACAGTTACCTTTACCGGTACTTCATATACCTCTGAAGTAATAAGATTGGGTTGGTCCGGATTTACTAACTCAGCTTTAATTGTATACCCATCATTTACGGTAAACCCATATTGAATATCGAAAGATACATGATAGGGTATGAATCTTTTAAAGAAAGCCTCTACGGCTTCTCTAAATTTTCTGAAAGCTGCCGAGTTCGAAGTATATCCATGACCGGTAAGTCTAAAGGTTACCGGTATACATTGAGAACAATCGAAAGTATTATCATAGGTATACTTATCGTCATAATGGTAATACTGGTCAAAGTGCGGATTACCTTTTACCCAACCATCATAACTATCAGCCTTTGCAGGGTCAGTTACTACGCAGGTTAACCCATACAGCCTCATCATTATTTCGAAGAACTCAGAGGTACCTCTTATTTTAAAAAGAGATATCGAATACTTCAGGATGTTTCTTACTTGAGTACTGGTTAAAGTAAAGGGTCCCTCCTTTGGTATTATCCAAAGCTTAGATAACTCTTGGAGTTTAGCATCGGAGTAGAACCCATTAAAGTACTCTGCCCATTTCTGTGCATCTATAGTGTTCCCATAAGCAAAGGGCATTTCTCCGAGGAATTGCCAAAGGAAATTGAGATACATATCCGGAGCCTTATCTATATCAATAATGTCCAAGATATTCTCAATATCCTTTGTAATGTAATCTTCAAAATGCTCTCCACAAATTTCTAGAAACCTCTCTAAGATGCCTTTGCCATTTACCTTATAGGTATCTTGAGCTTTATACTCGAATGGCAAAAAGTCGATTAGATTTTTGAGGTTTATCATTATACAATTTCTTTTACGGTTAAAGTCAATTGTGAAGCGTTTTCGAATACTGGTAAATTAAAGCCAGGGTCTTCATAGTCATGGTTAGGTTCTGATACCGTAATAGAATATCTGTAACCAGACTGATAATTATTGTTCTGAATATCCAAAGAGAAGTCAAAACCATTAGCCTTATCTATTACCTGTATAGAATTACCTACAGTACCAGTAGCCATATACCCATTTGATACAGAACGTACAGTAAAAGTAGTTGATGAATTGAAGGTAATATAGTAAGTCATAGACCCTTTAGCCTTATTCAATTTAAACTGACCCAAGTTCAATTCTTTATTACCATAGATGGTAGTAGGCCAAGGTTTAATATAGAACTTAGTAAGGTGAAGGTAATCTACTGTTGATAAGTTATCTATTAAGGCATAGATATCTGATAACCTTACGCTTCCACCTATCTGAGCTTGCTCTGGAGAATAGGCATTGTATAATGCTGTAAGAATTTGAGTTTGTATCTCTGCAGTCTTATAAGACTTCTTACTGGTAACATCCATCTCTAGAATAATCTGAACCTTGCCTGCAGATTTAACCTTTAACCATGTGGTCATAGGAGCTCTTTGAGATAATAGATTGTATACCCTATTGATTAATTCAGAAGAAGCAACAGCTCCACCATCTGGGCTAATATATACGGTAAGCTTTCTACCGCATTCATAATCGGCTTTAGCTTTGTTTACCCCATCAACTAACATAGCTAAACTTTCGAAATCCTCTTTGGTAATTGCTACTCCCAAAGTCTTTACACTCAAAGGTATATGTTCTTTGAGCATTGTAAAGTTTTCATAGTTTGAACCACCTCCGGCATCGTAAGCATTACTTACGGTAGCATCAGTAATTGAAGAAGAGATTACTGAAGGTACAGAAGTAATAGTATTACTCTTTACATTACCCTGAGTACCATTGGTTAAGTAGAATACCACATTGGTTATTTTTGCTCCTGCTGCAGGCTTCTTACCAAAGGTACCATCTCCAAACATTATATAAGGATTGAGTGCCTCATCTACTGAAACCATGAAATGCTTATCTGTGGGTTTGGATTTTGCAAATGTATCTACTAATACCCAAGTTTCCCCACCTATCTGTAATGACATAGAGCCTTGTTCATAATACTTACCATTGGGTAGAGTACCAAGATGAATTATAACTCTATCTCCAGTGGGTATTACCATATTATTGAGAGCGCTTGCAGTATACTTCTCATGTTGTATAATTGGTACTTTACAAGTGGTTACATTTGAATACCAAGTTACGTCTCTGGCAGATAACCAGGAATTACCACTAGAATCTGTAAATAAAGTTCCTTGAGGTATAGTTAATTTAGCTCCGATAGAATTACCAGTAATGCTTCTGGATAAGATTACATCTACTGTAGCAGCAATTGCTGCTCGAGCATGATAATCTACCAAAGCTCCATGTTTAACTACCGAATCATACCTTCTTGCCGTAGATAGGAAAGTTTCCCTTGCCATGTTATCTACATAGTAGTGAAGTACTTCGGCAATTGCCGCAAACAATGAGAGGATGATAATTAAGATGTTCCCCTCCGAATAATCCGTTATGAGTTTCTGACCTTGAGGGTCTTTGAGTCCCATAAGGGATTCAACCAGCTTGGCCTTAATCTGTTGATAAGACCTCTGGTATGGGTTAAGCCATTTATTTGTGATTCCCATATTATTGTGTATTTAATGAATTATCCGACCGGTCATAGGTGATATCGAGGTACTGACTAGAATTTGTTCCATTTACTACATATGTTACTTCTATGTGTATTTTTGCATCAACTCTAGTAACTGTGATATTTTGGAAGGTTATCCTTTGTTCCCAAGCACCTATGGCCTGTTTTAAAAACTCTTTAATTATAAAACTCAGGGCTTGTGAGTTTGGTTCCTCAATACATTGCCATAGTTTACTACCAAAGTTTTCCTGTCGAAATCTCTGGCCTATCATGTAGTATAATATCGAACTTATATTATCTCTGATAAGTTTGAAATCTCCATTTACTGGGTACCAACCCCTTTCACCCTTTTCATTAGTTGTAAGTTGGATAGGATAAGTTACACCTATACCAACTAAGTCTGTAAAGTAATTCTTTTCCATTAGTGTATGCAGGTTTTATCCTCATAATCGTCTACAACGAATTGTGAGAAAGGTTTAGTTACTTGAGTTACTGTAGGACCCGAAGAACCTGGTCCAGTAGTTACACCTGAGTGTACATGAGAATTGAACATACTACGAAGTTGTTCTAGTTCTTTAATGGTTTGGTTTAATTTTTCGGTTAATTGAAAAATATTGATTACTCCACCATTTTCTCCAGTATTAAGTATCACGGAATCACCAGAAGATATGTTTATATCTCCATCGGCATTTATTACTATTTCTTTCTCTGAACGAACATTTACAGGTCCATTGAAATGTAAATTAAGTTCTCCGTTATCATCATCTATGACTATTAGGTTCCCTTCCGGAGTAACTACCCCCATTTTATTGGGGCCATCCAAAGGTTGAGGTATTTGGCTCATTCCCCAACCATGATATTCCCAGAGTGGTTTAGTTGGATCTCCAAATTCAAAAGTAACAAATACCGTATCTCCCACTTTAGGAGCTAAGAATTTAAAACCTGAACTAATTGAACCGTGTTGTCCTTTAGGATATGCCCAAGCAAATACTCCACCCATTACCTCTGGAACACATACCTTTACTCTGTTCATATGTTTCTCTACATCGTCATTATCAATAACAATGCCACGATAAACAGAGTAATACCGACCAAGACCCTCTAAGCCTTCGTCGGTTATTATCTTTGCTGTTTCGTAACTCATACCCTTATTTTTCTACATAGATTTGACTTGCTATTCGCTTATGCCTTTTAGCTATGTCTCGGTATACTCGATTAGCTATGGCCATATAATTAAACTTAACCCCATAATCTTCAGGCACTTGGATTTGTTTAACCGATATCTTACCAGGAATTAACTTACCCTTAGAGGTAACTGTATTACCTGTAGATAACACTATACCCTCTGCCAAGGCTTGGGGATTATCGGCATTTACTTCCGTATAATAAGCTTTCTTTCGAATAAACTCAGCTTGGCCCTTAATATCAACAATGTCCCCTTTATCATTCAAGAAATGTTCATTATAGTATACCTTCTCATTGTAAGTGAAGTTAAGGTTAAGATTCTGAGAAGTACTTAAGGCTTTTTTATCTTGTCCCTTTGTAGTTTTAGCATTAGCTTTAGCATCATTAGCTACGATGTTTTGAGTAGATAAATCAGTTTTAGAAGTTACAGAGCCAGACTTGGAATTGTTCTTTACTAATTCCATATTAGTTATATACCCTTGACCAGCGTCCATAGAATGAGTACATTGTTTTATATACCAAAGCCCTGACCAACGTTTTCCTACGTTATCTATACGGATTATTTGAGAAGTTGCTAGCATAGGTCTACCTACTACCCGAAGTTGACATACTAACCTTTTCTCAGTTTGCTTTAAACCACCATTGGCATTAGCATTAGCTGCCCAAGCATACTTATCGGCACCACCGTATCTACTAAATAAATTATGGTAAAGTTTATAAAGAGGTACCTTGAGATTTACCCTTTTCATATGTCTTACCTTAACCCTCTTACCATATTGACCTTGACCATAACCCTTAGTAGTATCAACTTCCATATCGGATAATACTTCAGTATAGGGGTCTTTCTTTAAAGCTTCGAAACCTCTCTCTGAAGCAGGTAATATTCCAGCTTGAAAATTGATACCAGAAGCTATACCCGCTCCTGCTTGTTTAGAGGTATAACCCTCTGGGTCATAATCTAAGGGGTCTACATACTCTTCTACCATAAATTCCATACCATCTTCATCTTCGAAAAGATACATTTCGCATTCTAATAGCTTCTTAAGATTAGCTTCTAACTCTTTACCATTTTTAGAATTTTTTAGTACTTGCTTAAGGGCATTCTTCTTATCATCCGGTAACTCGTTGGCTGCTTGATTAATGGTAGCTCGTATTTCTTCGGTAGACATTTCATCAAATCCCCTTTGCTTACCTGCTTCATAAGCACCTACTGGACCCACTGCTTCATATTCTTCTACTCTCTTTTTATATTCTGCAGTTTTTTCCATGTTATACTGAAGCTGAGTGTCCCAAGCATCCATTACCTCAGTTGGTGTAGTAGGATGACTTCTATAATCTTCAAACCCATTGCCCGTAATATTAGACACCATAAGATTATCTACCTGAGCCATGGGAGGTCTTAAAGCTAACGGGGGTTTATCCTCTGGTTCATTTATGTTAGTTGATAATACAGATAAATCTTTACTATCTGGGTCTAGAGATGGAGCCAATACTGCTTTAACTCTTTTAGTTATTTTCCGAGTAGCAAAAGATACTCTAAGTACTTCCCCATTCTCTCCTTGATATGTATAAGTACATACCGGTTCTTCATGGAATTTCCGATTATGTATATAGATAACACCATCCCTTGAATCCACATACCATGGTCCATTAGTGTACCCTTTCATCTTCTGTTCTAATTGAACTAAGACGTTCTTGCCCACCAATCCAAAGTCACTATCAATTAAAGCTTTTAAATCTTCTGGCATAGCTACTTCAGCTACTCCACTGTATTTGTTAGCATAGAGTACTTTACCAGTAGTAGTACGGGTATTCTCTGTGGGTACCTGTAGTGACTCGTATACTTTATTACTTATTATCTGTTGTTCCATTACTGAAATATTTCTATGATTACACCAGTAGCATTCCCACAGCCATTGTCTAAATAGGTAGATAATTTATAGCCTTCCATATCCGAATGGACATAAGCAGGTTGATATCTTAAATCTCCCGAAGAATCAATGCACTTAATAGTTACATGAGTACCTGTAGAATCAAATACGGCTTCGAATTCCCTTACCTTAATTATTTTTATGGGCCCAGATATAAATTGACCATCTGGGTATATATATCCCCACTGAAGACAAATATTTTGGTTCTCTTGAATCTCAGCAATGTCTACAGTATCGGGATTACCCGTATCGAAAGTAATAGTAGCCAAGTTTTCTTTCTCTTCATCGTATCTATAACTCCAAGTACTTATATACGCTCCAAGGGGTATACCTGTAATAGGATTCATTATAGGCATACCTCCAAAATTGAAAAGGGCCAAATATGGTTGGCCCATTCCCTTATACAATATAGGTTTCTGTTTAGCTGCCATAAGTCGGTATTCTTATTAGGGTTCCCATTTCTAATTCCTTAAAAGGATTCAGTATCTTATTAGCTTCAGCTATAATGTACCACTTACCAGAATCACCATAATACCTGAAAGCAATGTTTTGCAGAGTTTCCCCATCTTTAACGGTATGTTGAATATCGTTAGAGGATTCTGGTACTATTGGAGGTTTAGCCTCTAAGGAATAATCCCCATCGTTATACTTCAGAGCATAGGCATTATTATATGGGCTAGCTCCCTTTAGATATTGGTTAACATCAATCATATTTAATACCTCCTGTCTTTTTAAGTGAATCGGAATTTATAAAATCTCCATAGGATAAGTTATATGCACTTACTCTCTTGAAAATCAATTCTTGAGTTGCTGCTGCAGGCAATAACCTACCATTACCAAAAGTAGCTGGCTTTCCGGGTATCCTTATTCGATAACCGTTCTGAAAGTTCTTCAGAGTATAAGTTGCTGAGGTAAGGATATAATTGTGGTTATCGAATATACCAGAATCCCCCCATTCTATCTTAACAATTGGGGGAGCAGCCTGGTAACCATTAGATTTAGACCATGCCTCTAATAACCTACATTTATTGATTACCTCCTCGGGATTTTCTGGGTCATTACAGTACCAAGACACATTGAATTGAATAATGTCTTCAGCTCCAGTAAAGTGATACATGGGTACATTGCGACCCATTGATTTAATGGTGGCCCATGTGGTTTCTCCTCTAAAATCTATTTCTGGAGGTCTATTCTGTAAGGTAATGTATTGAGTGGGGTTAACAGTCATGTTATATATCCTTACTTCATTCTGATATATAACATCTGCTTTAGCCTCGAAGTTTCTGTAATTAGTAGTATTCTTATTCCCCTTTGCTGGGTCTACCCCTTCACCTTCTTCTAACCTTGGGAATTGTAATTCCATTCTCCATTTAGCCTGGAGTTGTTTATTTAGAATAGGGTTCTTAGACGATATTTGAGCTTCTCCGATTACTCCATTGGGAGTATAGAGTTTACCCTTTTGAGCATCATCTTTGGGAAGAGTAGAAAGAGTTCGATTGAGTAATATCCGAGCTCTCCATAGTTTATTTCTTGTAAGATCATTGTACTTTTCAACAACCTTACCTGCTGCTTTATTTAATACTCTAGCCATAGTGTTTTAGTTTTATATTCCCATTACAAATGCAGCTCCAGTAAAATCTTGTTGAGAACCTGGAGCATAATCTCCAACTGCTTGACCATCTACTGAGATATTGATACGAGAATCTCTCATACCTTCTTTAATAGCTAACCTAACAGCATTAATAAATCTCTCTTCATTCTGGGCTCTAAGGGTAGTTGGGTCTTCTTTCTCTTTATTCTGAGCTTCAGTATTCCTATCTACTGAATTACTAAGGTAACTAATACCCTCAATTAATAAAGGAAGACCTACAATAATTGCTAATCCCAAGGGTCCACCGAGTAATCCCATAAGTCTACCACCTATAGATGTTAAACCTTTTATAGCACCTTGCCTAGCCACTTGACTACCAACTTGGGCACCTGCTCCAACTAAAGCCCCTCCAGCTAAATTACCCGCCATTGAAGTTGCCAAAGGTACTCCAGGATTTGGTGTCTTAACATACCTTCCATTCTTGGTATTATAAAATCTACCAGCAGAATTCATACCAATACCGCTTGACATCATCTGAAGCTGAACAATGGTTCTCATAAGGTTAACCATATTTACCATGTGAGCCTCCATAATGGCAAATTGGGTATTGGTTTTTATTGCTGCAGCAGACATACCTTCAGTAGAAGCAGTAGCAATAGTCTGTAAATACCCAACAGACCTAATAATACCTCTTACAATATTAAATCCTGCAACAATAGTACCTACTACTACTGCAGTAGCTCCTACTCTAAGACCAAAACCTCCAACCCAAGTTTCTGAGATAGAATTAATTACTTTGATTATAGAGTTACCCACATTTAGTACTGGGGTAAAGATTCTACCCAAAGCTGCACCTGCGGTAACTGTTAAGTTCTCTATACTTGATTCGAATTGGTCAATTACACCTGCATCAGTTTTAAGACGTTCTTCATTGAGTCGATTTACTGCCCCAATGTTTTGGTCATAAGTAGCAAGTATCTTACCCATCTTATCTCTACCAGAAGCAATATCTCGAAGTACTGGAAGCATACCACGAGTACCTCGAACTCCGAATATATTGAAGAAGGTTGGTGTTTCAATTCGTGAAGGTAAATCTACTGCTGCCTTAGCAAACTTCTGATAGATAGTGTAAAGGTCTATAAGGTTACCTTGAGCATCGAAGAATTCATCGGGACTTAAGCCCAGGTTTGCTAAAGCGTTATAGCCTTTCTTTTTTTGATTAACAAGAGAGAGTTGTAAGTAACGAATCATATTGGCCAGTGAGGTACCTGCCATAGAACCCTGTATACCCATATCACCCAATACACCAATAGCAGCAGCCGTTTGCCGAAGGTCTACTCCAGCAGTTGCCATATCTGCTCCTGCATAGGATATGGACTGTGCTAAGTCTGTTAAAGATATATTTGCATTAGTAACTGCAGTATATAAATCATCTGTTACTCTAGCGGCTTCAGTCATTGGGATTTGGTACATTGACATGATATTAGTTATCAAGTCAGCTACACCACCTTTCTGTCCCACTGGCATTGTAAAGATTGAAGCCAGCTTAGATGCTGGCCCAATCATTTCTTTAATAGCATCGAATTTATTACCCGCCATAGCCAGGTATCTTTGTCCTGATGCAACATCCGAAGCAGTAAGAGGAGTTATCTCATTGACATCTTTTGCCAATTGTAACATTTCTCTTTGTTCTGCAATGGTAGCACCAGCAATTTTCGAAGCAGTCCAAACTTCATTCTGAACACCCGCAGAGTATTTATAGGCCCTTGCCATTCCCCCTACGAGCTGCATTCCGAAGTCCATTGTATTGGAAGCTGACATCTGTATACCTCTATTCCAGGTATTCATATCATTCATCATTGTTCTGAATGACCCCGATATCTTGCCAGCTTCTTGAGAGAATCGGTCTTTTAAAACCATGGCAACACCGACCTCTACTATACTCCTACTGGTATTCATAATTTACTTTCTTTTCTTTAATTGTTTATAATATTGCTCGGCCATTTCCTTGAATATTTTCCTTATTCGGTACGGAAGACGTAAAAAGCCGAAATAGTCTAAGGCTATCTCGGCTCTGGTGATATAAACAAAATCACTCTCTAACATTACTCTTCCGTCAGGTAGAAAAAATTCGGTGCCCAAACTATAGGATAAGTTCTTTCTTCTCCGGTGGTTGGATTAGTGATATGGGATTCACCTTTGAAGATAGGGTCCATAGATAAGATATGCTTTCTCATCTCAGCCATATCCTTTGCAGTAAACGGAGTAAAGTTTTCTACCTTCTCCCAACTACCATCAACCTCTAAGTGAAGATTACGGCAAAGAAGAGGAGCATTCTTAGTTTGTTTATCCAAAGGCAACTTCATGAACTCTTGTTCTCCCTTACCAGTCATACAATCGAATTTAATTCTCTTGCCAGATGAAAGAGTGTATTCATGGTCTACCAATCTAACTCCCTCTGGATAATAAGGGATAGCATCTGGCTTCTGATTTAAATCCTCTACAGTTGGAGTAGTACCGTAATCGAAAAGGAACTCATGAAGGTCTTGGCCATAAGTAATCTTACCACCATTCTCTTTGCCCCAATCATATTCGAATTCTACTTCCTCTCCCAAAGAGAAGATACGAGAATTGAAGATAATAGCATAACGGTCATTGACTGGTAAGTTAAGGGCATCATCTACGGTTAATTTCCCATTATGGGTAGCAGTAGTTCTAATTACAATTGCTGCAATGAACTTGGTAAGGTTCATCAAAGTCTTCATGTCTGAAAGGTTACTGAGAATATCTTCATCAGCACCATTCTGTTCTCTGATTTCATATTCGAAACCAGAAGGTCCGGTAAATCTAAATGTTCTAAATTCCATAATTTGATATATTTAATGTTTACAAATGTTCATAGTACTCCGTATAACAACAAGAAAGGGGTGAGCTCCTATCACAGGAATCCCACCCCTCCACCGAATCTTAGTGAAAATAGACTAAGAAATTAGTATTTATCTGCAGTACCAACTGAGAACTCTATGGACTCAATGGTATTCTCTGAAGCCATTCTGTCCAAGTCTAAGCCGGTAATCTTACATGGCCATACCTCTTCGAAGACGTGGGTATTAAGAACCGAGACTCCATCTTCGGCAAGTTCATTTACAATAGCCGTTTCCCAATATTGGCTTGGTACCAAACCTCCACCAACTATGTGGTCCTGGCAAGCATAAAGCCAATCATGAAGCCATGTGTCTGAACCTGCAGTAGTCATAAGTTTCTCTACAATAAGGTTACCTATAGTAACCCTACCTGCAGTTTTAACGTCTCTATTAACGTCCCCATGAGCAACCTGGTCAATCTCAATATCCGGCAAAGTACAACTTTGGAATAGATAGGTATTGATAGGGTGTTTGGGGAACATGATGCTCCACAAGAATTTCTTCCGTGGGTTTTTTACTTTTGCTCCCATTGTGTTATGAGTTTATAAGTTATTACTTGTTTCTACGATTGATACTGCCTTAGAAGCTGCATCGATTACAATCTCCATAGTTACCTCTTGCATAGGAACTACATCCTTATACTTAAGGATAGCACGGTACTTACCCTGACGAGCATCTGCTTCGTTATTAACCGAAAGGTCATCCCAAGAAGTTGCATCTTGGTCACCCATCCAGGTATACTCGGTCATAGCATCTTCGTCTACCAAAGAATCCAAGGTAGGTTTAACCTCCAACCAGATTCTCTTCCAAGTACTCCAAACGTTTGGTTCTTCGATATACTTGTTGAGTACCGGGCGAAGGAACTTCTTCAGATAGAGATTCAATCTTACAATTGAAAGGAATCTTTCAGAATCCTGTTTCACTTGAGAAGAGAAGCAATGCCATAGCATGGTTTGCTTACCTGCATCTGGAGTATCTTTGATTACCATCTCATTGATATAATTCTGAGCAAGGGTGTTCAGTTCGTTATATCGAGAAGGAGAACCATAGTTGGGGCATACTGGACCAACTGCATCCCCAATAACTCCTCGGTTCATACCTGCAAAGGATTTCCAAGGACCATATTGAGTAGCAGAGGCATCTCCCAAACCAACAATAGTACCCACTACATCGGAATCCTGGAGATTACCATTTTCGTTGTAGTACTTAAGTCCACCACCAAAGTAGGCAATGTACTTAGAGTTACCTACAGTACCAAGGCAAGTCTGTACCCAAGTAACCTGAGCTTTGTAATCTCTTGCCTGAGTACCTTGAGTATAATGGGTTAAGTGTTTGGGAACTTCGATATACAGTACCCATTCCATCAGTTCTTTTGCCATATCAGCAGCAGCCTTGTATACTTTGAGTACCTCTGAATCTTGTTCCAAGTGTTGAGAGATATGTGAAATAAACAATTGGTAGAAGTCTGTGTAGTCTCTTACCAAGTCCAGTGAAGCAATCCATTCTTCGGCAGTTGGGGTGGAACCTGCACTACCGATAGTACCATTAAACAGTTTCTCTGTTTCGGAAGGTGCAGCATCTCCCACGGTAATAGTGATAGCATTCTTAGTACCATCAATATCATCGGTAAGCCACTTAATTAGGTTTTCAAAAGAGGAACCTGCAGTAATTACCGGCTTAATATATTCCGAGTTCTTAGCAAATGCACTAAGAGCAAGGTAATCTACCGAAGTATTATTGTTATCATCGGCAGTTTTGTAGGTTATTACTGGACCCTGTTCAAGTACTTGCCCATTAGCCGAATAGATTTTATAATACAAGGTATTAGCTTGTTTATAAAAACCAACCTGGAAAGTATTAGCACTACCAATTGGGTCTCCATATCCCTTAGTTACTAATCCAAAACTATAGGTAGTACTACCTGATTTTAAAGTAATCAGAGCAGAGGGTTTAGCCGAGTCGGGTACAGCAGAAGCAACTGAAATCCCATCTTCTGAATCTTTAGCTTTTCTTGCCGCAGCCTGAGAAGCAGTTACGGTACCTTGAGTAGCTCCTTTGCCAAGTACTCGAATAACACGAAGCTTAGAACCACCTTGCAAAGCCTTTTCGATATTTGATACAGAACCATCGGGTACAATTTCAGAACCATAGATTCTTTGGAACTGAGAGAATGTAGAGATGATTTCTGAAGGGTCATCGTATGGACCTTTAGTAGTTCTAGCCAATACACAAGAAACTCCTAACATGGGAGTAGTTTGAAGAACATTGTTGTTCTTAAACTTAAAATCAACATGAGGTGAAGTTGGCATAATTCTATTGTGATTAAAGTTAATTACTCGTTTAATTTATACCCTAGAGTATTGTACCTATACCTTAGGTACTTTTAACTCTAGCATCTCATTTTCGTTTTGTTCTAACAATCCAATGAGAACTGAGATATCCTTGATAGGTGTAAGTGTACCTTCTTCCAAAAGCTTTTCTGGGAGAATACCATCTTTACATACATAGGTATATACCTTTTCGAGTATACCATGTTCTACATCGGGATGGTCATAATAATTACCAATTTCAATGAATAGGTTTCCGGTGGGAGCAAGCCTGCCCTTTTCCCATTCCTCTAAGTCATTGAAGTATGGTCTCACGTATCCTCTAGCAGGTAAGCCAGTATATAAGATTGTATGTAGCAACCTCATATCGGCTTGTGTTTGAGAAACTAGATGTACATCTATGGTAATATCTTTAGTTTCATAAGGAAACTCTGAAGCTTGGTAATTACCATCCTCAAGTTTATCACCAATGATGTATTTATTCACACCAATATCTCCAGCATAATAACCCTGTAGTTCTATGGTTATTCTTGGGAGAGTCTTTGGGCCTTTTACTTGATTATTCCCTATACCAAAAAGTGGTATAAACTTCTTCATACCTTTGATTGCCTCTTGAAATCTTTTTTCGTTTTCTTGAGACAAAGGTAAGAAGTCTTCTGGGTTTAAGGTAAGACCCATTTCTAACATTGTACTAAGTAGAGAGATATAAAAAGTTCTTTCTACTATTTCTTCTGAGTTTACCATTAAAGTCCTAATCTAATATTTAACTGAACACTTTGATTGCCATTGTCATTAATATACCCATTATAAGTTACCTGAATACCTCCAAAACCACTCATTAGGGTTTGTAAATGACCAACACAATTTAATTCACTAACCCATTGAGTAGCAATATTTGAAGGATAATCGGTAAGCCATACTTTAAAGGGTATTGATTCAGAACCAATACCTCCAGGGAATTGACCCTCTATTGTCTTACTTATATCGGTTATCTTAAATTGTTTTATAAATTTAGCAACTTGAATACCGTTGATAAGGTAGTACTGATAACCCTTTACATTACTAATCTGAGCAGTACTAGTATTTTGACCAAGATTTGGGAATGGTATATTCGGGGTTGGTTCAAAGCCATACTTAGTAGTTCTAGTACCTGGAGATTGAGTTATATTTAAAACTATCTCAGTGTTAGGTTCTTGCTGTGAGATAATCTTAACTATAGCAGTTCTTTCCAAGGGGTCATAGTTACTGGGGTTATGTTCTTGATTAGTAGATTTAGTTTTGATAGTAAGCTTACCTGCGGCATTAGCTTCTCCAATTTCTTGGGTTACCTCTAACCAATCTGAGGAGCTTTCAACTTTCCAATCTACAGCACGATATTCATCTTGAGGCTTATTATCGATAAACTTCTGTTGGTAATTGTATACACCTATTTCTAGGGTCTCACCCCTTTTAGTACCATCGAAAGTATGGGAAGTAGTTTCTGGAGTGATACTAAAATAAGTTCCCCAGGTCTCTACTATTTTAGGAGCGGCCTTTTGTACCAGAGTTACTTCCCTTTCTACACCCTGAACTACTACCTTGAGAACCTGCTCTTTTATATTATTCATGTCTTCGTTTACTGCCTTAGGCTTTACCCTAATAGTTGCAGTACCAGTTCCGGATAATGAAGATATTTCAAAGTCTGCTGCCATTTTTAACTTTCCTTATTTCTTTTCTAACTTCATTTCGTATTTCCTTTTGTAAGGCAGCTTTTCCACCAGCAGCCTTAAATGCAGGATTCCAAAGAGGACGAGGTGGTAAATTACCATCTCTGCTACCATACTCTAACATGATAGCTATCTGATTCAAAGTCTTTCTTGAAGTCTTACCAGTATAGGTAATCTTCTTGATTCCAATTGGTAAACCAACGAAAGTTCTATTCTTGGTCTTTACTACAGTAACGGATTTAGCATATTGACCCGTGAGTCGTAATAGAGTATGCTCCCCATATTTCTTTACAGTACCTGGAGCATGTTTTGGCCAAGAAGTATGGGTACCGGGTGGTGGAACACCCGTATTCAAACTTCGTCTTACTATACGAAGAAGTTGATTACCAAACTTTTCTGTACCTTTCGCATAGCCTTTGGTTAAGATACTTGGAGTTTTGGCAATCAACCTTTCTGCACGAGCTTGTTCTCGTTTATCTACGTATATTTCTAGAGGGCCAACTGGAGTCGATAGTGTAATATTAACCGACTTACTTGGCATAATTCTTACTGGTGTTGTATATAACCTATGATATACTAAATACATAATCATAGGTTATAGTAGCAGCATTCTGAGTTATATTGACTGTAAGCTCCCAACCATTATCATCATTCTCTGCTTGCCTTAATTTAATGGTACCTGACCTTGTTGATTCTACGGTATTCTCTGTTAAGGTTAAGGTTAACCCATAGTTTCCATTATCACTTGATAACGTTGTGAATGCTACATTTGTAACCCAACTTGGTTTTGAGGTTACAGTTAAAGCTAATGGGTATCTTGTACTTATTTCAGAACCGTTTATTACCTTAGTCTTAAAAGAATAAGCTACATCAACTGTAAAGTTATTACCTCCCAAAGCCGATAATCCAGTTCTAGAAGTAGTTCTAGAACCAGTAGGGGAAGTAAATGCCAAGTAATACTTATAAGATACTGAAGCAGCACTCTGTGTAACTTTAATGGTCTTAGTAGTTGCCCCACTATAGGATGCAGTTACTGTACAACTTCTACTTGAAGTACCTGTGTTCTTTGTAGCAGTAAGTACCGTCTTAGCTGAATTCAAACTAAATCCAGTACCACTTGCACTAACCGTAGGTGTAGCACTCTTCGAAGAACCTGCACTTATTGACCCTGAACTCCAATGGTTGGTAATAGGTATACTTACACTGGCATAAATATTAACACTACCTCCTGAATTAGAGATAGAATATGAATTTGCCGATAAGCTTATTACTGGTGTACCATCAGTAGTACTGGTAATTGAATTCGCTGCCTGGTATACTGGTACACTTACAGATTTGGTTTTACCATTTAGTGATAAGGTACCAATAAGGGCTCCTACCTGGGTTCTAGATTTAACCGTGGTTCCCAAAGAACCTGCACTAACTGCAGTACCATAACTAATGCTAGCACCGCTTGTAATTGTGCCACCTCCAGTTGTAGAACCATTCCATCCCCAAGTCTGAGAATATGATGGCATACTTGAGAATGAACTTCTACTTCCTCCACTTGCAGGTATATCGGGTACACTTCCTCCACTTGCTGTAATCTCACTGTAAGTCCTATAACCTGCCGACTGAGAACAAGATAGGGTTAACTTCTTCTCTGTTTCAGCTTGGGTTAAGGTTACCGTACCACTTCGTGTACTGGTAGAAGTATTATTACCCATAGTTACAGAAGTACCACTTCCAGATACACTACCAGAGTTGGCTCTAGTATAAGTTAAAGCAATTTGGTTACCATAATCATGACCATTTCTCAATTCTTGCTTGTAAGAAGCAACGGTAAAGGTTTTAGTATCTCCTGTAGCCCCAAATAATATAGAGGTAGGTGATAAACTCCAAACATAACGCCAAGATTGAGATGCAGCTTCCTGATACCATTTGATAGTATAGGTTTTACCTGAACCTTGTTGTATGAGAGTACCGCCAGTTTTAGACCTGGCAGTTAACTCAAGATTCTCGGTAGCTCTCCATATACCGTCTGCCCAAGTTACCCAAGAAGGTCTGCCCAAATGATCATATTCAACACTCTCTACAGTACTAGTAGCTACACCATCCCAATATTTAGTTCTAGTAGAAGTAGCCCCAAACCAAGGCTTCTCATTAGTAGGTTCTCCGCCTAAAGCCGAGAAATTCAAAGTATCTGTCCAAAGAGTAAAAGTATATTTCCAAGTTACCTTATGAATATCCTCTAACTTTACTGTTTCGTTATTTCCATAGGAACCGGCATTGGATAGTTCCAACCCCACATAATTTTCATAATTTTCCCCTGTTCCTGTAGGGGAGAGTGCTAACAATTCAGCCTTGGTAGGACAGTCATTGCCATCCTTACCAAGGCCTACTTTACTTTTGACAGCACTCCAGGTTGCTATCTCTCCCATAAGATTTATTTGTTTTTAAGTTCCTGAATCTCTGCCTTCAAAGCCTTGATTTCATCGTAGAGAAGTTTAACACCCTCGATTGCCAAAGTTGACATCTTGTGATATTTAACTTGTTTTACGAGTACATACTCTTCTCCGTTGATTTCTAAGGTTTCGAATTCTTCTGGATTGGGTACCGTAGATTTCTCTACTGGAACTTCCTCTACATATTTACCAAATCCCAATCCCTCAAGATTCTGAGCAATAGTTCCCTCGTCCTCTTTACCAAGCATTTCGAATGACTTGGTTGGTATCTGGCAAATCTGTTCCAGAGTATGATTCAAATCCTTAATGTTAGATTTGAGTCGAACATCTGAAGATTCTTTGAAGAAACCAGAAGGAGCCGTGGTCTTAGCAAATACTACCTGGTCGGTAGTTGCCAATCCCAATTGAGCTCTAGTTACTGTATGAGGATTATCCTTTCTACCTGCATGGTTATTGATAGAAGTTTGAGCAGCAGTACCTGCAGCCTTAGCATCGGCAATAGCAGCAGCCTGAGCAGTAGATACTGGCTTATTTGCATCCGAAGTATTGGAAGCATTACCCAAACCAACCTGGGATTTGGTAACTCCATGAGGATTAGATTTATTGGCAATGTGGTTATTTACCTTAGTTTCCAGGGCAGTTATATCTGAACCCTTATCGGCAATCAAATCGTCAACGTAAGTTTTCAATTCTGTACGAAGAGCATTGATGGCATTAGTTCTATTGGTAATCTCATTTGCCAACCTCTGTACGGTATTATCCAAGTTAGTCTTATCTGCTGCAGTCATTACACCAGCAGCAGTTTTGGTTGCTGCAGGGATATTAACATCTACATCAGTACCTTTAGCATATGAACCTTCTTTAGTATTCTTTACCCATCTAAAATATTTTAGAATGAGATAACCCGCAGCTGGATTAATAGAGTTAATTACCGTCATTATTTCATTCGGTAAACTATTAATCAGCTTATCATGAGCATTATCTTTTGCAATACGGGCCTCTTGTTCAGCTTCAATAGCATCTGGTAAGGTTTGATTAAGCTTTATTACACTATCTGCATCCATCAGACCAGCTTCTTGAGTAGTGGCTGGAGTTAGAGGGATTACCATCCCATCGGGTTTATCAATGTAATGCCCTTGACCATCCGTAGCAGAATAGTTACATAAGATAATAATATTACGCTTATTTTTGTTAGCTATTGAAACCTTACTAATTAAATTTTTAGGCATGCTAGATACCACATCCTCAAGATGCTTACCTCTACTACCTTCGAAAGCAGTACCTGCAATTTCCCCAATGATAAGAGATGAAGTATTATTGTCTACGAATTTAGTACCTGACCAACGGAATTGGTATGGAGGTTCACCATCGGCAACATTTATATAAATCTTACCAGATTCTCCAACTACGGGAGTTTGGTGACCTGCATCCGTATACAATTGAACATTAGTAAGACCTCCAGTGGGGCTTACATCATAGGTAGCATATACTTCAAGTACATCATCTACATATGAAGGCAAATGGTTAGCAGGTACTAACCCCTTCCCATCCAATGGAGCAAAGCCATCAGCCTTACCCTTAGTTGCTACAAAGGCATCATGCTTAGCTTCTAGAGTGTTAATGTTATTCTGCAGTTTATTATCAAGGGCAGTGTCTGCCGCAGTTCTATCAGCAATCTCTTTATCAATCCTTGCACCCAATGCAGTATCAGCAGAAGTACGAGCAGTTGCTTCATCGTTTACAGCTTTAGTAAACTTGGTATCTAAAGCAGTATCTGCAGCTTTTCTATCAGCTACTTCTTGAGCAAGAGCGGCTTCTGATTTACCGTCCAAAGCTTCGATAGCATCTTTACGGTCCTGAACCTCTTGAGCAATAGCATTGGGTAATGTCTCATCCAGATTAACTTTATCTTGGGCGGTCATTACACCAGCTTTCTCTGTAGTAGCTGCTGGGATATAAGTAGTCTTATAATCTTCAGGCTCATGAGTATAAATACCCTCTTCTTTTTTAGAAGAGAAATTATGAGTTAAAGTAACCTGACTGCTTTGTTGACCTACCTCAACTGGTTTATCACCAGATAAGATAATAATATTATCTGGTATAGAATCAAACAGCTTCTTATCTGCTGCAGTTTGTACACCAGCTTTCTCTGCAGTAGAGGCAGGCAATGTAATAGGATTCTGTTCTACTGTACCATCTTCAACTACGGTCTTAGTAGCAGCTATGCCAACAGTAGTTTCATTGGGAGTTACTGCACCAAGAGCAAAGTTAGCCGTAGAGATTCTATCTAACTCAACCTTATCCTTAGCAGTCATCGTACCAGCCTTAGTAGCCGATACCTGAGGCAAATCGAAAGTTTCGGTAGTATCAGCATTCAAACCGTTATCCTTAGTTACCGTTACCGTTACCTTATTAGCATCTGAAGCTGCAGAGATATCCGTCAGAGAATTGGGGTCTAACCCATCTAACTTAACCTTGTCTGCGGCAGACATAACTCCTGCAAGAGTTTGAGTTACCGGGAGTAAGTTCTTGGTAGCTTCTACTTCTTCACCATATTGGTTATTTGCATTATCCTTGGTTGAAGTCTTTACCTTGAAAGAAAGTTGGGTACCGGTTCTTGTTACAGCACTAACATCGGTAACCATGGTATCAGGCAAAGCATCAGAAGTACCTTCTTCAGCTACCAGTCTTTCTTCATGGTCATCGGTAATGTTAGTGAACTTATTATCTAAGGCAGTATCAGCATCGGTTCTGTCCTGAATTTCTTTATCGATACGTTTACCCAAAGCTGTATCGGCAGCAATACGGGCAGCTTCTTCTGCATCGATGTTATCCTGGAGAACTTTATCTGCGGCCTTTCTTTCCTCTCTCTCTGTATTTAAGTCAGAAGTATTCTGGTCAATCTTTGCTTCTAATCGAATATCCTCAGCCTTACGAGCAGCGATTTCATTATTCAGCAAATCGGTAATGGCAGTATAGTTACCATTAATGTTATCCCGAATACCCTGAATCAATTCCAGATTACGTTGAATATTAGCAGCATTCTGAGTTACCAGAGCATTGGTAGCATTCAAGGAAGTTAACAGCTCCGTACGAGTTTCAGTTACGAAAGTTCTCAACTCATTTACCGTAGTAGTAAGAGTATTACTTAAGTTAGTGAAAGTCTGTTGCAGAGTATTATCTCCTTGTTCACGCAGATTCTTTTCAGCTTCAAGCTTATTCTCCAACTCAGTAAGCTTAGCAGTCATAGTTGCTGCAAAGTTGGGGTCATCACCGAGAGCCTTAGCAATCTCGGCCAAAGTATCAAGTACCTCTGGAGCAGAGCCAATAATCTTTTGGATAGCTGCCTCTACTTGTTCAGCACTCTGGAAATCTGAATCGTTTAATAACTCAGATACCTTAGTGATGTAGTTTGCATGTTCTTCGATGCCATCCAACTTGGCATATAGCAAGTCAGTAAAGTCATTTGAAGAAAGTACTTTACCGTCTACCTTATCTACCTTCTTTCCATCCATTGCCTGGTCAGCAGCAATTCGATCTGCTTTTTCCTGAGCAATAGCATTATTAATAAGGGTATCTTGGTTAGCACGTTCTGTAGCTTCCTTATCGATATTATTCTGCAACTCAGTATCACCAGCTAAGCGGTCATTCTTTTCGGTAAGTATATTTTGGTTGATACCCGCCATATCATCTTTATGGTTCTGAAGGTTGGTATCAATCTTTGCCTCAAGTGAAGTCTCTTTGGCAATTGCTCGGTCTTTCTCTGCATTAATAGCAGTAGTATTAGCATTTACCTTTGCTTTTAATTCATTCATAGCATCGGTATTACCTGCCTCTAGAGAATCAATACGAACTCCCAAAGCATTATCACCAGCAATACGGTTTTCCTTTTCTTGTTCAAGCTTAGTATTAAGGCTAGCTACCTCAGATTCCAAAGCCTGCTTAGCATTATCCAATTTAGCCGTAAACTCAGTACTCAAGGCTTTATCGGCTGCAGTACGGTCTGCTGCTTCTTTATCCAAATTTACCTGAAGAACTTGGTCTGCAGCTTTTCTTTCTACACTCTCAGTATTAAGGTCAATATTGAGAGTATCGATACGAGAACTCAAAGCACTATCAGCATTGGTACGGTCAACGATTTCCTCGTTAATCATATCCTTAACTTCCTTGTAGTTATCCCCTACAGTCTTAGTTAAGTTTGTGATTGCCTCTGAATTTCTTTCGATATTATGTTGATTAGTAGCGATTGCCGTAGTATTGGCATTTACCTGCTCAGTAAGCTCATTACGCAAAGTATTGATAGACTCTTGCATACTCAAAGCCAAGTCTGAGATACGCTGGTTAACGTTAGCCAGACTTTGAGTATATGCTTCATCAGCAGTCTTTCTTTCGGCAATCTCCTTATCCAAGTTAGCCTGAATTGTGGCATCGGCATCTTTACGGTCTTGGATTTCCTTGTTAAGGTTATCTCTTACAACTCCGAGTGCAGCATCTCCAGTAGCAGACTTATTGTCTACGTATTCTTTCAGTTTAGTTTCAAGGGCAGTATCTGCATCCTTACGAGCTTGAACTTCAGCAGCTACTTCAGCACTGTTTGCCTCATCCCCTGCAATACGGTCTTCGATTTCTTGGTTAACCTGTTCTGTAATTGCAGCCAACTTCCTAGTGATAGTAGTTGCAAAGTTGGGGTCATTTCCAAGGGCATCAGCAATTTCCTTAAGAGTATCAAGTACTTCAGGTGCTGAACCAATAATCTTTTGGATAGCCGCATTTACTTCCTCTTCAGTTTGGAAACCGGCATCATTTATAAGCTGAGAGAGATGGGTAATATAGTTTGCCTTTTCTTCGATGCCATCAAGTTTAGCTTTGAGGATATCAGTAAAGTCATTCTTAGTCAAAGAATAACCTTCACGTTTATCTACCTTCTTAGCATCAAGGTCTTTATCCCCTTTTTCTCTAGCAGCAGCCTCGGCAGCAATGGCATTAAGTAATTGTTCTTTGTCTTCTACACCCTGCTCTTTTATATCCTCAATTTTGTGTTCGAGAACTAAATCCTGAGCAGCACGAGTAGTGGCCTCTGAATCTATATTGTTCTGTAATATCTGGTCTGCAGCAGTACGTGCTTGAGCTTCCTGGTCAATTTTACCTTGAAGAGCATTGTCTGCATTGGTACGGTCTGTTACCTCTTTAGAGATTTCATTATGAAGAACTTGGTCCTCAGAATGACGGTCTACCTTCTCTTGGTCAATTTTACCTTGAAGAGCTAAAGTATCAGCCTGACGATTAGTGATTTCCTCGTTAATCTTAAAATCCAGTACAGTATCTGCATTGGTACGATTTGCAGTTTCTTCGGCAATCTTTGCCTCGAGTGCGGCCTTATCATTGATATGTAGAGTCTTAAGTTCATTTACACTTTCCTTAATCTCATTATCGGCAGCGATACGTTCATCTTTTTCCTTTTGAATAAGGCCCTTGAGTTCCTTCTCAAGTTCGCCATTATCTTGATTTACCTTATCTTCAAGGTCTTTTATGTCTTCGGCATTTTTATCTACCTTCTTCTCAACTCGGTCGATTTCGGCTTTTAAGTCTGACTTAACAGTATCAACCTTCTTATTGATTTGGTCTAACCCATATTCGAGGTTATCCTGAACTGCTGCTACTGCAGCACCCAGAACAGCTTCGGCTTCCTTAGCACGATTAACCTCTTCGGTTAAAGCAGTACGAAGGTCGGTTAATTTATTAGTGATGGTAGTTGCAAAGTTGGGGTCATTGCCCAATGCTTCTGCCAACTCTTTAAGAGTATCAAGGGCATCATCAGCACCATCAACCAAATCACTAATCATCTGTTTAACTTCTTCCTCGGTTTGATATTTCAAATCATTCTCAAGCTGAGAAACTTTAGTGATGTAATTTGCATGTTCTTCGATGCCATCAAGTTTAGCCTTCAACTCATCGGTAAAATCATTTTTCGATAAGTCGTATCCTTCTTTCTTATCTACCTTATTCTTGATAGAAAGTACGAAGGCCCAGAACTCATTTATAGTTCCTCCAAAGCCAGCTTTAACAAAGTCATCATAGTAACCCTGTAATAACCGCTGGTCTATTTCTTCGCAGGTATAATACTTACTTACATACATATTTTATAAAATTTAAGGATTAATTACTGCACGTTGACGACCCAGTAAGAATTCAGAATCGATATCCCTGAATGGTTCTCCCTCTGAACCACAGAAGGCATTCATTGGTACATCCGGATTTTCGGGGTCTACATATCCACCGTCCTCAATATCTCCCCGTATGCAAGCATAATCAGGAAGCCTATTTACACGGAACTTTATTACCTGGCCTATACCAGGATGAGGTATTATTTTATCCCAGATATCCCCGAAGTAATCTTGAAAGCAGGTGACAAATTTGTTTCCGGTCATCGATTGAAATGCCGTTACATTATTGCCATTACCTTTCATTTCAATATGAACTCCAGAGGTACCATTGAGGATAACCAGATTACTATCAAACCAAATTCCACTGTTTGTAGTAATTGGTGTCCACCTCAGTACTAACATCTTTGCCATATACTTTATTTTTATTCTACAAATTCAACTTTGGTATCTCGGTCTCTCTTTAGGACAATCATGAAAACTAAAGCCTCATCCTTTGCCTGAGCAGTCTGAGTATCTCCAGAAGGCTTATACGTTATACCATTAATTACAAACCTATCTTGTTCCCAATTAAAATCCCAATAACCTTCCGGTGTAAGATAACCGATTTGTTCTATATAAGATTTAGAAATTAGTATTGATAAGTTTTCATCATCCAATTCTCCTGAAATAGTTGCCTTATTGATAGGCCAGTTTCTGAAAGCATTGTAGTAACATAATGCCTCGATTTGGATGTTATAATATTTAGGTATACTGTCTTCGGCATGACTGAGAAGCTGATTAACATGTTTGGCCCAGGTTATGGATTGCCTACCAGCATCCCAATCTAAGAAGTCAGTGATAATTTTCTTGTATCTATCCCAAGAGCGGTTCTTTACCATTCTCCAGGGTTCTTTTGTCATAACTTAGTTAAGATTGATTTCTTACCACCTTTCACTGGAGCACTTGGATTTGGCCCATCTAATACTCCAGGTTGCCTTCTGTTAACTACTTTTGGGACTACGGTTCTAAATACTTCATCACAGAACGGTAAGTAGATTTCCAATCGTGAAGCTAACATACAAAGGTTCTTCCTTAATTCATCTATTAATCCACCTGGTTGCATTGCTTGAGAAAGTGTTTTCCATAGGGAACTTGTAGCATCTGCCAAGGTATCATAATATTGCACTTCAGTAGGCCCAGTAGTGATTTGTTTTATCCTATCACCTCGGGCAAGTTCGGGTTTAGAAGTACCATCACCAGTTTGTTCTTTGGTAGAAGTTAATTGACTTAGGTATTCTGAAGTACTTGTTAATAGATTAAGTATCTTCACATTGAGAAAGTCCCATGCTGCCAATTCCATTATTAATTGGTTTTCTAGTGCTTCATACCATAATTCATCAGTATACTTATCTGCAGGAATTTGGTGATTTACTAGAGGACCAATATAATATTGCCATTTGGTGATGTAGATAGATTTATCTTCCCTGGTCATTCCCTCTGATATCTCTGAAGGAATATAGTGGTCGATTAAATTATATATTGTATCGGCTAATGCCGTATGACCATAATCACAAACTACCAGAGTCTTATCTACGGTGATATCTAAACCATTCGAGTTGGTTACATGTAGGGTTACTGTATAGAAACCGGGAGTTTCATAAGAATAGGAAACATGTCTTCCACCATTGAAAACCTCTCCCTTATCATCGCCAAAGTCCCAGTCAAAAATGGATTTGGCCGGGACTTTGGATATGACTCTGAATGAAACTTCCAGACCTGACGTAACGTACAAAAAGTCCAGATTGTTATTCATATTAGTCTGTCTTATGTAATTTTCATATATTACCCTTTAGAAGAGGATTCGAATTCTTCCAGCAAAGCCTGAATAAGTGTTTCTACTGTATCATCTTTCTCGGCAACGATTTCATGAAGACCTGCTACCAGTTTCAGTTCTTCCAGGGAATAGCCCTTTGCAAGTTTTTCAAGAGTCATGCCTTTCTTGAACTGAGCATTCAGTCTCTTATCCAACTTTTCGATGTCGGCCTCTGAATACTTTTCGATTTCTGATTTATCAGCAATGATAATCAGATGGCCAGAGGCAATTGCCTTCTGAATCTTTGGTGCACGGAATTGACGACGAGAGAGTTCCTTGTCTTCTCCTCTACAAACGGTAATACCAGTTGATTGGTCATGAAAACTGTAAGCTCTTGGTCCCACAGTTACTGTATATTTATCTTTAGCCATATTTCCTAAGATTTAAAAATGATTAAAGAGAGGATAGGTCTTTTTAGTTACCTACCCTCTCAGGGAATTTATATAGATGAAACCGGACGTCCCTTATTATTCTAGGTTAACCATCAAATATGGGTCTACGTTCATGAACTCGGGGAAGCCGAATTCTGAGAACTTCTTGTCAGCAGCCAGCAACAGAGTTGCATCCTGGTACATCTTAGAGAAGCCAGTAGTCAAGCTTGCATAGATTGCCTGAGTCTGGTTAGAAACGATTCTTTCAGATTCAAGCATCAACTGACGAGCAGTAAGCTTAATCAAGGCAGCAGATGTATCAATCAACAGCAACTGTTGGTCGGGTGTACCCGGGTGAATGTAGAAGTCAGCATTCTTGGGAACAGGAGACTTAACATTCAGGGTAGCTTCTGTAGTACCAGAGTGACGATCTTTGAATTCCGGCAAGTTCAGCATTTCGATTGCCTGGTCTTCACCACCAATCATAGTTTGGAAGTTACGTCCCATACGAGCAGCACGTACCCAAATATGCAGAAGGTCTTTGTAAGTGATACCGTTAGTTGTTTCGTATACACCGATTACCGGGGCAGACTCAGAGCCATCAGGGTTGTTACCATTGATAGCAACGTCCATAGCCAGAGTATCCAGAGCATAACCCAACTGAACACCAAAATCACGAAGGTAGATTCCCAAGACATCGAGTGAAACATAGTTACGAACTTCATCAGTAAGTTTGAAACCTTTTCCGATTTTGAAGAGGCTAACTGATTTCTGTCCGAAGCTAACATCACCCAATGGGATAGTTTCTGCCTCATTAACCTTTGCAGGGGCAGCATCCGACATGTTAACCATCGGCATGATGGCTTGTAAACCATTGATTGGTTGGTCAGATGCAATGATATTTGGATAGAACGGAGCCTGGCGCATACCCAATGTGATAGCAGCACGGATGATTTCCGGAACAATCCAACGAATATTCTGTTGGGGCATTGTAAAGATGTTCTGCATCGTGTCCACTTTTGGATTGATGCCCATCTTTTCAAAAAGTTCATCTTCTGAAATACCCCATTTACCGGTAACCAATTCTCCAAAAGTTACCTCTACAGGCTTCTTGTCCTGTGAACCGGAACGAACAGCTTCCAAGCTTCTTACCATTTCCGGCAGCTCATTCATAAAATCTTGAGCCTTCAACTTTGTAATATCTATTTTATTTTCCATAACTTCTTTTCTCTTATTTGATGAGTACTTGAATTACCTCATTTGCCTCTTCTGCTGGATTAAGGGCAATGAACTGGGTTGAAGTTGCTTGTTTAGCTTTTACGAATCTATCGTTAAGCAATGCTCCATCGGGAGTTACATAGCCAGCTTCGATATTTCCGTTTGATACCCAGTTACAAATCATGTAACCTTCCATAGCTACTGTTACCTCTACCGGGAAATTTCTTTGAGGTTGATAAGCAGGGTTAACGTTATCCGTTACTGCTACACCCAAATAAACTTGAGTAGCTGTATCAGTGCAAGGGTAAATCAAACCTTCTTCATTCAAAGCCACTGGCATACCCTGTACGATTTTCTCTCCAGCTTTAACATTGAAAGCCTGGTGCAATTTGTGTGACTCACTTTTGTAAATCACCGCTCTCGGGGTTCTTTCCCCAAAGAGAGTAAGTTGCTGAGGGTCGTTTACGATTTTAGTTTTTTCCATAACGCGGATTATTTATATTAGTTATTTGATTTTGTTTCGATACAAGTTATCGATTACATTCTTAGTACTCGGAGATTCTGAATTCCGTTGGGTATCAGTACTCTGGGTTCCAGTTTTACCCTCGGTATCATCCTCAGCAATTGAGGAAGCACGGTTGACGTCCTTAGAACCACATTTTGAGCAAGTGAGAGGGAACTTCTCTTCCAAGCGAGCTTGGTAATCCTTGGTCAAGGAAATAAGAGTAGTAATACCAGTAGTCTCGGCATTGAGCATCGTAACGATTGTCTCATCTACCTTATCACCCATCAACTTCTTGTAGGTTTCTACGGCATTTTCACGTAGAGAAGCAATGTGATTCTTTCCTACGGTTGCCATTTCCTTCAAGTTAGCTACTTCGGCATTCAAGTTGGTAATCTGTTCCGTAAGAGAAGTTTTCTCTGTAGTAAGATTATCTACCGAAGTTTGCAATTCGTTTCTGGATGATACCAAAGTCTGAATGCAGGCAATTACATTTTCCTGATTCATCTCTTTACCTTCTTCCAGGGTAAGCATGTTATCCCCAAAAAGGCTTTCAAGAAATTTTAGTAATTCTTCGTTCATGTTATTTTTATTTGAATGATTATCCTTGGCATCATTATCATTAAAAGAACCCTGAGTATCGTCCTTTTCTTGATATGATGTTAAATCCGATTTGTAATCAGTAAAGAAGTATTGCTTCGATTTATCATCCCTATATTCTTCATAGGATGCCCAAGTTCTTTTGGCAAAAGTTGGGTTAATGATTTTACCATCCGAACCAATTTTCTGGGCAAATGAATCAGCCCCATGTGAAACTAGTGAGGTCTCAAGGTAACGAACAATTTCAGTAACAATTCTACGTACCATAACTCCCTTAGAGTCATAAGTACCCAGTTTCTGATAAAATTCGTTATCTTCCATTTGGGGATGGGATTTATCCCACTTAAATTGTACAGTAACCGAATTACTATGAATTGAAGGAGGTTCCATAAGGATGCCTCTAGCAATTCTTGGGTTTGCCTTACCATCGATTTTCAGAATACCGTTGATACCAGCGGGTATAGTAAAGCTACCGTCTTTGTAGGATTCCTGCCACATTACTTGTGATACAGCCCCAATAGCATTACCGATGTTGGTTTCATGGTCACAGTTTACTGTTTGACCAAGCAACATCTTCATAGAAGCCTTTAGTACTCCATTCTGACCAAAGTCTGTCGGGTTCCAATTCTTAGATACAATCGTTTCCGAAAGTAATCGGAACATAGGTTCGATAAACTCTTCGTCCTTAGGAGTTAGTTCCGATTTGTCTAGGTTGGGATAGTAAGTATTATAATCTATATCCCCTCCCCAAAACCCAAATTGAGCAATGGAATCCGGTGTAGGATTTTTCCATTTGTAATAATTCTCTGAGAAAGCCTTGGCTCCCACTGCTTCTGGGATATACCCAGCCATAATGGTATGGCCTTGACCTATCACCATAGAATCAAGATGCTCTTTGTTTTTCTTTGTAAATTTACTCATCTTGCTTTAGTATTTTGGTCTCCTCGAGAAGGAGCCGGGTTATTCTTATCTCTTGACCTACGAGCAGATTGGTTTTTATCATCCTGCCTTTGTTTCTTCTTGGTACCCTCTTGTGGGTCTGTATTACCTCCCTTAGCAAATTGGTCCTCAAGTGAAACTCTTGGTTCTTTCTCATCAGGAGAATCATAACCCATTGCCCAAGCATATTGCTCTTGGCTAATGATACCTGCCTTATACAATAAGTCAAGGTTCTGTATCTTATACTGAAGACCTTGTTGGATTTTAACTTCATCAGAAACTGTAGAAGTTCCCCAATCAATCTTCATTCCCTTATTATTAAAGCCTGCCAAACGCAGTTCTAGAGAATAAAGTCGGTCCAATACATAAGCTACAAGCATTTGTATATTTTTTAACTGGCTAATCATCTTAGACAGCATTATACCAGTTGCACCTTCACCAGTAGTAGATGATACCCCAATGATAGAGCCATTAACTCCCAACCCATTTGCTACAGATTGTTGGTTCATATTCCAAGGCTTCTCGATATTACCGAGCTCCTTAGTAGTAGAATTTAGTTTGAATTCATGGTCATCTATGTAACCAGCAACTACCCCATCCTTCATACCCTCTTTAACATTACGTTTGAGGATATTGAGTTCATGGTATAATCTGGATTCATAAGCTTTTATACTCTCATTTGGCCTTTGTGGAGATTTCTGCATCTTAGCTTCTAAGAAACCAACCATACCACAAATCTCCATGATATGTTTGAAGTTAATCTTCATATCATTTTGTCCTTTGAGAGAATCCAATGCAGGCATAAATGGAGGAACTCCATAAGGTTCATCGGTATCATTGAACATACCAACATAGAAATAGGTTTCTGGGTTAAGCTTAATGTAATCTTGTTGCTTAACAAAGAAATTCATATTCTTTTGGTAAGGAGCATACACCCCATTTAATTCACGTTTAAACTTGATGTGTTCTGGCTTAAGGAATAATACAGTAGCCAAACCATCAAGCTTATCATTTGGTACTCCTTCTACGGATATTGCCCCACTTACAAGAAGTTGAACAATCATTTTATTAACTAAACCATCTATACCAGCAGTATATCTGGTCCATCCCTTGGTGGCTTTCTTAAGATGTTCTCTCATCTTTGAAGCCTCTTCATCGGTATTATTAGGGAAAGTTACTGTATGACTGGTGTTAGCTAACTTAAACATATCTTGCAATGCAATGCCCATATCAGGATTTACCTTATATAAATCCCGAATTAAAGGTATCACATCAACACGAAAAGAGGGTTCAACTAATTTAGTCAACCCTTGTAATGATGTAATTAAGTTATCGCTATCATCGTCAACTGAAACCCTACCAGGCGAAATCGATGTGGCAGGCTTTTCCTCTTTATTAGAGGATGTACCATTCTTGGGAGGGTCCTTCTTACGTCCCCAACCCCAACTAAAATTGAAGTACTTTTTCATCTTGGTTGTACGATTACGTTAGTTTTTCCTTTCCTTATGTGATTACATATTGCTTTTCCAAAGATATCATCATCGGCATATACATCTCCTTCAAGGTCTACATCTACAGCTGAATTGTTAGCCCTATGTTTACCCATTGCAACAGGTCTACCTAAACCATCATAAATGAAGGTATAAGCTTCTTGTACAAAGAATGGATCCTTAATGATTACATGATCTAATCGAATATCTTCTTCCAAGTTCTCTATTATCACTGAACGATTCTTTTGGGTGGTTAACCAACCAGGGGATTTATCCATTTCAGGTCTACTTTTACCTTTTTTCTTTAGCATCTTCTGGTAGTAGTAAAGGTTAGGGTAGCCTTCATCTTGAAGCTTAGAAGTTACTGATAAACCAACGTCATTGGATTCTGGAGCTATTACTGCCCAGTTAAACAACTTACCAGTATCACCAAGTAACTTAGCATAAGCTCCCACTGCCATTCTTCCCTTATATACTACTTGTTCTTCTCCTAGCTTATCCATACAAGTAAATGAAGAGTAGTCAGAAGCTCTACCAGTTGAAACGTCTGCACCAATGAAATATTCTTTATCTGATTCGGGTTCACAGAATTGTCGGTATTGACCATTAAATCTCTTCTTAATAACTGGGTAATCACTAAGGCAGTCTTCGATAGCTTTAATATCGGCTAAGTCGAAGACTGTATTACCAGATGATAAGAAGTCACCATCAATTTCTTGTGCAGTTCGTTTTGCTCCCAAAGCAGAAGACATTTGGTTATACCAATTGATATCTCGTTCTGGGTGCATTTGCCAGTATAATCGAATTGGGTTAAAAGGATTACCTCCTGCAATGGCATCTACCCAAGTTGAGTGATAGAAATTACCAACTCCATAGGGAGTGGAATTGACGATGGCAGCTCCACCAGTGGAAAGAGTAGGGAATGCAGCAGCCCAAATTTGAGCAGCCCATCTTACTACTGCTGCCTCGTCAATTACCAGAAGAGAAAGGGATTCCGAACGACCGGCTTCGGATGATGTCGGAATTGATTCAATAAATGACCCATTATCAAATTCTATCATGGAAGCAGAACCGTATTCTCCAGCTCTACCATTGATTATGGGAGTTTGAAGGTACCATGGAAGATTCTTGTACATGAACTTAATCTTCTTAAGCACCTTCTTAGCAGTTGTGTCTTTGATAGAGATAATGTTTATCTTTTTGTTGGGATGGTACATCGCCAACCAAAGACAGTACATTGAAATAAGTTCTGTAATTCCTGCCTGACGGAACTTGAGAATGATATTGAATCGTTGGGCAATGAAATTGTAGAGAACTGATTTCTGAAATGGGTATAAATCAAATCTTACCTTTCCTCTTACTGGATGTATCACATAGCAAAAAAGGCTAAAAAAGAAAACATCACTAGAAACTCGGGATAGGTTTGATAGCTCCTCCCGAGTTAATGTAGTTCTAGTTTCTGAGATAGTCTTTGCCATTACTTAAAAGTTATACGTTATTTGAAATTCGATGTCAGTACCTATACCAGATTTTATCTTCGGGTAGTAAAAGGTATTGACTCCGAATTTGTAATTAAATCTCTTAGTCTTGATTGAAAGACCAGCTCCCATATCGAAGAGATTATTGAAAGGTCTGTATTTGCCATAAACGTATGGACTAAGTGATAACCTTGCAACTTTCTTTCGAGTTAATTGACCTTCATACCAGTTGTAGTTGTACTTATCTAAGTCGATTGGGAATAGTCTAGTTGAATAAGTGTTAGTCTCCTTATTGAACAGACTTAAGTTCAACTTATCTTTCTTCAAAACAATTTGAACCAGGGAATCTTGGTTACTGATAACTGGCTGCCTTAGCATGGAATCAGGAAAGAGAGTTGGCTGCTTATTATCATGAACTAAGATTTTACCTGGTTCAATTTTTTCTGAGTACTTCTTCTCTGGTTTGAAGGGTTTCTCTGTGTATACTGTATCTGGGATTTCATTGACCGCTAGTTCCAGGGAATCAACCTCTCGAGAAAGTTTGTAATTCCTGAAGCAAAGGTAAATAGTAAATCCTAGAAGTACAATGAACAAGGCCCTTTTTAAATTCTTCATGTTCAAAAATTTTAGGAAGTTCGCACGCTTTAATGATACTATCTATTCGGTAATCGCTTAGCGATTACCTTTATCGAACGAAGTGAGATAATATCCAAATATACTACTTACGATATGATATATGAATAGCTATATATACGCAGATAAATATATAGATATATATACGTAGTATATTATATATCTATATATTTCAAGGCACCCCAGAAACTTATATATAAGACTTTATATATAAAGCTGAAACTCAAGGTTTCTTGGTATTTGCCTTTTTGAGGCATTCCTTAAACCAATAACCTATTTCACCTACTGCCCCTTTGGCAATTGTATATCTTGCCTTGTTAAGCCAGTAATGGTAATCCTTAAAATCACCTTCGAAGGTATCACAATTCTTGTGAAGGTAAACTTTGAATTTATCTGGGAATCCCATAATTGCCTTGAAGTCTTCGATTCCCAAAGGATAACCATCAGGTCTGAATTGCCTATCTGCAGGTCTGAGAGTTAATGGTGGTTTATCATACTCCAATCGATATACTCCTGGGAGAGTACTCATCTTTGCAGTTTTGATAGGCCACTTCTTTTCATCTTTAAAATCTCTAACCCAGAGTCTATGTATCTTTGCTACTGTGAGATTCTTCTTTTCAGGAAGCTTCCGATAGTCATACATTGCCAGAGTTTTACTCATAAACGGGATCTGGTTAGTATTATTTTCCTGAGAGAATGTGAGTGGTTTTAGTAGATTTCTAGTAATTGTTGGGTTTTTTACTTGAAATACTTCATCAAAAGCATTCAAATATTTCTTACCAGTTTTTCTATGTACTCCAATGATAAGTAATCTCTTTCGTGATAACTGTGAGTTACCGTAGTCAGAAACGCTTCTTTCGTGAAAAATAAGTTTATAGTCTTCAAGAGTTTTTTGAAGATATTCTTTTGGGAGCAAAGATAGCAAACGAGGTAAGTTTTCAATAAGAAATATCTTAGGTTTATAATGTAAGATTGATTGAATTACTAGATTCAGGGATTTATTCTCTTGGGGATTGCCCAATTCTTTTACTTTTGAAAGCCTCATAATAGAAGATGCTCCACAGTCTGGACTTGAAAGTATGATGTCTGGCTTACAATCTGGGAAGGTTTCATCTTTATAATATGGTATACCACCAAAGTTCAATTTCCACTGCTCTAAGCCTTTAGTATAAAATACTCCTCGAGTTTCTATATTAGCTATCAAATTCTTTCTAAAAGGGAACAAAAGGATGCCTGCACCAGCAGACACTCCCAATACTTTTAATTTTTTCATTTCTTGTAGCTTCTCAATTTAATGTACTTAATCCAAGCAAATGGCTTACGGTCTTCCAAATAACTCAGATTCTTATCATTGTTGTGAGCTTCTTCTTCAAAACTTACATCATGATATCTTTCATTCTGTTTATTCCACTTGGCAAAGCACAGGATAATTAGGTATTCAATAACATACCAAAGGTAGAAGAATCCAAAAGTCAGAGCCACTACCCACCAAAAGGATATACCAAATGATAACCAGAGTATGATACCAAGTATCAAACCCGCTATACTACACTCAATCTGCTGTATCTGATGAATACATTCATGATTGATATCATCAGGTTTACACTCTTCTACTTTGTGTTTGAAGAATGAATTATACACCAGAGTAATTGCTTTGTAACTGGGGAAAAGAAATACTTTTGCTACCCAGCTGTTAAAATGACATCTTTTCATAATTTATCTTTGAAGTTTTCGTAAGTATTTCTTAGTTTTTGGTCGTAGGCATTCTGGGCATACCCAGGACCATTGTATTTTCTGGCAAAGCCAGCCCAGTCCTTTTCTTTGAGATTACTCAAACAACCAGAGTTTTTCATGAAATAATACATGAGTTCTAGTTGATTTGCATGAGATTCCGACATCTTATGAACGAATTCAAAGACATCTTTACATTCACAGAGGTTGTGATTGAATCCACAAATCTGGAACATACCCCAACTTGCAGACTTCAATGCACATTCTTCGTCAATTTCTTTGGCTAATTCGAGTCTTTTATACTCGTGTACACCTCCCAAATACTTCGATTTATCCCATTTAGGGAAGAAAATCGTAGAATATCTCTTACAAAGGTAAGCTAAATCTCTGTCAGGGAATTTCTTATGTACTTCTTTGTACATAATGTGACCCTCAAAGAGGATTTGAGGCCTACCATCAGCTAAAAACCCATCTCTACCTGCTGCTTCTACCAATTGAACAGCTTTCAATAGAGCAGGTTCTAGACCTAAGCGAATAGCAAGGTCTTTAATCATTTCATTTGTTAGTTTATCCATAGCTTATCAGTTTTAATGGTTCAATTTTAGTAACAAAAGTATTGCTTATAACCCATTTTTAGGATGTTTCGAGGTTCTATTATCATATATAACTTATAAAATAATGCAATATGGACAAGAAAAATGAATGCCAGATATGTGGCAAACCAATTAATTTAGAGGAATTTGATGAAACTCGGGAAATCCCTCAACTTATGGCAAGAAAACAAATTTGTTTTCAATGTGCTTTTTGGTCTAATCGATTAGCTTATGATAAAGAGCTTGAGAAAGAGGGTAAAATTGCGGTAATTACTCCAGATTATTCTCACTGGGTAACTAAAATTCCCGGAAATATTTTAATGGTGCCCTCGGCTTTTGGTGGTATTTACCAAACTAAACTCCAACCAGTAAACACTCTGGGAGTTATTGATGAAGACCGAGAGAAACTTTTCATTATCCGTTATAATAACATCGCTCACCAAGGCACTATACCAGAGCATCTAAGAGATGCTTTTAAAGTAAACGGAATATTTCTATCTCCACAGGAATACAAAATGCTAGAGGATTACCGGGGCAATGCCTATGAATTTATTAAAAATAAAATAGATAATGCAATAAATAAGAAATAATTTCGTATATTTGCATAAAGAAAAATTCTTAATAAATAAAGATATGAAAAAAGAAAAGAAAGAAATCAAAAAGCTCAAAGAGGGGGATGAGGTTCTCTTCACATTATCTGGAAGACCCATCATTGAGAAAGTTACAGTGGAATCTATCGATAAAAAAGGTGGATTCGCAATGCTCAGTAACCGAGTAAAAGTTGCAAGAACCTTAGGTCCTGATGATACATATCCAAGATTGGATGGGCAAAAGGGAGAAGTTCTTCCACTCACCGAAGAAAATGAAAGAGTATTCCTTGCATACAAGGCCTATTTCTCAATCAAGAGAAACATAGAACTCCTTGATAAGGAAATTAGAAGTATGAAAGATTCGAAAGCTTTCGATATGATGATTGAATTTGATAAGAAGCTTACCAAGATTATTAACAAATACCTCAAAGAACAATGACTACAGTATTAGCAATAATTTATTTGGTATGCTTACCGTTCACTGTATTTTTTGTAAGGGCTTGCTTGGATTATTTACCCTATACTCACAAAATACACTCTCTCGTTTTATTCATCTCGGTATGGATAGTATTACCTCTATTTCCGATTTATATATTAATCAGATACATAAAATACAAATTACTATGAGATACTTTTTTGACAGAGATGGTAATTATGCTGGGACATCAATGCAAGGGTGGGAGATAATTCTCCTACTCTTATTCCCAGTTGCTTTAATAATTTTCCTCGTATTCTTACCCTTCTATGTATTTCATAAATACAGTTCTAGAGAAGAGGATAAAAAATACGAGGAAGAACATCCAGAAATACTAAAAGTAGATTCTTATATTACTTGCTGGTATCCCTGGCATAGGTATTCTGTTGCATATACACTGGCTCTTATATTCTGGGTAATTGCTTTTATAATTGGGATATTATCTTAATCTCAATATAAGTCTTAGGTTGGAGCTCCCCAATAAAAGTTCAAATCTAATGGATATTTTTCAGTAGGTTTAACCTTACTAGAGAGTATAAGAGTACCACTACTAACAGAGGGAGTTGAAATTTTTTTAATAGTATAGGAACCCAATCCAGTTGTTTTTATTGTAAAGTATTGGTTATCGGGTATAAGGTAATTAGGGGAAAAAGCATTACCATTCTTATCAAGGCAGGACCAAGACAGCATGTCGAAATTTCCCGGGTACATATCAGATATGTAGACATTAATCATATGTCTATTTCGATTTACTATCCAATTCTTATGTGAGGTACCCTCAGCCATAGATCCATCTTCGCCATTAATATTGGTAGTAACAGCAAAAAAAGCACTTGTGTCTTCTCCATTGATGGTTATAGGATTAAAATGTATTTCCCAGTATTCTTTTTTTTCGGGAGTAGTAATCTTAAGATTAATTCTATTTCCAGATTCGTTTTGAGTAAGTACACAAGTTCCAGAAGTACCATCGGCTAATGCCGTAATCTGAATCTCATTGTTACTCTTGTCTTCTTCTAAAAAATAGTCAGAGTTATTGATGCTAGCAGTATATCCAACCCCAATAACTCCGGACATTTTACCATTTACATATTTAGTTTTCTGGGATTGGATAGTCCATCTACCAGAGTTACCTCCATTGAGGGTAATAGGTATATCTTGGGTGGATCTCTCCACTGCTTTAAAAAGTTTATTATTTTCCATATTCTTTTAAGTTTGGTTTATAGAAAGAACTTTGATATCGCCATTACCAAAGAGATAATCTGAAGTCTATGATATTATATAATTTGGAAAGGATTAGTATATGAAAAATTGGTATATGGCAGGGACCATTAAGGTACAAGTATTAAAGGATGAAGGATTTACTAGAATCCTAAAGTGTTCTGAGGGTAATCGTATTTGGTATCAGATTTGGATTACCCAAATGGATATGAATTGTATTGAAAGATACTTTGATGATTGTGGTGAAGTTAAGAGATGGTGGATAAGGGATCTTCAGATTTGGTATGTTTTCTTTTATGAGAAGAAAGGTGGTAAGACTCGGGGAGTCCTTGGTAGGGATAGGACTAAGGATTTATTAAAGAGTATTTTGTAGTAGGGTTGCCAGGGATATTAGGTCTCTGGCTTCTTTGTGTGTGGTGTGGGATGTCTTGGCATGCCCTTAATACGAGGAGCGATTTTTGTGTGGTAGTAAAATATGTAATTTGCCTTCAAGGTACCTCTTATAGCGAAAGCCTAAAATTTCCTGGTACTAAAAGGGGCGTACGGTTCCGTTAAATTTAACATTTAAAAATAAAAAGTAAGGGACAAACATTTTTATTTGTCCCTTTGCTTTCTTAATTATCTACTAAATGATTATTTAAATTTTCTTTAAATTGTTCATTTAAACAATAACATAAGTATAGTAAAAAAGTTTTAAAAGAAAATTTTTTATAAATTGTATATTCAACTTCATTTAAATAGTTCATGCTTATTTGTTCAATCAATAGTACATTAATTAATTGAAAAGTTTGCACGTCAATAATAGTAGATATTATTCTATGATTTGACTTTAAAAGAATATAAACTACATATAAAGCACTAACAAAAACAGCTAATAAGATAAAAAACAAAATTAATAACATAATAATTTTATTTTTATGATAGGGAGTAAAATTTTATACTCCCTATCTGATTTTGTTTTACTTCATTGATTTTTTCACGATTTCAAGCCCTTTTATTAATATCTCTTTCTTTTCTTCTTTAGTGTTTTCGCTTGCAATCGAAGAAAAAGAAAAGTCGTTTGTTACGTAGACTTGTCTATAAAAGTTTATAAAACCCTCAATTAGGTTTTTATCTGCATTGTTTGCAATGGTTGAAAGAAAATTGAAAGTTACGTTTCTGAACTTTTTGCGTAACGATTTGATTTGCTTTTCGTTTGCACCCTCAAAAAGCTCTTTTTTGTAGATTTCTGTTTTTGTCCCTAAAGAAGTTTTGAAAAGACCCGCGTTTTTTTCTTTAACGCTTTTCAATACGTCTAAAGCAATTAAACTATTTGCTTTTGCGTTTGCACTTGCTTTTTCTGCACTCACTTTGTTAATTTGATTTTTCATAATAAAATGCTTGAAAGTTTTATTATTTATTATTTTTATTACCTTTTCAAATAGACCCTCAAGACTTTTTTTAAACTATTCTAATAAGGTAGTATTTGTTTCATTTCTGTATTGCAAATATAAGAACTATTTTTTAATCTACAAAATTTTTAGAAAAATATTTTCTTAAAAAGTTTTAATTAAAAATTCATTCAAATATCGCTTTGTTTTTCTCACATTGCAAAGATACGGACTTTATTTTAATCTACAAATAATTTCAAGAAAAATTTTTGAGAAAATGAATATTTTTATTTTCAAAATTATTTTCGTGAAAAATTTATAAAATAGAAAATATTGTGCACCCTAAAAAGGACTTAATATTTGCACTTAATTTTGGGGGTTCACAAGGGTAATCTTCACACGCCTTGTAGTGGGCATATATGATATGTATATGGATAATCCTATATGGCTTATGCCTGTCCTCTTGAGAGTGTATTATATACCTGTATATTGAAGGCCATTAATCGACTAAGGTGATAAAGAATTAAGGCCGATTAGCTATATCCCTATTATTGCCCTCTATAAACCTATTAGGTCCTAATTCAATAAGGCCATATAGGGACTATGGTAAGCCTATAGAGATTAGGATAGCCTATAAGGGCTTACTAAGTTAGCGTAAGTAAAAACCCAGGTACCTTAGTTAGGCCTGGGTTAATTGGTTAGTATTCGCAAAATTCTCGTTCAAGGTAAATGTTGAAATCCTTGAAAAGTTTTATACCGGGTATAGGGCCATCATTTTTGTCCCAAATCTCAAATTCGATAAATTGGGTCTCATAGCCTTCTATATCTGAAATAGAGAGAAGATAGTTCTGGCTTGGGTCAAATTCTTCAAGGAAAACTTCGATAGTAGCCTTAATCCTAATAGGTTGAGTATTAGTAAGGCCTTGTACGATTTGTGTTAATCGGTTTGATAATTCTTCTGTGTTCATAGGTAAGTGAGTTTTAAGTGATTATTATTTTATTTATCTGATGCAAATATAGATATTATATTTTAATTATGCAATAACCCTAATTGCCTTCATAAGTTATTAAGGGCCTTGAGTTATATTTGCCTAAATCTCCGAGGCCATGAATGGAGATTGCCATTTACCTTCCCTACCTATAACATTATATAATACCTAATGGCTCTCGGCAATCTAGGTACCCCTAAATCACAAAATTGTCCTAGAATACAAAAGTTAATGCTAATATAAATACTAAGCAAATAAATTACATACTTACTAGGAATATTACCTAAATATGCCCCTTGAAGGCCTTAAATCCTATAAACCATTTAGCCCTAAAACCTAACAAATAATTTGCCTTGATTACCAAATCCTATTACCTAACCCCAACCAATACTTATTATATAATACATAATATAATAACTTGGTGAAGGTAATCAAGGTTAATTAGTGATGGCCATTAATGGACTGTGTACTAAAGCTATACTACCTACATACATAGAAGCTACATAACATATCTGTATTATATAATCCCCTACCTTCGAATTACCTTGAATGCAATCTATAATATAATATATATCAAGGGTACTCATGGCAATCGGATTTAGGGGCCATTAATGGTCGGATTTATTTGCCTTTTTAGGCCTTTTTGAGTTTGCCTTTAAAGTGTGTAGTAGAGCTATATGGTATAGTGGCTATATAGTGAGTTGAGTGGCTTTGTATAGTAAGGTAAATTTGCCTAGCCTTGTTTGCCTAAATCCCCAAAACCCCCGGCGAGGTACCTTGATATATGTATTAGGTATTATTATATTAATAGATGATGTTATAGAGGGGATAGGTAGATATTGTACCTTAGTTAGCGTTAGTATGATTTTGTTTTATTTTTGTGTTGGGTAGTGTGGGAGGTACCCGGTATTTATTCCAGGTACCTTGTGGGTATTTATTCGATTAGGTATACCTGTATGAAGGCATATACTAAAAGGATTATGATCTGTAGATGAATTTCTTTGTTAGGTAGGCTTCTTCATTTAGGATTAGAAGCCAGATCGTTACGATGAGTAGAATTAGTGATTTCATAATTTTTAGTATTATTATATGTATCTTAGTATAATCCTATATGTGTAGGATACCAGGATTAGTGATGAGGTGTATAGGGTTAGGATTATTAGCTGTGAGATGATATACCTTATTTTGTTTGTTGGGTGGGTGTACTTGTAGGCTTGGTATATTTTCTCATTGCGTATGAGGGTTAGGGTAGTTCCTACGGATAGGATTATTCGGATTATGTGATAGAGGATGTTCATTTCTTTTTGTTTCTTAGTTTCTGTTGGGTACGGAGTAACTTATTATACTGGGCTTGGGGATCACTTAGGTATAGAGTGTAATCATTTTTGTTACTGCCCGGATTAGGGAAGTGTTCTGTCCAGGTATCTTGGTGTGGTATGTATATTAGGTCTTTCTTTTTCATGGTAGTGATATTATATCGATTATGGTTATATCTGTTAGGTTTACTTTGAGGATTTCTCTTAGCTTTAGCCTTATGTAGGTACTGTGTTTATCCCAGGGGTTTATTTCTTGTTTGGGGTAGCGGAGGTAGGTATTAAGTTCCTCGGTTCTGTACACTACGGTCATTTCTTCGCAGAAGCCTTCGGTAGTACCAGGTAGTGGGCCTGGTACTTCGAATGATACTAAGAATTTACCTGATGTTAGCATGGTTCTAGTTCGTTAGTTAGAATTCTTATATCGGTTAATTGATTCATGTATTCCTCTTCTGAGGATATGTCAAGGCATTTGCATGCTATGTAGTGACCGTATATCGATATACCGGATTCGTAGCCTTGGTCATCGTTCATGAAGTGGGCTAAGCCTTTCCTATTGATTTCGATTACTGGATAAGGAGGTTCTCCATTAGTTGCTTCTTTATCGAAGGTAGCAAAGTCATAAGTATCAGTATTATCGGTCATGGTAGAGAATATTTCTATAAGCCAAGTAAAGTCCTCTAGAGGTACTCTGTCTAGCCATTCCCATCCGATTGGATATTGGTTTACTGTTATGATTGGTTCCATGATGTTAATTGAGTTGAGGGTTAAACATTTGTTTTGGTTGGCCTAATAGGCATAGGCAGCAATGAGGATAACCTGCTTCATCGAGGATTCCCAGTATAAGATATCGATTGGTATCTCTGGGAATTTCGAAATAGAAAGCTGGTTTCATGTAGCCATTTATGAATGTAAAAACTATCTGAGTGTTTTCTAGTAACCCATTTAGTTGTACATGAGAAAGGTAGTTATAAATAGCTTCCCTTTGATTTCTTGGGTTTTTATCCCATGAGATGAGCATATCGTCATACCAATTTGGATTATCGCATAGCTTTTTAAGTTGTTGTTGAATATACGGTGTCATGATTTGAAGTAATAATATAAGTCCCCGATTAGTTTATCCTGTTCTTCCCATATAGTATCTGATACTACGTATTCTGATACGAAATGATTATAGAAAGGCCCAAATAGTATTTTTAATACTATGTCCTTGAGTTCGATATTGAGTTGTTCCTCTTCTTCGGTAGAACTGGGTTTGATTGCCTGAAGTTCTGCCTTATAGGATGCCGTAACGGCATCCTTTAGGGTTTGAATATATTCTGGGTTAGTTTCCTTGAGAATACTTAATTGTGATTTGAGTTCTTTACTTATCATGGGGCTTAGCAATTACTGATATGAATCCTTGTGGATATAGAGTATACATAATTTGATAGTTCTCTGTGGGCAAGAAGACCTGCATTATGTTTGCAAGTAATGGGTAGATTTTCCATTGGTTTTCCTCTAGAAAGTTATTCCAGTCATCGAATTCTTCTGGATAATTACCTGATAGTTGGATATAATACTGTTCTTGGTCAGCAATAAATAAATTAGTTACTACCTGGATTTCGTCTGATTCCTTTTTATATTGGGTAATAATAAATAAATCAGTTACTACCTGGATTTCGTCTGATTCCTTTTTATATTCGTCTGATTCCTTTTTATATTGGGTAATTGGGTACCAAAGTCCTTCGGTTTTCCATTTATTGAGTTGGAACCGAGACATGCCCTGTTCCAGTACGTTGAGTAATTTATATAAGTTTACCATAGTGATTATTTATTTAGTTGGTTAAATAATTCTGATACTGCAAGTTGTTGGAAGATTTCTGTTTCCCTGTGGTCTGATTCCCATTTTTCGATAGCATTATAAATGCTGGTATATTGGGATATCATGTCCTCATCTTGTTCATCGTCTTGGATAAATTCCCGGAGATGTTTTTTGAGTCCGGTTATGATATAATCCTGATGTTCTGGGGTTAATTGAAGGATTCCGAATAAGATAGCCTCTACCTGTGCGGGTGAATAATCATAATATTGGTCGTCGGCACCCTTTGTTAAGTCCATGTGAGAAATAATGTTTTCCCTGAGATTTTCGAAGAGAACTTCCTCTGAAGCATATGTGATGATATATCCTGAGATATAAGCAGCAAAAGGTTCATCCTCTAAGTCGATTGAGTAAACCTGGATATTGGTAGCTTCCTTGTTAATATAAAGACCATCGCTGTAATCATAAGTATAAATGGGATGAGAAGCAAGTAGTTCCCGGATGGCCTCTAAATTTTTTAATTCTTTCATAACGGGTCTATATTAAAATTATTTGAATTTCTCACTGCAAATATACAAAATTATTTCTAAACTTGTTTTTATAACTACTTTTATTTTTATAAATAGGGAGGTTCTGGGAGGTGTTTTGGGTGCCTCCCAGAGGATATATTAACTGGTTAGGGATTAGTATAATTCATCGGCCAGCATTGGTTCCTTGGGCTTATTTAATTTCTCTTTAGAACGTCTTGTAGCCCAATTCTCGTAGGGTTTGTAACTGAAGGTACGTGTTGTTTCATCGTATGCAGCATATACCATTTGTTTACGGGATATTCTCCTTCCGTAAGTTTTCTTAAGATTAGCAAACCAATCTAGATACTCCTGTAAAGAGTTAAAGATTTCTTTGTTCCCGTCTAAATCATTTTTAGGACGGGTTTTCCATGTTGCTTCTATATAGCATTGATGTAGGGTGATTGAAATAAAGTATCGGCACCAACTACCACCAAAGATAGTGCCCGTGGAGAATTCTATCTCCCGAGCAACTAATGGACTAACGTTATACTTTGTCATGCGATTGAGAAATTAAGTTGGAAAATCCAGTTGTTTCTATCGAGTTGATTGAATGATATGAACCTCCCATCGTTATCGGTAAATTCATTCATGAATTGAACTGCAGCAGATGCTAATTGCCCCTTATAGGGATTAGTATCGGCAGTTATGATTGATTCGAAAATGAAAGAATAATAGGTGGTATCATAGATTTGTACCTGATTAATGTCCAAGCAATTGAGTTTGTAATCATCCTCTAGTTTGATTAAAAGTCCCATTAGGAAATTAAGAAGATTACCCTGTTCATCAGAGTCAAGTTCAAATGTAGATTTCTTTTCTAAGAAATTGCGAACTACCTTAGTTAGTTCGTCTGCTTGATTGTAAGTTACTGAGTTCGTTTTCATATTTTTGTCTATTTTAAAATGATATGCAAATATAAGCATTTTTATTTTTCTATAAAAATATATCTATTTTATTTTTAGGGAGGCTGAGGATGTGTATACGCTAAGAAAGGCAGTGGATTAGACTGCCTTTCAATTATTAAGGTAATTGGGGAGTTAGCAAGTATAAAGCCTCTTTTATAATTGAACTCTCCATAGGTTCTAAAGAGGGTTCCTTGTACATTAGTCCACCTTTCTTCTTTTCGTTTTCAAATATTTCATGTATGGCTTGCTTTAGTTTAGTAGCTAATACCTCTGATAACTCCTGAGATTTAAGAGAGATAAGTAATCCTTTTCGCATTTCCTCAATATCCTGGTCACTTTTAGTGATAGGTTTTACTTCTATTGATTCTTGTATACCCGAGCAAGATTCATTAAGCAGTTCATACCCCAAATATTGTAAGTCATTAAAGAAGATACTAAACTCATCATAAGTAAGTCTAGTATCAAAACCTACTCCATGATATAGTTGTACTAAAGGAGTAAGGATTCTTCTTAGTGTATTGAAATCCTTTAGATGGTCTAATTCTATCTCTGACCTAATGGGTACTCTATACACCTTTTCACCCTTCAGTATTACTATCAGAACCATTAGTCTTGGTGGTAATCTTTTCTCGTTCATAAGCAAGTTTTTGTATTATGAGTTGTACATAGGTATTTCTCTCTTTATAGATAAACATTACCGAGAGAAGTATCTCATGTTTCGGTAATATCATTTGTATGAAATTGCCTGGAGCAATCACTGTAGCTACTACTGGAGAATCTTCCTGAGAGAAATTCTCTAATATCATTTCTGCCCTCTTAATGGGTTCTGGTTTTGTTGGGTCCAAAGTTAGGACTGGAGCAGTTATACATTCCTTGATGCCCTGTGTTAAGGCATTATATAACCATTCATCTTTTATATCCTCTACTTGGAGGTTTTTCATTGTAATCATATCCTAAACCTATTTAGAGTCCATACACCCAGGATATTAGAGAATACCCATAGTTCCCAGTTTTTGTAAAAGTTATAGGGTTTACTGAATTGAGATGTTTGAAATATTATCTGATTTGGTGTTCTAGATAACATTTCTGCATGGCAAGTTAATACTCCAGAAGATAATTGAGCTTTAAAAGCTTTAATGATATCTTCATCACTTTTAGTCTCTAATGAGGTAAGCAATTTAATAAATTCTACCTCTACACCTTGAGACATGTTTACATTTCTGAAGGCAAACTTTTCTTTATTTTCCATATTCGTCATTTTTAGATAAGAACTCTTGAACTAGTTCATCTTGAGTTCTTTCGATTATGTTCTTTACTATTGTTTTATTTTCTACTCTAGCCCACATATATAGCATGCCCAATTGAGCATCCATATAGCAATCTATAAGAGATGGGTCCTTTCTAAATACATCCCATTGTTTTACGAAATTTGTTCGAACCAAATCCCTATAACCCTGGTCTGATATATCTTCTTGGTCTATATAAGCAGATACCCTTTTCTTGACTTCTAAAAGGATTTTCTCTAAGCTTTCGGGTAATCTGAAATTTTCTGGTAAGTTATTATATACCAAAGCATTAGGTATCAATTCCTCAAAGGTAAACTGATTATCGAATAGTTTCTTTGGGTATCTACCTGAAAATATCAATGGTAGCTTATACCTTAGCAACGATGGTACTACGTCGTATATAGCATAATGTTTCCGATATTCCTGATAGACATCGAAATATAGATTCTCATCGAATATACCCGATTTCCTCATTATTGCCTGTAAAGTATTATAAACAGCATTGATATGAGTATTACTCAATTTGAATACTAAGTTGCCATTTTTAATAGCAATGAGTTCACTACAGCATCTCTTTCGTCTAAATAAGTTCATGTGATTAAAATGTAAAGTCAATGTATATTTTCCTTTTTCCCTTGAGAAATTTTTCGTGATTTGAGTCATCATACTTATGGCAAGCATAAGTCTTAGATGATTTATCATAATGGTCTCTTACCCATACTGGAGCAGTATCAGTTGGTTTTAATTTAAAGTATGTACCCTGATTAACCTTGTTAACCTGAGTCTCTTTGTAAGATGTCTTTGGTAGTTCCATATTTTTGTCTATTTTAAAATGATATGCAAATATAATTCTTTCTTTTTAAATATGCAATATCCGGATATAACTATGGGAGCTTACTATTTCGGAGGAATTGAGATGCAAATGAGCCGTCCTCTTTCTTTTCTTCCTCAAAGTCTTCATATTGGTATAACTCTGGGTCTTCTTCGTCTGGGTCTATACGCATTTCGATTTCTCTACGTAGTTCATGATGTTCTTTAGAGAATGAAGACATAGCTCCCTTATAATCATCAGTAATTTGCATTAACTCTGCTTTATTAAGGTTAAGACCCTCTTTACTTGTATCTACTCCTTCTTGTTTAGTAGCAACTACTTCAGGTAGAGACTTAATGTCATACCTATCCTCCAATAGTTTAGCCTCTTCTGGTTTATCTAATACCCTTTGTGATTCCAATACGATTTGACGTGCCTCTTCAACGGTGATTGCATTTTGCTGTGTTACGTTGTTCTGTTGATTAAATTGGGCAAAGATATTTGTAGTACTTCCTCCAGTAAGATTACGTACTATTGATTGCAGAGATGTAGAGGATTCAAGCTTTAATTTAAGGGCCTTTCCCAGCTCGGCAGATATAAACGGTACGTATTTCCCTCCCTGAGATTCTCTTAGGATATTAACCTGATGGGCTATTTCCATACGGTCTTCTAATGCCCATGCTAGTTGTTCTCCCATTAACGCTTGAAGTAAATCTTCGGCTTTTTCTTTATCCCATATTCTAGAGCTTAATAGCCTATCTCTCATAAATACCCGTATGTAATTGATATCTATACCCATACGGTATGAGAATGTATTGATATCATAGGTGATACCACATAATACACCATTACCCATCAGCCATTGATTAATAATGTAGTTGTGTATCTTTATCAGAAGTTCATCATTTGGGTTCTTCTGATATTCTAATGCCATTGCAGTAGTCCCCATAGGTCTTGGGAATCTTACCATTTTATTTTCCTTTTCTGACATACAAATGAGATTTTCTGATATCGGAACTTTCATCATAACCCATATACTCTAAATCAAACCTTACATACAGATTCAAAGATAGGTTATAGAAATATCCCTTATATTTTTTCTTACTTACTGATAAATTAAAAGCTTCACCAGAGATTAGGTCCCTGGTGAATACTAAATTACCTTTCTCAGTGATAGGGATATTAAGGCAAAGTTTATAATCCCCTACCTTAAATTTATTCCCATGCAGGTCTGTGATTTCCCTTGCCATAGTTTGCCTTTTTATGGTTCGTAGGTTTTTTGTCTTGTTTACTACGGTTATTGGTTATCCCCTTTTGCTCTTCGATTAATTTCTGAACCTTTGGGAATAACCTTTGCCTTAAAGGAACTACCTGAGTAGCGAAAAAGGCATTCCATAATTTCTGAGTTAATGGTTCTCCTATTTTAAGTTCTGAGATTGCCCAGAATTTAGTTTCGAAATTCTTAACTATTTCCCTAAATCGGTAGTAGTATATATTGCCAGTCTTTTTATCTATCCCAATTGTAGTGGTTTGGCAATAATCTAGAAATTCTTTACCTAATTCGGATATAAACTCTTCCCTTTTAAAATCATAATTCTCTTGGTCGAGCTTAAATAATTTTACGTAATCGATTGCTTCCATATAGATTTAGTTTGTGATTATTAAACGAGGTATACTTTCATCTGTAATCTGAAATAAGTACCCTCTTACATCATCCTCATAATAAGAGGACCAATATGTTCTTCTAACTCTGAAATTATCAAGGATTGCCCCTTTGGGTACTCCAGTAATAAATAAGCAATGCTTAGGCATCATTGGAGTAATCTCAAATTTCCCATCCTTGAAATTACCATAGGTACCGTAGTCGGGCATATTACCCGTAAATCCAGTATTCTGTAATATGTCTTGAACCAGAGTAGTTTGGGGTATTTCCTTTTGGTTACACTCTATGGTTAACTTCGATTTGCCTATATATAGGTCTTTAACTATTTCTCTAAACATTTGTATACGATTATATGGGTAATACCATTTTTCTTGAAGTAGGAGTTATTCTGTGAACGTTCCTCTAACTTCTTTAATTCTCTTCTAGATTCAGTACAAATTCTATCAGATTTCCTTAATATATCTGATACATTATCCCAGATGGGTGCCATTGGTTCTACTGGCCCTGCATAGATAACTTTGTGTTTAGTTTCTATTTGGGGATATTTTGATTTATACTGATACTTACCTTTGCAGTAAAGTACGTTATACTTTTCTGGTTCGTTTCTTTTTTCGTTTTCCATTTTTGTTAGGGTTAATGTAATCGGATATTTCATCAAGCTGACCTAAAATCAATGCCTGAATGAAAAGGTTTATAGGCCTGAAAAAGAAATTCCTTACGTTATCGGTATTGATATACCAATCGTAAACGATAAAGAATTTCTTAATCTTAGAATGCTTAAGTGAATGCTGGATTAGATAAGACTTACAACATCGTTTATGTAATTCTACCAATTCTTTGTCCTGCTTAAGCATCTCTTTATCAGAGAAGATAGTGTAATCCATTTTGTATGAATTGAGATGCCCAGGTAATTATCCCGGGCACCTGGTTAATAAAGGTTTATGCAACTTGTTCTGGTTTGAGGACCTTCTTTCTAAAGTCCTCGTATGCTTTAGCAGCAGCCTTGAATTCCTTGGAGTTCTGGTCCTTGATACGAGCCATTGCAAGTTCCAATCGGTGGAGTTCGTTTCGAGTTTGTTGTCTCCATTTCTTCCGAGCAAGAGTATCAACTACATCGGCCGGGTATACGTATTTAACTTCCCGATTAGAAATTACCTGTTCGATGATGGATGGTTTTTGTTGTTCCTTAACTTCCTTGACAACCTGTTCCTTTTTGGAAGTTTGGGTTTTAGGAGAGAGTTCTACCAATTTAGCATTGGCAAACTTAGTGGCAGCTTCTTGAGCATCTTGTACCAATTCCTTTTTAGTCTTTTTGGCCTTAGGAGCAGAAGCCTTAGTAGTCTTAGAATTTTTAATTCCTTCAAGTTGTTCGGCAACCTTAGTTGCAACCAGGTTAGTAACCTTTGTTTCATTCTTTTTCATAACGTCTATATTTAAAATGTTAGTAAAATGATTAATTTCTTTTTCTGATACAAATATAAGAACTTTATTTTAAATAGAAAAATTTTATTTGAATTATTTTCTATTTGCTCGGGTTAATCGGCTAAGAAGTCGAAGATTTCTGGAGGATAGTTAATTTCATCCTCTGGGTCATTTATGTAATCTTCATAATCCTCGTTATATTTATCGTAAATGTTATCTTGTGATGTATTGGGTACCCTTGTACATCTTTCAGGATATTTCTTTACGAAGTCATAGGCTTCTTGAGTAGTCATTACCTTGTCTGAGGTAAATTCGTAGGTTACATAAGAATAAGTTTCACCCAATCTAGAAACTTCATATTGCTGGTATCCAGATTTCTCAATCTTATAGATTTGATTTTCTGGAATAGTTTCTATTTCTACCCTATACTTATACCATTGTTTCTTTTGCTCCCTTTCTTTTGGTTTAATACCCATGCTATCTTGAAGAGAGATTAACTTGGTTATGGGACTTTCAAAATGAGAAGGAGCAGTGCTCACTTCTACTGGATGAGTTCTATTCTCACCAATAAAGTAAATCACTGCCCCCAGGGTTACCAGGCCCAATATGAATTTAGTTTCTGAGTTCATAACCTGTAGTTTCGAATTTATTTTTGATGTTCTTTGCAAGGTATTTACCTTTTGATTCTGCTTGATGTAAACCGTTGCAGATTTCATAAGGTACATCATCGTAGCGATAAACTCGATTACCTTTAAAAGCAACCCAAAGTTGTTTTTTCTTGGAGTCATAACCAAAGCCCTCAATATTAGAGGATTCGCAAGGAATCATTTCGACTCCAGTGTTCATTTTTACTGATTCTAAGTATTCGTTCTTTTCCATGTCTATATTAAAATTTTAAAAGTGTTAGTTCTGGGTGGAATTTGAGATTTGCCCTCTGGAATATTGCCCAAGTACCAAGTACTCCCTGAGAATTAGTATGTACCCATTCATCTTCCATTCTGAACAATATGTGAGAGCATACCAGCATTTGGTATTCGCTTAACATATTTATCAGTTGAGGGGTATTCTCTATTTCTATGTATAATTCAATGTGCTCATCTAGTGCTTGAATTATTTCATCATCCTCAATCTGAAGGAGTTTTTTGATTAAGTCTGGGGCAATATCATTCCCATTTTTAACATCCTCTTTGATTGAGTTGAGTGATTCAATCTGAATACTAGCAATTAACTTTACGATGTCTTTTGTTTCCTTGTCCATAATTAAATTTTCTTTATGCAAATATACTAAAATTATTTTATATATAAAATACTCTTTTAATAAATACGGAGGTAAGTGTTAGCGGTTCTTGATTTCTTCCATCTTTTCCTTTATGGAGTCTGGAAATATAGCATCGTTTACCCATCTTAGGAAGAATTTAGAAGGCTTCTTTTCTGGACTTAGAAGCAATTGTCTCTGTTCAGTAGAGAACTTAATCCTTTCGGATTCTAACATATACTTGGGAAGTTTAGTGAATTCTGCCTGAGAGAAGGAGATTACGTTTTTACCAACTTGGGCCCTTAATGGTTTCTGCCTTTCCTTATAGAGATAAGGGATAATCTTTTTCGATGGTCCCCCAAGTATGCTAAAACCAAAGATTACCATTGGGTCAAATTTATCTGCTTTTGGGTCCTTAGCCCGTTTGATACATCTTGCCATCCAAGAAAATGAATTGGGATATTGCTTATTGTCTGTTGCTTCTCCCACATCTTTTTTATTAAACTCAAATCCAGGAAAGTGAAATAGAAAATCTTCAGTAAGGATAAATACAAATCCCAATCCCCTAAGATATTTAATGATATCTTGTTGGCTTTTACCCTCTTCAATCATTTTCTCTACATCTGCAAGAATGTCCTCCCTTGGTGATTCCAATTCCTTAGTTGTAGACCCTGCAGGTCTTCCTCTGCCAACATTAGGTGCCTTAGCAGGCAATGTACCAGATAACCTATCTAAGTATTCTTTGAAGTTATCAATATCTTGTTTATTAGTAAGAGTTACTTCTACTCTTATGGGACCGTTATGCTGTACCTTTGGACCTGAATTCATCTCGGTATAGGCATCTACCAACCTATCGGATAATGGGGTACCATTCTCTGATAGTGTAGTGATTCTAAGTTTTGGTTTATATACTTCTTGTTCCATTTTCGACTTAATTAGAAAATAAAAGGCCTGAACAATTTTTATATTGCCAGGCCTTCTACCATTATTAACGAATACTCAAAAATATGATAAGTAAAAGTAAAAAGTGCTCTTATTAATCTTCTTCTTTAGCGGCCTTCTTTTTCTTCTTGTCTTTGGCCTTCTTATCTTTCTTATCGGAAGCCGGTTTCTCTTTTACCTTTTCTTCCTTCTTTTTCTTAGTTTCCTTTTCCTCCTTAGGAGCCTTACCTGAAGCAAGTTTTCTTTGCTCCATACGGTATTTTTTCTTCTCAGCCGAAGTCATTTCTCTGCCATCGATGAGAGGATAATCGTATTTGGTAGCTGTTCTACCACCATTTCCTTTCTTTTCCTTTTTCTCTTTGGCAGCCTTCTTCTCAGCTTTTTCCTTCTTCTCTTTTTCCTGGAGTTTTACCAATTTCTTGTTGTTCTCTTGGTCAGCTTCAGGATAGGCAGCAGCAACTTTGTCTCTTTCCTTATTGAGCTTGTTTACAAGTTCGGTAACCTTTTTACCATGTTTCTTGTCTTTGGTCCAATCCTTAGTAGGGTCCAACTTGTTCTCTTTAAGGTAAGCATCCAAAGCTTTCTTAGCCTTTGTGAGTTCCGGAGTCTTGGATTCCGATTTACTCTTCTTTTCTGTTTTCTTAGCCATTTTCATTTATATTAGGTGAATAATTGAATTTCCTATTTACATAATACCATAGTTATACCTTCCTAATTTGGGTTGGGATTTCTTTAATTTCTAGGATTTCTAAACTGCATTGTTTTAAAACTGCCTCGAGTTGAAGTATATCTTCTACCTCTTTCTGAGATAAGTCCGTAAAAGTTTGTTCAAAAGTTTCTTTCTGTTCCCCCCTTATAAAATTAAATTGGGCAACAATATAAGTCCCATGAAGTTTTTTATTCAGTGCTCCTTTAAGAGATATGAGTTTTCTTTTCAGATAATTACTCTTCAACCTATGGGATTGGTATTCGCCTTTCTTACCCTTACTAAGAGCTACCTTTTTAAGGTACGAAACATAATCTAATTCTCTGAGAGTTTGATTAATGTTTCCCACTAATAATCTTAAGTCTTTTTCCATTTGGGTCTTTGCATTACTTGGTTAGATACTTCCTGAGTTTCTTCTGATAGCATTTCTCTTGCCTCATTTATTATATTGATGGCAAGTTCCCTTTCATCTGGTCCCAGGTTTAATTCTTTATCTTCTAGTGCATCAGTATAAGTATTTATTAGATTATCCAATGCAAGTATTCGAATGTTCTTTCGAATTGCTAATTTCTCTTCTTCCATGGGTATAAAAAATTAAAGCCCACTACCTTCACAGGCAATGAGCTTTTGGCTGAACAACGTCCTAAGTGTAGATGTTATTCATATGAACTTAAACTCTAAATTTATATAGCAGACATATGGGATAGTAGTTAGTAAGTTAGAGGAGTTTAATCTTCTGATTCTTCCTCTTCTTCTTCCTTAGCCTTTTTGTTTTTCGGAGAACAAATAACGCCATGTCCTTTCTTAGACTTAACGGTAAGAGTTCCCGGAACGAATGAAACTGAAGTTGATACCGGTTTGCCATCCGTAACCAATACAGAAGTAACCACTACACCCTGATAGCCTTCCTTGTTCTTAACGGCATAACCAAAGTTCATTACCTTGGATTTGTCGTTAATGGCAATAACGTCGATTTGCTTGCTGTTAGGGCGTTGTTCAGCCGGCCGATTCTTGAGTGCCTCTTGACGAGCTTTACGTTTAGCTTCTTTTTCGGGGTCTTTTTCCTTATCCCCTTTCTTCTTGGAGTCTGATTTCTTTGTTGCCATAATTTTTAATGTTTTATAAGTTAATGGTTATTATAAGTAAACTTCTACGTTTATTAATAGTTGATAGTAAAGGTAGGGAAATTTCCCTACCTTCTTTTAAATCTTGAATACAGTTACCAGATTACTTTTTCCCTTTCTTGCCTTTACCTTTGGTTTCTTTCTTTGCCGGCAATTTGAGACCGAGTTCTTTGGCAATTGCTTTACGGAGTTTTTCGACGTCGTCTTCATCATAATCGTCTGGGTCAGTTTCAAGGTCTTTGTCGTCGCAGACATCCTCAAGTTCTTCGAAGTCCATTTCGGCAAGTTCTTCACCGGTCAGTTCTTCCTCTTCTTCTTCCTCTTCGGAATCATCATCATCATCACCTTCATCTTCGGAATCATCATCATCATCACCCGATTCCTCTTCTTCTTCTTCCTCTTCATCGGATTCATCATCATCATCATCGTCTGATTCTTCCTCTTCTTCTTCTTCCTCGTCATCGGATTCAGAACCGAAAAGGTCTTCGGCTTCTTCGGCAGAAAGCATGATAGGAGCAGGGATAACCTTTACTGAGCCGTCTTCGTACTTAATGATGATTGCACCATTGATTTCTGTTCTGGAAACTTCTTTCAGTTCCACTTCTTTTTTCTTCTTAGCCATTTTCGTAATGTTTAAGTTGGTTAATAATTTATTTATATCACTCTGTTATAAGTTTCTTTACCAGTATGGATTTCTGAGTATACCCAGATTTTACTAATTCCTCCTGAGCAATATTGAATTGTTTTATCTCATCTAGAGTTGTCTTTAATTCTAATTGAGATTCAATGGTTATTGCCTGAGAGGCAAGTTCCTTGTCACCTTGATAAGTGACTATCTTAAACTTCTTACCTGCAAATGGGTTTGCTGGTTGATGTGCTGTGATTTTAAAACCTTCGTTATTATTCATTGCTATATTTAATTTTAGTTATCCCAGGAATACCCACCTTCCCAAATACTTCGGTATAGGATTTGTATTTCCCTTTTATCATTGTTTTATAGTTATCGGATAATCGAATTGGGTAGACCCATATTTTATTTTCTATCATCCTATTTGTCATTATATAAGCATAAGACCTTCTAAGTTTAATACTCTCTAATGGAACAAACCCTTGAAATAATAAAGACTTCTTAATAAACCTTTCTTTAGGCAAATACCCTAAAAATTTAAGTGATGCCTCATCGAATATTTCAAGCATATCCCTTTGTGCTTTGATAAATAGTACCTTTTGTATTGGGATGTTCATCTTCTTTCTTAAATATAAAGCCAATGAACCTACCAATGGGGGATACTGCAGGAATAACAGATTGAATTTATTTTTCTCCTCTTGACTCAGCCTGTTGTAAATCCTGTAGGATAGCAAGATTGATTTGTAATCTCTTTTGCCTTGTATACTTGGGAGATATGCCTTGCCGTTGTCCATAGAGTTTGATTGAGTACCTTTCATTGAATTCCTTTTTTCCTTTAGACTTAAAGACTCGGTGCATTTGTACCATAAATCTTCTTCGTCGGTGTTTATCCATGTGATATTCATCGGGCATTATGAACTTCCTTGCTTTTACGAATTTACCCTTAAACCAGAATTTAGTACTACCCTTTTTAAGAAGTTTACCATTCATATCGGATAATTCTCTAATGCCTTGTTTTATAAGTTTCCTCCCAGATATTATATGGATATATTGAAGAACATCTACACCATAAAGATAAACTAAGGTAACCTTTACTTGGTGTCTAGTAAAGTATGGTATACCGGTTAGATGTTTCCTATATAATTTCTTTTCAGTAACAATCTTATTGGTAGTATCTGGTCTCCAAGTCCATATATAATATCTATCTGATCGTATGGGTCCGTTGTTACTTTCCTTTAGTTTTACCATTTATATTCCTCTTTGCCATTCTATACCAAAGATTGATAGATTTCTCATTTGCTTCGGGGAATTTCTTTTTCATTCTCCGAATAACTCTATCAAGTTCAAAACCTTTTGCAGTTAATTCGAATACATAAGATTTCTTTGTACCCTTGATAAGATTAAATTCATCCCTCTCTCTTGGTGGTTTCTTTTCTCGAGGTTTCTTTATCCCAGGAACTCGTTTGGTTCTTCTTTGCCCATTTTCCCCTTCTTCTCCGAGAAACCCAAGCCTTAATCGAGAATTTCTTAATGGGTCATCTTTCGAATACCCAATATTTTCTAATTGCTTATCCATCCAATCGTCATATTTATCAATTAACGATTTATCGGGCTTTTCTTCTGATACATTGATATAATGTAATAAGTCAAATACCCCAGCAGAACAAGCATCAGGGAAAGGCATCCCTAATATGATAGCCTTTCTCTTTAAATCCTTATAAGTCATGTTTCTCCCAGAAGCACCAAGGAAATTTGATTTCTCCTTGGATGGGGCTTTCATGTCTTTTCTACTCTTTTTTGCCATATCATCAATATTTTAAATATTCATTTATTTTCTTTGCAAATATAAGAATAAATAATTTAATCTTATCTTATTTCTCTATTTATTTTTATAAAAATCCGAGGTTTTTGCTCGGTTCGCAGCAGTGGATTTAGGTTTTTTATGCTTTCTCTTGATATGTGTGTTATAAGCCATATCCAATTTCTTAATATTGAATTCTATGTTGTTCACTTGATTATAGTTTACTGCTTTTTCCACACAGCAACGGTACTCTGGCCAGAATTTTTGTCCAAGCTTAACAGATTCGGTTTTAATCATAAACTTAGATACCATAAAACCAAAGGTATCAGCATCATCTTTAGTTTTGAATACATACATGTAAAATCTACTGAATTCATCTACTACTTCATCCAAAGGTCTTACTGGTAACAATAGATAACCATCAGTATATAGGTCCTCAGATATTAAAGCTACCCAATACTTTTTCTTTCCTGGTTTTACTTTATACCTAAACCTTTCCTTGAGTTTAGTGTGCATCCAATCCGGTACTCTATTAAGAAGATACTTGATATATATCTTATCCTTCTTATTCGACCGCCTTTTAAATGCAGATGGCTGTTGTAGCATCCTTGGAAGTATTCTAAAGTTATTCCACCTATCAAATTCAAGAATTAATCTTAGAGTATCTATGTCCCATTCATCATCAGACTCCTTTAACCTCTTCATGTTTCTCTCTATATTTTTAGAGTTTACCTTTGGGAGTAATTGAGCCGAGTCTCCTGTGAATAAGCTTGCTTCTTTTCTTTTTAATCGTTTCTCTAAACATCCCTCCATATAATCTTGGAAATTCCTCTCACAGGGGCAATCTGGTCGAAAAATAGAAGTGTGTTTCTCAAAAAAATCCGAGAATAGCCTAAAGAATTTCTCTGACCGTTCCCGGATTTCAAGATACTTGTAATGAGATAACTTTAAAATTTCACCAGCTTCCCATGAAGATTTACTTTCTGATAGTTGAAGGAATAATGATTGTTGTTCTTTATCAATTAAACAACTCCAGGCTTTTTGTTGAGCTTCGTTCATAACATTAAATTCTCCTATATCTCATTATACTATCAATTGCTTCATTGGTTATCTGATTAGGGTCATATTCCCCAGAATTAGCATAAAGCTTATCTGGATCATGATTTAAATATACACTATAGATAACGTTGTCAAAAGGTAACCATACTTCCATTCTTCCCATTTCAGGGTATATAAGAACTTTTACTCTTTTACAAAGATGGTCAACCTCTAATACTGTAGCATCTACTCCCTCATAAGGATAACCCCGTAATACTAAGTAATCTCCAGGCTTTACATTGACTAAATCATCTACTGAAAACTTCTTATTCTCTCTAGCAATACGTTTAAATCGCCTTACTTCTTTTCTACTACAAGTAGCCACTAAAGAAAAATCATCAAAGTCTTCGGCATTGTCAATCCTTACTTTTTTCTTTCTTGGGTGCATTGTCTCAGTATTACGTAACCAAGTTCTGATACCAGATATATTTCTACGTAACTTATTAAGAAATGGCCTTGAGAATGCTAATTTAGTAGGCATTCTCATAAAACCATAATTGAATAATACTGGTACTTCTTCGAATACCCTCTTACCCTTTGTGGTTTTTCTTAATACGTTTACCATAGGAATAATTGCCTTGATTTGGTCATACCCCTTTTCTTTGAGTTCTTTATTAATTTTATCACAGTACTTCCTTTCAAGGTAAAATATACAATATGAGTATGGGGTATGCTTCTTCATGGGTTACCGGTTTTTAAGAATTAACTTAGCTTGTTTATGTACTAACTTATAGTTTACATTCTTCAATATGTCACTAGCCATGAATACATAAAGAATCTCATCTATCTTTGGTACATCAATTACCATAATATTGGCTTTATCGAATAGGGGTTTATAGAATACGGAAGATAAATCCTTTCCAACTACAAAGAAAAATTCTTCTGATGGCATTGAATTATATCTCATACAGAGTATGGGAACTTTATTTGCTCTTTTTGCATCCTTAGAAGCTTGTTCCCAGAATTTCAATATATCGCATCCCTTATTACCTAAGAGTAGATGTTCAAACTTAATCTCTTTATAATTCTTGCATTCGATAGATATCTTACATCTATGAGCATGCCTTTCATCAGTACAGGTTAAATCGGAAGTGGAGTCCTTGTTTGAATGCCAAGCTCCACTCCCTGCTCTATTCCTTTCAAATTTGTACCCGGTCCATTTCGTAAAAAACCCGGCAATTTTTCTTTCGAATCTTGAACCCTTATTTTTGCTGTTTATTGACATAACAAAATTTATCTTTATACTTAATAAGACCCTTACCTTTCAAGATTCTACGAACTGAAGAGATATGAATCGGTAATATGTTAGCTATCTCCCTTACACTCAAACCTTGGTTATAAAGGTTATGTACATCGTTATAATAAATAATCTTATTTGGAGTTGGTAAACAACCATCAAACCAAGCCTGTAAGGTATTATCTAACTCGGTGCCCCATTTAAGATTTTTAACTCTGCAATCCCTTTTGTTATTATTGAGGTGCATTACTACTGGTAGACCATCCGGGTTAGGAAGGTAAATAGTAGCTACTAAACGATGTAATAACCAAGATTTTAAATCTATCTTACACTTTAGATAACTATCGGGTTTACCATCCGAATATACGGAAATCCTTACCCATTTAAAATCCCCAAAATATCTGTAAACTCTACCATTTTTAGAAACATAATACTTATGACCTGGTACATTGGGTTTCCATTTAGGCCTAAGTATTATGTTTCTACCATGTTTTATAGCAGAGTATAAATTACTAAAAGTTTTCATCTTCCTGTCTTGTTAAAGTTATATATACCATTATAGTAATTGGTACCTACTCAGGCCTTGGGTCTTTTCCACTTGCAGAATTTTGGTATTACCAAGAGGAAGTGAATCTAAGTGGGTTATCAAGAATAGAGTTTTCTCTTTGAATATGTGACGTATTAGTGAGGTAACTACTTCTACGTTATCTGAACTTAAAGATTCAAATACCTCATCGAGAAATGCTAAGTTAATACCCTTAGAAGCCGTAAGAGCTTCATTCATTGCAAATGCCATTGCAACATTACATAATTGTTTTTCTCCACCGCTAAGTTCATCATAATCAATTATTTGCCCATCCCTTTCAATAAGAGTAACAAATTCTTTTCTAGCAGTGCCCAAATCAATATTAAATTCAATCCTAAATCCCAATACCTCTGAATACTTATCAAGGCATTTATTTAAGAACTCAAGAGATGAATCAAATAGATAAGCCTTAATCCCATTATTACCCAATGGGTCATTAATTAACCAGTTATAATTCTCTAACTCTAACTCTTTATTGTGAAAGTCTTCATCAACCTTCCGTAAATTCTTCCTAATCTCCTTAAGTTTTTGTTTATACTTTGGAGACATAACCTTAAGCTTTTCTTGCTTGAGCTTAGCCAGGTCTTCGTCAATAGAAGCAATATCAGAAGCAATATCATCACAGTCTGATTTTAATTTCTTATACCTATCATTTACACTACTAAGTTCTTCCAACCTTTCTAATGCCTCCTGATACTCCTTATCGTATTTATCAAGGTCAGAGAACGCTTTATATATTGATTTGGCATCACGTAATGCACGTTTGTAGTGACCTTCTTCTAACTGTATTACTAATTCTTTAATTACTTTCTTAAGAGGTACATTTGATAAATTCTTGGCATCTTTTATCTTACCCCTCAAATCAAGGATTAGTTCATTTTGTTTTTTAATCTTTATCTGAAGCGAAGCATCTACTTCATCCTTGATTTGTTTTTGTTTTTCAATTAGTAGCTTAGTTAGCTTTTCTCTATCTTGCTTTAACTCTCTTCTTTCTTCTTTGATTTTTTGCTTGAAGGATTTTTCTCTATCTCTCATATCGAAGTAAGCTTCCTTGTTAGCCTCTAATTCTTTCTTAAGCATTTGAGACTCATGCTCTACCTCATTTATTTGAGATATCAAGTTATTTTTATCTTGTAATGCAATGCCTTTAGCAAGGTTTAAGAACTCTAAATCAAATACTTCTTCGAATATCTTTTTCTTATCCGAATTAGATTCTTGTATAAGTCTCTTTATACCCTGACCAAACATGATTGAGTTCATAAACAGAGTATATGATAAACCTATCTCTCTGTTTATAAAATCCTGTATCTTCCCCTTCCCTTTTATATCGACTATATCTCCATCTTTCATGAAGATAAGTCTGTCTTTGCCTTTAGCACCATCCTCAAGTACTCCCTCATACTTTTGACATCTAACTATCTTATATGTATGAGAATCTTTCTGAAAATATACTTGTACCTTAGTACCCTTGTAATCTTTAGACCTTACTTGCTTCCAAGTATTTACCTCAGAAACTCCCTTTAGGTTTTTCCCATATATTGCCCATACCAAGGCAGAGAGAATAGTTGATTTCCCTTTCCCATTTGGTGCCTTGATAAGTATGGTACAAGTTGGGTTTAATTGTAGGTGTAAGGATTCTATTGAACAAAATCCTTCTGCCTCTAAGTTTAAGAACGTTAACATGACTCAGCCTTTTTAAGTGTTTCAATTAATAGATTAGTTTTAACCTCATCTTTAATACCTTTCTCTCTTAGGTATCTCTTTGCTAGAGACTTCTTAGAAAGTTGCTTAGTAATCTTATGTTTATTATTAACTGGAGTACTAGCTTTTTG
>ULVS01059157.1_pt1 | contig 41262 bp, 34 predicted proteins | sample 1959671 | NCBI WGS metagenome assembly ULVS01 (sample SAMEA4835792, study PRJEB28245) | human gut metagenome | biome: gut microbiome; material: fecal sample | place: Denmark | collected 2008
AACTGCATACAGTGCCCGCGTGTTTATCCAATGAACCTTCGGTTCAAAAAAACGATACCCCAAAAGTATGAAAGTGGCGACCGCAGGGGTCAAGGGGGCGATCGCAGACTTCGTCTGTTTTCATTGCCCCCTTGTCGCGCCCGCAGGCGCGAAACTCCTGCAAATCATTCAACCATCAAGGAGAACCAAATTCCCCATGAAACCAATAATTTTCTTCGATTGGGACGGAACCCTCGCCGACAGCATGAACCTCTGCGTCGCCGAAATCCGCCAAGCCCTCATCACCATGCGCCTCCCCGACCTGCCCGACGACGTCCTCCGCCAGTGCAACGGCCCGACGTTCGAGCAGTCGCTGGACATTCTGCACATCCCCCATGACCGCGCGCAGGAGTACATGACCACGCGCCTGACCGCCGAATTAGCCCTCGTACCGACGGTCAACCGCCTGTTTCCCAGCGTGCGCGAGATGCTCCAAACGCTCCGGGAATATGCGGATTTATGCATCGTCAGCAACGGCGAGCATGACTATATCGCGCTGTGCCTGCAAGTGTTCGGACTGACGGACGTGTTCGTCCGCACGGCGACATCCGTGCCGGGGCGCACGAAGGGCAAGAATCTCCGCGCACTGCTGGACGACCTGCGCCCGGAACGCGCCGTGATGGTGGGCGACCGGCTGGGCGACATCCGCGCGGGTCAGGAGAACGGCCTGCCGACGATTGCGGCATGTTACGGCTACGGGAACGACGCGGAGTACAATCAGGCATCCCTCCGCGCCGAAAGCGTGGCGGACTTGACCCGGCAGCTGACGAATTTCTGCCGGACGGGGCACTGCTGAATCAGCAAGGGAGGCATTCGCATGACAAACACCTGCAGGCACGACTTTCAATTCTGCTACAAAGGCAATCGCGGCATTGCCCTCCGCTGCTCCCGCTGCGGAAAACCCGCAGAATTTCGGACACGGTTTTGCATTTGGCGCTGGCTGATGTTCTGTATCGTCACACTGCTGTTTTATGTCGAGTTTATGAGCCGCGAGCCTCTTCCTCGCATTCTGTCTCTCGGCGCGATTATCCTGCTGCTGTTGTTCGGCTTTCCGACGTTTCATGCGCTGATTTTCCGCAGGAACATCCGCTTGCAGGATAAATACCTCCTGCCCTGTTCCGGCACGACAGACGATTGATGCACAAAAATCCCGCCCCCTCGTTTGCAGGGAGCGGGTTTTCATTATTGCGCTGTCACTTCGCGGCTGGGCTGATACGGGTTGAAATCCGCCGGATCAACGTTTGTGCACACTTCAATCGTCTCGCCGTCAGTCAGCAGGATGATGTTGCCGAAGCGGTTGTTGTACACATGGTCGCGGGTCAGATTCTGTTCTGCGCTGTACGCCGCAATAAAGTTCCATATTTCCCACACCGACGCTGCGCCGGGAATCAGCACATAAGTCGGCGAAAGCACACGCATCAGCACCACGCCGATCTCATAGGTGTTTGTTTTATCATCCAGAATCCCGTGGTGCGGGAATTTCAGCACATCTATGTTGCGAACGAGGTCTTGATACTTGCGGTTGATGTTGCCGCTGGCTGCATAATCACCCGTGAACAGGATGCGCTTCTGCCCGTAGGTCACAACGAAATTCAGCGAATCCATGTTCTGATTGCCGTTGTTCTTCACCGTTTCCGGCCCGACGCAGTTCACCGTCAGCCATCCGCCAATGCTCAGTTCGTCGCCGTCCTTCATCTGCTGGTAGATTGCGCCGTTCGCCAAGGGCGCGTAGTCCGGATTCACCTCCGCTGACGCGCCGTATACTACGGTCGATCCACCCCCCAGCGTTCCAAAATATAGTTGACGTTCATGCAGTGGTCAAGATGCCAGTGCGTGACGATGTACACATCCACATGCGTCACGCCGACCGCTTCCAGATACTGCGGGAACAGGCGCTCCGGCTTGTTCGGCCACGCCTCGCCGCCGTCAATCAGCACGGTTGTGTTTCCGAAGCGGATCAAATAGCCGTCGGCGCAGCCAAGATTGACCTGATGCAGCTCCAACATGGGCAATGTCTGCTCCGCTTCCGTCTTTTCCTCCGCCGAGGCAAAGGGCAGCAGCAATGTCAGCAGCAAAAGCGCCGCCAGCAGTTGTTTCTTCATCGCCGCGATCCTTATGCCAGCGGGCGGATGAGGATGAGGGGGGTCAGTTCGCCGCCCTGCCCGGAGGGGTTGTCCTTCATCGCGTCCTGAATCTGGTCGTCCGTCAGCGGGAAATCATCGCACTTGCCCAGCTGATTCTGGTCAATATCATTCGCGTCCATGATGACAATCGGGATGCCGCATTCCTTCTCGATTTCGTTGGACAGCTCGACGGGGTGTTCGGGGTTAATCAGCGCGAGGGTCTTGTAGCGGTCGAAGCTGGAGCGGAAGTAGAAGCCGTCGATGCCCGCAACGCCGTGGCCGCAGATCTTATAGAACAAGCCCTTGACCCCGAACGGGCGCGTAACGGCGCTGACGAAGCCCGCCAGCAGCACGCGCGGCAGACCCACCATGTCGATGACGAGTTGCAGCTTGTACGGCTCGTGCATCCCCACGCCGGTGGAGTTAATGCCCGCGAATTTCGCCATATGCTTGGCGAAGAAGCCGAGCTTCATGTCCTCCATGCGGCGGACGTTGCCGGTGCACATCGCCATCACCTTCGCAGTGATGGAAAGCACGTCGCCCGGCTGTGCCAGCGGCAGCACATACTTCTTCACCAGCTCCGCCGCGCTTTCCCCCACTTCGACGAAGTGCGTCTGGATGGCATAGCGCTGGTAACGGCGGCCGTCCCTGCCCGTCAGGATGCCGCGCTCAAAATATACGATACCGTCTTTTTCCCGGCGCTGCTGCGCCAGATTACGGGATTCCGATGCCATGTTGTTTTCCTCCTCGCTCTCCGACGCAAATGCCGTCGGTGTTGCGGTAATTTCGGTTCACGCGTCTATTTTACAACGCTTTCCCAGTTCTGTCAAATTTCCAGCGGGGGATTTTGCCGATTTCGGGCAGAAAATGCAAGGAAAATACCCGCCTTGTCAAATTCCATTGAATGTGCTATGATACACGATGGCTTGGAGCTTCCTCGCCATACAGATAAAAGGATGCGATTTTATGGCAAAGGCCATCAAAACAAACGTGCTGCGTCACCTGGACGCGCTGAAAATCCCCTACGAAACCCGTCAGTACACCGTGGATGACGACAATTTCGACGGCAAGCTCGTCGCCGAGAAGGTCGATTTGCCCGCAGAGATGATTTACAAGACGCTCGTGCTGGTCGGCGACACCTTGCCGCACCTCGTCTGCGTCATCCCCGTGGAACTGGAACTCGACCTGAAGGCCGTCGCACGCGCCGCCGGGTGCAAGAGCGTCCACATGCTGCCGCAGAAGGATTTGCTGCCGCTGACCGGCTACCTGCGCGGCGGATGCAGCCCCATCGGCATGAAGAAAGCGTTCCCCACCTTCGTGGACAGCGCCGCGCAGCATTTGGAGCGTGTCAGCGTCAGCGCGGGCGTGCGCGGGTGTCAGGTGATTCTGGCGGTGGATGCGCTCGTCGCCTGCACAAAAGCGAAATTCGCCGACCTGTGCCGGGGCTAAAGTGACGCGCATCTGACAAGATGATGAATTTTACAACTTCCGCGCCCGGAAATCATTGTTTCTTGACGGGAAATGGTGTATAATAAGGAAGTTGATTTTCTTGTGCAAGGGGTATTCTGCCCCATCACGCGCATTGATACTCCGAAAGGATGTTGATTTTTTCCATGGCACAGCCGCCTTTGCGTCCCCAAGACGCTGTGATGCTTATTCCCTCCCTTGAGCCGGATGACCGCCTGCCCGCATACGTCCGCCGCCTGCTGGACAAGGGTTTCCAGCATGTTGTGATTGTTGATGACGGCAGCAGCGCCGCCTATCAGCCGATTTTTGCCGAACTGGACGCGATGGACGGCGTGTCCGTCACGCACCATGAGGTCAATCGCGGTAAAGGCTGCGCCCTCAAAACCGGCTATGCGTATATTCAGGCGCATTTCCCGGCGGCGAGCGGCGTCATCACCGCCGATGCGGACGGTCAGCACACAGTCGAAGACTGCTGGCATCTGGCAGAGGTGCTGACGGAGGGCAAGCGCGCCCTGTACCTGGGCAGCCGCAACTTCAACCTCGACCATGTTCCGCCAAAATCGCGCCACGGCAACAAAATCACAAGTGCGGTCTTCCGCCTGCTCTACGGCGTGTATCTGCCGGACACGCAGACAGGCTTGCGCGCCTTCCGCATGGCGGATTTGCCGTTCATGCTTGACGTTCCGGGCGAGCGCTTCGAGTACGAGATGCAGGTGCTGATTGCCTGCGCGCGCGCAAAGCTGCCGATGATTCCGATTGAAATCGAAACGGTGTACGAGAACGAGAACGCCGGAACGCACTTCCATCCGATTCGCGACAGCTACCGCATTTACAAGGTGATTCTGGGAAATTTTTTCCTCTATGCGGGTTCGTCGATTATCTGCTTTCTGGTAGACAACGGCGTGGCGGACCTGCTGCGATTCGCGCTGCTGCCCCTGCTGGGGCTGAGGGGCGACACGGCGATTCAGATTTCCGGCTATCTGGCGCGGCTGGTGTCCTCGCCGCTGAACTTCGTCCTCAATCGGAATTTCGTCTTCAAGTTCAAGCAGGACACGGGCAAAACGGCGCTCAAATACGCCCTGCTTTGCATCGTCACCATTACGCTGTCCAACCTTGGCGTCTCGCTGCTGGATCACCGGCGTGTCTTCATCGGCGGCCTCGCGTTCCTCCCCAAGATTTTGATGGACACGCTGCTGTATCTGGTGAACTACCGCATCCAGAACAAGTGGATTTTCGCCAAATCCGCCGAAAATCAGGAGGGCTGACATGCGCAAGCACTTATCCGAAATGCTGCTGACGCTCTTGACTGTCGCGCTGCTTGTCGGCTTTGCTTTCGCCGTTCCGCATCCCGCGATTACGGACGATGCGCTCGAAGCCTACATGAACGACGGCGCGGCGGCAGACGACGACTACGACTTCCTATTTGAGTGACCCAAGGGGCGCTGCCCCTTGACCCTGCCAAAGGGTCTTCGACCCTCTGGACTCCCATTCGCGCGATTGAGTTAAGCGCATCTGCATACTGCTTCCGCGTGTTGATTGGAGGAACCCCAGAGGCGCTGCCTCTGGACTCCGCAAGGGACTTCGTCCCTTGACCCTTTCGCGCGATTGAGTTGGTGACGCTCTCATGCTGTGTCCGCGTGTTTATCTGAGAAACCGAAGGAGGAATTTCTATGCGCAAAGTTTTGGCGCTGCTGCTGTCTCTGCTGATGCTCACCCCGGCGCTGGCGGAAGAAACCGTCATTACGCCCCTGCCGATGGGCTTGACCGACACTGGCTACACGCCCGACCCGAACGCCTTTATCGCGGCGGACGAGGAAAACGGCGTGCTGCAAGGCTATCAGGATGATTCCATCACTGTCACGCTCTGGCGGGAGACCGTCGGGGACGCGACCTACAACGTCGCGCGCGTGAAGATTGCCGACCCGTCGCAGTTCCGCACGGGGCTGAATCACCCGAAGGCGCGGACGGACAACAAGATTTCCGCGATTGCCGAAAAGCACAACGCTGTCGTGGCGATTGGCGGCGACTACTTTGGCAAGGATGACTACGGCTACGTTGTTCGCATGAACGAGGTGTTCCGCAAGAAGCCGTCGAAGCAGCGCGATATGCTGCTGGTGGATAACAACGGTGACTTCCACATCATCCTCCAGTCCGACGCGGACGAACTGAAGGCGCTGCTTTCCTCTGACACGCTGACGTTCCCGAACGTATTCAACTTCGGCCCGGCGCTGGTCGTCGACGGCAATGTCTGCGAAATCCCGGACTACTACAAGAACAAGTACAACGTCTTTGCGGATGAACCGCGCTGCGCCATCGGGCAACTCGGCGAATTGGAGTATCTGCTGGTGGTGGTCGACGGTCGCCGCAAGGATTCCGACGGCTGCACCTGCGCGGAACTGGCGGATTTCATGGCGAAGCAGGGCTGCACGATGGCGTACAACCTCGACGGCGGCAACAGCGCGCTGATGTGGTTCGGCGGCGAAAATTACTCCGAGAAAACCGTCAAGGCGGAGCGCTCCGTCTCCGACATCATCTATTTCGCCACGGCAATTGACGCCGCGAATACGGAGGAATAACATGCTGACTCCCTATGGGCTGACGGCGGCGGGCGCGATGCTGCTCCTGCTGCTGCTGACGGGTTTTTCCTGCCGCAGGAAGGGCATCCCCTACCGCACGTTCATCACCTTCGGCGCATGGTCGCTGCCGCTGGCATTCCTGCTTTCGCGGCTGACGTTCGCACTGTCGAACATCCCGCTTTATGTCAACACGCTCAGCAATCCCCTGCTGATGCTGCACTTCTGGGACGGCGGCGCGTCGCTGCTGGGCGCATTGCTTGGCGTGCTGCTGGCGGGCTGGCTGACGGGGCGAATCCGCCGCGAATCCGTCGGGCGGCTGATGGACGCGATTGCGTTCGGCGCGCCGCTGGCAATTGCGGTGGAGCGCATCAGCGAAGGGTGCTTCGACGAAATCATGGGCATGGGCAAAGGCATTGAGACGGAATGGCTGGCTTTCCTCGGCAACCTGACTGGCGGCAATCATCCGGTGTTCCTCTACGAAGCAGCCGCGATGGTCGTGCTGTTCGTGGTTGTGCTGCTTGCCCAGCGGAAAAAGCACCCCGACGGCGACACGATGGCGCTGTTCCTGCTGCTCTACGGCTGCGTGCAGGTCGTGCTGGAATCACTCCGCAACGATTCGCACATGCTGCTGATTCACTTCGTCCGCGTCAATCAGGTGGGGGCACTGGTGCTGGCGGTCGCGGTTATCATCCGCTGGACGGTGACGGCAGTTCGCGGGAAAACCTGCACGGGCAAGAAAGCAGGGCTGCTCTGGGCGCTGATAATCATCAGCATCGGCCTGGGCATCGGCATGGAGTTCGCCGTAGACCGGCTGGGCGAACCGCTGCTCTCCTACGGGATGATGGCGCTGGCGCTGGTGCTCATCGCGTGGTGCGGGCTGCGCTTCCGCCGGATGGCAAACAAGGTCTGAAAGGAAGGATTCTGCAATGGAAAAGCACAAGATTGACCGAATCAACGAATTGGCGCGCAAAAAAAAGTCCGACGGTCTGACCGACGAGGAAGCGGCTGAACACGCCGCCCTGCGTCAGGAATACATCGCCGGATTTCGCGAAAATATGCGTCAGGTGCTGGAAAACACATACGTCCAGCGCCCGGACGGTACGAAAACGAAATTACAGAAAAAGACCCCAACAAAATAATTATACCACATTCGGTCGGCGAAAGTCAACAACAAAACTTTTCGCCGACCCCTTGTATTTCCGGCACTTTTCGTGTATAATGAAGGTGCAAAGAGAGAGAAGAGCCGCTGGCAGGCGGCAGCACAAGGCATCGCGGTGAGCGCGACCGCCGGAACAGGAAAGGAGGCGTTTCCAATGAACCAGGATGAACAGCAGCCGTCGGGCGTGTTGCATCAGACGGTCATGGAAGTGTCTTCCTGTTTCCGCACCGCATCATGAGTGACAGTCCTCTTTGACTGATGCGCCCCTGAGTGAGAGCGCCGTAAGGATGGGTACACGGATATGGACGACATGCAGAAGGATTTTTCTCCGGCAGCGGATGCGGACAGCATCGACGACATGGCGGATGACATGATCGAAATGACCGATGAGGAAGGCAACACGACCCTCTTCAAGATTCTGGACTATTTCTTCTATAACGGCGACGAGTACGCCATTCTGACCGACTCCATCGACGAGGACACGACCGGCGCAGACCGCGTGGACTGCTACGTGATGAAGATCGTGCCCACGACGGACGAATCCGGCGAAGAGCTGGAAGAGTTCGTTCCCGTGGAGGATCAGAAGCTGGAAGCCAAACTGATGGAAATTGCCACATTGAAGCTCAATGATGACGAACAGGCGGATGACGAGGACTGACTGCTTCCTCCCCTCGCCCGCTTCCCTCCATACAGAGCGACCGACATTTCGTTTCTTCGGTGCTGGACTCGATGAACATTTCGGAACTAACTCGACCGATCATTCGTTTCATAGGACAGAATTTGTTCGACATTGGGAACTGAATCCGACCGACGCACTTTCGGAATTTCCCCGACCGACTACACGGAATCTCGTTCTTTGGCTGACAAACCCGACCGACCAACGCGGACGATTCAGCAATGAATCGTCCGTTTTTTTGCGCTTTTCGCCGGAAAAGGCGAATGTTTACCACTGACTTTTTCCCAACCGCCTGTGATTTATGTGGATAACCTTGTGGATTGATGTGGATAAGTCGTGGATTTCCTGCGACAGCCATGCAATCCAGCTGAATTTTTCCTGCATCATCCTGTGTCCTTTGGGAGTTTCTCGTCCGTTATGCACACAGAATTCACAGAATCAGCATTTTTTGCCCGATTCTGTGGATAAGTCTGCTGATATTGTCCGTTTTCTTTTATTATGCACAAGGTTGTGCACAATGTTCGACATTTCTCGACGCGCGTGCCAAAGAAGCCCCCTCACCAATCCTGTTGATGAGGGGACTGATTATGTGTTTGGGCTGTTCTCTTGTGCCGCTTTTGCTTCCGGAATTGTCGTGTCCTTCGGCACAGTGCCGGAGAAGACCGTTTCCTGCGCGTCGCTTGTGACCTGAATGTCGCCGCCGTAGTGCCGCAGCGTTTCCCGGACGATGAACAGCCCCATGCCATGACCGTCGGACTTTGTCGTCACGCCCGGCTCGAAAATCCGCTGCTGGTCGTCGGGCGCAATCGACGTGCCCGTGTTCGCAACGGAAAAGACGTACTCCTTGAGGTTCTCGGTCAAGGTAATGGTCAGGTGCTTTTTCCCATTGGGCAAATCCGCCATGGCGTCAATGGCGTTGTCAATCAGGTTTGACAGCACCTTGCACATTTCCCAGCCAGAAATAGGAAGTTCCTTCCATGTGGACGTGATGTTCAGTGTCACCTGCACGCCCGCCTTTTCGCACGCGGCAAGTTTCACCTGCAAGAGCGCGTTAATCGGCGCGCTGGCGGTTTTCAGCACGCGGCTGACAGCCGTGATGCGCCCGTACACCTTCTCGATGTAGCTGTTCGCCTCGCCGTACTCCTCCATTTCCATCAAGCTGTACACCACCTGCAGGTGGTTGAGGAAGTCATGCCGCTGGGCGCGGAGGGTGTTGTTCAGTTTTTCCATGGCGTCGATGGTGTCGTCCATCGCGTCCAGCTGACTCAGCAGCCGCCGGGTGGACATGGCCTCGCGGATGTCCATCACCGCGCCCCAGATAATCACCGCCGCCGCAACGCCGACAAGCAGCCGCATCATGCGCGGGCTGAAGTCGTACTGCGGCGAGATTACCACCAGCGTCATCACGCCCAGAATCAGCAAAATCTCCAGACTGTTGATGATGATGGCGTAGTTCGTCGCCTTCTTGACGGAAATATTCTCCTGAAACCGCGTCAAACGCTTCATTTGCATCCCTCCCGGATTTCCTGATTCTTCCGAATTGTCGCCTCATGCCCCATGTCCGATGGGAAATAGTACTTTTTCCCCTGCAATTCCACGGGCATATAATTCTGGCGGACGTAATGTCCGGGATAGTCGTGCGGATACTTGTAGCCGTCGCCGCTGCCAATTCGGTCGTGCCCGGCGTAGTGCGTGTCGCGCAGGTGGACGGGCACAGCGCCGTAACCGCCCTTTTCCGCGTCCGCCATCGCCGCATCGACCGCAACGCACACGCTGTTGCTCTTCGGACTTTCGCAGATGGCGATAATCGCCTGGGCGAGCGGCAGGCGCGCTTCCGGCATTCCAACGAATTCCACCGCGCGCGCCGCGGCTTCTGCTTGCAGCATCGCAATTGGGTTCGCCAGCCCAACATCCTCGCTGGCATGGGCAATAATCCGCCGCGCAATGAGTTTCGGTTCAACGCCGGCATAAATCAGCCGTGCGAACCACGCCAGCGCCGCGTCACTGTCCGAGCCGCGCAGGGACTTGCAGAACGCGCTGAGCATGTCATAATACAAACTTTCGTCGCAGCGAATCATGGGCTTCTGGATGGATTCCTCCGCGACGGCGAGGGTGATGTGGATGATGCCCTGTGCGTCGGCGGGTGTCGTAAGCACAGCAAGCTCTACCGCACCGAGCGCCGCGCGGGTATCACCGCCCGCGATTCGCGCGATATGGCGCAGCGCATCGTCATCGGCGATGATGTTCATCTGCCCATAGCCGCGCTCCGGGTCGTCGATGGCGCGGCGCATGGCGGTCAGCACGTCCCGTTCCGTCAGCGGTTCAAACTGGAATACGCGGCAGCGGCTGACAATAGCGGGCGTCATGGACACCATCGGGTTTTCCGTCGTCGAGCCGATAAAGCGGATGATACCCCGCTCAATGGCGGGCAGGATGCTGTCGCTCTGCGCCTTTGACCAGCGGTGGCATTCATCCAGCAGCAGATAAGTGGACTGCCCGTAGGCGCGGCGCTCCTGTGCGTCGGCAATCACTTTGCGCACGTCCGCCACGCCGCTGGTGACAGCGTTGAGCTGCACAAACGCGGACTTGGTGCTATTGGCGATAATCGACGCAAGGGTCGTTTTGCCGCAGCCGGGCGGCCCGAAAAAGATGGAGGAAGTCAGCCGATCCGCCTCAATCGCGCGGCGCAGCAGCCGCCCTTCCCCCAGCAGATGACGCTGCCCGATAAACTCCGCGAGCGTCCGCGGGCGCATCCGGTCCGCCAGCGGCGCCTCCTGTCCGGAAAAAAGATCCGTCATTGTTTCACCTCAACAGCAAATACGCTCCCGCTCCCAGCAGCAGCAACTGCACCACCAGCAGAATCGGGAAGCCATAGCGAAAATACCAATGCCTCGTTTTATGATGGAAGCAGAACATCCCCAGTGTTCCTCCGAGGCTGCCGAACAGCACCACCGGCAGAAACAGCGTCCTTTCCGCAATCCGCCACGCCCCGCGTTTGGCGCGCCGCTTATCAATCCCCATAAGCGAAAACGCGAGGGTATTGACCGCCAGCAGGTACACCCAAATCAGATTCAACAACCAATTCTCCATAATTACAACCTCCCCAGAGGCTCTGCCTCTGGACTCCGCAAGGGAGTTTCTCCCTTGACCCTTTCGCGCGATTGGGTTGGTGACTTCTCCCTACTTCTTCCGCGTGTCGCGCAGGGGTTTCGCGTCCGCAGATGCGATTCCCCCTGCGTGAAAGCAATCAATTTCAATAGAAAAATCAAGCCAGAACACGCACACCGAGGGATTCCGTCAGGGTACAAACTTCCCCTGCGCCACCGCCGTGATTCCGCCGTGCGCCGCGCTGTACACCCACCGATGTACCCCGCGCAGCGCCAGTTCCGCGTGGCATAGCGCAATGCCGCCGTCCAGCAGGGCACGGTCGCTGATGGTCAGCGCAAACGCTCCGGGCAGCGCTTCCATCCGCCACGGCTGCATATTCATTGCCGACGGCGCGATTTGCACCAGCTTCGCCGCATCCAGCATCATGCCATCCGCGGGAACGGCGTTCATCAGCTTGTCGAGTGGCTTCCGGCGGCGATTCTCTGGCGCTTGAAGCGGCTTCTCCGGCACACCGACCGCAATCACCGCGAGTGCCGTCTCGTTCTCCTGCATCGGCAGGCGAATCTGCTTGCGGCGGTATGTGCCGCTCACCCAGCACGTCCCCAGTCCCAGCGCCGTCGCTTCCAGCACGAACGCTTCGCCCAGAATCCCGGCATTCACACGGCATAATGCTTCCGTCCCGCAGGCGATGACCACCGCCGCCATTTTGCAGCCCGTGATGCGCCCCATGCCCAGAATCGTGCCGGTAAACAGCGATTCGTCCACCGGTGTCAGCACCAAGCGCGCGCCGGGCAGCGTGCACCGACCGACGACGTAGGACAGCGCCGCGAACGCCGCCGTGTCGGGCGCACCCGCAAAGCTCCGGCAGGATGTGCGCACCAATGCCGCTTGACGCAGTTTCTCCTTCTGCATGGGCGAAAAGAGCGTCTCCAACGTCGTCATTCCCCCACCTCCAATGGTGTCGGGCGCAGATGGCGGCAGACCTCGCCCACGCGCTCATGCAGCACCAAATCCTCCTGATTGTCCAGCGGGGTTGCGTCGCGGTTGATAAGAACGATGTGCCGCCCGCGGAAGAACCGCAGCAGCGACGCAGCCGGATACACCGTCAGGCTCGTTCCAGCGACGATAAGCAGTTCCGCCTGCTGCAATTGGCGCACTGCCGCGCGAACTGTCGCATCATCAAGCCCTTCCTCGTACAGCACAACGTCCGGCTTGATGATTCCGCCGCAGGGGCATTTCGGCACGCCTTCACTGTCCCGGATGTACTCCGGCGGAAAAAAGCGTGCACACTTCAGGCAGTAATTTCGGTGGATGCTGCCGTGCAGTTCCAGCACCGTTTTGCTGCCTGCCTTCTGGTGCAAGCCGTCGATATTCTGCGTGATGACCGCCGTCAAACGTCCGCCGACTTCCAGCTGCGCCAGAAAGCGATGCGCGTCGTTCGGCTGCGCGTCCAAGGGGAGCATTTTCGCGCGATAGAAGCGGTAAAACTCCTCCGGATGGCGCGCAAAAAAGGTGTGGGACAGAATTTCCTCTGGCGGATAGGCGAACTGCTGATGATACAATCCGTCCTGCGAGCGGAAATCGGGAATGCCGCTCTCCGTCGAAACCCCCGCGCCGCCGAAAAACACGATGCGGCGGCTCTCATCAATCCACTGCTGCAATTCTTCGTACATTGTTGGGGGCACCCCTCTCTTGTTTTGTTTCCTATGCCATTCGCAATCAATCAATTCCCTTTGGGTTTCGCCTCTGGGGAGGCGACAAGGGGGGGCTGAAATCTTCCAGACGCGCAAAGGCACCAAGGAAATCATCCGTCAGTTCCAGCATTTCGCTGAGTTCATCCAGCAGCTTCGCGGCTTTTCGCCAACCGCTGGCGCTGCACAAGCTCCGCCGTAATTCCCTGATGCGACAAATAATGGCGGTCGTCCAGAAAGCTCGCATAGTTCAGCGCCGTCATCGCGCGGCGATTCGTGTCCTGCATATCAATCGTTGGCATGGCAAACTCCTTTGCTCGCAGCAGGAAAATAATCATTTTCAGTATAGCACACCCTGCCGCGTCATGCAAGACAAACGGGCAAGAAATCGCTGTTTGTCGCGGCTAATCATCTTCCTCTTCACATCAGAAAGGAAATATGCTATAATTAATCGGTAGATTCTTCACAATCGAAGGAGGCATACGATGGATGTCAAGAAGCTGCTTGCTGATGTAACGGCGCTGCCAGGTGTCAGCGGGCATGAGGCGCAGGTCAGCGCGTACTTTGCCGAACAATTCCGTCCGCTGGTGGACGAGGTGACGGTGGACGCAATGTACAGCGTGATTGCGCACAAAAAGGGCAACGGTCCGAAAATTATGCTGTGCGCCCATTTGGACGAAATTGCCCTGATGGTGACGCATATTGAGGATGACGGCAGCCTGCGCTTGGGCAATGTCGGCGGGGTTGACCCGCGCATCCTCCCTGCGAGCCGCGTGTGGGTGCATGGGCGCGAGAAGCTGTTCGGCACCATCGGCGCGCTGCCGCCGCACCTGATGAGCGCCGCCGACCGCGCGAATAACTACACGCTGGACAACCTGCATGTAGACATTGGCATGAGCGCCGAACGCGCGAAGGAACTCGTCCGCATCGGCGATTTGGTGACCTTCGACGGGCCTGCCCGCGAATTGCTCAACGATCAGTTCGCATCGAAAACGCTGGATGACCGCTCCTGCGTGGCGATTCTGCTGCGCGCGGCGGAAATGCTGCAAAAGCTGGTCTGCAACGCGGATGTGTATTTCGTCTGCTCGTCGCAGGAGGAAGTCGGCGGGCGCGGCGCAATGACCTCCGCTTTCGCGATTGACCCGGATTTGTCTGTCGTGCTGGACGTCGATTTTGCTGAAACGCCGACTTGTCCGCCGCGCTCTGCCCTGCCGATTGACGCCATGATTGTCACGCACGGGCCGTTTGTGCAGCCGAAGCTCAATCAGCGGCTCATCGACTGCGCAAAAAAGCACCATGTGAAGCTGAACGCGAACGTCGCAAGCCGCTCCACCGGCACGGACGCGGACGAAATCGGCTTGTCCCGTGCGGGCGTGCCGAGCGTGCTGCTCAGCCTGCCGGAGAAGTACATGCACACGTCGGTGGAAACGATTGACCTGAACACACTGGAAGAGGGCGCGCGTCTGCTGGCGAATTTCGTCGCGGAACTCGACGAAAGCTGGGAGGATGACCTATGGATTTGAAGACACTGACGGAAATCAACGCTCCCTCCGGGCATGAGCAGGCGATTCGCCGCGTTCTGCTGGATGAGCTGAAAAAGCTGGGCTTTGCGCCTGTCCTCGACCGCATGGGCAACGTCGTTGTCGTGAAGGAAGGCACGGGCGACGCGCCCCGCAAGCGCGTGATGGTCAGCGCGCATATGGACGAAGTGGGGCTGATTGTCACCTCCGCCACGGAGGATGGCTACCTGCGCATTGCCGCGGCAGGCGGCATCGACCCGCGCGTGCTGGTTTCCAAGCGCGTCACCGTCGGGGACGACAAGCTGCCCGGCGTCATCGGCGCTGTGCCGATTCACCTGCAATCTGCCGCCGAGCGCAAGCATGTGCTTTCGATGGACGAGCTGCTGGTGGACATTGGCGCGAAGAACAAGGATGAAGCTGAGCGCAAAGCCCCGATGGGAACGTACATCTCCTTCGATACGCCCTATGTGGAATACGGCGACGGCTTCGCGTGCGGCAAGGCATTCGACGACCGCGTCGGCTGCCTGTCGCTGCTGCGTTTGCTGCAAGAAGAACTGCCGGTTGACCTCGTGGCTTGCTTTGTGTCCGAAGAGGAAGTCGGCTGCCGCGGCGCGAAGGGGGCAGCGTTCCAGCAGGAACCCGACATTGGCATTGTGCTGGAAGGCACAACGTGCAACGACCTTGGCGATGTACCGGAGACTGCGCACGTCTGCGAAGCTGGGCAGGGCGTCGCGGTGTCGTTCATGGATGGCGCGTCAATTGCGAACCGAGCGCTGTTCCGCAAGGCGCTGGACGTGGCGAAGCAGGAGAACATTCCGCATCAGGTGAAGCACAGCGTATCCGGCGGCAACGACGGCGGCGCGATTCAGCGCGCGCGGGAGGGTGTGCCGGTGGTGGTGCTGAGCGTGCCGTGCCGATATATTCACTCGCCGTCGTCGGTGGTGAAGCTGTCGGATGTGGAGAGCCAGTTTGCGCTGGTGAAGGCGCTGGTCAAGGCACTGTAAGCGCGGGCGACCTCATCCGACTTCGCTTCGCTCAGCAACCTTCCCCAGAGGGGAAGGTTTTGGATGTGCGCAATCTTCCTTGCCTTCCCCCTTGGGGAAGGTGTCGCCGCAGCGACGGATGAGGTTGGAGCAGCACGCGCAAACTGTTTGAAAGTGTCAGCAACTCAATCGCGAAAATGGGTCAAGGGTCGAAGACCCTTGCAGAGTCAAGGGACAGCGTCCCTTGTGGGGTCAAGGGGCAATGCCCCTTGCGCCTCCCCCAAGTAAAGGAGAAGAATTATGTTGGAATTGTTGAAGAAGGTGCTCAAACCGGTCGCGCCGTCGGGACTGGAAGAGCCGGTAGCGGCGGTCATCCGGGAAGAGGTTGCGCCGTATGTGGACAGCATCGAGACGGATGCGCTGGGCAATCTGATTTGCGTGAAGAACGGCACGGAGGCGAATCCGGAGAAAATCATGCTGTCCGCGCATATGGATCACATCGGTTACATCGTCACGGGCATTGAGAAAGAGGGCTTCCTGCGCGTGACGAACGTCGGCGGCATCAGCCCGACCATGAGCCTGACGCGGCATGTGTCGTTCTCGAATGGCGTGCAGGGTGTTGTGGTGTCCGAAGTGAGCAAGGACACGGCGATGAAGGACTTGTTTGTGGACATCGGCGCACAGGACAAGGCGGACGCCGAGACGATGGTGCAGATTGGCGACGTGTGCGTGTACGCGAACGACTGCTTCCAGCTGGGCGCGAACCGCGTCGCAAGCCCCGCAATGGACGACCGCGCGGCGTGCGCGCTGCTGATTCGCTTCCTGCAAACCGTCGGCGCGACGAAGCAGACCATCATTGCCGTTTTCTCCGTGCAGGAGGAAGTCGGCTGCCGCGGCGCGAAGGTGGCGTCGTTCGCGAAAGCGCCGGACAAGGGCATCGCCATTGACGTGACCGCGTGGGGGGACACACCCGGCACGAAGCAGCCGGACATTAAGCTCGGCGAGGGCATTGCCGTGAAGGTGATGGATCACGGGAGCATCTCGAATCCAGATTTGCGGGAAGCGCTGCTGGCGGCGGGTGCGCAGGCGGGTGTGAAAACCCAGCGCGAGGTGCTGCCGTTCGGCGGTACGGATGCGTCGGCGATGCAGACCAGCCGCGGCGGGATTCCGGTGTGCACGCTGTCGATTCCGTGCCGGTATGTGCATTCGGCGTGCGAAGTGGTTGACCTTCGGGACATCGAAGGTGGCGTCAAGCTGCTGAATCAGTATTTTCAGGCGTAATCATTCAGCATAAAGTGTTTTTTTGCCGCAGGGGAAATCGCGTCTGCGGACGCGACGAGGGGGCAGTGAAAACAGACGAAGTCTGCGGTCGCCCCCTCGACCCCTTCGGCTTCGGCTCGTACCTGTTACTTGGTTTTTATCGCAGCTTTTTTATTTTGGTATACCATTTTGTTGGAAGGGAGTTCCTTCATGACCGCATTCCTTGGCGTTTTGTATCTGCTTGTGTTTCTCGCGGCGGGGTGCACATGCGTGCGATTCCTGCTGCCGCAGAAGTCGCTGCTCACGCGCGTGTGGCTCGGCGTCAGCTTGGGGCTGCTGCTGATGATGTGGCTGCCGGCGCTGATTGCGTTCGCGGTGGATTTCACATGGACGGCGCATTTGCTGGCGCTGATTCCGCTGGCAGGGCTGACGGCGGGGTGCTTCTTTTTGCGCGACCCTTCGCCAGTAAAAAAGTGGGATGCGCGGGAAAAGCAGCTGGCGGGGCAGATGCTGATGGTCGTGCTGCCGCTGACGCTGCTGTCGGGGTATCTGCAATACACGCACTGCCTGCGCGTCGGAAGTGACGGCGGCTGGTGGGTCGGGCAGAGCACTTACGGCGATTTGCCGATGCACATGTCGTTCATCACGTCACTGAAAAACGCGGCTTTTCCGCCGGATTATGCGCTCTTTCCCGGTCAGCGGCTGTCATATCCCTTCCTGACGGACAGCCTGTCTACGTCGCTGTACCTGATGGGCTTCTCGCTGGAATGGGCGATTGTCGTGCCGGGTACATTGATGATGGCACTGTGCTTCACGGGCGTGATGGTGCTGGCGCGGGAGATGACCGCGGGGAAAAAGACAATTATCCTCGCGACGCTGCTGTTTTTCTTGAACGGCGGTCTGGGCTTCCTATACAACTTTGACCTTGCGGGTGGCACACTGAACAATCCGTTCGGCACGGTCATCGAGCGAATCCGCGAAATTCTTGAAGGGTACTATGCCACGCCGACGAATCAGCCCACGCCGTACAACCTGCGCTGGTCAAACGTGATTGCCGACCTGATGGTTCCGCAGCGGACGCTCCTCGGCGGGTGGTGCATGGCGCTGCCGTGCTTTTATCTGCTGTTTACGTCCTTTGCGCCGGAAAAGCGCCCGGCGTTTGCGCAGCGCATTCGGCAAACAGGACTGCTGGCAGTCTGGGCAGGCGCGCTGCCGCTGATTCACACGCACTCGTTCCTCGCGCTGGGGCTTTGCTCGCTGGGCATGATGGTGTACGACCTGATTCACGACAAAGAGCGCTGGACGCAATTGCAGTGGTATCTGGCGTATGGCGTGATTGCCATCATTCTGAGCGCGCCGCAGTTGATTTGCTTCACGTTCGAGCAGGTGTTCCAAGGCACGGGCAGTGGGAACAGTTTCCTGCAAATCTGGTTCAACTGGGTCAACGGGTATGAATCAAACGGTGAATTTGCGTTTCGCGACCTGTACTTCTGGTTCTACCTGAAGAACATCGGCTTCCCATTCCTGATGCTGATTCTGGCGCTGTTCGAGCGGAATCCGAAGCATCGACGGCTGTTCGCGGGCGCGCTGCCGATTATCCTTGCGGTAGAGCTGGTGCGCTTCCAGCCGAACATCTACGACAACAACAAGCTGATGTATCTGGCGTGGCTGCTTTGCTGCATGATTGTGGCGGACTGGTGCCGGGAGATCTGGCATCGGCTGAAAGGGATGCGCGGGCGCGGCGCGCTGGCGGTTGTGACGGCGATTGCGGTGTTCCTGTCCGCGGGGCTGACGCTCTGGCGCGAGTGCGTCAGCAACTATCAGGCGTTTTCCGCGTCGGCGGTGGAAGCGGGGGAATTTGCCCGCGATAACACGCCGGAGCATTCCACCTACATGACCGGGACGCAGCACCTGAACCCGATTGCGTCCATCGCCGGGCAGAACATCGTCTGCGGGCCGGATTTGTGGCTGTACTACCACGGACTGGACACGAGTGAGCGCAAGATGGACATTGCGAGCTTCTACACCGACCCGGAGGAAAACCTCGACCTGCTGGAGAAGTACGACGTGGACTACATCTACGTCAGCAGCTACGAGCGGAGCAGCTATGCGGTGGATACGGATACGCTTGACCGCCTGTTCACGCGCGTATTCAGCAACTGGGAAGCGACGATTTACGCCGTGCATCCATCATCGGAAACGGAGGACATGGGCAATGGAGCGTCTGCTGCGCTTCGCGGTGGAGCATGACCGGGTGATACGCCTGATGTTCATGCGGGATGGGCGGCTGTTTCAGGTCAATGCGCACATTGTGAGCTACGACGACAAGCAGGTGTCGTTCGTGACGACCCGTTCGCCGCGGACGCAGGTCATCAGCCGCGAGGAGCTGCTTGCGGTGGATTTCCGCCGCGGGGATGATGGGCAGGTGGTGTAATCCCTGCCTGCTTGCCAACAAACAAAACGTACGCCGCACAGCGGCAAGGAAAGGAGCGAAGGATGGAGCAAGAGGAAAAGAAACCCACGACACTAACCGGCGTCGATTTGTCCCAGACAGCATCGCTGCTGCTTCCATGGACGCATGACCCGTGGGGCAAGCTGCGCCCGCCGCTGTCCGAGGAAGCGCTGTGCATGAGCGCCGAACTCGCCAGCGCCGCGTACGGCATGGCGATTGAGCCGTGGGTCGAAGCCGGCTGGCGCGACGTGACCATTCAGGTGGATGGCGAACTGACTGCCCTGCCGCCGAACAATCCCTTGAGCGCCGAGTGGCGGAAATACTGGGTGCGCGCGCGCCTGAAACCCGTCAGTGCGCTGGGACAGATGCTGGGCGCGCTGCGATTGAGCAGCAGCAATAACACCACCGGCAAGGCGGTCGTGATGCTCCATCCCGCGCTGGACGGGCGCTACGTCGTCGCGATTGGGTTCATGGGCACGGGTTCGCGCTTCTACGACTGGTTCAGCAATTTCCGCATGACAACGCAGGACGGGATGCACCGCGGCTTCCTGGAGCTCGCGCGGCAGTTCGAGGCGAATGAGGAGAAAATTTCCTTTCCGGAAACAGCGGAAGAGCTGGGGCTGGAAAAGCTCACCCTGCGCGACATTCTGCAGAACATGCGCAGCCCGAACAGCCGCTTCGTCCTCTGGGTCTGCGGGCACAGCCAGGGTGCGGCGATGATGCAGGTGTACGCGCACCTGAAGATGAACGAGACGGGCATCTCCGCGCGCAACCTTATCGGCTACGGCTTCGCCTCCCCCACGGTGATGGCGGGCAAAGCGGTTCGCGACCCATCCGCCTATCCGCTGTATAACATCCTCAACAGCGACGACCTTGTCCCCCACTGCGGCGCGGCGGTGCACCTCGGCATGTGCCTGAAATATCAGGCGACGGAGAATCTGCGCAAAAGCTGCTACAACTGGAAGCGCGACGAGAAATCCGTGCAGGCACGGCTGGCAATCCGCCCCGTTCTCTGGAAGATGGTCGATACGCCGACGTGCATCATCGGCGGCATGGCGCTGCTGATGGCGCTGGGGCGCGTCAGCGGGGCGGACTTCCTCAAAATGCTGGGACTGGGCGGCTTCCTGCCGCTTGACCGCGCGCTGGAAAAGGCGGATGCGGAGGATTTTGTCCGCGGGCTGAACCAGAAGGCAGCGGCGGCATACGAGTCCGTGACCGGGCATCCGATTGACATGGGGCAAGTGTCGGACGAGGCGAACGCCATGCAGCGCATCATCGACCACTTCGGGCTGCTTTCGTTCATCGACGCGGCAAAAGCGCTGATGACCTGCCCACACTACATGATGGCGCATCCCGAAGAGGGGTACATCGGCACATATTTCTATATCGTCATGAACGGGATTCAGGATTTTGTGCCGTTCATCTGGCGTTCGGGCGATCCGCCACGTCGCATGACCGTGGAGCAGCTGCCGCATGACATGGTGACACAGAACATGCCGGGGCTGTACAACCGCCGCCTGCAAAAGCCCGACCGGCGCAATCACCTGCCGATTACGCGGCGTGACCCGCGTCCGGGCGGCGACACGCGCCATCACCTGCCCCTGCTGACGGCAGGGACGGTGCAGCCGAACGAGAAGATCTACCCGGTGGAAGACATTGAACTGCGATAACCCACAATCATAAGAAAAGAGGCTTTTCCCATGTCCGATTACCGCATTGAAACCAAGTGTGTTCAGGCAGGCTACACGCCCGGCAACGGCGAGCCGCGCCAGATTCCGATTATCCAGTCCACCACCTTCAAATACGCCACGAGCGAGGACATGGGCAAGCTCTTTGACCTCGAAGCGTCCGGGTATTTCTATTCCCGCCTGCAAAACCCGACGTGCGACCACGTTGCGGCGAAAATCGCGGCGCTGGAGGGCGGCAGCGCAGCTATGCTGACCGGCTCCGGTCAGGCAGCGAACTTTATGGCGCTGTTCAATATCTGCGAGGCAGGCAGCCACATCGTCGCGTCGTCCTCCATCTACGGCGGCACGTTCAACCTGATTGCCGTGACGCTGAAGAAGATGGGGATTGCGTCCACCTTCGTCTCTCCCGACGCGACGGACGACGAGCTTGACCGCGCCTTCCGCCCGAACACGCGCGCCATGTTCGGCGAAACGATTGCCAATCCCGCGCTGACCGTGCTGGACATTGAGAAATTCGCTCAGGCGGCGCATCGGCACGGTGTTCCGCTGATTGTGGACAACACCTTCCCCACGCCCGTCAACTGCCAGCCGATTCGCTGGGGCGCGGACATTGTGACCCACTCGACGACAAAGTACATGGATGGTCACGGCGCTGCGCTCGGCGGTGTCATCGTGGACAGCGGCAATTTCGACTGGATGGCGCACGCGGAGAAGTATCCGGGGCTCTGCACGCCCGACGAAAGCTACCACGGCATCACCTACGCCGAGAAATTCGGCAATGCAGGGGCATACATCACCAAATGCACCAGCCAGCTCATGCGCGATTTGGGCTGCGTGCAGTCCCCGCAGAATGCGTTCATCCTCAATCTGGGGTTGGAGAGCCTGCATGTGCGGATGCCGCGCCACTGCGAGAACGCAATGGCGGTCGCGCAGTTCCTCGAAAAACAGCCGCATGTGGCGTCTGCCAGCTATCCGCACCTGCCGTCCAGCCCGTACTACGCCCGCGCGATGAAGTACATGCCGAACGGCGGCTGCGGGGTGGTGTCGTTCGTCTTGAAGGGCGGACGTCCCGCGGCGGAGGCATTCATGAAACGGCTGACTTTGGCGGCGATTGAGACGCACGTCGCCGACGCGCGGACGTGCTGCCTGAATCCGGCGACCTCCACCCATCGGCAGATGACCGAGGAGCAGCTGGCAGTTGCGGGCATTCCGGCGGGCATGGTACGCATCAGCGTCGGACTGGAGAGCAAGGACGACCTGATTGCCGACCTTGCGCAGGCGTTGTCCGGCATCGAAGCATGAGCGCGTACATCAACCGATATTTCCTGCTGATGGCGGTGTTTTTGCCCCTATGGTGTATCATTCGCCGCCCATGGAAGCGCTGGAGCCTGCACGAAGGCTGCCTGATGGCGTTCGCGGCGCTGCTGTTTTCGCTGCTGTGTCTGGTGCTGCGCGGCACATGGGCTGCGCCGGGAGATATGCTGGCATCGGCGCTGCATCGGCTGCGGACGGGCGAGGGCATTCAGCTGCGGCTGTTCCACACCATTACGCGGCAGCTGCGGTACGCCCGGCAGGAGGAGATGCTCATTAACATCTGGGGGAACATCCTGCTCTTCATCCCCTACGGCTTCTTCCTGCCGCTGCTGTGGAAGCGGTATCGCCATCCGCTGCAACTTTCGCTGATGTGCCTGCTGCTGCCCTTGAGCATCGAAACGTGCCAGTTGTTCATCCGCCGCATGACGGATGTGGACGACGTGCTGCTGAATTTCGCGGGCGGAATGCTCGGCGGCGGGGTGTTCGCGCTGGTGCATATGGTATTCCCCAAATTCACTGATAAGGCGCTTGTGCGCGGATAATACGAAAACGTCCCCTTCCGCCATTGGAACGGGACGCTTTCGTTATTTCTGTTTCTTATGATACCCGCAGTCGCAGTACGGTCCGCCGGACGCAAGCGTGTATTCGCGCACGAAGTCCGACGCTTCGCCCGCTTCCGCCATCGTGTAATCCAGTCGGCACATGGCGGGCGTGAGGTCGTACAGCCCCAGCTCATTTGTCAGCACACAGATGCCGCACTTATAGAACCGCGCCTCGTAGCCGCTGCCGTCCGCGTAGGGCAGATAGTCCATGTTCCACGAGTAGGGGTTGCGGTCGGCGGCGCGTAGCTTCTCCGCCTGTTTCATCCCCGCAATGTCCTTGTCAGAGAACTTGTTCTTCCCGCTCCTGCGGCAGAACCAGCGCATCGCGGGCGTCATCATGGATTTCGCGTAGTAATCCGTCAGCGTCTGCACGGTCGGGCGCTTGGGCATATGCAGCACATACGCGCAGAGCATCGCGCAGTTGACGAGGTTCATCTGAAAGCGGTCGCCCGGCTCAAAATCCGGCACGCGCGCGATAATCCGCCGATACTCCTGCTTCGCCGCCCTTTCCGTTGCCTTGGCGGATTCCGCCGACTGCCCCAGCACCGCCATCAGCTGCCGCGTGAACGAGCGATGGAACAGCATCCACATGCCCATCGGCATTCCTGCATACTTCATGAGCTTGCCTCCCCTTGCTTTCGCGAATAAGTTTGTCATGTCAAACTTATTGTAGCGCATTTTCGAGGGATTGGCAAGGGGGATTTCTTAATTTTCCTTCGAACAACAATACTCGCAGAAGCCGCCGCCAATGGTCATAGCCAGCCCCAGCAGGAAACGCAGACCAACGGGAACAGATTTGACAACATCTACAACGCCTTGCAGCTGTTGCCAAGTGGATTCATTTATCTCCAATAGCTTCGCAAGCATGATGTCTCTCACGAACCTTGTATCCAATTGCAGCTGAAGCTGCTGCAAGAAAGTCGATTCACCAAACCAGCCGACAACACCCTCCATCATGCCCCGAATGCACAGCGCGCCGCCCACCATGCCAACAAACGAAGCAATCGCCCCCAGACATGGTTTGTAGCCGCACGGCAGCGTTGTAATGGAAGAAGCAGCCATGACCATATTCAGCATCGGATAATACACAATTGCAAGTAATATAATAATAAACGGTAGAACAATCGGTAGAAGCAGCAGAAGCCAAAGTTGTTCGCCCTTAAGCGGATCAATAATCAATCCAACAACCAATGCAATTGTCATCACTACTAACGTCAGCAGCAGAGACATAGACGGACACCATACATTGTCCATCAGCTTTGCGAGAATCCAATTCACAAGCGCACCAACGACAAATAGCGTCGGCAAAATCCACCAAAGCGTCTCATTTTGCAGCAGGGTCATGGTAATAGCCACAGGCGCAAGCAGCCATGTCATGGCATATTGCGCCATGATGAACAGCAGCGCCAGTCCCGCACAACGCAGCAGAAAACGCCAAACCCCGTTCCACACGCTGCCGGCAGCAGTTCAATCAGAATGTACATCCTCTATTTCTCCCCTATCCGCCTAATAAATTCGCTCCGGGGGCAAAACGTGCTGCCTTGCACCCGGAGCGTTGTCTTTGGTATGCGGAATTTTATTGCAGGTCGCGGTAACGGTAGTACGTCACTTCGTAGCTGTCCTGCTCATAGCTGACCGTTTCGTTCCACCAGTAGTTTTCATAGCGCTGATGTCCATCCGCCGTTCCGTTCTTAGAAAGCGGCTCATAGCTGCTCATGTATTCCCAATTTCCAGTACCCGGCTTATAGTTGGAACCCGTATACTCAGCATAGGAATAGTACCATTTGTTGTAACCTGTGTTATAGTAGTGCCAGCGGGAGTAATGGTACACAGGAATCGAGTACGTTTCCGTCTCCACCTTCGTTTCCACCTGACGGGTGGCGCTGCTGCTGACCGGAGTGGTAGACCACTGCGTCCATGCAGACCACTGCGGCGGGGTCGTCGGCGGTTGGGTGATAGGCGCCGCTGTCACTGGCGGATTCGTCACAGGCGGATTCGTCACCGGCCGCTTCGTAACGGGCGGCTTCGTCGTCGTGGTACTTGTGTTGTTCGAGGCGGAATTGCTGCTGATGAGCGCTGTTTTCTCATTCGAGGACAGCTGCCGCCCTTCCTTGGTCGTCGCGGCAACATAGTAGGTATAATTGTAGTTCGCATTTGCTGACGTGTCCTTGTAGGACAGCGCCGAACCGCTGTAAATCAGCTGGAAGTTCTTGTCGTAATTGGTGCGGCGGCGATAGAGGCTGTAATTCGTCGCGCCGCTGACGGTCGTCCACTCCAAGCTAACCGCCTTGCCGCTGACGTTGGCATACAGCGTCGGCGGATAGACCGTCACGGTCGTGTTCGCGTTATTCGGCGCAGACGTAGGCGCCGCTGTCGGGGCAGGTGTCGCCGCCGCGGAGGTCTGCCGACTCCACGCCAGCGCATACAGAATGCGGTTCTGCGCGTCCATGAAGTTCAGGCACTGCTGGTACTGTGCCGCTGCTTCCGCATAGTTTCCTTCATTTTCCGCAATGCGTCCCTTCATGTACGCTGCCCATTCCGCAACGCTGGGAATGTTGACGCCGTTCGCGCGGAGGTTCGTCAGGCGCTCATCAAAGCTCGTGTTGATGACAAGCGCGTCGATATACATCGGAATCAGCGTGTAATTATTGGCCGCCGCATCCGCAAGCCCCAGCGTGTAGTAATAGAAGGCGTTGCTGCCTTCGTAATTGCCAAGTTTCTGGAAATCTTCCGCCAGCGTCGTGATGTTCACCGAATCATCCTGCAGGTTCATCAAGTAACGTTCCAGCCGCGAAAGCGCGTCCTGATACCGCTCCGCAATCGTCCCCTGCGTTTCCGCAAAGACGACGCCCGTCAGCACCAAAGCCAGCGCCACCATAGCCGCTACCAAGCGTGAGAATCTTTTCACGTTCTTTTCCTCCTACTTCTTCCCGCTCATTTTGCGATTTTTTCTCTGCCGTGGTCTGCTTCCCACAGACTGCCCTCCGGACGCATAGCGGTGCAGGCTGCGTCCGGAGCGTGTCTTTTGTGGGGCGGAAAGCAAACCGCAATAAGTGGAAGGGGGCGGGCTTTCCGCGGCAGGCGTCGCGTAACCGGTGTATTCGATGCCTGTCCCGAATTTCTTCGGCATTTTTAGCATACCACGAAGCGCGGTTGCATGGTAGTCCACTTTTTCACGATTTTCCGCCACTTTTCCAAAATCGACAAACACCCCCGCACCACGTTCGGCGCGGGAGTGCAAGGAAACATCAGAAATTACGGGACATATCGTACTTGGAATAGAACTCTTTGCGGAAATCAAGGAAGCAGTCGTTGGCAATGGCTTCGCGAATCTGCTCCATCAGGTGAATCAGGAAGCGCAGGTTGTGAATTGACGCAAGCCGTCCGCCGGTGATTTCGCCCGCCTTGAGCAGATGGCGCACATACGCGCGGGAGAAATGCTGGCAGGCGTAGCAGTCGCATTCGGCGTCAATCGGGCCGAAATCGTGCGCGTACTGCGCGTTCTTGACGACGACGCGCCCCTTGCTCGTCAGCACCGTGCCGTTGCGGGCGATTCGAGTCGCCAGCACGCAGTCGAACATATCCACGCCGCGCAGCACGCCCTCCAGCAGGCAGTCCGGCGTACCGACGCCCATCAAGTAGCGCGGCTTGTTGACCGGCATGTACGGCGCGATTTCATCCAGCATCTCGTACATCACGGGCTTGGGTTCACCGACAGACAATCCGCCGATGCCGTAGCCGATGAAGTCCATATCCGCCAGCGTCTTTGCGCTCTCAATGCGCAGATCCTTGTAGAACGCGCCCTGCACGATGCCAAACAACGCCTGATCTTCCTTCGTGTGGTGCTTCTTGCAGCGCTCCGCCCAGCGGTGGGTGCGCTCCATGTTGATTTTCGCGGTGTTGTAATCGCAGGGGTACGGGCTGCACACGTCAAACGCCATGCAGATATCTGACCCCAGCTTCTGCTGGATATCCATCGACTCTTCCGGCCCGATGAAGTGGCGCGAGCCGTCCAGATGGCTCTGGAACGTCACGCCCTCCTCCTTAATCGTGCGGATACCCGCGAGCGAAAACACTTGGAATCCGCCGCTGTCGGTCAGAATCGGCTTGTGCCAGTCCATGAAGTTGTGCAGGCCGCCCGCCTCCTGCACGAGGTCTTCGCCGGGGCGCAGGTGCAGGTGGTAGGTGTTCGACAGCAGAATCTGCGTGCCAATTTCCTCCATCTCGCGGGGCGTCATGGCTTTCACGCACGCTGCCGTGCCAACAGGCATGTAAATCGGCGTTTGAATGTCGCCGTGCGGCGTATGCAGCACGCCCAGCCGCGCGCCGGACTGCTTGCAAATGTGTTTGAGTTCATAGGAAAAAGGTTGTGTCACGGCTCAATTCCTCCGTTGTCCGGGATGTCGGGATTCAAAATCGCTTCGGCAGAGTTGTTGAAGCGGATGGCCATATCGGTCAGTTCTTCGGCGTAGCAGTTCCAGATGGAGCCGCACGGAAGGTTCTGGAAGGTCATGATTTCCTTGCGCGTCGGATGCTCGAACACCAGCCGGTAGCCCCACAGGGCAATCTGCTGCCCCGCAATGCCGCGCCCGTACTTATTGTCGCCCCACAGCGGCGCGCCCATGTTCGCCATCTGCACGCGGATTTGGTGATTCCGCCCCGTTTGCAGGCGGATGGCACACAGCGCCGTGCCGTTCTTGCGCGCAAGGCACTCGCCGGACAGCATCGCCAGCTGCGCGCCCTTCTCGTCCGCGTCGCAGATTTCGACCTTGTTGAGGTACTCGTTCTTTTTCAGGTAGTCGATGCAGGTGAAGCGGTCTTTGACGCGCCCCTCGACGACGCAGAGGTACTCGCGCCCCATCTCGTGCTCACGCATCTGCGCAGACAGCCGGGACGCCGCCTTGCTCGTGCGCGCAAAGACCATCAGCCCGCCAACCGGGCGATCCAGCCGGTGCACCAGCCCCAGATACACCGCGCCGGGCTTGTTGTACTTGATTTTGATGTACTCCTTGAGCTGCGTGAGGATGTCGGTGTCGCCCGTCTTGTCCGCCTGCGAGAGCATATTCGGCGGCTTGACGGCGACGATGACGTGGTTATCCTCGTACTGCACGTCGATATTCGCCAGCTGATGCAGCGGGAATTCGTTCATTTGGCCGACCACCTTCCGCTTGCGCCGCAGGGCAGCACGCCGCCCGTCGTCACCGGCAGGCAAAGCTCCTGCGCGTCGATGATGCCCCCATGGCGGCTGCTGACGCACTTCATCAGCATATTGCTGAGGACGCTGGCCTGAAAGCCCGTCGTGTAGCTGTTGATGAGGAAAAACAGCGGCTTGTCGGAGAGTACCTTTGCGCTCGTATCGACCAGCCCGAACAGTTCGTTTTCCAGCTTCCACACCTCGCCCGACGGCCCGCGCCCGTAGCTCGGCGGATCCATCAGGATGCCGTCGTAGGTGTTGCCGCGGCGGATTTCCCGCTGCACAAACCGCAGCGCGTCCTCGACAATCCAGCGGCTCCTTTCCTCCGGCAGCTTCGATAACTCGCGGTTCTCCTTGCCCCACTGAATCATGCCCTTCGCGGCATCGACGTGGGTGACGTGCGCGCCCGCCGCCATGCAGGCCAGCGTCGCGCCGCCGGTGTAGCCGAACAGGTTCAGCACGCGGATATCCTTGCGCCCGCTATTGCGGATGAGGTCGCCCATCCACACCCAGTTCGCCGCCTGTTCCGGGAAAAGCCCCGTGTGCTTGAATCCCGTCGGGCGGACGTAAAACCGCAAATCTTGATGCTGTATCGTCCAGCGCTCCGGCAGGCGGGTCAAAAACTCCCACTCGCCGCCGCCCTTCTCCGAGCGGTGATAATGCGCCTGCGCCTGTTTCCACAGCGCCGGGTCTGCCTTGGGCCAAATCGTCTGCGGATCAGGCCGCCGCAAGATGACATTCCCCCACCGTTCGAGCTTCTCCCCGTCGCCCGTATCCAGCACCTCATAATCTTCCCATGTATTCGCTAAAAACATAACTTCTCCTTTATTTTGGAGGAGCCCCAAGGGGCGTTGCCCCTTGACCCCACAAGGGAGTTCCTCCCTTGACCCTTTCGCGCGATTCAGTCGGTGACACTTTCAGGCTATGCCCGCGTGTTTATTGTGGAAAAAATACAATTTCCAATATCATTCAAGTTGCATGGAGGGCGACCGCCCGAAGGTTTCCAAAGGGCGATCGCAGGCTTCGCCTGTTTGCATTGCCCTTTGGTCGCCTCCGCAGAAGAGAAATCCCCTGCTGCATAATGACAAAGAAGCAATTGTCAAAACTCTTCATCATCGACTAATCTTGAAAGGATATCCCCATTGAGCTGCACCAGCCGCCGCACAACCTCCTGCACATACAGCCTGTCCAGCCCTTCCAGCGCCGGGTCAACCTCCACCGCTTCCCGCAGCGCCGACCAGTCCCCCGTCGCCGCCAAGGCAGCTAAGCGGTTCGTCTCGTCAATGTCCATCATGATTTCCGCCAGCGGCGCAGGGACGCGAATCCCCTGCGGCTGCACCAAGCCGTCCGCCAAATGCAGGTCGCTTTCGATAATCGCGTTCGGCGGCAGCTGCGGCAGTTCCCCGCGATTTTGATGCGCAACCGCCGGAATCACCGCCGTTTCCTTCCGCAGAATCGCCAGCGCAAGACGAACAGGGCGCGTCGGCGGCGTATCCTTCAATAGCATCAGCTGCGCCGTCATGCCGTCGGGCGTTTTGGCCCCCTCGTGACCAATCGTGTTCATGTGGGCAATGCGCTCTTTGCGCTTCTCGATGCTTTCGCCGAACGCCGGGTTCTCTTCGGGAATGTAGTCCTCCTCCGCCGCAAGGAACTCCGCGTGGCGCACCACGTCGCCCACGGCAATCGCGTCGTACCAGCCCAGCCAGCGATGCGTCAGGCGGCCGAGCTTGTCCTCCTCCGCCATCTGCCGAAGCGCGGGAATCAAATCAACATTCTTGCCCTTTTCGCGCAGGGACACGAGGAACGAGAAGCCCGGCAGCCCCGCCGTGACCGCCTCGACCGCATCCTCCTTGCGAAAGAGCGCCTTTGCCAGCCGCGGCACGGTGTTTCCGCGATAGGCGGCATCATCCAGCCCATACGCCTGAAAACCCGCGCCGAGGAACAGCTGCGTCGTGCGGGCGACGGGCTGCCCCAGCGTCACGACAATCGCTTTCGGGCAGGCGGAGCGCATATTGCGGCACAAATCCAGCACCACTTCGCCCTGCCGGAGCGTATGCAGCAGCCCCTCAATGCCGCCGTGGACGCGCGCCTGATCGCTCAGACCGGGGTCATCCTCCTTCACGCCGCCGAGGGCATCCTGATCCTGCCGGAAGCGCGTCGCCGCCATGCAGTCGCCCGCATAAACGACGCAGTCCGCGCCCATGAGGACTTCCTGCCGATTACCGGAAACGATGATCTGCGCCTTGCGGCCGCTGGCGTAGACGATGGCCTCGGCATAGTGCTGGAGGACATCGCGCATGGCGGCGTTTTTCTCCTCCACCGCGAGAATGCCATCCTCTTTGCCGGCGTAGAGGAAATCGACGAGCAGGAACGGCAGGTGCATCGGAATATCCTGCCCGATGAAGGCGAACTTAAAAGGCATGGTACAGCCCCGCTTTCTGGATACTTTGACAGTCTATCTTACCATGAAACACGCCAAAAGTAAAGCCCGGAACGATGGTGTTGCGCATCGTTCCGGGGGAAAGAAAGTTTGTTTCGGTTCTTTGGGTGAATTGCTTTTGGGTCCTAACTAACTGGACTTGTCCGCAGCAACCAGAGGGCTTTCCGGTCGCCCTCTGGACTCCTTCGGCGCCGCCACTCTTGGGGTTTCATTTTTCTTGACTGATGCCGGAAGTTTATTCCAGAGCATCTAATCCGAACCGCAGGTTCGCCGGATAAACACGCGGGCATAGCCTGAAAGTGTCACCAACCCAATCGCGCGGAAGAGTCAAGGGAGGAACTCCCTTGTGGGGTCAAGGGGCAACGCCCCTTGCGGAGTCCAGAGGCAGAGCCTCTGGCGCCTCCCCTTACTTGTGCACCCGCACACCCAGCTTGCAGTCCTGACCGTTGATCGACCAGTCGCGGACGATGAACGTGTTGTCCATCGGGGCGCGCTCGACGACTTCCGCCAGCGTGCCGCGCTTGAGCATATCGACGCCGCTCTCGATGGCGCTCGCCAGCACGTCGCCGCACTCGTAGCGCACATCCACGCGGTCGGTCACGTCGAAATCGGACTCCTTGCGCATCGTCTGCACCTTGCTGACGACTTCGCGGACATAGCCCTCCGCAATCAGCTCCGGCGTCAGGTTCGTGTCCAGCACAACCGTCACGCCCTTATCTTCCTGCGCGACGAAGCCCGATTTCTGCATCGGCGAAGTCAGCACATCGTCCTTGCTCAGCGTGACCAAAGTGCCGTCAATGTCAAACGACACGGTTTCGCCGCGCTCGAACGCATCGACGACATCGTTGCCGTCCATCGTCTGCAGGTGCTGGCCAATCTTGCCCAGCAGCTTGCCGTACTTCGGGCCAAGCGTGCGCATCTGGGGTTTCAGCTGATACGTCGTGAACTCGCGCGCAGACTCGGTGAACACAACTTCCTTCACGTTCAGCTCATCCTCGCACAGCGCCTGATAGCTTTCGGAGAAGGACGCGCCCTTGACGTAGAGCTTCGCGGCGGTTTGACGGGTCTTGATGTTCGCCAGATTGCGGCACGCGCGACCCAGCTGCACCACTTCCACCAGCGCGTCCATCTGCGCTTCCATATCCGCGTCGATGGCGCTTTCGTCCGCCGTCGGGAAGTCGCACAGGTGCACGGATTCCGGTGCGCCCGGCACATTGTTCACAACCAGATTCTGATAGATTTCCTCGCTCAGGAACGGGATGAACGGCGCGCAGACCTTACTCAGCGTCACCAGCACATGGTACAGCGTGGTGAACGCGGCGTCCTTGTCCTTCACATCGCCCTTGCCCCAGAAGCGTTCGCGGCCGCGGCGGACGTACCAGTTGCTCAGCTCGTCCACAAAGTCCTGAATCGCCAGGGCGGGTTCGGTCACGCGATAATTCCACAAATCGTCATCGACGCGCTTGATGAGCGTATTCAGCTTGGAGAGAATCCACTTGTCCATCAGGCTGAGCTGCTCGTTCTTGAGGTCATGCGCGGTCGGGTCGAAGTTGTCGATATCCGCATACATGGCGAAGAAGGCATACACGTTCTGCAAGGTGGCAAGGAACTTGTTCTGCCCCTCGCGAACCGCCTTTTCGGAGTAGCGGCTGGGCAGCCACGGCGCAGAGGTGGTGTAGAAGTACCAGCGGAGCGCGTCGGCGCCGAACTTGTTCAGCTCATCAAACGGGCTGACGACGTTGCCCAGGTGCTTGGACATCTTGCGCCCCTGCTCGTCCTGCACATGGCCCAGCACGATGCAGTTTTCAAACGGCGCACGGTCAAACAGCAGCGTCGAAATGGCTTCGAGGGTGTAGAACCAGCCGCGCGTCTGGTCGATGGCTTCGGAGATGAAATTCGCCGGGAAGTTCTGCTGGAACTCCTCCTGATGCTCAAAGGGATAGTGCCACTGCGCAAAGGGCATCGAGCCAGAATCGTACCAGCAGTCGATAACCGCCTTGTCGCGCACCATTTCGCCGCCGCACTTTTCGCAGCGGAGCTTTACGGCGTCAATGAAGGGGCGGTGAAGTTCAAGGTCTGCGCCGGGATCTTCAATCGCCATTTCGCGCAGTTCCGCGCGGGAGCCGACGACGTGCATATTGCCGCAGGAGCACTTCCACACCGGCAGGGGCGTGCCCCAGTAGCGCTCGCGGGACAGACCCCAGTCGTGGACGTTCTCCAGCCAAGTGCCCATGCGCCCTTCCTTGATGTTTTCCGGCATCCAGTTGATGGTGCGATTGTTGCGCACGAGGTTATCCTTCAGCGCCGTCATGCGGATGAACCACGTCGGGCGGGCGTAGTACAGCAGGGGCGTATCGCAGCGCCAGCAGAAGGGATAATCATGCGTGAACTGCGGCGCGCTGAACAGCAGCCCGCGCTCCTGCAAATCCGCCAGCACCAGCGGGTCGGCCTTCTTGACGAACACGCCCGGCCACTTCGTTTCCGCCGTCATGCAGCCCTGCGGATCAACAAAGTTGACGAACGGCACGTCGTTTTCGCGGCAGACACGGTTGTCGTCCTCGCCGAACGCCGGGGCAATGTGGACGATGCCCGTGCCGTCGGTCATGGTGACGTAGTTGTCGCAGATGACGAACCACGCTTTCTTGTCCAGCTTGCCGACGGCGAAGTCGAACAGCGGCACATACTCCATGCCCTTGAGCGCCGTGCCGGGCATTTCCGCCAGCACCTCAAACTTCTGCTCCGGGAACACCGTCTCCATCAGCGCCTTCGCCATGATGTACACGCGGCCATCCTCCGCCTTGAAGCGGCAGTAGGTGTCGGTCGGGTTCACGCACAGCGCCATGTTCGACGGCAGCGTCCACGGGGTGGTCGTCCACGCCAGCAAGTAGGTGTTTTCCTCGCCCTTGACCGGGAAGCGCACATAGGCGGACGTTTCCTTGACCGTCTTGTAGCCCTGCGCGACCTCGTGGGAGGACAGCGCCGTGCCGCAGCGCGGGCAGTACGGGACAATCTTGTGTCCCTGATACAGCAGCCCCTTCTTCCAGATTTCCTTCAGGCTCCACCATTCGGACTCGATGTAGTCATTCTCATAGGTGATATACGGATGCTCCATGTCCACCCAGTAGCCGACCTGATCGCTCATGACCTCCCAGTCATGCAGGTACTTCCAGACGGACTTCTTGCATTCCTTGATGAACGGCTCGATGCCGTACTGTTCAATCTGCGGCTTGCCGTCCAGGCCCAGCGTCTTTTCGACTTCCAGCTCAACGGGCAGACCGTGGGTATCCCAGCCTGCTTTGCGCAGGACGCTGTACCCCTTCATCGTCCAGTAGCGCGGAATCAGGTCTTTGATGACGCGCGTTTCGATATGGCCGATATGCGGGCGGCCGTTGGCGGTCGGCGGGCCGTCGAAGAACGTCAGCCGCTTTGCGCCGTCGCGGAAATGGAACGAACGGCGGACAATGTCCTTGTCTTTCCACAGCTGGGCGATTTCTTTCTCGCGCGCCGGGAAGTTCAAATCCTTGGCAACCTTGTTGTACATACCATGCACCTCATTCTTGTTGTCTCTGCTGCGGCGCAAACAAAAAAGTCCGCCCCAGCATGAAAATGCACTGGGACGGACGAAAATGCTTTTTGCGATTCATCCGCGGTACCACCCAACTTGACAGGCACGATGCCTATCCGCTCTGTGCAGGCGCACGCACCTGCTTTCTCGATAACGGGAGAACCCGTCTTTCCCTACCCGCTCCGCCGGACTTGCGCCCGTTCCGCCCGCGTCGCTTCGGAAAAGCGCGCTCCGGGGTGATTTGCCATCAGGCAGTCTTGACCGGGCTCACACCCTCCCCGGCTCGCTTTCCAAGGCTTGTCCTGCGCCGTCCCCATCCTTGCGCATTCCCATTCATTATAGCCGCAAATCCCCCTTTTTGCAAGGGGGATTTGCAAATTTTCCAAGGGGCATTGCCCCTTGACCCTTCCGCGCGATTGAGTTGAGCTTTCTTCCATAATATATGCGCGTGTTGCGCGGGGGTTTCGCGCCTGCGGGCGCAGCCCCCTGCAGCAACCAAAATCAATCCACATAGAAGAAAAAATCCCCTGCGCCACAAAGGCACAGGGGCAAAATTCACTTGCTGGAAGCTTCCGCCTTCTCTGGATACAACCGCTTCTGCAGCTTGCGGATGCAGGTAAAATAGCACGGGAACAGGAACAAATCCGCCAGTATCCACGCAACAGGGTTCGCAAAGCACGCTGCATCGTACCCCAGCGACGGGACAAGCAGCATCGCCACCACCGCGCGGCCGACAAGCTCCATCAGGCCTGCAATCATCGCAATCATGGTGTAGCCTAAGCCTTGAATGGAGAAGCGCACAATGTTCACAAACAAAAGCGGAATATACAGCGCACTGTTGATAATCAGGAACTGCTGCGCCATGTCGATGACCAGCTGGCGGTCGGCGCTGTCCTGACTGATGAACAGACCCACCAGCGGCTTGCCGAAGAAGTAAATCGCCACAAACGCAAGGGCGCAGTAGATACAGCCGATGATGGAGGATGCTTTCAAGCCCTGATTGATGCGGTCGAGTCTCTTCGCGCCGACGTTCTGCCCGGCGAAAGTTGCCATCGTCGAGGCGAGCGCATCAAACACGCAGCAGAAGAACATGCTCAGCTTGCCGCCCGCCGTGACCGCCGCGACTGCAATCGTGCCGATGCCATTAACGGCATATGTCACCGTCAGAGAGCCAATCGCCGTGATGGAATACTGCAGGCCGAACGGGATGCCCATCACCAGCAGACGGCGGACAAACGGCGCACGGATGCGCTTGTCCTCCGGCTGCATTTTGAGGATGGTGAATCGCTTGCGGATGACCAGCAGACACCAGAGGCCGCTGATGAGCTGGCTGATGACGGTCGCCCATGCCGCACCCTCCACGCCCATGTGGAACGCAAGGATGAACGTGTAGTCCAGCACGATGTTGAGCAGCGCGGCAATCGTGATGGCGATAACAGGCGTTTTGCTGTCGCCCAGCGAGCGCATCACGCCGCCGCACATGTTGTACAGCACCGTAACCGGAATCGCAAAGAAAACTGGCTGGATATAGGCGACCGACAGCGGCAGAATGTCCTCCGGCGTGTTCAGCATCCGCAGGAGCTGCGGCGCAAAGAAGCCGGTCAGCAGCCCCATCAGCACAGAAATCACCGCACACAGGTACACGGAGTGCATCACATAGCGGCGCATTTCCGTCTCGTCCTTCGCGCCGAACGCCTGTGCAATCGGAATCGCGAAGCCGGAGCAGATGCCCATGCAGAAGCCGTTGATGAGGAAGTTCAGCGATCCGGTATCGCCCACCGCCGCCAGCGCCTCCGTGCCCAGCACGCCGCCGACAACCATGGTATCCATGAAGCTGTACAGCTGCTGGAACAGGAAGCCGCCCAGCAGCGGCAGGGAGAATGTCAGAATCAGTTTCAGAGGCGAGCCCTGCGTCATGTCGCGGGTCACGTTTTTCTGCGCCATGTGGATGTCCTTTCGTTGATGCAGGATGGGGGGAAAATCACGTTTCATTGTCTCCTATGGGGAACGCCTATTTATAGCACGTTTTTCGTCGGTTTTCAAGGGGGTTTTGACAGGAATTTTTACGTCTTTTTTCCCCGTGTTTTTCGGGCGGAAAAGCGCCATTTTTCACGACTGAAAGCGGTCATGTAACCGTTATGGTGTAACCTATGTGACGGAATCTGAAAATTCAATCGTATGCTATTGACATCATGCGATTGATTTGCTATAATCACCCCTGCTTCCGATAAAAACATCAGCAAGGAGGTGTCCTATGGACAAGGAATTGGCAGGATTCGGCTGGTACATCAAGCGCATTGACAACGCCCTCGCCCGTGAAGCCTGCCGGAATGTCCAATCCCACAACCTGACGATGCAGCAGAGTCATCTGCTTTTCGTGCTGTCCGACGCGGAAAATCACACACGAACGCTCAAGGAGTTAGAGAGCATTTTCGGCTGCGCGCAGTCCACGCTGGCAGGGCTGGTGACGCGGCTGGAGAAGAAAGGGCTGGTGGAAGGCTTCACCGACCCGCGCGACCGGCGCATCAAGCATGTTCGCCTGACAGAAAGCGGCGCGGAAATGCGGCAGACGTGCCACAAGGACATTCTGCAATCCGAAAAGCGAATGTCCGCCGGAATGACGGAGGAAGAAAAGCAGCTGTTCCTGCAATGTCTGCAAAAGGTCTATGAAAATCTGAAGGACGACATGGACGAAACAGAGCATTGCCACAACAATTACCATAATAATGAAGGAAAGGAATGATTTCATGCTGAAAACACTGGCTGCGCAGATTAAGCAGTACAAGAAATCAACGATTCTCACGCCGATTTTTGCCGCGCTGGAAGTCGTCATGGAAGTGCTGATTCCCATGGCGATGGCGCGCTTGGTGAAGTATGGCATTGAGGGCGGCGACACCGGCGCGATTTACCGCTACGGCTTCCTGATGATGGCGATGGCAATGCTGTCGCTGGTTTTCGGCTCCGTCTGCGCACACACGGCATCCCATGCCTCCACCGGCTTTGCCGCGAACCTGCGCGACGGCATGTACCGCAACATCCAGCGCTTCTCGTTCGCCAACATCGACAAATACTCCACCGCCGGTTTGGTCACGCGCATGACCACCGACGTGACCAACGTTCAAAATGCCTTCCAGATGATTACGCGCATTGCGGTTCGTTCGCCGCTGACGCTGATTTTCTCGATGATCGCGGCATTCGTCATCAACCCGGGGCTGGCGGGCGTGTTCCTGATTCCGCTGGTGCTGCTGGGCGTTGTGCTGGGGCTGATTATCAAGCGCGCGACGCACCTGTTCGATCAGGTGTTCAAGAAGTACGACGACCTGAACGCCTCCGTGCAGGAGAACGTCTCCGGCATCCGCGTCGTCAAAGCGTTTGTGCGTGAGGACTTCGAGGACAAGAAGTTCGGCAAAGCGGCGACGAACGTCTACAACCTGTTCGTCAAGGCGGAACGCATCATCGCTTTCAACAGCCCCGTCATGATGCTGACCATCTACGGCTCGGTGATGGCGCTGAGTTGGCTGGGCGCGTCGCTGGTCACGGGCGGTTCGCTTGATGTGGGCGACCTGGCCGCCATGTTCACTTACGTCATGAACATGCTGATGAATCTGATGATGCTGTCGATGATTTTCGTCATGCTGACCATGTCCGCAGCGTCTGCCCGGCGTATCGTGGAAGTGCTGAACGAGGAGCCGTCGCTGTCGAACCCCGAACAGCCGCTGGAAACGGTCAAGGACGGTTCTATCGACTTCAACCACGTCATGTTCAAGTACCATGCTGACGGCAATGGCGACCCCATCCTGAACGATGTTGATTTGCACATCAAGTCCGGCGAGACGGTGGGCATCATCGGCGGCACGGGCTGCGGCAAATCGACGCTCGTCAGCCTGATTTCCCGCCTGTACGACGCAACCGAGGGTTCGGTGGAAGTCGGCGGCGTGGACGTGCGCAAGTACGACATGGAAGCCCTGCGCAATCAGGTTGCTGTGGTGCTGCAAAAGAACGTGCTGTTCTCCGGCTCGATTCTGGAAAACCTGCGCTGGGGCAATGAAAACGCCACGCTGGAGGAATGCAAAGAGGTCTGCGCGCAGGCTTGCGCGGATGAGTTCATCGACCGGATGCCCGACGGCTACGACACGCACATCGAGCAGGGCGGCACGAACGTCTCCGGCGGCCAGAAGCAGCGCCTGTGCATCGCCCGCGCATTGCTCAAAAAGCCGCGTGTGCTGATTCTGGACGACTCCACCTCCGCCGTTGACACCGCGACGGACGCCAAAATCCGCCGCGCGTTTGCCCAGCGCATCCCCGGCACGACGAAAATCATCATTGCGCAGCGCATTTCCTCCGTGCAGGACGCTGACCGCATTATCGTGATGGACAACGGCCGCGTGGAAGCATTCGACACGCATGAAAACCTGCTGAAGAAGTCCGACCTGTACCGCGAGATTTATGAGACGCAGACCTCCGGCGGCGGCGACTTCGACAGCCCCGACCAGATGAAGGGTGGTGACGCGCAATGATGGGAGGCCCTCGCCGCAGAGGCGCTCCGATGCCCCGCATGTCCATCAAGGGGCAGGGACACATCCTCAAGCGCCTGATGAAAATCGTTTTTGAAAACTATCTGTGGCAGTTCATTGCCGTTATCGTCTGCATTGTGGTGACGGCGTATGCCACCATTCAGTCCAGCACGTTCACGCGGGATCTGGTGGACGTGTACATCGCCGGCATTCAAAAAGGCACCAAGACCATGGGCGATTTGGCGAATGCCATGATTCCGCTGGGCTGCGTCCTCGCGCTGGGCGTTGCCGCCAGTTACATCCGCCAGCGCCTGATGGTCAGCGTCGGGCAGGGCACGATGCTCAAAATCCGCACGGACTTGTTCACGCATATGGAGTCCCTGCCGATCCGCTACTTTGACACGCACTCGCACGGCGACATCATGTCCATCTACACCAACGACGTGGACACCCTGCGCCAGCTCATCAGCCAGAGCATCCCGGAGATCATCAACAGCGCGATTTCCGTCGTCATGGTGTTCTTCGCCATGCTGAACAATTCGTGGATTATGACGATTCTCTCGCTCATCCTGCTGACATTCCAGATGCTGGCATCCACCAAGCTCGCGAAGCTGTCCGGCAAGCACTTTGTCGCGCAGCAGGCGAATTTGGGCCGCGTCAACGGCTTCATTGAGGAAATGATGACCGGGCAGAAAGTCGTCAAGGTGTTCTGCCACGAGGAAAAAGCGATTGAGCAGTTTGGCGACCTGAACGAGCAGCTGCGCACATCAGCCCACGAAGCGAACCGCTGGGCGAACACCCTTGGCCCTATCAACAACAACTTGGGACACATCTCCTACGTTATCTGCGCGATGGTGGGTTCGGCGCTGTCCATCGCAACGGGCGGCACGCTGATGTCCACGGGGCGTCTGGTGGCGTTCCTGACGCTGAACCGCAACTTCTCCCAGCCGATTTCGCAGATTACCCAGCAGCTCAACTCCATCATCATGGCTTTGGCGGGCGCTGAGCGCGTGTTCAACCTGCTGGATGAAGCGCCGGAAGCCGACAATGGCTATGTGGAGCTGGTGAACGCGAAGGAAGCGCCCGACGGCACGATTACCGAGACGACCGAGCGCACCGGGCTGTGGGCATGGAAGCATCCGCACACGGCGGACGGCAGCGTCAGCTATCGCAAGCTGTCCGGCGGCGTGACGTTTGACCACGTTGATTTCGGCTACACGCCCGAAAAGACGGTGCTGCACGACATCACCATGTACGCCATGCCGGGACAGAAGATTGCCTTCGTCGGCGGCACGGGCGCGGGCAAAACCACCATCACGAACCTGATTAACCGCTTCTACGACATCCAGGACGGCAAAATCCGCTACGACGACATCAACATCAACAAGATTCGCAAGGCGGATTTGCGCCGCAGCCTCGGCATGGTGCTGCAAGACACGCACCTGTTCACCGGCACGGTGCTGGACAACATCCGCTATGGCCGCCTGGACGCAACGGACGCGGAGTGCATTGAAGCCGCGAAGCTCGCCAATGCGGACGAGTTCATCCGCAAGCTGCCCGACGGCTACAATACGCTGCTGACGGGCGACGGCGCGAACCTCTCGCAGGGGCAGCGGCAATTGCTGTCGATTGCCCGCGCCGCGGTTGCCGATCCGCCCGCGCTGATTCTGGACGAAGCGACCTCCTCCATCGACACGCGCACCGAAACGCTGGTGCAGCGCGGCATGGACGCCCTGATGAAGGGGCGCACGACGTTCGTGATTGCGCACCGCCTGTCCACGGTCAAGAACAGCGACTGCATCATGGTCTTGGAGCAGGGCCGCATCATTGAGCGCGGCACGCATGACCAGCTGATTGCGCAGAAGGGCCGGTACTACACGCTGTACACCGGGAATGCGATTGGGGAATAATTGAGGATATAGAAAGCGCGCCTGCTTCCGAATGAAAGGGAGCAGGCGCGTAATTTATAGAGGAATGTTATTCAACCTCGCCATAGAGGTAGGCTCTCGCCGTTGCGTCCCCCGTGTGGCAGAGGTACAGCCCGTCGTGCGTCTGGATGAGGTAGAAGCCCCGCCAGTAGAAGCCGCACATGGTGTCCTCGGCGAAGAAAGGCAGCTTGTCAATGCCGCGCGGTTCGCTGAACTGGCTGTTTTCCTCGTCGTACTCCATGACCCACACCGTATTGTCATGCACGAAGTACATCGCTGTGTTGTCCTTGTTGGGGGCATAGGCATAGTAGGCATCGTGCGTCACATAATCGCCCAGCGTGACGTCATAATCCTGAATCGGCTGAAGGGTCAGCGTGTTGACCAAGTTATGCACAACGCTCGTCGCTTCGCCGTTTGGCAGGTTCACCGTCGTCAGCACCTTGCCATCGTACAGTACGCGCTCATACTTCGAGCTTTCAGCGCTCCATCGGAAGAAGCCGGGCATATCAGGCATGAGGTGGCTGTCTTCTTCGTCCTCCAGCGCAAATTCCATCATTTCGCCCTTGCCCGTATCCACGTCGAACCGGACAATCTGGTATTCGTCCGTCTTGTCCTTCGCGATGACGTACAGCCCGTTTTCCGCATCGTACACTGCCTGTTCGACCGTCACGTCGTACAAGTCCTTTGCAATCGGAAACTTCTTCCACCCCATTTGCGGCACGGTGCTGTAATCAAGTTCCGCGACCATCTGCATCCGCACCATCGTGTCATCCGTCGGGGGAACAAAACTGTACAGCCGCCCTTCATTCACGCTGAACAACACCAGTTCCGCGCCGCCGTCCAGAAGCATCACCTGCCCGTAATAGCCGCTCTGTTTCAGCGCTTCCGACCAGATGATGTCTTCCAGATTGCAGACGACTTCCGGCTCATATTCGGGGTCATCGACGCGCAGCAGCTGACTGC
>ULVS01011641.1_pt1 | contig 33429 bp, 32 predicted proteins | sample 1959671 | NCBI WGS metagenome assembly ULVS01 (sample SAMEA4835792, study PRJEB28245) | human gut metagenome | biome: gut microbiome; material: fecal sample | place: Denmark | collected 2008
GAGGTATCGCACTCTCTGAACTACCAGAAGCTCGGAAAATCTTTGCCACAATGTCAAGTGGTAAATTCAAAAAAGGACAAGCACTATCAAAGAAAGCAGTCTTTCATAGTGCTTGTCCTTTTCTTATTCATGTTTTCTGCCTTGCATTGTTCGAAACGCAGAACTATAATATACTCGATGGAGGTGCGAAATGGATTATATGACATTGAAAGAGGCCGCTGAGAAATGGAGCGTGTCACCTCGTAGGGTAAATTATTATTGCGCTGGTGGTCGTATCCCCAGCGCTGTAAAGATGGCCGGTGTTTGGCTGATTCCCAAAACTGCGGAAAAGCCGATTGATGGCCGGACGAAACAGGGAAAGGAACAGAAGCATGAGTAAGATATTACTTTTGGAAGATGATTTGAGCCTGATCAACGGGCTTTCTTTTGCGTTCAAAAAACAAGGATTTGAATTAGTTGTTGCCAGAACCCTCAAAGAAGCAGATAGTTTGTGGATGGATGGAAAATATGATTTGCTGGTGCTTGATGTATCCCTGCCGGACGGCACCGGCTTTGAATTTTGCAAACGGGTGCGGCAGGTTTCCAAGGTGCCGATCATCTTTCTGACCGCTTCGGACGAAGAAACGAGTATCATTATGGGGCTGGATATGGGCGGCGACGACTATATCACCAAGCCCTTCAAGCTTGGAGTCCTGGTTTCACGGGTCAATGCCCTGCTTCGCCGTGCAAAGGATTTCAGCGCAACGGACACAGAACTGCAATCGAACGGAATCAAGGTTCTTTTGCTGCAGGGTCAGGCTTTCAAAAATGGGGAGCTGTTGGATTTGACCGCTGCTGAATACAAGCTGCTGTGCCTGTTTATGCGAAACCCCAATACGGTGCTTACCAAGGAGCAGATATTAGATAAACTGTGGGACTGCGACGGAAATTATATCGACAGCAGCACCCTCACCGTGTATATGCGGCGGCTTCGCATGAAGATTGAGGATAACCCCAGCGACCCGCAAATGCTCCTGACCGTCCGGCGCATGGGCTATAAATGGAATGTAGTAGGGTGAGGCAGCCTATGAAAATACTTGCGAATAAGGATATCAAAAATCTATTTCTTGCGGTATCGGTTATCTGGGCAGCATCCCTCTTGCTGGCACAGGGCTTTTTATGGCTGCGCTATCAAAGGCTTTCTTTGTGCCTGCTGTTTATTTTTTTGTTGGCAGCGGCGGCTATATGGGTGGTTTGCTGCTCCTATTTCAAAAAGCAGAATAAGATCATGGAACAGGCGGTATTACAGATCAATGCGTATCTTGACGGGAATAGCAACGCCCGTATTGAATGCGACAGCGAGGGAGAGCTATATCGGCTGTTCCATTCCGTCAATTCCCTGGCGGCGGTTTTGAACGCCCACGCAGATAACGAGCTTCGGGAAAAGGAATTTTTGAAAAATACGATCTCCGATATTTCCCACCAGCTGAAAACACCGCTGGCGGCACTGAATATTTATAATGGCCTGCTTCAGGAGGAAGATATAGAAGCGTCCTCCGTAAAAGAATTCGCCGGCCTGTCCGAACAGGAGCTTGACCGCATTGAAACGCTGGTACAGAGCCTGCTCAAGATCACCAAGCTGGACGCCGGTTCTGTCATACTGGAAAAGGCGACCGAGAATGTGGCGGATATGCTGCGGGACGTTGAGCTGCATTTCGCATACCGGGCCAAACAGGAGCAGAAAGAACTTATCCTGTCCGGTTCGGAGGAGGTCTCCCTATTCTGCGACCGTGACTGGCTGACAGAGGCCATCGACAACATCGTGAAAAACGCCCTCGACCATACGGAGAGCGGCGACACGGTTCATATTACATGGAAAGCTCTGCCCAACGCCGTTCAGATCGCCGTAAAGGACAACGGCTGTGGCATCCATCCGGAGGATCTGCACCATATTTTCAAGCGGTTCTACCGCAGCCGCTTTTCCCAGGACAAGCAGGGCATCGGGCTGGGCCTGCCGCTGGCAAAGACCATTGTGGAAGCCCATAGCGGCACGATTGAGGTGGACAGTGAACTTGGAAAAGGCACGACCTTCACCATGAATTTTTTAATTCCTACAAAATTGTAGGCTGAGTGTAGGGTTACAGTAATATTTCGGTGCTATCCTTTCCTCATAGGCAGGAAAAACAAAAGCAGCCCGCCTATTTCGCAAAACATGAAGAAAGAGGTATATGCACGATGAATTTATTAGAGGTCAAAAACATTTGTAAGACCTATGGCAGCGGAGAAACCGCAGTCAAGGCTTTGAAGGATGTCAGTTTTTCCGTTCCCAAGGGGGAATATGTGGCCGTCGTGGGGGAATCCGGTTCCGGCAAAAGTACGCTGCTGAACATGATCGGCGCGCTGGATACCCCCACTTCCGGGAAAGTGTTCATCGACGGCAAGGATATTTTCTCGATGAAGGAGCGCAACCTGACGGTATTCCGCCGCAGGAACATTGGCTTTATCTTTCAGGCGTTTAACCTTGTGCCGGAGTTAACGGTGGAGCAGAACATCATCTTCCCGGTGCTGCTGGACTACCAGAAGCCGGATAAGAAATATCTGGAAGAACTTCTTGCGGTACTGAACCTGAAAGAGCGCCGGAACCATCTGCCCAGCCAGCTCTCCGGCGGACAGCAGCAGCGTGTGGCGATTGGCCGTGCGCTCATTACCCGGCCAGCCCTGATCCTGGCTGACGAGCCGACCGGCAATCTGGACACCCAGAACAGCAGCGAGGTCATTGCCCTGCTGAAAGAAGCATCCAAAAAGTATGAGCAGACGATTATTATGATTACCCACAACCGTAGTATCGCGCAAACGGCTGACCGGGTATTGCAGGTATCGGACGGTAACCTCACCGATTTTGGGAGGTGCCGCGAATGAAAAGCTATTTAGGCCTTGTGCCGATCTCTGCAAAGGTGCGGAAACGGCAGAATCGGATGACCATTCTGTGTGTCATTATTTCGATATTTCTGGTGACAGCAATTTTTAGCGTGGCGGATATGATGATTCGAACCCAAAGCGACCGAATGACCGGCAAAAACGGAAGTTGGCACATAGAGTTGGACGGCATTTCTCAAGAAACAGCCCTGAAAATTGCGGAGCGGGATGATGTGGTTTCGATTGGTGCAGTTACGATATTTAACCCGGACGGAGAACTGCCCTACCGCATGGACGGAAAAAGGGTTGTACTTTATGGTATTGATGAATCCTATCTGACAATGAATTCAACTGGTGCCGCCGAAGGACGCTTTCCGCAGGGAATGGGCGAAATCATGCTCAGCAGCAATGCAGCGCGTGTCCTTCAAGTTGCAGTCGGGGACACTGTTACACTACGTACGCCGTCCGGAGACTGGGATTTTACAGTGTCCGGTTTGGGCGGTGTGGAGGAAAGCTACTATTCCGGGCAATATTCTTTGATGGATGCCTACCTGCCGCGCACAGCATTTGCAGCGCTGATGGAGCAGAACAACGTCCATAATCTTCAAACGTCATATTATGCCCAGTTTACCAGCGCGTCTAAGGCAGCTAAAGCAATCCCGGAACTGACGGCACAGCATAACCTGCCGGAAAATGCTGTCTCAGAAAACACCGGTGTGATGGCTATCGCCGGACAAAGCGATAGCAGCGCCGCAAAAAATGTTTACAGCCTTGCCGCAGTTCTGTTTGTGCTGGTTCTTCTGGCAGGTGTACTGATGATCTCCGGCAGCATGAACAGCAATCTGGCACAACGAATCCAGTTCTTCGGAATGATGCGCTGTATCGGCATGAGCAAATCTCAAATTATCCGATTTGTCCGTTTAGAAGCGCTTAACTGGTGCAAAACGGCTGTGCCCGTAGGCGTTCTGCTTGGCACACTTGCCAGCTGGAGCATTTGCGCGGCGCTGCATTATGGCATCGGTGGCGAGTTTTCCACAACACCGGTTTTTCAAATCAGTCCTGTAGGTTTAGTCAGTGGCATCGTGGTCGGTATCGTGACCGTCCTGCTGGCGGCAGAGTCACCGGCGCGACGGGCGGCACGGGTCTCACCTGTGGCGGCGGTCTCCGGCACGGGAGAGAATCTTTCCGCTTCGCGTCATGCTTCAAACTATAGCTTTGGAAAAATCGAGTTGTCGTTGGGAGCCCATCACGCCATTGCCGGTAAAAAGAACCTGTTTTTAATGACATCTTCTTTTGCACTCAGTATTGTTTTGGTGCTCTGCTTTTCTGTACTGCTTAAATTTGCCGGCTTGCTTTTGCCCGGTCAAGCTCCGTGGCAGCCGGATATTCTCTTGAACGGGTACGGAAACGAACAGGTATTGTCCCGCAGTATGGCAGAACAGCTGCGTGCGATTCCGGGTGTTGGGTATGTCTGGGGCGCAACCGGTCTTACCAACACTCCTGCCAGCAGTCCGCAGAAAGAGGTAGAGCATGTGGTGCTGGGTTCCTACGATGATTTTATGATGGAAAAAAGCAGGGATCTCGTTGTAGCAGGCAGGATGGCCGATCAGGCAGCCAGCAGCAACGAAGTCATGACGATCTATAATAAAAACAACCCGTTGAAGGTTGGAGATACCGTTTATATAAGCGGAAGATACCTTACCATTGTGGGGGCTTTTTCGGAGGGAATGTTCCCGGATGATGTTACAGTCATCTGCCCACAGGCGCTATTTGACCGTCTGGTCGGAGCGCAGAACTATAATATGATCGGCGTTTTGCTGAACGATTCAGCAACAGAGCAGACTGTAATGCAAATTGCCCACCTTGCAACAGACGAGATCATTGTATCGGATGTGCGAGAGCGTAATTCGCAGGAAGCTGCTACCTATCTGGCTTCCAGAATTGTCGTATATGGTTTTCTGGCGATTATTGGACTGATTTCTCTTTTTAACATTGTCAACAGCATTTCGATGAGCGTTTCTGCCCGTATAAAGCAGTATGGCGTCATGCGTGCAATTGGAATGGATGGCAGTCAGCTTACTCGGATGGTTGCTGCGGAAGCCTTTACCTATGCTGTTTCCGGGCTGATTGTCGGCTGTATTGCCGGTCTGCTGCTGAGCCGTATGCTGTACGCTCGACTCATTACACGCTATTTTGGCATGACATGGCATCTGCCAGGAATGACGCTCTGCCTTATCATTCTATTCGTATTTGCTGCCGCAGCTCTTGCGGTTCATGCCCCAGCGAAGCGGATTCGAAACATGGCAATTACTGAAACAATCAATGAATTATAATTGCAATCCACTTTGGAAAATTTAATGTAACATCTGCCGGACGACGGCAAAGAAAAAATCCCCATCCCTCATTGATTGAGAGATGGGGATCACTGATTATTCTGTAATCTCCGGGATTTCTCCGACAAAGTTATAAATGATCCTGACTTCCTGCACTTTCTGTCCGTCAATCTTCTTGACTTCACCCACCAGAATCTTGCTGATGAGCCGGTTCAGCACCGCCTCGTCCAGTTCTTCAATGGCGGCGTAGCGCCGGATTTCCCGGATAAAGGTGCGGACTTCGCTTTCCTGTTCGTCAGAGTGTCGCATCATCAACATCAGGTCTTGCAGGCGCTTCTGGTTGGCTTCCTGCTCCTGTTCCAGCGCCGCCGTCAGCTTCATAAAACGCTGCTCGGTCAGTATCCCTTTAGCCTTATCGGTGTAAAGGCTCAGGAACATCCCGTCAATCTCCTGATTTCTGGCTTCCAGCCGCTGGCGTTCTTTCTGCGTCTGGGAAGCGTCTATCAGATACCGGCGCTCCATCCGGCTGCTCAGTCGCTGATAAAATGCGTCGGCATCTTTGAGAGCCTGTGCCGCCAGTTCCTGAATGTCCTTCAGAACAAGGTCATACAAATCCCTTGCCTCGATCTTATGGCTGGTGCAGGCGTTCTTGCCCAGCCGGTTGTAGGTCTGGCAGATATAATACGCCTTGTCAATCGGCTCCCGCATCTCGCCGGTAAAACGGTTTTTTCCGGTTCTGCCCACCTTTTCATACCGCACCTGCATGGACTTTCCGCAGGTAGCACAGTAAATGATACCGTGGAACAGGTTATAGAAGGGACAGGAGTTGCCTTTCATAATGGTAGGTCTGCGGTCAATGATTGACTGCACCTGCTCCCATTCTTCCGGGGAAACGATTGCTTCATGGCAATCCTCAATGATTTCCCAGTCCTCACGGGGGATAATGTCATAGGTGTTGGAACGAATCCCTTTCTGATGTGTCCGGCAGACCAGATGTGCGCCCTTATAGAATGGGTTTCGCAGGATATGACTGATCCTTGCACCGCCCCACGCATAATAGTTGACGTCACATTCCGTATTGCTCTTTACCCTCGTGATAGGAACCTTGTCATCCATGAGCTGCTTTGCGATCCGCATACAGCCCCAGCCGTCCAGCGCCATGTCATAGATTTTTCGGATCACCGGCGCCGTCTCCGGGTCAAGGATCAAATGCCCCCGGTCATCCGGGTCACGCATCAATCCGAGAGGCGGCTGCCCACCACAAAACTTTCCCTGCCGGGAACGGGTCATACGCCCCGCCAGCACCTTTTTGGAAATATCCCGGCTGTACATATCATTCAGGATATTCTTAAAGGGCGTGATGTCCATTTCCTGGCGGGTCAGGCTGTCAACTCCGTCTGTAATGGCGATATATCGTACATTGTGTTTGGGGAAAAAGATTTCGATATAGCTGCCGGCCTCGATATAATTTCTGCCCAGTCTGGACAGGTCTTTTGTGATTACACAGCCAATCTTTCCCGCCTCAATATCAGCAATCATACGCTGAAAGGAAGGGCGGTTGAAGTTGCGGCCTGTATAACCGTCATCCACATAATACTCATACTGGAACATCCCGTTTTTTTCGGCAAAGTCCCGGAGCATAAGTTTCTGGTTGCTAATGCTCATGCTCTCATTATCGCTGCCATCGTCCAGAGAGATACGGCAGTAAAGCGCTGTGATTTTTTGATTGACTTGTTTTTTCCTGCTCATAGTGTTCTCCTTCTATGAACAGGGACACGATACCATTATAATACCATGTCCCCGTTCCTGATTCAACCGCTTTACGCCGCTTTTTGTGCCATTTCCCGATGTTCTAACCATTCCTCGAAGTGTTCGCAGGTCTGGCGCTCGATCAGCTGCTCAAAGGCTTCCCGCATGGTTTTGTCCCCGGAAAACTCCCGAACCACCACGAACCGGACTTTTTTATTCTGCTTCTTGTTTTTCTCCATAGGCTACCTCCATAGTGTGACAGTCCAGATAACCGTGTGCCGGCAACGAAGTCCGGCAACCAGCCTATAAAAACCTGTAAATGAATATCTGACTGTCAATCTTTGCTTGATAAGTTTTCTTGTAAAATCTCGTTGCTTTCGTTGCCGGACAGAAAATACTTGTGAAAAATCCTTTATTTATGGGCTTTTTCTATATCAAAACCATAGATTTGCCAGCAACGAACCCGGCAACCAACTGGCAACAGACCATCATTCTCAGGCAATCCACTCCTTCGGAAGTTCCAGCTGGCGGCATTCTTCCTCGCTCAGTTCCACAAATCCGCCTTCGTTGTCGGACAGTTCGTTGTCGAAATTGTCACATTCCCAACCCTTTTGCCTGCCGTACCCGGCGAACATCCTGGGATTGGAGAAAGGCTTCCAGCCGGTCACGACTGTGTTCATGATCTCGTTGATATTGTGCAGCTGCCACCGCTTCGGCTGGTCAAAGGTATGCCCCAGCGCCTCCTTGAACAGCTGCTTGGAACAGACCATGTTCCCAGTGTAGTGTTCCAGAAAGCCCTGTATCTGCCCGGCCTCCGTATCCTCCGGCATGAAGTCCTTCTGCACCTCCACCAGCTGACGCTGGATGCTCTTGCTGAATTTCATGGAATACTGTCCGCTGCGGTAAATGGTCATGGCTTCTGCCCACACCTGCAAAAGATAGGCTCTGGAAGCATCCTCGTCCTCCAAAATATGAACCTCCGCATTCTCCGAGTAAATCATGATTGGGAGAAAGCGCCGGTTCCCGGCCCGATCCAGCGGCAGGAAGTCCAATGTGTTGGAAGAACCGCCGAACACACACTGCCGCAGCCGGTCTTTGGGCTGGGATTCATAAGGCGTTCGGTAGGTTTCCTTCTGTCGGCTGATAAAGGAGCGAATTTCTTCAATGCTCTTTGCGCTGCTGGTGGCAAGCATTTCCGACATCTCGATGATCCAGTGGCCTTGCAGCTTCTGGAACACCCGGTCATCGTCCAGCTTTTTCAGGTCATCGGAAAACCACTCGTCCCGGATTGCCAGCAGGCGGAAGAAAGTGGACTTCCCGGCACCTTGGCCGCCTACCAGACAGAGCATTTCCTCATATTTGGAACCGGGACGGAATACCCGGCGGATAGCGCCCAGCAGGAAGTGTTTCAGCATTTCTTCCACATAGTCGCTTTCATCAGCGCCAAGAAAGTGGTGCAGGCAGGAACGGATGCGGGGTGTCCCGTCCCAGACAAGGCTGTTCAGCACATCCTGAATCGGGTGATAGCAATTTTCGTTTGCTACAATGGAAAGTGCAGCTGTGATCTTTTTCTCACTGGTCAGCTCGTAGTTCTGCTCAAAATAGAGGAGAAGATATTTCACATCGGTATCTGTTAAGGCGCTGGTGTTCCTGCGCCAGCCCAAATCCCGTACAATGTCCACCCGGTCGGTCAGGAGATTTAACCGGATAGCATCCCGCAGGAGCGGATCACAGCAGAACACGATCCGGCAGTTGTCGATGGTATTGGCGGTTTTTCCCTTATCGGTGACAGAAAGGCTCTCCCGCACATCTTGGGCGCTCTGTTCCGGCGCTATGGCCTCGGCTGCGCTCATCACAGCCTGCCGGGTGGCTGGCGGTAAATTCTGATATTCGCTGCTCAATTTTCTTCACCTCTTTTCCATACTCAGCAACCACGGAAGCACGTTCTTCTATGCTGTCAGACAGGAGAATATCCAGCAGATATTCGATATATGGCTGCCTGTGCAGAGCCTCCACAAACAGGGGATGCCAGTCATCCTCCGGCTGTTTGGGAGCATATTCTTCTTTCCAGCGTTCCAGCAGACGCAGGTAATCGCACAGCACCCGAAAACATTTCTGCTCTGCCTGCCGGTATCGCACTTCCTCGCTGATTTTTCTTTTGATGATTGTCTTTCGTGGCGGACCATGACCTTTGCTGTCAAGACTGACAGAGAAATCCTCTGCCAGCTTCAAGGCAGCTTCCTTACTGCCCAGTCCAAAGAGGCGGGAAGTGAAATCAATCACATCTCCGTCCCCCTGACAGGCAAAGCAATGGAACCGCCTGTCCACCTTCATGCTGGGATGTCTGTCATCGTGAAAAGGACAACAGGCCATCCCGTTCCGTCCTACTGGAATCCCATAAAATTCCGCAGCCTGTCTTGTCGTGACAGACTGCTTTACTGTTTCAAATACATTCGATTTCCCCACCTCCAAACAAAACAAAAGGCACCCGGTTTCCTCAGAAAATCAGATGCCTTACAACTCCATATCCTGTTTTTTTGTCGGGGCGATCCGCCCCTCACGTTCCCATCGCTCCCGGTTCTTCCGGTCAGCGTCCAATTTGCCTTTCGCCAGCTTCTCTTTGATGGATTCTCTGGCTTTTTTCTTAATCTGCTCTTTGCCAGCCTGCTTGACCTCCGGCTTCAGCAGCACAGCCTGCACCTTTTTGAGAATCTTTTCTGCGGACTGCTGTAATTTTTCCCGTGCCCTTCCCAGTAGGGTATTTGCAATCTTCACCACTTCCGGCGAATTTTTTGCATTGGGGGATACCACGCTCTTTCGGTATTTCTCGATCACTTCCAAATCCTCAAGCTGGGTCTGTTCCCGTACCTTGTCTGTCACGACCTCCACTGCCTTGTCATAGGCCACATCGGAAACATCCTCCAACAGCGTCTCCACATCCTCGATTTTGAGCGTCAGTTCTTCCAGCTTTTGCTCCTGCGCCGCCATCTGTTCTTTCTGCTTCATCAGGATATAATCCTGCTTTTCCAGATAGTCACGCCCACCATAGGACGGCTCCTGTTCCAGATGAAGTCCATGCCGTTTGGCAATGTCAAACAGGATTGTCCGGCAGACTGCATCGAAAGTCTGTTTCCGGTTATTGTGCTTTCCTTTGGGCTGCTCCGGTTTTGGGAGAGGGATACCCAGTTCCTCCAGCGCCTTTTCCTGCTGGGGACACAATTCTCCATACCGATTTTCACAGTCGAACACATGGCGCTCGTGAATATGCGGTGTTCCCTCATCCAGATGGAGCGCCCAGTCTAAAATGTGGATATGAGAACCGAAACGGCGCTCAAATTCTTCATAAAATTCACTGACGATGAGCGCCAGCGTTTCCGGTGAGACGGATTCCTCTATCGTGCCGATCTGGTAGATGCTTTCTTCCGGACAGGTCTTGTTATTTTTCAAGAGGTCATCCACAGTACGGTTGCGCTCAATATGCCGGGTTTTCTCATTCCGGGCGTTCTGGGCATTTACATGGTCGGCATAATGCTCGTAGTAATACATCCGCTCAATTTCCTCAAAGCTGAAATCCGGCTGCTCCGGGTTATACCGAAAGTCGTGGGTGGTAAATCCCCGGTAGCAGTCCCAGTACACATTTTGTCTGGCACGCTCAGCGTCAATGTGTTCGCTGTTTTCTACATCGAACCGGCGGTCATTGTGACGGGGATTGTAAGTGCCATGCTTCCCGGAGCGCCCATTGTGCCTTGTTAATTTCAAACATTTTTCCTCCTTCCTGCAAAGCTGTTCCGGGCTGGGGAGGGCGGCGAAGCCGCCAAACCTGCGGAATTTTGCGTCAGGTAATACCCAGTACAAGTTGACGCAGGCATCAACTTTCCCTGGGCAAGGCGTTTCACCCTTGACCCGATGAGGCTGTCTGCCCTCAACCCGCCAATGGGCGTTGCCCCTTGACCCCAGCAGTGCGCTGCCGCCCCTGCACCCCGGCACAAAGGGCTGGCTGCCCTCTGTACTCCCGCACCGGCGAAGCTGGCCTTCACCGCAGAAGCGGTTTTTGCCAGTTTCACCGGCTCCGTATCCGTACATTTACGCCCATAGGCGAGAAGTGGATACAGAATACGCCTGCGGAAATTGCCGATCAAAACAGCGGGTGCAGACCCGATATTTTTTCGTAAATTGCCCTCATTTTAAGCGATTTTTTCTTCTGTCTGTATGACCTGAAAGCCATGCTCTTTTGCGTACTCCCTTGCAGCTGCCAGTCGTTCTTCGCTGTACGGCGGCACCAGCCGGATCGAAAGTCGGGACTTGTCCAGTACATAGGTCACGCTACCTTCCGGCGTACTGCGTTCCAAGCGGCACAGCAGAGGGTACTTCCGGCTGAAATCCTCCAGTCTGCGTTTCAAGCTGGCATTGAAGGTGTAGATACTGGCAATCGTCTCGCCCTCATTCCAGTTGATGATGGTTTCTTTTTCATATTTAGACAGCTTCCTCATACAGTTCCTCCTCATAATCGGTGTTTGCTTTCAGCGCACGCAGACTGCGTCTAATCCGGCGGTATTCGTCCATCTCCACACGCAGATGATGGTAAAAGGCTTCGTACCACCTTTCCTCTGTCTCTGTCTCAATTTTACGAGCAAGATGAAGCATCTGGCTTTTCGTCTCCGGGTCAACAGTCAATGCTGTCAGCCATTTCAGCCTTGTCACTGTGTTGTGATGGCTGGGGCAGGCGTAAGCGTAAAGAATTTTCTTTTCCTTCATATTCAGTTTCATAATGATCTACCTCCATTCATTTGATGCGGTATGTCCCGCATCGTTTATTTTTCTGTCTGCCGGTCTGTCTGCAAAATATTCCTGCCCGGATTCTCTCCCAGCGTATTGTCCTCTTTGGTGCGCTCTTATCGTGGCGTCACTTCCCCGGAGGTCATCCCCCTTGCAGTCGGTCATTCATTTTTCAAGGTTCTATGTCTCCTGACAAGAACCAGTTTACCGAAAAAAGAGGGCTGCTCCCGTATGTCCAAGACGCAGGAAAAACACATGAAAACCGCATATTTCCACGCTCTCGGAAATGTGCTATAATGGAAAACAAAAACCGTTGGCAAGGAGGTGCTTTGATGTACACAAAACTGTCGATCCCGGAACGGCTCAAAGACCTGCGGGTGGTGGATAAGCACCTGACGCTGGAACAGCTGGCAGAACAGACCGGCCTGTCTAAGTCGGCACTGGGGAAATATGAGAGCGATGACTACAAAGACATCAGCCCATTTGCGATTGCGACACTGGCAAAGTTTTACGGAGTGTCCACTGATTATCTGATGGGCGTGTCGGAAAATAAAAATCACCCAAACACGGAGCTTCAAGCTCTGCATCTGAGTGACGCTATGGTGGAACTTTTGAGCAGCGGAAAGATCAACAACCGCCTGCTTTGTGAACTGGCGACTCATCCAAATTTTTTGCGGCTGATGGTTGATATGGAAATCTTTATTGACCAGATCGCTGATATGCGGGTGAACCAGATGAATCTGATTCTGGAAGCTACCCGGCAGAGCATTCTTAAAGAACACGCACCTGGAGAAAATGATCTGTATATGCGGACGCTGGAACTGGGTCAGGTACAAGAGAACGATTTTTACAGCCATATTCTTCATGATGATCTGGACAGCATTGTCCGGGATATACGGGAAGCCCATTTGAAAGACAAGACCACAGCCGACCCACAGCCAACACTGGATGAGGTTAAAGAGAATTTTGAACAGGCCATACAGATGGGAACCGACACAGAAGCTATGATCCATGAGTTCTGTGATAAAATGCAGATTCCTTTTGAAAAAATTTCATCCGAGGATTTTTCTGCTTTTCTGCGGATACTTAGCCTGTCCAAACTGCTTAAAAACCCAAACAATATGCGGGGAAAAGCTAAGTCACAGCCGTATTATATGCCAAAAAAGAAAAGACGCAGGCAACAAAAAGGCCGTTCACTATAAAAGTGAATGGCCTCAGTTTTTCCACCTTCTCAAACGAAAATCATCTCAGACCGAATGACTTCCTCCGCACGGTTCCGGATGCTGTTCATGGCTCCAACCCACGTCAGCTGGTCACGGGCTTTCAATTCCTCTGTGATTCCCTCAACTTCTTTCATCTGGGCAATGATACAATGCAGCCGGTTTTGTGCCTGTTCGTTCAGATCAGCCAGGTATGTCCAGAGCTTGCCGGTCAAAATCAGGTCATTATACTGGGCTGGATGGCACTGCTCCAAATAGGCTTTGTGCATACCGCCCCATATCCCAATGGGGCGGTTTTCTTCCGGCAGCTGTAAGTCTGGAATGTAGTAATCACCGACCAGCGTATAGCTGATGCCGTTTTGACAGGTTTTCTTCGGTAAGTGTTCCATAAGCGACCTCCTGTATTCGATTTTTTCTCCAAATCCAGCTGATCGTGTCCCTGTTCATGTCAAATTCAAGGCAGCTGAACTCTTCACCAACAAGTATGGCATATCGCTGATGACGATGGACGAATTAGCCGTTATGGATGGCGGCAAGTGCATCCTCCAATTGCGCGGTGTGCGCCCGTTTTTATCCGAAAAATACGACATTACCAAGCATCCGAACTACAAATATCTGTCTGATTTTCACCCAAAGAACGCTTTCCATATCGAAAAATACTTGTCGCATCAGCTGAAACTGCGGTTGGAAGAAGAATTTGCCGCTATCGAAGTCGAGGTCAGCGGCACGTCCGAGGAAGAAGAAGCGCTTCTGGATGAATGGGCAGAGGAAGTTCAACAGCAGGCGGCCGAAGCAGGCGGCCTTTTCTAATCCCAATATATGAATATGGAGGTATATTTCTATGGCATTTTTCTCGTCCGCAGTGACGGTACTGCAAACGCTTGTGATTGCCCTTGGCGCGGGTCTGGGCATCTGGGGTGTCATCAACCTGCTGGAAGGGTATGGCAACGATAATCCCGGCGCAAAAAGCCAGGGTATGAAACAGCTGATGGCAGGCGGCGGGGTGGCGCTGATTGGCACCACCCTTGTTCCGCTGCTGTCCGGTCTGTTCGGATGAACAAAGCACCATCTTTCACCCGCTTCCGGAGGATAACGGAAGCGGGTTCCGCAGGAGGGATGTCCTTTGAATTTCATCTGGGATAAAATTACGGAATGGCTGAAAGGACTGCTGGTCAGCGGCATCATCAGCAACCTGTCCGGACTGTTTGATGCCATCAACACCCGCGTGGGCGAGGCGGCGGCGGTCGTCGGCACAACGCCGCAAGCATGGCACGGCGGCATCTTCCAGATGATTCGCAGCCTGTCGGAAAACGTCGTTGTGCCGATTGCAGGCATTATTCTGACCTTCATCATGTGCTTGGAACTGATTCAGATGCTTATTGACCGCAACAGCCTGCATGACTTTGACACCTTCCTTTTCTTCAAGTGGATTTTCAAAACCTTCGCCGCGGTGCTGATTGTTACCAACACATGGAATATCGTGATGGCGGTTTTCGATGTTGCGCAGAATGTCGTCAGTCAGGCATCGGGCATCATCATCGGCGATACCGCGCTGGATGCTGCCGCGCTGCTTGGAGACATGGAGCAGGCGCTGATGGCAATGGAAATCGGCCCGCTGTTCGGGCTGTGGTTTCAGTCCTCGCTGATGGGCATCTTGGCGTGGGTGCTGAGCATCTGCATCTTCATCGTCATATACGGGCGCATGATTGAGATTTATATGGTCACATCCATTGCGCCGATTCCGATGGCGACGATGGTGAATCGGGAATGGGGGCAGATGGGCAGCAACTATCTGCGGTCGCTCTTTGCGCTGGGTTTTCAGGCATTCCTCATCATGGTCTGCGTCGCGATTTATGCGGTACTCGTGCAGGGCATCAGCGCCGGCGGCGACATCGGCACCGCCTTGTGGACGTGCATCGGCTACACGGTGCTGCTGTGCTTCACGCTCTTCAAAACCAGCAGCGTCGCGAAATCCGTGTTCAATGCGCACTGACCTCTCATCCCCAAAAACAGTGGCAGAGGTTTCTGGGACAGTTTATCCACACTGCATCCACAAGCAATCCACAAGAAATCCACAGGCACTGCAAAGACTGTGGAAAACAGCGGCGCAGGAAACAAAACCTATGCGCTGCAGGAAGGAACAATAGGCAATGGCATATGTCTCGATTCCCAAGGACTTGTCGCGCGTCAAGTCCAAGTTTCTTTTCAACCTGACGAAGCGTCAGGTCGTCTGTTTCGGGCTGGGGGCGCTGATAGGCGTTCCCGCCTTCTTTCTGGCGAAGGATGCGCTGGGTGTCAGCCCTTCGGTGCTGCTCATGATGCTGCTTATGCTGCCGTTTTTTTTGCTGGCGATGTTTGAACGGCATGGGCAGCCGCTGGAAGTGCTGATTCGGCATTTCATTCAGGCGCGATTCGTGCGTCCGCGCATCCGCGTCTGGCAGAACGACAATTTCTATCAAACGATTGAGCGGAGTATCCGCAATCAGCAGGAGGTGCAGAAGATTCTTCGTGGCAAACAAAGAAAAAATCAAGCTGACAAGGGCTGAGAAACGGCAGCTGCAGGCACTCATGCGCAGCCGTCAGCAGCGGAAAAAACCGCCGCATTCCGTACAGGAGACGATTCCGTATGAACGCATGTGGCCGGATGGCATCTGCCGCGTCAGCCCAAGTTACTACACTAAGACTGTGCAGTTCTGGGACATCAACTATCAGCTGGCGCAGAACGAAGATAAAAGCGCCATCTTCGAGGGCTGGTGTGACTTTCTGAACGCATTTGACAGCAGCGTGCATTTGCAGCTTTCGTTTCTGAACCTGACAGCGAATGCGGATGCGGTTGAGCAGCGCATTCTGCTTCCCGACAAGGCGGACGGCTTCGACGCAATCCGCCGCGAATACACGGAAATGCTGCAAAACCAGCTTGCCAAGGGCAGCAATGGTTTGAGCAAGCGAAAGTATCTGACTTTCGGCGTGGAATCGGAAAACTACCGGACGGCAAAGCCGCGTCTGGAACGCATTGAGACGGATTTGCTCAATCACTTCAAGCGCCTTGGGGCGGCAGCCGCTCCGATGGATGGCAGAGAGCGCTTGAAGCTGATGTACGATATGTTCCATCTGGATGCGCAGACACCGTTCCTGTTTGACTGGAAATGGCTTGCGCCCACCGGACTGCGCACGAAGGACTTTATCGTTCCCTCTTCCTTCAAATTCGGGGAGCGGCAGCGTTTCGGCATGGGCAGCAAAGTGAGCTCGGTCAGCTTCTTCTCCATCCTTGCATCGGAACTCAATGACCGCTGTCTGGCGGAGTTCCTCGCGATGGATTCCTCTCTTGTGGTGAGCTTTCACTTGCAGGCGATTGACCAGACCGCAGCCATCAAGGACATTAAGCATAAGCTCACGGCGCTGGATCAAATGAAGATTGATGAGCAGAAAAAAGCCGTCCGCGCCGGATATGACATGGAAATTCTGCCGTCTGATTTGGCTGCTTACGGCGGCGAAGCAAAAAAGCTGCTGGAAGAATTGCAGAACCGCAACGAGCGCTTCTTCTTGGCGACACTGCTGGTGATGAACACGGCGGACAACCAACATCAGCTGGATTTGAACGTGAAGCAGGCGCAGAGCATTGCTTTGCAGCACAACTGTCAGCTGATTCCGCTGGACTACCAGCAGGAGGATGGCATGGTATCCTGCCTGCCGCTGGGCGAGAACAGAATCCAGATTCAGCGCGGACTCACCACTTCGGCGGCGGCGGTCTTTATGCCGTTTACAACGCAGGAATTGTGTCAAAACGGCGCAGAAGCACTGTATTACGGCTTGAATGCGCTGTCCAACAACCTGATTATGGTGGATCGGAAACAGCTGAAAAATCCCAACGGGCTGATTCTGGGCACACCCGGTTCAGGCAAATCCTTCTCCGCCAAGCGCGAAATGAGCAATGTCATGTTAGCCACGGACGATGATGTTATCATCTGCGACCCCGAAGGCGAATATGCACCGCTTGTTGCGCAGTTCGGCGGTCAGGTCATTCAAATTTCGCCGACCAGCACCAATTACATCAATCCGATGGAAATCAATCTGAATTACAGCGACGATGACAACCCTCTGTCGCTGAAATCGGATTTCATTCTGTCCTTGTGCGAGCTGATTGTCGGCGGGCGGGACGGTTTGCAGCCCATTGAGAAAACGGTGATTGACCGTGCTGTCCACATTGTGTATCAGCCGTACCTGAATGACCCGCAGCCGGAAAACGTGCCGATTCTGGAAGATTTGTACAACGCGCTTCGTCAGCAGACGGAGAAGGAAGCGCAGACGCTGGCAACGGCGCTTGAAATCTATGTGACGGGCTCGCTGAATGTGTTCAACCACCGCACGAATGTGGATGTCAACAGCCGCATGGTCTGCTATGACATCAAGGAGCTGGGAAAGCAGCTGAAAAAGCTCGGTATGCTGATTGTGCAGGATCAGGTCTGGGGGCGCGTGACGGCAAACCGCAGCGAAGGCAAGTCCACCCGGTATTACATGGATGAGTTTCACCTGCTGCTTCGCGAGGAGCAGACCGCTGCTTATTCTGTTGAAATCTGGAAGCGATTCCGCAAGTGGGGCGGTATCCCGACGGGCATTACGCAGAACGTCAAGGATTTGCTGGCCAGTCAGGAAGTCGAGAACATTCTGGAAAACTCCGACTTCATCTGCATGTTGAATCAGGCATCCGGCGACCGGGAGATTCTGGCGAAGAAGCTGGGCATTTCGCCGTATCAGCTTTCCTACGTCACGCAGAGCGGCGAGGGCGAAGGGCTGCTGTTTTACGGCAATGTGATTCTTCCATTTCAGGATCATTTCCCGAAGAACACCATGCTGTACAAGGTGATGACCACCAAACTGTCGGACAAGGCAGTGCAGAATGAACATTAAATACAGGAGGTGCATTCCATGACATATGGTTTGATGCTGGGCAGCTGCATTTTCTGCACCGTACTGACGCTGGCGGTGTACGCACTGCTGCGCGCGGCAGCGGAAGCAGACCGCGGGAGCGAGGAAGCGTATCAGCGGATGCAGCATAAGGAAGGGCGGCGCTGATGGAAAAGAGGCGCCATCGCGGCACATCCCGCTTGCAGTTCAGCAAGGAGGAACAGATGCAGGCAGTACGCGCCGGTCAGCCTGAAAGAAGCCATTCGCCGCTGCTTCACCAAGGTATTCATGCAGCCTATGTCCAGCTCCATCATCAGGCGGCAGAAGCCAATGAAGATGAGAACAGCGCTGTGCAAGCCGCGCTGACAGCAGACGACATGCAGGAAGAAGCGTTCCGGGCGGCGGCGCACGCGGGGAAAGCCCCCAAGCGGCACAATGCCCGCTGGCAGCAGAAACGCGCCATCCGGCAGGAGTATGCAGCCGCAAAATCTTCCCGCAGGCCAGCCAATCGCACTGCCCCCGCACCGAAAGCAGCAGCAAATGCAGTTCCCAAAGCCGAAAACATCAAGAAAAGGCTGCGCCAGACGTTTGCCCGCCATCCGACGGCTTGGGCGGTGCTTGCGCTGGCGGCGCTGCTCCTTGCGGTGATGAGCAGCCTGCAATCCTGTACGCCGCTGGCGCAGTCGGTGCTGGAATCCATCGTGATTGGCACTTATCCGGCGGAGGAAGCAGACGTAAAAGCGGCGGAAAGCGCGTATGCCGGCATGGAAAGGCAGCTCAAAGAGGAAATGAGCAATTACGCCCGCCATCATCTGGAATATGATGAAGTGAAGGTGGATGCAGACGAAATTTGGCACGACCCCTATGTGCTGATGGCCATCATCTCCGCCTGCTTCGATGGACAGGACTGGACGCTGGAAACCGCTATGCCGGTGCTGGACAAATACTTCAAGCTCCAGTACATCGTGACAGAATCCGTAACGAGAGAAACACGATACCGCACGGAGACCGAGCAGCGGTACAACCCGGAAACAGAACGCTTGGAGATTGTGACGGTTCGCGTGCCGTATGCTTATACAGTCTGTCATGTGCGGCTGGAAAACAAAAATCTGTCGCACCTGCCCGTTGTCAGCATGAGCCATCACACGATGGGCATGTACGCGCTGTACGTGGCAACGCACGGCAACATGGAGGGCATTTTCCACGGCAATCCCTACGCTGCCCCGCTCAAAGACCCCACATTGTACGACATTCCCGACGAGACGCTCGCAAGCAGCCCGACTTTCGCCGCACTCATGGCGGAGGCGGAAAAATATATCGGCTATCCATATGTCTGGGGCGGCGCGTCACCCGAAACCAGCTTCGACTGTTCGGGCTTCGTCAGCTATGTATTCACCAATTCCGGCGTATACAATACGGGCAGACTGGGCGCAAAAGGACTGCGGAGCTTGTGCCGGAATATCCCGGTGGCGCAGGCAGAACCGGGCGACGTGGTGTTCTTTGAAGGCACGATGGGCGACGGCGTGGATGGCATTACGCACTGCGGCATTTATGTCGGCAATGGTATGATGATCCACTGCGGAAGTCCCATTGGTTACGCGAATTTGAACGATGTTTACTGGAAAAGTCACTTTCATTTGTTTGGGCGGATGCCCGGTCTGTAATTTTCGGGGAGTCCAGCGCATGGGCTCCCTTTTTCCTACCTATTTTATCCACATTTGAAAGGAGAACAATATGCAGAGAAACATGAACCGTTCGATTCCCGCAGGGGAAGCAATGGATATTGCCAAGCAGGTGCTGCTTGCGATGCTGATGCTGATTCTGCTGTCTGTGCTGATTCCGGCGCGGGCAGAAGAAGCGGTATCCCCGATGATTGTCAGTGAGACGGCGGACAGTCCGGAATATCCTGCGCTGGAAGCGGATATTCCCGTCATCACCTCGGAGGGCAAAAGCAATGTGAAAATCGCCGGGGTCAAGTCGAAAAACAAGCTGGTGCGCTACACCATCCCGGAAACGCTGCTCCGGGCGGACGAAAACTTTCTGGCGCTGATGGTGGAAGCGGAAAAGTACATCGGCTATCCGTATGTATACGGCGGCAGCAAGCCGTCCACCGGGTTTGACTGCTCCGGCTTCGTGTGCTGGGTATTCCGCCAGTCGGGGGTCTATGATACCGGGCGGCTGGGTGCAAAAGGGCTGTATTCGCTCTGCACGGATGTCAGCCGGGACGAGGCGCGTCCCGGCGACTTGGTATTCTTCACGAAAACGATGGGCGCAGACGTGAAGGGCATCACCCATGTGGGCATTTATGTCGGCAATGACATGATGCTTCACGCGGGCGACCCGGTTGGCTTTGCAGATTTGCAGAGCGACAAATGGGCGAAGAAAATCTATGCCTTTGGCAGACTGCCCGTCCAGCAGGGAGCGCAGGCGGATGAGTGAACCCAAGAAACGCTATCCCGCAGACCGCATCAAACTCCATGCATTGCTGGAACGGAAAGAAAACGAGCTGTGCCGATTAACCGAAGAGGTCAATCAACTGCGTGCGCGCGTGAAAGAAGCAGACCGCACTGCCATCAATGCCACCTGCGAGCTGTATGCGCTGACGCCGGAAATGCTCTCGACCTTCCTCCGCGCGAAATTCGGCACGCAGGACAATGCCCCTGAAATCCCCGCTGCACCCCAATTGCCCGAAGGAGAAAATGAATGAAGCGAAAATGGAAACAATGGACAGCTGTCCTCTGCCTGCTGATGCTGCTGGCGGCGAGCCTGCATCTTGCGCGGGCGGAAAGCGCGCCGGCGCAGGAAGAATGCGCCCCGTACCGCATTGTGCTGACAGCCCCCGGCGGCTGGAACCGCAGCAACAGCGCCATCATCACGGTGAGCGTGAAGGACGAGCAGAATCTTGGCTGGTACCAAATGGCGTACCGGATGAACGACGGCGACTGGACGGACTGCGAGCAGCTGTTTGACAAGAGCAAGGCGGAAATCGCGGTGCATGAGAACGGTACGTTTACCTTTCGCATCACCGACCCGCACGGGCATACGTTTGAAGAAAGCATCCGCGTCGCTGTCATTGACCGAAGCGCACCGACCGTGAAAGCAAGCATCAGCGGGACGACCTTGCAGGTAGAAGTGCAGGATGACTTATCCGGCGTGGCAGGTGTGCAGGTCAACAGCATGCTTTTCACCGAGCAGGCAGGGAGCATCATCCGGATTGCGCTGGATGATACGCTGGCGCGGTACGACACGCTGTCCATCCGCGCTTTCGACTATGCCGGAAACTTCTCCGAGCCTGTGCTGCTCAATAATCCCTGCTACGAAGGTAACTTGCGGGTGACGGCTGCACCGACCAATTCGCCGAAACCGACAAAGCAGCCTAACGAGACAAAGCAGCCCAATTCTACGGCGGAAATCACCGTCCCGCCGACGACAACGAAGCGTCCGAACGGGCTGGGCGGCTCGCTGATTTACGTCAACGAAGAAACTGCGCCGACAGCAGCGCCGACGCAAGTGCCGTCCCCGACACCAATCATCCAGTACGTTCCTATCGGGCCGGGAATGCCCTACAAGGCGGACGGCAATGCCCATACGCTGGACGTGCTGTACAGCGCCGCGACCAACAAGCAGTTCATTACCCTGCAAAGCAAGAATGGCAGCACCTTCTACCTCGTTATCGACTACGACAAGCCCATTGACGAAGCGGCGGAAATGTACGAGACATACTTCCTCAATCTGGTGGATGAACGGGATTTGCTGGCGCTGCTGTCCGACGAAGAGAAGGAGGAACTGCCGACCCCGTCGCCCGAAATCATCTATGTAACGCCTGTTCCAACGACCGTACCGATGCCAACTGCCGTGCCAGCTGTGCCGGAAAAGGCGGGCAGCTCCGACCGAATGACGGCAGTGCTTGCGCTGGGCGCTATCCTGCTGCTGGGCGGCGCGGGCGCTTTTGTGCTGGTGAAGTACCGCAGAAACAGCGCGCGGCATCGGGCAGACAACGATTTTATGCTGGATGACGACGACGAAAGTGCCGAATAAGGAGGAGCCGCATGGAATTGTATATCGCAGAAAAGCCCAGCGTGGGGCGCACCATTGCCAGCGTCATCGGCGCAAACGAGCGAAGAGACGGCTATTGGGAGGGAAACGGCAGGCTGGTCAGCTGGTGCATTGGGCATCTGGTGGCGCTGGCGATGCCGGAAGCGTACCGCAGCGATTATCAGCGCTGGCGTTACAGCGATTTGCCCATTCTGCCCGAAAAGTGGCAGTACACCGTCGTTGCGGAGACGAAAAAGCAGTTTGAGCTTCTCCGCCGCCTGATGCATGACAGCCGCGTGACGAGCCTTGTCTGCGCGACCGATGCAGGACGCGAAGGCGAGCTGATTTTCCGGCTGGTCTATGCAATGGCAGACTGCCGGAAGGAGGTGCGCCGCCTCTGGATTTCCTCAACAGAAGAAAGTGCGATTCGCCAAGCCCTTTGCCGGATGAAGCCCATGCGCGACTATGATAATCTTTATCGGGCGGCGCTGTGCCGTGCGCAGGCGGATTGGCTGATTGGCATCAACGCCACGCGCCTGTATTCGCTGCTGTACGGGCGGCCGCTTCCGACGGGGCGCGTCATGAGCCCGGCGCTGGCGATGCTGGTGCAGCGGGAAGCGGCGATTGCTGACTTTCACCCCACGCCATTCTTTGCCGTGAAGCTGGAAACTGACCCGCTTGCCGCAAAGTCGGAACGCATGGATAGCCTGACCGAAGCCCGTGCCCTGCTGGAATGCTGCAATCGCGCGCCGTATGCCGTGGTGCAGAAGATTGCGCGCAGGCAGCGCAGCGAGCATCCGCCGCTGCTGTATGATTTGACCACGCTTCAGCAGGAGGCCAACCGGCTGTTCGGCTTCACTGCCCAGCAGACGCTGGATTACGCCCAGAGTCTGTACGAGAAGCAGCTGCTGACCTACCCGCGCACGGACAGCCGGTATCTGACGCAGGACATGCAGGAGAAACTGCCGGAACTGGCTGCCCGCGTGTGCCGTGCGCTGCCTTTCGCATCCGCCTTGGAACTGCACCCGCATCCCGAACGGGTTGTGGATGACAGCAAAGTCAGCGACCACCCCGCCATCATTCCAACCGCCGCAATGCCCGCTCAGGCGCAGCGCATCAATGCCCTGACGACGGGCGAACGCGACTTGCTCCACCTCGTCTGCACCCGGCTGCTGTGCGCGCTGGAAGAACCTTTCGCGTATGAAGAAACAACCGTCACGCTGGTGTGCGGTGCGCATGAATTTGGGGCAAAGGGCAGGCGGATTACCCAGATGGGCTGGAAGCGCATTTGGTACACCTTCCGCGGAAGTCTTGGCGGACGGGTGAACGAAGAGGAGAAGATGCAGGAAAACGTCATCTCGGCTGACCTTGCAGAAGGCAAGAAACTGCCGATTCTCCGTGCATCCATTGAAGAAGGAAAGACCACCCCGCCGCCGCATCATACCGAAGGCACGCTGCTGCACGCAATGGAAACCGCCGGTGCAGCGGACATGCCCGAAGAGGCGGAGCGGAAAGGCATCGGCACACCTGCCACCCGTGCCGCCATTTTGGAGAAACTGATTGAAACGAAGCTGATTGAGCGCGTCGGGGAAAAGCGGAAGAAGGTGCTTGTGCCGACGACCAAGGGGAAAGCCCTTGCCGCGGTTCTGCCGGAAAGTCTGCGTTCGCCCCTGCTGACATCTGCATGGGAGCAGCGCTTGCAGCAAATTGAACAGGGCGTAGAGAAGTCCGAAGATTTCATGCGGGATATTCAGGGTTTCGTCAAAGAGCTGACGGTGAATCCGCAGCGAGTTGAACATGCGGAGACGCTGTTCCCACCGCTCCGGGAGAAAATCGGCAGCTGCCCCAAATGCGGCGCGGCAGTCACGGAGCATCCCCAAGGGTATCTCTGCGAAAACCGTATCTGCGGATTCGCACTCTGGAAAAAGGGTGGTATCCTTGCCCATGCGGAAACGCCCCTGACTGCCGCTGAAGCAAAGACGCTGCTGACAAAGGGAGCTGTCCGCAAAACCGGCTTGCACTCCACCCGCACCAACGCCCGCTATGATGCCGTGCTGCATCTTGATTTCGGCAAGGATGGCAGGGCAATCCTGCGCCCGCGCTTTGACTGATGAAAGGATGATGAAAATGAAGAAACTCACAGCGCTCCTGCTTGCGCTGCTGACCTGCTTTGCCGCTGCCTTGGCGGATACTGCCAGCGCACCGGACATTCCGCAGGGAACGCTGAATGCCGAGGTAACGCCGTTTACGCCGGGGCAAACCTATGCGGTGTATTCCGCGCCGGACAGCAGAAGCATCCGCGGTGCGAAAGGACGCGCGCGGGTCAGCACCAACGGCTGGATTCAGGTGTTCGGCGCGGATGGCGACTGGCTGCTGGTGCAGTATGCCATCACCCCGGAGCACTGCCGCATCGGGTATATTGACAGGAACGCACTGCCCCAAGATGCTGCTGCTCCCGCGCTGGCGCTGGAAGCCGTACCCGCCATCGTCAGCTATGATGTTTCCGTAACGGATGACCCGCTGATGAGCCAGACGCCGCTGACCCGCCTGACGGAAAACACCAGCGTAACGGCGCTTGCGAGCATGGGCGACTGGACGTACATCGAAGCGGGTACGGGCAAGAGCCGCTTCCGCGGGTTCGTCCCCACCGAGTGTCTGCTGGGAACAGTTACCGACACCCGCGAGGCGAACCGCGCCATCCTCGGCAGCTGGAAACTGTATGCGGGCAGCTCCGTGGATGCGGAACAGATGACCTTCCTTGCGGATGGCAGCATGACGGGCTGTGCTGTGCTGGCAGACGGGACGCGCGCTGATTTCTGCGGCACATGGGAGATTCAGGAATACGATACCCGCCGCGAACGCTACTGGAACGATTCGGAGTTTGAACTGACGCTTTCGCGCGGCAGTGCTGCGGAACAGTATGGGCTGCGGATTTGCCGCCAGATGACGGCGGATGGCGGATATAAGTACGCGCTGATTCTCTCCGACGGCACAAAGGAAAGCAGCATGGTACTGGAATAACGGAGATGTACTTCCCCAAACGCCAGCCGCCCTCCCGATTTTTCCGGAAGGGCGGCTGGGTTCAATTCCATTCAGGCTGCGTCAAAAAGTCGCGGATGTTTCGGTGCTTGATGCCGTCGCGGCTCATGTCAAGCTCGTCCATCGACACCACATATTTGGGGAAGTTGTCCGGCACGGAAGCGTAAACGCCAAATTCCCGCTGAATCGTCTCGTCGGAAGCCAGCAGATAGCATACCTGCACATAGAGCTTTTCGTGCTGCTTCTGCCCGACGAAATCAATCTCCCGGCTGCCGATTTTACCGACAGTGACGGTGTAGCCGCGGCGCAGCAGCTCCATGTAGACGATGTTTTCAAGAATGAGGTTGATGTCCTTCATGTTCCCGCCGAACACCGCTTCCAGCAAGCCGTGGTCTGCCATATAGTATTTCTCGTTCGTCGCGAGAATCTGCTTGCCCTGCAAGTCCTCCCGATTGACCTGATAGAACAGGTACGCTTCGGTGCAGTACTTGATGTAATTCAGCACCGTTTCGGGCGCAACCGTGCGGTGTTCGCTTTTCAGAAACTTCGCAATGGATGTGGATGCGAACGTTGTGCCGATATTGCCGATGACATACGCCACAATGCGGGCGAGCAAATCCACATCGCGGATTTTGTTGCGCCTGACCACATCGTTCAGGACAACGGAATTGTAGATGTCATGCAGATACTGCCGGCACGGTTCGGGCGCATAGCGGAGATTGGCAAGGTAGGGCATCCCGCCCAGCGTCAGGTACTGCTGAAAAGCCGCCGCGTCGGATGCGCCGGGTTCAACCGTTCGGTAGAGTTCGAGAAATTCAGCAAAAGAGAAGGGGTAAATGGTAAATTCCACATAGCGCCCGCCCAGCACGGTCGCCAGTTCGCCGGACAGCAGCTTGGCGTTGGAGCCGGTGATGTAAATGTCGCAGTCCAGCTCAATGCGGAAGGAGTTGACGGCTTTTTCCCACTGCGCAACTTCCTGAATCTCATCAAAAAACAGATAGACTTTGCCCGTGATGGCAGCTGCCCGTTTCAGCACCTCGTCGTGCAGCGCCTGCGCCGTGCAGAGGTGCGCATTGCTCATGACTTCAAAGTTAAACGAAATCATCTGCGCATCCTGAACGCCCGATGCTTTCAGCTCGTCCTGGATGAGATTCAGCATGACGGACTTGCCGCAGCGCCGGATGCCGGTCATCACCTTCACCAAATCTGTCCCGATAAACGGACGGATACGCTTCATGTACATTTCCCGCTGAATCATGCGGCACAGCCTCCCTTCGATGATACACATAGTATGGCACATCTGCGAAGAAAAATCAAGCAGAAACAAAAGACTTTTTCAGTTATAACTGAAAAACTTCATCTTTGACGCAGAAAAGTCACTTACAGATTATCCACCTGTTCATTTCCTGTGCCGAAGCACTCATCCCACCAAAACAAAAAGAACGAAATGGAGCGATAAAAACAATGATGTACCTAAATCAGCTGATGCGTTCCCAGCGCCTGACCAAGGCGGAACTTTCCCGGCAGAGCGGCATTCCGGAAACTACCCTGCGCGATTTGCTCAGCGGCAGCGTGCGGCTGGAGAACTGCAAGGCGGGCACGATTCTCCGCCTTGCGCGCGCCTTCCATGTTTCCGTTGAGGAACTCCTGATGCACGGCGGCGAACACCCTGCGGATTATCCGGAGCATCGTGCGCAGTCCGTGCCGGAGGACGAGCAGACGGCGCTCTGCGCGCTGCTTCATGCCCTCTCGCAGCTGCTGCCCGATTCCTGATGACCGCGCAGATGGTGGACTGCATCGGACTGCTTGCACAGCAGGAATGCCCGCGCTGCCGGCAGGGATTCTGCACGGAAACGGACGAGCGCTGCCGCCTGATAGAGCAGGACGAACGCAGCTTCCAAGCCGGAAGCCTCGACTGCGCCTATTTTGCTGACTGCGTAATGCCCGCCGACTGGACGCTGACCGACCTTGCCGCCTACGCGCTGTGGTATGCGAGCGGCGCAGACTGACGCAGAGGAGAAAAACATGCAGACAAAAGTACAAGCCTATGTGCAGCTGGCGGATGAAACAGCGCTGAAAATCACGGGAAATTACCTTGATTGGTTGTCGTTCCTGACCACGGCATCAAGGCTCTATAAATATCCCTATCACGACCAGCTGATGATTTATGCGCAGCGCCCGGATGCAAGCGCCTGTGCCGCGTATGAGCTCTGGAACGGCACGATGCACCGCTACATTCGGCGCGGCGCAAAGGGCATTGCCCTGCTGAACCCCACCGCCAACGGGATGCGCATCCGATATGTCTTTGATGTGTCGGACACGGGGACGCGGGCGGATTCGCGGAATGTAGACGTATGGCAGCTGACGGAAGCAGCAGAACCGGCTGTCCGCAAGATGCTGGCAGAAGAATTTTCTGCGGATGCGTCGATGCGTCTTGTCCAGCAGATTGAACAGCTTGCCGAGCGTCAGGCGCTTGCCTACTGGAACGAACACCGCCGCGACATCCTCGACAGTGTTGACGATTCGGCATTATCGGAGTACGATGATTTTGCGGCGGGGGCATCCTTCCGAAAAGCAGCGGCGGCAAGCATCTCGGCTGTCATCCAGACCCGATGCGGACTGGAGCCGGAGCTGCTGCGGGAGGATTTTCAAGAGGTCATGGACTGGAACACGCCCGCAGCCGCGGCGGAACTGGGCAAGGCAGTCAGCACGATTGCCGAGCAGGTGCTCCGCCAGATAGAAAGAAACGTCCGAAATGCGGAAAGGAGCATGGAACATGAGCGAACTGAAGTACACACAGCACGGGGATTGCCTGCTGCCGGAAATGGAACTGACCGAAGAGGAACAGCAGCCGCTGGGCAAGTACGGGATGATGCGCCAGCAGTATCTGGCGAGCGAGCGTCCGGGGCTGTATACGCGGCTGCTCCTGAGCGGCCGCCTGATGACGCACCTGCACGAAATCGAGCAGAGCGCGCAGTATCGGCTGAACAGCCTGATGCACATCCTGCCGAAGCAGAGCGGCGTGACCGAGGACATGAAGGCGGAGAACCCGATGCGCTGGGCGGCGCAGATGAACAGCCTGAAACATCAGGCGGAGGAAATGATTCTTTCGGAGCTGATTTACAGCTAAGCGGTTATACACCGCAGCTGGAGCAGATGAGTTTTTTCCTGCCGACAGAAAACGAGCAGATTCAGCTGGTGGACAATTTTGAGGCGGAGAGTGCGCAAGCACCCTTCGCTTTTTCTGTACCGCAGGAAGTGGTGGATGAGTTTCTGCGCAGAGGCAGCAATACGGCTGACCATCGGATGAAGGTCACGGCGGACTTTGCCAAGCAGCTTTCGCCTGAAACCATTGCCCAGCGCCTTCCGCGGATTTATCACGGCGGATTCGGCATGATGTACATGGGCAAACCGTACAGCGCGTGGTATGACGAAAGAGGCATTCGGATTGCCAGCGGGAAAAGCGCCCGCGATGTACCGAATGCGCAGCGGATTGCATGGGCGGATGCCGCACGGCGCATCGGGGAGCTGCTGGAATCCGGCGAATTTCTGGGGATGATGGAGCTGGCACAGACCCCGGTGCATGAGCGGGCAATGGCAGCGCAGGGGCTTTGGTACATGTACCACGACATGGCGGAGAAAGGCAAAGGTTATTTTCCCTCCATGAAGAGCATTCGCGGCAGCAGCTTCCCCGAAGAAACGGCGCGGCTGACGGAGCAGCTTGCCAACCCGGAATTCCTGTCAAGGCTGACAGCAGAAGCAGCGCAGTTTGCGGAAGATGCGCGGGAAAATCGGAACCTCCTGCGATTTCCCTTCCACAACCCGGAGGCTGTCCTGAACACGCTCAAAGAGCTGGCGTTTCCGCGGCGCGGCTATGACTCCCTGCTTGCCGAAGTCCCCAAGCCGGACGGCTTCATCACGGAGGATGAAATCGACGATACCCTCAGCAGCGGCAGCAATATGTCGGGCGGCAAACGGCGCATCTACCAGTATTTCACCGAAACGCCTGCACGCTCGATGACCGAAAAAGCGAATTTCCTCAAAGACGAGTATGGCATAGGCGGGCGTTCTCCTGCGGTATCCGGTGCGGATGGCAGCAATGAAGCGCATGACAGCAAGGGCATTGTGCTGCAAAAAAACGGCTGCGCGCCTGTCAAAATGCAGTGGACGAAGGCGGCAGCGCGCATTGACACGCTGATTCGCCAGGGGCAGTACCTGACGCAGAATGCAATGACCGACCTTGGCAGACAGGAAGCAGACGAACCTGTTTCCGCCGAGGAAAGCGCTGCACTTGCTGATGCCGCTGAAAATCCAGCATCATCTGAAACCGCTGCCTATGCGGTCGGCGATACGGTCTATCTGGACGACACGCTCTTTGTGATCGAGGCAAAAAGTGCGTTCGGCGTTCAGCTGCGCGACCCGTCCCAGCGCTATCCTATTTTCCGGGCGGAAAGTCTGCCGCGCTTCGAGCAGCTGCTGGCAGCGGACGAACGGAACGCACATTTCCTGCCAGCAGCAGAAACTGCGCTGCGGAATATTGTGCTTGATTTGTCCGCCAGCGCATCCGAACAGCGCGAACCAGCGCCCGAACCGCCAGCAGCAGAAAACTTCCGCATTACGGATGAGCATTTGGGGGAAGGCAGCGCAAAGGCGAAATTCAGTGCGAACATCGAAGCCGTTTCCGTGCTGAAGATGGTCGAAAGCGAGCATCGTTCGGCATTACCGCAGGAACAGGAAGTGCTGTCCCGCTATGTGGGCTGGGGCGGCTTGCCGCAAGCCTTTGATGAGCGCAGCGAGGCGTGGCACAGCGAATACAGCGCGCTGAAATCCCTGCTGACACAGGAAGAATACGAAGCCGCCCGTGCATCTACCCTGAATGCGCATTACACCAGCCCGACCGTTATCCGTGCCATTTATGCGGCGGTGGAACAGCTGGGATTTCGGTCGGGCAATGTACTGGAACCCAGCTGCGGCGTGGGCAATTTCTTCGGGATGCTGCCGGACAGCATGAAGGAAAGCCGCCTGTACGGGGTGGAGCTGGACAGCATCACGGGGCGCATTGCCCAGCAGCTGTATCCCAAGGCGCATATCACCATTGCAGGCTTTGAAACGACTGACCGCAGGGATTTCTTTGACCTTGCCATCGGCAATGTGCCGTTCGGGGCGTATCAGGTGCAGGACAAAGCCTTTGCCCGCCACAATTTCCTGATTCACGATTACTTTTTTGCGAAAACGCTGGAACAGGTGCGTCCCGGCGGCGTGATTGCCTACATCACCTCCAAGGGGACGATGGACAAGCAGAATCCGGCAGTGCGCCGGTACATTGCAGAGCGCGCCGAACTGTTAGGCGCGATTCGGCTGCCGAACACAGCGTTCAAGGCGAATGCCGGCACAGAAGTCACGTCGGACATCCTCTTTTTGCAGAAACGCGAGCGCTCGCTGGCGGTCGAACCCGATTGGGTGCATCTGGGACAGACGGCAGACGGCATTCCGGTCAACAGCTATTTCGCGGCGCATCCCGAAATGATGCTGGGGACAATGGTGCGCGAACCCGGTCTTTACGGCAATGAGAATGAAACCGCGTGCATCCCGCTGGAAGGGGCAGTGCTTTCCGAGCAGCTGACCGAGGCGGTGCAGCATATCCGCGGAGAATATCAGGCAGCAGAACTGCCGAATCAGCTGGAAGGCGAAGCGGCGGCAGACACGATTCCAGCTGACCCCAATGTGAAAAATTACGCCTTCACAATGGTGGACGGCGAGGTATATTACCGCACGAACTCTGTTATGGTCAGGCAGGAATTGCCCTTGCCTGCACTGGAGCGAATCCGCGGCATGATTGACCTCCGGCAGCAGGTGAACGACCTCATTCAGGCGCAGCTGGACAATGCGGATGATGCCGCCCTTGCGCCGATGCAGGCACGGCTGAATCAGCAGTACGATGCGTTTACGGCAAAGTACGGGCTCATCAACGGCCGCAGCAATGCCAACGCGTTTTCGAGCGATTCTTCCTATTATCTGCTCTGCTCGCTGGAAGTCCTCAATGAGCAGGTCGGATTGGCGCGCAAGGCGGATATGTTCACCAAGCGGACAATTCGCCAGCAGACGACCATTATGCACGTCGATACAGCGGCGGAAGCGCTGGCCGTCTCCATTGCGGAGAAAGCGCGGGTTGACCTGCCCTACATGGCGCAGCTGACGGGCATTGAGCCGGAACAGCTGACCAAGGAATTGAACGGCGTTATTTTCCCGGTTCCGAATCAAGACATCTATGTGACCGCCGACGAATATCTGTCGGGCAATGTGCGGCAGAAACTGCGGGAGGCGATGCAGGCAGCAGCGCAAAATCCCCTGTATCTTCCCAATGTAACTGCCCTGAAAGCCGCACAGCCCAAGGATTTGGATGCTTCCGAAATCGACGTGCGGCTGGGGGCAACGTGGCTGGACAAGTCGGTGATTCAGGACTTTATGCTCGAAACCTTCGCGCCGCCGATGTATCTGCATCGGGTGATTCATGTGAACTATTCTGAATATACGGCGGAATGGAACATTTCGGGGAAATCTGCGGTATCCGAGAGTAACGTGACCGCGTATGTGACGTATGGCACAAGACGGGCAAACGCCTATCGGATTCTGGAGGACACGCTGAATCTGCGGGATGTCCGCATCTATGATATGGTCACTGACTCGGATGGAAAGGAGCGGCGCGTCCTCAACCAGAAGGAAACGACGCTGGCGCAGCAGAAGCAGCAGGCCATCAAGGCGGCGTTCCGCGAGTGGATTTGGAAAGACCCGAACCGGCGCGAAACGCTGGTGGCGCAGTATAACGAGCTGTTCAACGCCACCCGTCCCCGTGAGTACGACGGGCAACACATCACCTTCGGCGGCATGACTCCGGATATTCAGCTTCGCGAGCATCAACGGAACGCCGTTGCACACATCCTGTACGGCGGCAATACGCTGCTGGCACACGAAGTGGGGGCAGGGAAAACGTTTGAAATGGTGGCAGCAGCGATGGAATCCAAGCGGCTTGGGCTTTGCCAGAAGCCGCTTTTTGTCGTCCCGAATCATCTGACTGAGCAGTGGGCATCCGAGTTCATCCGCCTCTATCCCTCTGCCAGCATTCTGGTTGCTACGAAAAAGGACTTTGAGCGCGCCAATCGGCAGAAATTCTGCGCGCGCATTGCGACGGGCGATTATGACGCGGTGATCATCGGGCACAGCCAGTTTGAGCGGATTCCCGTCTCGCAAGAGCGGCAGCAGCTCCTTCTCCGGGAGCAGCTGGATGACATTACGCATGGCATCGAAGAACTCAAGTACCAGCGCGGCGAGCAGTTTTCCATCAAGCAGCTGGAACGCACCCGCAAACAGCTGGAAAACAGGCTCTCCAAACTGGAAGCCGAAGAACGGAAGGATGATGTCGTCACCTTCGAGCAGTTAGGGGTGGACAGACTCTATGTGGACGAGGCACATTCATTCAAAAATTTATTTTTGTATACAAAAATGCGGAACGTCGCAGGACTTTCGCAGACAGAATCGCAGAAATCATCGGATATGTTCCTGAAATGCCGATATATGGACGAAATCACCGGCAGCAAGGGCATTGTGTTTGCAACGGGTACGCCTGTCAGCAACAGCATGACCGAGCTGTACACTATGCAGCGCTATCTGCAGTACGGCACATTGCAGCAGAAAAGCATGTCGCATTTTGATGCGTGGGCTTCCACTTTCGGGGAAACCACAACCGCGATTGAACTCGCTCCGGAAGGAACGGGCTATCGGGCGCGGACGCGCTTTGCGAAGTTCTTCAACCTCCCGGAGCTGATGAACCTTTTCAAGGAAGTTGCGGACATCAAGACGGCTGACCAGCTGAATCTTCCCCGACCGACCGCGCACTACGAAACGGTGGTGGTGAAGCCGTCTGCCTATCAGCAGGAAATGGTGCAGGCGCTTTCGGAGCGGGCGGCAGCGGTTCACAGCGGCGCGGTTGATCCGAGCGTGGACAACATGCTGCGCATCACCTCCGACGGGCGGAAGTTAGGGCTTGACCAGCGGCTGATGAATCCGTTTCTGCCGGATGATCCGGGCAGCAAGGTCAACGCCTGCGTCCGGAACATTGTCCGCATCTGGCGCGAAGGAGCGGCGGAAAAGCTGACACAGCTGGTTTTCTGCGACCTGTCCACCCCGCGCGGCAAGGCGGCTTCGGAGAAGGAAGCAGCGGATGCGGATACGCTTCTGGCGGACGAAACGGGCAGCGAGAACTTCAATGTGTATGATGACATTCGCGCCAAGCTGATTGCGCAGGGCATCCCGAAGGAGCAGATTGCCTTTATCCACGAAGCGAACACGGAAGTGCGGAAGAAGGAGCTTTTCGCGAAGGTACGTAGCGGGCAGGTGCGCGTCCTGATGGGCAGCACCGCAAAAATGGGCGCGGGAACAAACGTTCGTGCGACTCGTTTGTAACTGAAAAGGTTACGCTC
>ULVS01049004.1_pt1 | contig 30428 bp, 20 predicted proteins | sample 1959671 | NCBI WGS metagenome assembly ULVS01 (sample SAMEA4835792, study PRJEB28245) | human gut metagenome | biome: gut microbiome; material: fecal sample | place: Denmark | collected 2008
AAGAATGCCATAATAAAAAAAGTGCGCCAGCAAATGCGACGCATGATAATTCCGCTTGTTATGGAAACTGTGAAACAGTCCATAGCAAGACTGATGGCAAGGAGCCATATTTCTAAAGTTGTCATTGGTTAAAATGGTAATTTGTATATTAAACTGTATGTTACTCCTAAGTTAGTCGAGTTGTTTTTTCCAAAACCGGGAATATACCAAGGTTCGGTGTGTTCCGCCTTTTTTATGTTCATGCGTATACGGTAACGTAGTGACCATCCCATGTAGAAATTCTTGTACACATTTACCTTTATTCCAGCCAGCAGTTCTGCCCAGGTTACTGTGGTCTTAATTCCGTCATAACTGAAAGGAATTTCAGGAAATCCCCATGTAGGATCCTTCATTGTCGGAGCATCTACATCGTATGAAAAAGAGGTGAATCCGTAACGTATGCCTCCATATAGAAAACCAGGCAGATAGGGCTTCTTGAAAAAGAAGTTGTAGTTCATGCCTATGCGGAAATAAGGAGCTGAGGCTTTATAATGTATATTGGTACCGTCATCAGTAGTGTCGGTGGTTCCATATCCAATTTCAGCTACGGGGACATAACGGTTTTTCAAATTGACCTCCACGCTGATTTCTGTACTTGTAATGTCACCTCCAAAAATTTTGCTTCCTAGGCCAAATATATCTACACCGATAGTAGTTCCCTGATAGAAGGGTACCTTTTCTTCCTCTATGGTTGTTTTTTTTTCTTGTGCCGCCAGTGTGGGGCTGTACAACAGCATACTACTCAGTAGCGTTAACAACGTAATATATGTTGAAATTCTTTTTTTCTTCATTATTGATGTCCGAATTTACAATCTCGATAGATTTTAGGTTATAGGTGGTGTATTTAATGTCTTCCACTTTATAAAACATCATGGTGCCACATTCTATATTCTGCAAGTAGGGGATATTCTGGTGAATGAGTGTGATAGTGTCACGCATCTTTTCCGTATAATGCAATACGTAGGTAGTTTTTGATGTATAACTCAAAGGCAGGCTCATACTGCTTTCCGCTTTATTGAATATCGTGTCATTCATCAATGAGTCTTTTACTACGGTTTCCTTAATAGTTCCATCTTCCAGTGTGTCACGTACAATCACATCGGTAGTGATAAATCCAGTGACGTCAAAAGCCGGACTGAATTTTACAGCTTGGTGTGTCTCTGCATCCAGAAAGTCGAAATGGGCAAAGGAATTGGTGGTAAGCGGACAATCGCTTTCCCCACAGCTTTGCATCAAGGTGCTTACGGTAATCAGGAGCAATAAGATAATGGCTGGTAGTTTCTTCATTTTAAAACTCTTTCTCTATTTTATAATTATTGCGTTCAGGAGCATTCCGGGCTATCAATTCTCCTATGAATCCAGCCAGAAACAGTTGGGTTCCCAAAATCATCAAAGTTAGGGCCAGATAGAAGTAAGGAGAATCAGTAATTAATATATAAGGTAAACCATGTGACAAGGCATATAGTTTGTTCGCTCCGATGATAATGACGGAAATGAAACCAAGAATAAACATCAATGATCCCATAAACCCGAAGAAGTGCATCGGCTTGATACCGAATTTGGATAAAAACCACAGAGTAATGAGGTCTAGATAACCATTGAAGAAACGGTTTAATCCGCCGAATTTTGTTTTACCGAATTTTCGTGCCTGATGGTGTACTACCTTCTCGGCTATCTTAGGAAAACCTGCATTCTTTGCCAGATAGGGGATATAGCGGTGCATTTCACCGTATACTTCGATGTTCTTTACGACATCACGACGATAAGCTTTTAGTCCGCAATTGAAGTCGTGCAGGTTCTTGATGCCTGAAACGGCACGTGCTGTGGCGTTGAATAGTTTGGTCGGAATGGTTTTTGATAACGGGTCATAGCGTTTTTGCTTGTATCCCGATACTAAGTCGTAGCCATCTTCTGTAATCATTCTGTATAATTCCGGTATTTCGTCCGGGCTGTCCTGCAAGTCGGCATCCATTGTAATCACCACATCACCTTGCGCCTTTTCAAAACCACAATACAAGGCAGGGGACTTGCCGTAGTTCCGGCGGAATTTGATACCTTTTACGTTGTCCGACTCCGAGCGTAGTTTCTCTATCACTTGCCAGGAGTGGTCGGTGCTGCCGTCATTGACAAAAATTACTTCATAGCTGAAACGGTTGGCATCCATTACACGTTGAATCCATGCGAATAGTTCCGGCAAAGATTCTTCTTCGTTATACAAAGGAATAACTACAGATATATCCATCTTTTATTCATTTTTCTTTTTACGCATCACGATCAATGCCGTAGGGATAGCCATTAGCATCCCGTAAAACATATTTTGTGATATCAGTTGAAATGTCATTTCCAGCGGGGTAAGTCCCGACAGTAAATCTATCGCTTCTTCGAATTGGTTCAGTGAGGTTGTCAGTTCGGTTCCGGCAGTTTCTTTGAACTGGTTTAAGATGGAACGGTATGCCTCGAATACGAATCCGCCATCTATATAGCGGAAGTAGATGTAATGCACTACCGCTACAAATAGAGAGGCGAACATATACATAAAGGTAGTGAATAGAAACGCACGTGAAAAAGTGATGCTTCCGTCACAATGCCGTTCTCTGAACTTTTTGGCAAATATGTATCCTAAAAAGGGTACTCCTATAGTCAGGACTATAAAAAGTAATTGTAGGAAAGGTATTCTCAATCCTAACGGGAAGAGCATGAATTTGAAGGCCCATAAAAGACCCATGCCCGTACCATAGCGCATGGCGCATTCCTGCAAAGTCGGTTTATAATTCGTCATTCTTTATTAATAAGTGCACAAAAGTACTTCTTTTACGGGAATCCGTCCTATAGTTATGGGTGAAAAATGTATTTTTTCTGCTAAAATCAAAAAAAAGTATTCGAAAGTATTGTAGTTTTGAAAATAATGTCTACCTTTGCACTCGCAAAACAAAAATGGGTAAGTCCTATACGGCCAGCTCCTGATGAATCCTCCAGGGCTTGATCGCAGCAAAGGTAGTTGGTTGTAGCGGCGCGATATAGTAAGCTTACCCCCCCCCGCCTCTTTAGCTCAGTTGGCCAGAGCACGTGATTTGTAATCTCGGGGTCGTTGGTTCGAATCCGACAAGAGGCTCGGAAAAGCGAGAAGGACGAAGAAATCTTCATTCTTCTCGCTTTTTTTATTATATTTGCGCTGATATTAGTTTTAAGGTTGGTACAACCGTTATTTAAGAGTTCTTTTTTATGATAGAGTCACAGATTGTGGCAAGAGTATTGCCGTCTAAATGCCGTGAAGCGGTAAAAGTCCTTTTGCAGGAAGTGTACGGATATGAAGATTTCCGTAATTTAGAAGTTTATGATGACTTGTTCAGAGGTAAGGAAAAATTGCAATTGTCTCAAGGACAATTAATTGAGGAGGTCATTATGGAAGCCGAAAAAGGGATCAAGGGTGACTCGTCTGCTCATAATTTGCTCCTGACAGCTCCGACCGGAGCCGGAAAATCATTGTTGTTTCAGCTCCCTGCTATTTATCTGGGTAATGAATATAAGCTTCTTACTCTTGTGGTTTCTCCGCTGAAAGCATTGATAGTGGACCAGGTTGAGGCGTTGCGGGAACTAGGGTATGAACGTGTGGCGTATGCTTCGTCCGATCTTTCACCTGAACAAAAGAACGAAGTATATCGTCGTGTCCGTGAAGGGGAGGTTGATCTTTTTTATCTTTCCCCTGAATTATTGTTGGCGTATGATATCAGTTATTTTGTAGATGAACGCCGTATCGGACTGGTAGTGGTTGACGAGGCTCATACCGTGACCACTTGGGGTAAAGAGTTCCGGGTGGATTATTGGTTTCTAGGGCGTCATTTGGAAGCTTTAAAGAATGCGTTGGGGTATGTATTCCCTGTTTTTGCATTGACGGCCACTGCTGTGTGGAATCCCGAAGGCGGGAACGATATGATTTTTGATACCATCCGGTCGTTGCATCTTGCTCCGTGTGCCTTGTATGTGGGCACGGTGAAGCGTGAAAATATCGGCTTTGACATTACCGCCATGACCATAGAGGAGGGGGAAACCTACGATAAGGCCAAGCAACGTACTGTTGCCGCCTGGGTGGAGGATTTTCTGGACGGGCATAAGACTATCATTTATTATCCTTTTGCCGGAGGTATAGATATGAAACTGAAGACCTGGGTGTATCCGGCTAACTGGCATTGGGTGGCATCTTATTATGGTAAAAAGGATAAAGAGCAAAAAGCCGAAATTATACAAGCTTTTAAGGAGGGTGAGAAAAAAATAATCGTTGCTACGAAAGCTTTCGGTATGGGGGTGGATATCAGCGATATTGACCGTGTATATCATGTGGCTCCATCCAGCACCTTTGTCGATTATATTCAGGAGATTGGCCGTGCTGCCCGTGATAAGAACATTACGGGTGTGGCGGTGACGGATTTTAATGAGCGCGACTTTTATTATATGAAACGCCTGCATTCTGCGGGTGCCATCTCCCAGGAACAGTTGGGGATGATTCTGAAGAAAGTTTGGGAAATATATCTGATGAAAGGCTGTAGTGATGAAATGCAGATGTCTTTATCCGATTTTGAATTTGCAGTGAAGTTGCCTCGTAAAAAGAACAAGCTGGAATATGAATCGGATTTGGAGCAAGTCGTCAAAACGGCTTTGTTATGGATAGAAGAGGATTTGAGTTTCCGGCATGGCGGTTCTCCTGTTGAAATCAATTCACAGACGTTGTTTTCCGATGGCTATGTGCAGGAAAAGACGGGTGATGCCGCTTTCCGTAAAAAATACAAGCAGTACATGGTTCCCGTGAAAGGGGTTGAAGGAGTCTATAAGGTGGCTTTTGAATCTTTGTGGGAGAATTGTTTCTCGGAGATGGGATACCGTGAGTTTAAGCGCGATTTATACAATGGAAATCTCTTTGAGGGAGTTCGTGCGGCAGCTGTGGGTAAGCATGATGTCTTGTTAAAAGAGAGTGCGGCGGATATCTGCTCCAAGCTGGCAAGTCTCTTGAAGAGTTTGAAAGATTTGTTGACGGTGAGTCTGTATGGTAATAAAGGAAAGTTCGAGGAGGACGATTTGCGTAGTATTTTTGCGGCGTATGATATGGATGTTCCTTCTGCCAAGCGTTTTATCACTTCGTTACTGGAGTCCAGGGTAGAGGAGGGCAGAAGTGTGAGTTACATCACCAGTGCCAAGAAGAAAGATGAAGACAAACTGATGTTTACCGTTACCCGTGGTTTTGATTTGTTGCTTTCCCGTTACCAGAAGTTGTGTGCCCAGCGTATCACAGGAAAGAAAGGAGACCGGCTGTTGTTCTATGTCACTCCGTTCTCCGATCTCAATATGTTGCTCAACTTGTTGTCTATGCTCAATGTGGTGGACTTTACCGTAGAGGGGGGTGTTCCTTCTGTTGGAGTACGTGTCCGTGATGCGGAGATATTGAAAAAGGAAGCTGCTTCGGGAGACTATCAGAACCATGTGCTGGAGAATAATGAGAAAATATTCCAGGAACAGATAGAGTTGTTCCGGCTGTTCTTTGGCAATACGAAGTTAAGTGATGAGCAGCGATGGGAGTTTATAGAGGATTATTTTACGGGGATGAGTTTGGAGGGATTGAAAGAAAAATATTCTTGTGTTGTGGAATGACAGCTGTAAGGGCTGTATAATATAACTCGTTGGCGAAATTAATTTTGCCTTGTATGATTTCACGTTAGTATATGAGGTTGTGCCAACGTTTTGACACAACCTCTACTTGATAGCCGACAACATGGGCATTAAATTCACTTGAAATGAATTTGTTTTCCCACTTTTATTGTTAATGCGAAGAGAACGACTTTGACGAATGATACTCTTTATTTGGCTGGTACGCGCAAAGTCACGGAAGTTGGAATCAGCCTCTTGTCGGCAACCATGACGGTGGAGGAACGGGAAGACAATGTTGTGATAATTGATCATCGTTTTTGTTTTTAAAGGGTTGTTATTATCAGAAAAGTGTCAGGAAGGAACAAGGCGCACACTGCTGCGGCGTCCGGTGAAACTTGGTACAAGATCCGCGGAATCTTGTACCAGGATTTTTGTAATCTTGTGCCGGGGTGCGGTTGGTTCCCTCTGACACTGCAAAGATAACTTCACGTCCGTGCGGCGTGACCCCTTCCGACCCCTTTTGACCCCTTGGCGGATTGCGGGGGGAATCATGGCTCTCCAAGTGGAGGCAGACTGGTTGCAACTGGCAGCGGGGACACGGGGACAGTGGGGACAGCCCCTTTTTTTCTCACACACACGTGCGCGCGTATAAAGCCGGGGTCAGCTCTTGTGATACGTTCCCCCTACCGTCCACACTCATCGGACCCCTTGCTTGGTGAACCGTTTGGGCCGCCTTTTCCTGGTAGTAGGTTTTCATCGCCTTTTTCACCTCGGTGCGTATACGAAGGTCTGCATGCAGGGGGCCTCCCGGGAGCAGTGTGTTGTGTTATTTGGTTTTTTTACTGTAAGAGATGATTTTCTCTAGCAGCTCCGGCCATATGTCATCCTGTGGAAAGGCAGGCAGGGGGAAATAAGGTTCGGAGCCTTCGGTGAGTTGTTCTTCCTCGTTGGTGTCATTGGGAAACTCATTTTCCACCTTATTGTATCGCGCGCACGTGTGTGAGAAAAAAAGGGGCTGTCCCTGCTGTCCCCACTGTCCCTGCCTTGTAAGAATCGGCGGAACTGAATAACGGAAAATATTTTTCAGGAGGACTTGTCTTTAAAATTCACTTGAAATGAATTTGTTTTCCCACTTTTATTGTTAATGCGAAGAGAAGTCGTTATCTTCGCATTAACAATCCATTTAAGAAAAAGAGAATGATGAAATATCCCATTGGCATACAGAGTTTTGATCAAATAATAGAAGGTAATTGGGTCTATGTGGATAAGACCGATTTGGTTTATCGTTTGGTAACGACGACCAAAACTTGTTTTCTTAGCCGTCCCCGTCGTTTTGGGAAGAGCTTGTTGGTAAGCACGTTGGATGCCTATTTCAAGGGGCGCAAGGAACTTTTTGACGGCTTGATGATAGCGAAGTTGGAGAAAGACTGGCATCAGTATCCTGTGTTCAAGATAGATTTCAACGGTGTTAACTTTACGGAAAAAGGAAACTTGGAAGCTACCATAGAATATTATCTTGCCAACTGGGAGAAAATCTACGGAGAAACTCCCCGTGAGGTTCCTATGGGGAAGCGGTTCGAACAAATACTTTCTCTAGCCTATCAGCAAACGGGGCGTCGTGCCGTGGTGCTGGTAGATGAATATGACAAGCCTATTCTCGATGCATTGGATACTCCTCTGGAAGATGCCAACCGCGAAATCTTGAAAGCTTTCTATTCCACCTTCAAAGGGGCTGATGAATACTTGAGGTTTGTGTTGCTTACGGGAGTGACAAAATTTTCGCAAGTCAGTGTGTTCAGCGGGTTCAACCAGCCTAAAGATATAAGTATGGATAATCATTATGAAGCATTGTGTGGTGTGACTCAGGTGGAATTGGAACATTATTTTGCAGAACCTATTGCAAATTTGGCTGAAAAGTTCAATTATACAGTGGAGGAAATGAAAGACGTACTCAAAATGCAATACGATGGCTATCATTTTGGCAGCGGCTTGCTTGGTGTCTATAATCCTTTCAGCCTGCTCAATGCTTTTGATATGAACGATATCCGCGACTATTGGTTTGCATCAGGTACTCCTACTTATTTGATCAAACTTCTGCGGCATAACCACGAGCAGATGGATGAATTGACCGGGCGTTACTATGATCCTTCGATGTTTGTCGATTATAAGGCCGATGTGGAAAAACCGCTGCCTATGATTTATCAAAGCGGCTATCTGACGATCAAGGAATACGACTCCCGGAGAAACCGTTACCTGTTGGACTTTCCAAATAATGAGGTGAAAAAGGGATTTCTGACCATGGTGGCAGCCAATTATTTCAAACCCCAAGAGTTTGAAGTTTCCAACTGGATTGTAGATGCCGTCATTTTACTTGAGGAAGGGGAAACTACGGTTTTTTGTTCAGCTTTAACTTCTTTCCTTGCGGATATACCTTATGATTCTCATGGCTCGATAAAGACGGTTGAAGCGACAGAAAAACATTTTCAATATACTTTCTATCTGATTCTCCGTTTGCTTGGGGTATATTGCCTGTTGCATGTGGAGAAAACTCAGTCAAGAGGAAGAGTGGACTGTGTATTGGAGACAAAGGATTATGTATATATATTTGAGTTTAAACTGGATGGTACGGCTGCTGAAGCCTTGCAGCAGATAGAGGACAAAGGATATGCTACACCTTATCAGACAGACACGCGCAAAGTCACGGCTATTGGTGTCAGTTTTTCATCGGAAACCATGACGGTGGAGGAATGGGAGGAAAAAACGTTGTAGCCCAGTTGAGATTAAATAATAGTGCAAAAGTAATGCCTCAAGCCGGAATCGTCACGATCCCTCTTGAGGCAGTCTTCATTTATGGAATTGGGGATATAAACCGCTTACGCTTTAAAATTGCGTGCTATTTTTTTATATCCATATACGGCACGGTTACCCAATTCTTCTTCAATGCGGAGCAACTGGTTGTATTTTGCCATACGGTCGCTACGGCTCAGTGAACCGGTTTTAATCTGTCCGCTATTGGTGGCTACTGCGATATCTGCAATGGTAGCATCTTCCGTTTCACCGGAGCGGTGGCTGGTCACAGTGGTGTAGCCGTTACGTTGGGCCATTTCGATAGCATCCAGAGTTTCAGTCAGCGAACCGATCTGGTTTACTTTTACCAGGATAGAGTTTGCACAACCTTCACTGATTCCTTTTTCCAGGAACTTCACATTGGTAACGAACAAGTCATCACCTACCAGCTGGCAACGGTTGCCCAGACGCTCGGTCAGCATGCGCCATCCTTCCCAGTCGTTTTCTGCCATACCATCCTCTATCGAATCAATGGGGTAGTCCCAACTCAATTTTTCCAGATAGGCAACCTGTTCGGCGGCACTGCGCTTTTCCCCTTTGGGGCCTTCAAACTTGGTATAGTCATAGATGCCGTCATGATAAAATTCGGAAGAAGCACAATCCAGACCGATGGTGATATGTTTGAACGGTTCATATCCGGCAGCTTCAATAGCGGCAAGGATACAATTCAAAGCATCTTCGGTGCCATCCAGTGCAGGGGCAAAACCGCCTTCATCTCCTACGGCTGTGCTTAGTCCGCGTTTTTTCAGCACCTCTTTCAAAGCATGGAATACTTCTGCGCCCATCCGTAAGGCCTCACGGAATGTCTTTGCGCCGACAGGACGAATCATGAATTCTTGAAAAGCGATAGGAGCGTCGCTATGCGAGCCTCCGTTAATGATGTTCATCATCGGGACGGGCATGACATAGGTATTTGTTCCGCCGATGTATCTGTAAAGAGGGATATCCAGATAGTTGGCGGCAGCTTTTGCCACAGCCAGGGATACGCCCAAAATAGCATTTGCGCCCAGTTTTGATTTAGTTGGGGTTCCATCCAGATCAAGCATGGCTTTGTCAATGCCACGTTGGTCCATAGAGTCCATTCCTTTCAATGCCGGAGCGATAAGGGTATTTATATTTTCTACAGCTTTTAATACGCCTTTGCCCCCGTAACGGGTCTTGTCACCGTCACGTAGCTCCAATGCCTCATGTTCACCGGTTGACGCACCCGATGGGACAGAGGCACGGCCCATAATCCCTGATTCCAATATCACATCCACTTCCACAGTGGGGTTACCACGTGAATCCAAAATCTCTCTTCCTTTAATCTCTGCTATTTTCATATAATTCTAATTTTATAAGATGGTTTTATTTTAATAACAATAGAGAAGCCGGATTTGTTGAGGTGCCAGGGAAAGTTTTTTCATGATATTTACTTTTTTATTTCTTTCCACAGAGTACATCCGTCTTCTTTTTTCGTCTCCCTTTAATAAAAGCTAGAGATCAATATGAAAATAAAATGGATAGTGGGGGGGCTGTTATGGGCAAGTTCTTACTTGCAGGCTGCCGCACAGGAATATAAACTGTGGTATGACGAACCCGCTCAGGTTTGGACTGAAGCGCTTCCGCTGGGTAACGGGCGGTTGGGAGCGATGGTATTCGGCAATCCCGGTGTGGAGCATATCCAGTTGAACGAAGAAACTATTTGGGCAGGACGTCCCAATAATAATGCTAATCCCGATGCGTTGGAATATATTCCCAAAGTGCGCCGGTTGGTGTTCGAGGGAAAATATCTTGAAGCACAAACGTTGGCTACCGAGAAAGTAATGGCGAAGACCAATAGCGGTATGCCCTATCAATCGTTTGGCGATCTGCATATTTCTTTTCCGGGGCATACACGTTATTCCGATTACTATAGGGAACTGAGCCTGGATTCAGCTCGTACCATCGTGCGTTATAAGGTGGACGGGGTGACTTATCAGCGTGAAACACTGACGTCGTTTGCCGATCAGGTAGTTATGGTGCGTCTTACTGCCAGCCAATCCGGAAAGATTACTTGTAACGCCAATCTTACTACTCCGCATCAGGATGTGATGGTTGCGACGGAAGGGGAGGAGGTTACCCTTTCGGGCGTATCTTCCTGGCATGAAGGACTCAAAGGGAAGGTTGAATTTCAGGGACGTATGACTGCACGTACTCAGGGAGGAACCCGGTCTTGTCGTGACGGAGTCTTGAGTATAGAAGGGGCGGACGAGGCTGTGATTTATATTTCCATTGCTACCAACTTTACTAATTACAAGGATATAACAGGTAACCAAGTGGAGCGTGCGAAGAACTATCTGCGCCGGGCTGTAAGTAAAGATTATATGACATCACGTAAGGCACACGTCGATTTTTTCAAGCAATATATGGACCGTGTCTCTTTGGATTTAGGCATAGACAAATATGCAGGGGTAACCACTGATATGCGTGTACAGAATTTCAAGGAAACGAAGGATGATTTTCTGGTGGCCACTTATTTCCGTTTCGGCCGCTATCTGTTGATTTGTTCTTCACAGCCGGGTGGGCAGCCTGCTAATTTGCAAGGCATTTGGAATGATAAATTATTTCCTTCCTGGGATAGTAAATACACGTGTAATATCAATGTTGAAATGAACTATTGGCCGGCCGAAGTGACGAATCTCAGCGAATTGCACGAGCCTTTGATACAACTGATCCGTGAAGTGAGTGAAACAGGGCGTGAGTCGGCCAAGATTATGTATGGGGCGGATGGCTGGGTATTGCATCACAATACGGATATATGGCGTGTTACCGGAGCTATAGACAAGGCTCCGTCAGGATTATGGCCTACGGGTGGAGCCTGGCTGTGCCGTCATTTGTGGGAACGTTATCTTTATACAGGCGATATGGAATTTCTCCGCTCGGCTTACCCTATCATGAAAGAAGCCGGTAAGTTTTTTGATGAAATCATGGTGAAGGAACCGTTGCATAACTGGTTGGTGGTATGTCCGAGCAATTCTCCGGAGAATACTCATGCAGGCAGTAACGGGAAAGCGACTACGGCTGCCGGGTGTACTTTGGATAACCAGCTGATATTCGATTTGTGGAATCAGATAATCACGACCGCCCGTCTGTTGGGTACGGATGCTGAATTTGCCACCCGTTTGGAACAGCGTTTAAAGGAAATGGCGCCCATGCAGATAGGACGTTGGGGGCAATTGCAGGAATGGATGATGGATTGGGACAATCCGCAGGATGTGCACCGTCATGTGTCACACCTTTATGGTTTGTTCCCCAGTAATCAGATTTCTCCTTACCGTACTCCCGAATTGTTTGATGCGGCACGTACTTCGCTGATTCATCGTGGCGATCCGTCTACCGGATGGAGTATGGGATGGAAGGTATGTTTGTGGGCCCGTCTGTTGGATGGTGACCATGCTTATAAACTGATAACCGATCAGTTGACTCTCGTACGTAACGAGAAGAAAAAAGGAGGAACTTATCCTAATTTGTTTGATGCCCATCCACCTTTTCAGATTGACGGTAATTTTGGTTGTACGGCGGGTATCGTAGAAATGCTGATGCAGAGCCACGATGGTTTTATTTATTTACTTCCCGCATTGCCGGCGCAATGGAAAGAGGGAAGCGTGAACGGGATTATAGCCCGTGGAGGTTTTGAATTGGATTTGAGTTGGAAGAATGGTAAAGTGAGCCGGTTGGTGGTGAAATCCCGTAATGGGGGAAACTGTCGTTTGCGTTCTTTAAATCCGCTGGCAGGCAAAGGGCTGAGAAAGGCGAAAGGAGAGAATCCGAATAAATTGTATGCCATACCCGAAATCTTACAGCCGATTATAAATAAAGAAGCGAAATTGAATAAAGTTGAGTTGAAAAAAACTTATCTTTATGATCTGGAAACCAAAGCAGGTGAAGAGTATATATTCTTAGGTAAGTGATGATTCTTGCATTGATTGTAAGGATGAAAAATAGTAAAAAGAAGAAATATGAAAAGAACAGGATTAAACATTATTTGCTCATTGTTGCTGGCTGGTGGAATGTGTGCATGTACTGCCACTCCTAAACAGACCGAAGAAATCAAATGGAGCGAACGTATGGCTCAGTCGGAAATGCAACGTTTCCCTGAGCCTTGGATGATAGAAAAAGCGAAAAAGCCTCGTTGGGGCTATACGCACGGACTGGTGGTGAAATCCATGTTGGAGGAATGGAAACATACCGGTGACACTGCCTATTATAATTATGCAAAAATATATGCAGACAGTCTGATAGACACCGACGGTAAGATAAAGACCATGAAATATCTTTCTTTTAATATTGATAATATCAATGCCGGAAAGATTTTATTCGATTTTTATGAAAAGACGGGAGACGGGCGTTATAAGGTGGCGATGGATACTCTTCGCAAACAACTGGCCGAACAGCCCCGTACCAGTGAAGGCGGTTTCTGGCACAAACTGGTATATCCGCACCAGATGTGGCTGGATGGTATATTCATGGCTTCTCCTTATCTGGCTCAATATGGTAACGTATTCAAGGATACTACGGTCAATGCCGATATTGTGAATCAAATAAAGCTGATTGCCCGTAAAACGTATGATCCTAAAACCGGTTTGTTCTATCATGGCTGGGATGAGAGCAAGACACAAAATTGGGCAAATAAGGAAACCGGGTGCTCACCCAACTTCTGGAGCCGCAGTATAGGCTGGTATGCCGCTGCCGTGGTGGATGTATTGGACTATATGCCGGTGCAGTTCGAAGGACGCGACAGCATTATGACGATTATAAATACGTTGGCCGAAGACATTGTAAAATACCAGGAGCTTGAAACAGGGGTATGGTGGCAGGTGACTGACCAGAATAACCGTAAAGGAAATTATCTGGAATCTTCCGCTTCATCGCTTTTTGTATATTTTCTGTGTAAGGCTGTAAACAAAGGATATATTCCTGTGGAGTATAAAGCGGCCGCAGAGCGTGGATTCAACGGTTTGATAAAACAATTCATTAAAGAAGAGCCTGATGGTTCATACACTATTACCAACTGTTGTGCTGTTGCAGGATTAGGCGGTAAAGGAAACCGGGATGGAAGTTTTGCTTATTACATAGGTGAGCCGGTGATAGAGAACGATCCGAAATCAGTAGGTTCCTTTATTTTGGCAGCTATTGAATATGAGAAAATGAAGCAGTAGGAATAATCTGAAAAAGATGAGGACATTTGTCAAAAAGGTCTTCATCTTTTCCGTAAACATCAGGACCTTTTTTAAACACCTTGTTGTTTTGATAAAAGCTCTTGTTTGGAGATTGTCAATTAATTAATAAACGAATTTGAAAATACAATGATGAACAGACACGCATTACTTTCCTTATTGGCTTTATTGCTATGTTGCTCTACTTCGTTGCCGGCGCAGAAAGCGAAAACGTATATTCCCTGGAAGAATGGCAAACTGGTGGTGTCCGAGGAGGGACGCTACCTGAAGCATGAAAATGGAGTACCTTTCTTCTGGTTGGGTGAAACCGGATGGCTGATGCCGCAACGCTTGAATCGTGACGAGGTTTCTTACTATCTGAATAAGTGCAAGGATGCCGGATATAACATGGTGCAGGTGCAGGTATTGAACGGTGTGCCTTCCATGAATATTTACGGCCGGTATTCCATGACAGACGGTTTTAAATTCAAAGATATCAACCGCAAAGGGATTTATGGATATTGGGACCACATGGACTATATTATTAAAAGTGCCGCTTCACGGGGCATCTATATAGGGATGGTATGTATTTGGGGAACTCCCGTGGAACAAGGGCTGATGAATGAAAAAGAAGCCGTGGCATACGGTAAGTTTCTTGCAGAACGTTACAAGGATGAGCCGAATATTATTTGGATGATAGGAGGGGATATCCGCGGTGATAATAAGACGGAGGTATGGGATGCGTTGGCAAACAGTATCCGCAGCATAGACAAAGGTCATCTGATGACTTTCCATCCGCGTGGACGTACCACGTCGGCTACTTGGTTTAATGACCGCGAATGGCTGGATTTCAATATGTTCCAAAGCGGACACCGTCGTTACGGGCAGCGTAACGGTGATGGTGATTATCCTATCGAAGAGAATACGGAAGAAGATAACTGGCGTTTTGTGGAAGCCAGTCAGGCAAAGACTCCGTTGAAACCGGTGATTGATGACGAACCTATTTATGAAGACATTCCACAGGGGCTGCATGATCCCAATGAAACCCGTTGGAATCAGCACGATGTGCGTCGTTATGCCTATTGGTCGGTATTTGCCGGATCATTCGGGCACTCATACGGTCATAATGATATCATGCAATTTATCCGTCCCGGATATGGAGCCTCTTTCGGTGCCGACGGACGTAAGAAAGCATGGTGGGATGCTTTGGAAGACCCCGGTTTCAATCAGATGAAATATCTGAAGAACTTGATGCTGACTTTTCCTTTCTTTGAACGTGTGCCCGATCAGAGTGTCATTGCAGGAACTAACGGCGAACGCTATGACCGTGCCATCGCTACCCGTGGAAATGACTATTTGCTGGTTTACAATTACTCAGGACGTCCTATGCAGATCGATTTGAGCAAAATCAGCGGTGCGAAAAAGAATGCATGGTGGTATAGCGCGAAGGACGGTAAGTTGGAATATATCGGTGAGTTTGACAGTAAAGTCACTCCTTTCCAGCATGATAGCGGTTATCTGAGCGGTAATGACCAGGTTCTGATTGTTGTGGATTCTGCGAAGGATTATGTGCAGAAAGCTTGGACAGCCTTGCCGGATGCCATACAGAAATGGAATAAGTAAGAAATATGCATATCATGAAAAAACAAGTATTATTAATCATTCTTCTGGCACTTCCGTTGTGGTTGAAAGCAGCGGATGTTTCGGTTACCGGCCTGCGTACCGAGCAGATGGTAGATCCCATGGGGCTGGATACTGCTGTCCCTCGTATGAGCTGGCGGCTGGAATCTTCTCAAAGAAATGTGATGCAGACCGCCTACCGGATTTTGGTTGCCTCTTCTCCTGAACTTTTAGCACAGGATAAAGGGGATTTGTGGGATTCCGGAAAAGTGGAATCCGATGCGTCCGTATGGATTCCTTATCAAGGGAAGCGTTTGAAAAGCAATCAGCGTGTTTACTGGAAAGTGAGAAGCTATACCAATCGAGGTGAGACAGAATGGAGCGAGCCTGCCCGATGGGGGATGGGACCTTTAGGTGAGATTCATTGGGGAGGACGATGGATAGGTTGGGACGCTGCGTTTGCATGGGATCGGGAAGATTCACACAGCCGTTTGAGCTCTCGTTATTTACGCACGGAATTTAAAACGCAAGCCAAGGAGATAAAGTATGCTACCCTTCATTTGTGTGGTTTGGGAATGTACGAACTGTTCATTAACGGTCAGCGGATAGGTGATCAGGTATTGGCGCCGGCTCCAAGTGATTATCGTCGTACTGTGCTTTACAATTCTTTTGATGTCACTAAACAGGTTGCCGGAGGAAATGCCGACAATGCCATCGGAGTGACCCTGGGCAACGGACGTTTCTACACTATGCGTCAAAATTACAAACCTTATAAGATTCCTACTTTTGGTTACCCCAAGTTGCGTCTGAATCTGATTATAGAATATACCGATGGCAGTATACAGCGCATCAACAGTGATGAGAAATGGCGTTTGACGGCTCAAGGGCCTATACGTAGCAATAATGAATACGATGGTGAAATTTACGATGCCCGTATGGAATTGGGAAACTGGACACAGCCCGGTTATGATGATTCCAAATGGCTGAAAGCGCAACGTGTTTCATTGCCGTACGGTACACTTCGTGGCAATACCGCTCCCAACATGAAAGTGATGAAAACGCTGAAGCCGGCTGTCTTCAAGCAATATGGTAACCGTTATATGATTGATTTCGGTCAGAATATGGCAGGATGGGTGCGTATTAACATAGCGAAAGCCGCTGCGGGAGATACGATTTGCATACGTTATGCCGAACGGGTAAAGAATGACGGTACGGAACTGGATGTGGAAAATCTCCGCCATAGCCAGAGTACGGATTATTATATCTGCAACGGTAAAGAAAACAACACTTCCTGGAGTTCTCGTTTTTCTTATCATGGATTCCAATATGTAGAAGTGACAGGTTATAAAAATCTGAAAGCGGAAGATTTGGTTGCTGAAGTAGTATATGATGACTTGGAAGATAACGGTACTTTCGAATGTTCCAATGATATCATGAATCGGGTTTATCGGAATGCCTGGTGGGGGATTTCCAGTAATTATAAAGGAGTGCCTTTGGATTGTCCCCAGCGTGACGAGCGCCAGCCCTGGCTGGGCGACCATGCTATGGGAACGTGGGGGGAAAGTTTCATGTTCAATAATGGAAACACCTATGCCAAATGGGCGGATGACATCCGTGAAGCGCAGCGTGAAGACGGTTGTATTCCTGATATTTGTCCGGCTTATTACAATTATTATACATCGGAAATGACGTGGTCATCCACATTTCCGGTAATCTGTGATATGGTTTATGAACAGTTCGGCAATATCGAACCTATTCGTAAAAATTATGCCGCTATCAAGAAATGGATGCACCATATACGCAGTGAGTTCACTACAGAGGATGGAGTGATTAACGCCGATAAATACGGTGACTGGTGTATGCCTCCCGAATCACCGGAATTGATTCACAGTCAGGACCCTGCCCGCAAGACGGATGGAGCGCTGATTGCTACAGCCTACTATTATAAGGTATCGCAAATGCTGGCCAAGTTCGCCCGTTTGCAAGGTTTGGAAGATGAGGCGAAGGAATTCGAGAAGGATGCAGCAAAAATTAAAGACTGCTTCAATGCCCGTTTCCTTACAGTTAAGAAGGGAACTTCTCCGGTACAAATGCCCCATGTTCTTTATCCCGACAGCATATTCTATGGTAACAATACAGTGACGGCTAATATCCTGCCACTGGCTTTCGATATGGTGCCTGAAGCCTATAGGGAAGAAGTGGAAAAAAATGTAATAACAGGCATTATTACCCGGAATAAAGGTCACATCAGCAGTGGGGTGATAGGTATGAACTGGATGATGCGTGAGCTTACCCGTATGGGGCGTGGCGATGTTGCTTTCTTGTTGGCAAGCAACAAAACTTATCCCAGTTATGGCTATATGATAGAAAAGGGAGCTACTGCCATTTGGGAATTGTGGAACGGTGATACCGCCAATCGTTGGATGAACAGTTGTAACCATGTGATGATATTGGGTGATCTATTGACTTGGTATTTCCGTGATTTAGCCGGATTTAATCCGGCACAGCCCGCTTACAAACAAATCATCTTTAAACCGGATTTTTCCATCCAAGAGTTGAGTTATGTCAAAGCTTCGCATAACACTTTATATGGTAAGATGATTAGTAATTGGAAGAAAACTCTTACGCATCTGGAATGGGATATCACGATTCCTTGTAATACTACTGCATTGGTTTATCTTCCTACCTTGGACGAGAAGGCGGTAAAGGATAAGGACGTTACCTTTGTACGTCGGGAAGGCAACTCTACCGTATGGAGTGTTCCTTCGGGAAACTATCATTTTTCGGTTAGTATGGATCCATCTTTAGGTAAAAACCGTGCAGGTATCGTGGAAGATCAGTTTTTATACGAGCAAGCTTCTTTTCCCGAATGTCATGGCGCTACTATTGTGGAATTGAAGAACGGAGACCTGGTAGCTTCTTTCTTTGGAGGTACTAAAGAGCGTAATCCGGATTGTTGTATCTGGGTATGTCGCAAGCCGAAGGGTGCGACGGAATGGAGCGCACCTTATCTGGCTGCCGACGGGGTGTTTAGTCTGGATGATCCGCAAGCTGTTTTGGCGGGCATTACAGCAGAATCCACTCCGGCGGATGCCGGCCCCGTGGCTTCTACGTTTAAAGGGGATAAGTCCCGGGCACGCCGCAAGGCTTGTTGGAATCCTGTGCTTTTCCAGATCCCCGGCGGAGATTTAATCCTGTTCTATAAAATAGGATTGAAAGTAGCCGATTGGAGTGGTTGGCTGGTACGTTCTAAAGATGGTGGAAAAACTTGGAGCCAACGTGAACCGTTGCCAAAAGGTTTCTTAGGTCCTATTAAAAATAAGCCGGAGTATGTGGATGGCCGTATTATTTGTCCTTCCAGTACAGAAGGTGATGGAGGATGGCGTATCCATTTTGAAATTTCGGATGATAAAGGAAAGACTTGGAAGATGGTAGGTCCTGTAGAGGCGGAAATGAGTGTGCCTACTGCTTTGCGTAAGGCAAATGCAGCCAATGTAGACGATCAGGAAGGCGGTGAAGCCATAAAAGGAGAAGGTGAGAAGCCTATTTATGCTATCCAGCCCAGCATTTTGCGTCATAAGGATGGGCGTTTGCAGGTGCTTTGCCGTACACGTAACGCACAGATTGCTACTTCATGGAGCAGTGACAACGGTGAAACATGGAGTAAAGTTACCTTGCTTGATGTTCCCAATAATAATTCGGGTACGGATGCCGTAACAATGAAAGATGGTCGTCACGTATTGATTTATAATGATTTCAGTACATTGCCGGGCACTCCGAAAGGGCCGCGTACACCGTTGTGTGTGGCGGTTTCGGATGATGGTATTCACTGGAAGAATGTAATGACATTGGAAGACAGCCCTATCAGCCAGTATTCTTATCCGTCCATCATTCAGGGCAAGGATGGCAAACTCCATGCCGTATATACCTGGCGCCGTCAGCGTGTGGCTTATAAAGAGTTGGATTTGAGCAAACTGAAATAATACGATTGTGGATAAAGGAGTTCTTTGATAGAAAGTATTGGAGAACTTGAAAAAAACGGGTGTCTGAAATAAAAATCAGAAACCCGTTTTTTGAAAACAGACTTTCATTATCTGCCAATGAAAGCTCTTTCTAAAGATACAGAATATGAAATAATTATAAATAGAGTACAAACGTTTCTTATTATCGTCCTCTCTTTATAAAGAAAAGAATAAGTGACAGATTATTATGAAGAGCATTAGACTACTACTTTTACTGGCTTCCGGAGTAACTACGGGAGCATTTGCCCAATCGGGCGGGCTGACGGATATGAGCCAAAGTCGTTTTGCCAAGATGGCCAATACGGAATTAGGTGCTGTGCATTGGACAGATGGCTTTTGGGGCGACCGTTTCAATGTATATAGCCATACCTCCTTGCAAAATATGTGGGATACATGGAACAATCCCGATGTTTCGCATGGTTTCCGTAACTTTGAAATAGCTGCCGGTGTTTGCGAAGGCGAACATTGGGGACCTCCCTTTCATGACGGTGATATGTATAAATGGATGGAGGGAGTGGCTTCCGTGTATGCCGTCACGAAAGATCCCGAATTGGATAAACTGATGGACCACTTCATTGAACATGTGGTGAAAGCCCAGCGTGCGGACGGTTACATCCATACCCCTGTCATCATTGAGGAAAAGAATAAGGGGATTGACACTCATTCGGAAAAACAGCAACAGACGGTAATTGGTACCAAAGTAGGCGGTGAGGACGAGAAAGGTGCATTTGCCAATCGTCTGAATTTTGAAACCTACAATTTGGGGCATCTGATGATGGCAGGTATCATTCATCGCCGTGCCACCGGAAAGACTACTTTATTCGATGCTGCCGTAAAAGCGACGGACTTCCTCTGTCATTTCTATGAAACCGCTTCTGCGGAACTGGCAAGAAATGCCATTTGTCCCTCCCATTATATGGGTGTGGTGGAAATGTACCGTGCTACAGGGAATCCCCGTTATCTGGAACTTTCCAAGAATCTGATTGATATCCGTGGAATGGTGGAAAACGGCACCGATGATAATCAGGACCGTATTCCGTTCCGTCAGCAATACAATGCGATGGGACATGCCGTGCGTTCCAATTACCTGTATGCCGGTGTGACCGATGTGTATGCCGAAACAGGAGAAGACCAACTGATGAAAAACCTGACCAGCATCTGGAAAGACATTGTGACCCGCAAGATGTATGTTACAGGAGCGTGCGGTGCGCTGTATGACGGCACTTCGCCGGATGGAACCTGCTATGAGCCGGACAGCATTCAGAAAGTACACCAAAGCTATGGCCGTCCTTATCAGTTGCCTAATAGTACGGCGCATAACGAGACCTGTGCCAATATCGGCAATATGCTTTTCAACTGGCGTATGCTGGAAGTGACGGGCGATGCCAAATATGCGGATATTGTGGAAACCGCCCTTTACAACAGTGTGTTGAGTGGTGTCAGTCTGGATGGAAAGAAATATTTCTATACCAACCCGTTGCGCATCAGTGCGGATTTGCCATACACACTTCGCTGGCCTAAAGAACGTACCGAGTATATCAGCTGCTTCTGTTGTCCGCCTAATACGCTGCGCACCGTTTGTCAAGCCCAGAACTATGCTTATACGGTGACTCCGAATGCGGTATATTGCAATTTGTATGGAGCGAATACACTGGCTACAACTTTGAAGGAAACGGGAAAGATCGGGCTGGTGCAAGAAACGGAGTATCCGTGGGAGGGTGCTGTGAAGCTGACTGTTACCGAAGCTCCGAAACCGTCAAAGAAGAAAGCGTTTTCTTTGTTCCTCCGTGTTCCTGACTGGTGCGAGAAGGCAACTTTGAAGGTAAATGGCGAACCGGTGCAAGGAACCTGGAAAGCGAATACATACGCCGAGGTAAACCGCATCTGGAAGAAAGGGGACTGTGTGGAATGGGTGATGGATATGCCTGTAAAATTGCTGGAAGCAAATCCGTTGGCCGAAGAAATCCGTAATCAGGTAGTGGTGAAACGTGGCCCGTTGGTCTACTGTCTGGAAAGTATGGATATAGAAGGCGGGCATAAGATAGACAATGTGCTGATACCTGCCGATATCCGGTTGACTCCGAAAAAAATAACCATCGAAGGCAGTCCGATTGTCGCATTGGATGGTACTGCCCGTCTGGTCGATGAAGTATCATGGAAAGATACCTTGTACCGCGAGGTAGGAAAGGCCGACAAACCGGTCCATATCCGTCTGATTCCTTATTATGCATGGGGAAACCGCGGAAAGGCTGAAATGACGGTATGGATGCCTTTGGCACGGACTAATCACTAACCACTTACCCCTAATTAGTTACAAATGAAAAAAATATTCATAACCACTACTGCGCTGCTGATAGCTTGTACACTGTCAGCAGCCGATTTGTTCGTATCTCCGGAAGGCAATGACCGGAATCCGGGTACCAAAGACTCTCCGAAAGCCACCCTTACAGCCGCATTGCGTCAGGCAAGGGAACTTCGTCGTCTTAATGATGAAAGTGTAAAAGGTGGCATCACCATTCATTTGGAGGCAGGTGACTACCATCTGTACGAACCCGTCTTTATCCGTCCGGAGGACAGCGGGACGGAAGCTTCACCTACCGTCATCACTTCGGATGGAAATGCCGTTCTGAATGGTGGGGTGGAAATCAGGAACTGGAAGAAGCAAGGAAAGTTGTGGGTAGCCGATGTTCCTATGTTTAACGGGCGTCCGCTGGATTTCCGGCAACTGTGGATCAATGGGCAAAAGGCTGTTCGTGCAAGGGATGTGGCAGACTTTGAAAAGATGTACCGCATCATCAACAACGACCCCCAAAACGAAATACTGTGGGTACCTGCCGCTGCCGTAAAGAAAATACAGAAGGCCCGATATGCCGAAATGGTCCTTCATGAAATGTGGTGTGTGGCAAATCTCCGTATCAAGTCGGTAGAAATACAGGGAGACAGTGCCGCCGTGCGTTTCCATCATCCTGAAAGCCGCATCCAGTTCGAACACCCGTGGCCGCGTCCTATGGTGACCAAGGATGGTCACAACTCGGCTTTCTATCTGACCAATGCCATGGAATTGCTGGATGAACCCGGCGAGTGGTATCACGACATTGAAAGCCGTAAAATATATTATTATCCTCGGAAAGGAGAGAAGATAAGCAAAGCCGTAGTTCCCGGCATCGAAACGTTGGTATGGGTGGAAGGAACGATAGACCGTCCGGTAAAGCACATCCGTTTTGACAATATTGCTTTCCAATATACCACCTGGATGCGTCCCTCTTTGCAAGGTCATGTTCCTCTTCAGGCAGGTATGTACATGACAGACGGATATAAAATCCGTCCTTCCATGATTCGTAAGAACAATCATAAGCTGGATAATCAAGGTTGGTTGGGCCGTCCGGCATCGGCAGTCGTAGTCAAGGCTGCCTGGGATATTGATTTCGAGAAGTGCCGTTTCCAGCATTTGGGCTCTACAGGCATTGATTATGAATGGGCCACCGATGGAGGACATATAAACGGCTGTCTGTTCCGTGATATTGCCGGGAACGGTATTGTAGCGGGCAGTTTCAGCCCTGCCGCTCACGAAACACATCTTCCATACGATCCTGCCGACCGTCGTGAGGTCTGTACCGGACTGACCATTTCCAACAATTATATCAATGATGTGACCAATGAAGACTGGGGCACTTTGGGCATTTGCGCCGGTTATGTCAGTGATATCAATATCGAGCACAATGAAATCAGTGATGTATCCTATTCGGGCATCAGTCTGGGATGGGGGTGGACACGTACGGTAAACTGTATGCGCAATAACCGCGTGCACGCCAACCTGATTCATCACTATGCCAAGCACATGTATGATGTAGCCGGTATTTATACATTAGGTTCGCAACCCCATAGCCGGATTACGGAAAATTGCGTTTCCGACATATTTTCACCCGGTTATGCACACGATCCCAATCATTGGTTCTATCTTTACACCGACGAAGGATCTTCATTTATCACCGTCAAGGACAACTGGACGGAAGGAGAGAAGTTCCTGAAGAACGCCAACGGTCCGGGCAATACATGGGAAAACAATGGTCCGATGGTGAACGACAGCATCAAGGCAAATGCCGGACTGCCCAAAGAATATAGCTATTTGAAGGAAAAATAAAACGTGATACCATTATGAAAAACAAACTTGCCACTTTAGTCGGAGCACTTGCATTGAGTGCTGCCGCCTCCGCCCAGACCTGGATCTGGTATCCGGGTGATTATGAAATATGGCTGGGCAACCAGATGAACAACCGCCGTACGGAACGCGGTGCTTTTTTCCCTCCCTTCTGGAAAACGGACAGCCATTATGTGGTAGTGGAATTCAGCAAGAAATTGGACCTGGCGGAACCGGAAGAGATCTTCATTGCCGCCGAAGGAAAATACAATGTGAAATTGGACGGCAAACTGCAATTCGGTATGCCCTCCACCTTGAAACTCCCCGCAGGAAAACACAGTCTGAACATCAAAGTGTGGAATCAGTCCACTCCCCCCACTATTTATGTGAAAGGAAAAACCGTAAATACGGACAAGACCTGGAAAGTAACCTACGAAGACAAGGAATGGATAGACGAAAGCGGAAAAGCCAGTGATACTTCTGCCACCGTTTATATGGATGCAGGGTGTTGGAACTTTGACGGAGCCACCCAACTGCCTTCCAAGTTTTCATTGGCCAGAAAACCGATGAAAGCAGTTTCCTCCACTCCCCGGAAAGAAGGGGTATTGTACGACTTCGGAAAAGAAACCTTTGGTTATATCACTCTGAAAGATGTAAAGGGAAAAGGAACGATCCATATCTATTACGGTGAAAGTCCTGAAGAAGCCTTGGATACGGAATATTGCGAAACATTGGACAAATTGCTGGCAGAGCCGGGGCAAATAACCGATCTGGCCATCCGGAATACACGGAAACTATACGATGAATATACTTTAGACAATAGCAAGGCTTTCCGTTATGTCTATGTCACTTGCGATCCGGGAGTAACGATGCAGGACGTTTCCATGCAATACGAATACCTGCCCGAAGAGTACCGGGGCTCATTCAAATGTAATGACGAAGAGCTGAACCGCATTTGGGAAGTAGGAGCATACACCATGCACCTTACTACCCGTGAATTCTTTATCGACGGCATCAAGCGCGACCGTTGGGTATGGAGTGGCGATGCCATCCAGAGTTACCTGATGAACTACTATCTGTTCTTCGATAATGAAACCGTGAAGCGTACCATCTGGCTGCTTCGTGGAAAAGACCCTGTGACCAGCCACAGCAATACCATTATGGACTACACCTTCTATTGGTTCCTCAGTATTTACGATTACTATATGTACTCCGGTGACAAAGACTTTGTAACCCAACTCTATCCGCGTATGCAAAGCATGATGGACTATGTATTGGGACGCACCAATGCCAACGGTATGGTGGAAGGCATGACCGGTGACTGGGTATTCGTAGACTGGGCAGACGGTTATCTGGACAAGAAAGGAGAACTATCCTTTGAGCAAGTCTTGTTCTGCAAGAGTTTGGAAACCATGGCGCTTTGTGCCGGTCTGGCCGGCAATACGGCAGACAAAACCAAGTATGAGAAACTGGCTTCCGCTTTACGTTCCAAGCTGGAACCCGCTTTCTGGAATGAGCAGAAACAGGCGATGGTACACAACCGCGTTCAGGGCAAGCAGAGTGAGTCCGTTACCCGTTACGCCAATATGTTCTCTGTCTTCTTCAATTATCTGAATGCCGATAAACAGCAGACCATCAAACACACCGTATTGCAGAATGACAGTATTTTGAAAATCACCACTCCTTATATGCGTTTCTATGAACTGGAAGCACTGTGCGCCTTGGGCGAACAAGAATCGGTGATGAAAGAAATGAAAGCCTATTGGGGCGGTATGTTGAAAGAAGGAGCTACCAGTTTCTGGGAGAAATACAATCCCGAAGAAACAGGTACCCGGCATCTGGCCATGTACGGACGTCCATACGGCAAAAGCCTCTGCCATGCATGGGGAGCCAGCCCCATCTATTTGCTGGGCAAATACTATCTGGGAGTAAAACCCACCAAACCCGGTTACGAGGAATACTCCGTCACCCCTTGTCTGGGCGGCTTGAAATGGATGGAAGGAACCGTGCCCACTCCATACGGCAATATCCATATCTATATGGATAAGAAAGAGATCCGTATCAAGTCCGACGGCGGAAAGGGAGTGCTGAACATTCCAACCCGGAAAGGAATGAAAGCCATGACCATAGAACCCGGAGAAGAACAAGTCTTCAAATACTAATGGAATAGATCAAAAAAAAGGTGATACCTACCTTCCCAGGCGGGTATCACCAACACTGTTTCGTAAGTTCCCGTTATCCGCTGATAACAGTACTTACCTCTGATCTAACATTAGTTTTCTTATGGGCTTCCCCCTGTATCACTACATTCGGAAGCGGAGATTCTACATCTTGGAAAAAAGTATCTTCCAAAAGCTTCGCTTTTTAGTCTCTTCTTTATTACCTGAACTTTGATAAATATCTTCGTATCCCCATTTGTCATGGATCATTCTGTAAATCATCCCCCATTCGGGCAGTCCTCCCAGATTACGGTCATCAATAAACAAATCCGCCTTCAGTTTTCTGGAGTAATGATTACTTTCCAGGGTTTCTTCCGCATAATTGCTGTTTACGGCATAAAACTCCAGTCCACGCTCCCGGCAGAAATCCACTGCCTCCTGTAATAATTTACCTTCCCGCACACTCCACAGGATAAGGCGATGCCGTTCCTGTTGTAGTTTTTTCAGCGTTTCTATGGCAAAGGGTAGTTCCCTGCCTATTTCGGGATATTTATGCTCCACTATTGTGCCGTCAAAGTCAACTGCTATAATCATTCCTTATGCTTTCGAAAATTCTTTAATACGCTGCTCCTCTGCCAGTCTGCATATCAGCAGGGTTCCCTCTTTCTCGGCTATGATATACCCGTCCAGTCCTTGTATTACCGCCTGTTTCAAATGCGGTGTGTGTACAATGCAGTTATTGCATTCATACATTCGGACATTCTCTCCTACAACGGCATTGTTCCGTTCATCTTTGGGCAGCAAGGAATGTAATGAGCCCCAACTGCCTAGATCAGACCATCCGAACTCTGCCGGCAATACATAAATCCGTTCCGCTTTTTCCATTACGGCATAATCTATGGATATACTTTCACAAGTAGGGAACAGCTCTTCTATGGTTTCTTTTTCCCTTTCGGTATAGAACTCCGGATAAATCCTGTCGAACACCTCGGCGATGCCCGGTGCATAACGGCGTATAGCCTCTTCTATGGTTTTTACATTCCATACAAAAATCCCTGCATTCCAGAAATAATTCCCGGCGTCCACATATTGCTGTGCCGTTTTCAAATCCGGTTTCTCTTTGAATTCATCCACTTTCCGTATATCCTGATCCACCTCTTCTCCTGCAGCTATATATCCGTATCCCGTTTCCGGTCGGCAAGGTCTGATACCTATGGTTACAATAGCCTTGCTTTGATCTGTCATCAGCAGTGCCTTGGCTATCGCCCGGCGGAATTCATCCGTATTGATAACCAATGCATCCGCAGGAGTCACTACAATATTGGCGTGAGGGTGGTGTTTTTTGATTTTCCAGCAAGCGTATGTGATGCAGGGTGCCGTGTTACGTGCAACCGGCTCCGTCAGTATATGATGAGGCGGCACAGATGGCAATTGTTTCCTTACTGTCTCCTTGTACTTTTCCGAAGTCACTATCCATATATTATCCGGAATGCACAACCCTTGAAAGCGTTCCACTGTCAGTTGGATCAGGCTTTTGCCACATCCCGTCACATCAATGAACTGTTTGGGACATTCCGGCGTACTCATGGGCCAGAAGCGGCTTCCTATGCCGCCTGCCATGATAACGATATGAGTTTCCATAACGCGTATGTTCTTTATTTCTTTTTATATTCCAGATACCATTGGTACATCTTGTGCACCCCTTCCTCTATGTCTATTTTGTGATGCCATCCCAGTTCATGCAATTTGGTCACATCAGTCAGTTTGCGCATGGTGCCGTCCGGTTTCTCCGGATTGAATGTAATGTTGCCTTTATATCCCGTCTCCTTTACTATCAGATGAGCCAGGCCGGCGATGGAGATTTCTTTTCCCGTACCGATGTTGATGTGGCAGTTGCGTATCTCTTTTGTGCCGGGACGGTAAGTATCTTTAAAGTCCACATGCTCCATGATGAAAACACTGGCATCCGCCATCTCCTCACTCCATAAGAATTCGCGCAGCGGCGTGCCTGTTCCCCACAGTTCCACCCCGTCCTTGCTGATGCCGTAGCTTTTCAGGATGGCCAGTATCTCCTCTGTTCTGCTCTCCCCGTTTATACCTTCCACCGGGCGCATATCCAGATCATAGCGTATGTTCTCCCAGTCACCCTCGTTCAGGCATTTGGCAAGATGTATTTTCCTGATCATGGCAGGCAGTACATGGCTGCGTTCCAGGTCAAAGTTATCATTGGGGCCATACAGGTTCGTGGGCATTACAGCGATATAGTTGGTACCATATTGCAGGTTGAAACTCTCGCACATTTTCAGCCCCGCTATTTTGGCGATGGCGTATGGCTCATTCGTATATTCCAGCGGGGAGGTGAGGAGAGCATCCTCCTTCATCGGCTGCTGTGCATCTCTGGGATAAATGCAGGTACTTCCCAGAAACAATAATTTCTTCACTCCGTGACGGAAGCTTTCCCCTATCACGTTCTGTTGTATTTGCAGGTTCTTGTAGATAAAGTCCGCCCTGTATGTGCTGTTTGCCATGATACCTCCCACGTGGGCGGCGGCAAGGATTACATATTCCGGTCTTTCTTGGTCAAAGAAGTCCTTTACGGCAACTCCGTCCAGCAAGTCCAGTTCCTTGTGGCTTCTGCCGGTCAGGTTGGTGTAGCCCTTTTCTTGCAGGTTACGCCAAATAGCGGAGCCCACGAGTCCGTGGTGCCCTGCTATATAAATTTTGGCTGATTTCTCCATTGAAATTCTTGACTAATGATTTAACAGCTTGCTTTGAGATGAAGTTTCTTCACGAATTTCATATCGTGTTTCACCATGATTTTCACCAGTTCCTCGAATGAAGTCTTGCGGGGATTCCATCCCAGTAACGTTTTGGCTTTGGTAGGATCTCCCAGTAATTGTTCCACCTCTGCCGGGCGGAAATATTTGGGATCCACCTCTACCAGCACCTTGCCTGTAGCTGTGTCAATACCTTTCTCGTTCACACCTTCACCTTCCCAGCGCAAGTCGATGCCCGCTTCCTTGAAAGCAAGGGTGGCAAATTCGCGTACAGTGTGATATTCTCCGGTGGCTATAACAAAGTCTTCGGGCGTATCGTGTTGCAGAATCAGCCACATACATTCCACATAGTCTTTGGCATATCCCCAGTCGCGCAGGGAGTTCAGATTCCCCAAGTACAGTTTATCTTGGAATCCTTGTGCGATGCGTGCCGCCGCCAGGGTAATTTTCCGGGTAACAAAAGTTTCGCCCCGGCGTTCACTTTCGTGATTGAACAAAATACCGTTTACGGCAAACATGCCATAGCTTTCGCGGTAATTCTTGGTTATCCAGAAACCATATTGCTTGGCTACTCCGTATGGAGAACGGGGATAGAAAGGAGTAGTCTCTTTCTGAGGAACTTCCTGCACCAGTCCGAAAAGTTCCGAAGTAGATGCCTGATAAATCTTGGTTTTCTTTTCCAGCCCCAATATACGTACCGCCTCCAGCATACGCAGCGTACCTACCGCATCCGCTTCCGCTGTGTATTCGGGCACGTCGAAGCTTACTTTTACATGGCTTTGTGCGGCCAGATTATAAATCTCGTCAGGTTGTACGGACTGTATGATACGTATCAGTGAGCTACTGTCCGTCATATCCCCCCAATGCAGGTTCACCAGTCGGTTCTGCTTCATATCCCGTACCCATTCGTCCAGATACAGATGTTCTATACGTGCAGTGTTAAATGAAGAAGAACGTCTCAGGATACCATGTACTTCGTATCCTTTTTCTATCAGGAACTCGGCCAGGAACGAACCGTCCTGTCCTGTGATACCTGAAATCAATGCTACTTTTTTACTCATATTTTGTATTATTCTAGAAAAAATGTTTTATACCATGACCTGTCTTCATGCATACTTGCATTTGGACCGGTATAAATAATTCTTATTCTTTTTTATTTGCTGCGTCAGGTTGTATCAGGCTCTCTTCCTCTGCTTCCGGTATTTCACTCCACGGCAGTCTGGCCTCAATGAATTGTGGAATCTTTGAAAGAATTTTGCCTTTCAGTGCCGAGATGGGTTTTATGCCGTGACTTTTATACATTCTCAAGTCCTCCGCCCATTTCAGTTTGCTTTTTCCCGCATCGGTAGAAAGCCCCCCCATTCTCATTTTCACAATGTATTTGTTCAGGTAATATACTTTCAGGTCGGCTTCATACAGATAGCGCACCAGCAAATCCGAGTCGGCGGCTATCTTATAACTTTCGTTGTAAAGCCCCCATTTATCCATACACTCCTTCTTTATATAGACAGTGGGGTGGAGTGGGAGCCATCCGTTTTTCACATTCTCTTTACTGTACCGTCCGCTTATCCAGTTTCGTATCATCTGGTTGGTGTCGTCATAATCTACAAAGACCCCGTTGCCGTATATCATATCCGCATCCTGTTCCTCGAATGTTTTCACTATGTCGGAGATGGTGTGAGATGAGAACAGGAAATCATCGGAGTGAATCAGACCGATAATATCTCCTGTTGCTGCACGTATTCCTTTGTTGATCGCTTCATACATACCTTTATCCGGCTCGGAGATAATTGTATCTATCCCGTTTTTATATTCATTGATGACAGCCAGCGAGTTATCTTTCGACGCTCCGTCCACCACAATGTATTCTATGTAAGGATAATCCTGTTCCAGCACACTTTCTATTGCTCCACGAATGGTGGCTTCCCGGTTGTAGCAGGAAGTGATAATTGAAACTTTCATAATGTTGATGCTGTAGATACTAATTGAAAAGTGCGCTGTATTCTAATTGA
>ULVS01031073.1_pt1 | contig 29627 bp, 20 predicted proteins | sample 1959671 | NCBI WGS metagenome assembly ULVS01 (sample SAMEA4835792, study PRJEB28245) | human gut metagenome | biome: gut microbiome; material: fecal sample | place: Denmark | collected 2008
GGCGTGGGCTACACGCGCCGTCCGAGCCTGTGGGTGAACACGGTAGGCAGTCCGGTCATGTCCCTGCGCGAGCTGGCGGCGTGCATTGACGACTGGCAGCTGGATGTCAGCGAAAGCGGCGTGTGGGTGCTGTCCGCGGCAGGCTACACGGTCGTCATCCGCGAGACGGACAGCGGTTTATCCGTGATGGTGGATGGCAGCGCAATTGCGATGGAATCCGGCGCCGTCCGGCTGGACAACGGCGAGGTGTACATCTCCGACATGTTCCTGCGCACGGCGCTCCGCGCGACGACCATCTACGACAGTGACGAACAGTCGCTGATTCTGTTCGTGCGGAACAAGTCCGTCAGCACATCGGCAGACTGAAGGTAATTCGGAATTCGATGATTTATTCGCGATTCCGCGAAAAGCAAAAAGAACCGCCCGGTACATCTGTGTTTGGCAGATAACCGGGCGGATTTTTAATTGTACTCCACCGTCTCCTGATACGCCTTATACGTTGACGTGCAGAGCAGCTTGCGGTCGACTTCCTTGCCGTTCTGATACCAGATTTGGTAGGTTTCGACGACGTAGCCAGTGCGCTTTTTGATGGTCGTCTCCTGCGTGCCGGCGGCGAGTTTCGTGTTCTGGACGTACTTGGTGTCGCTCGGCGGGTCAATCGTGCGCGTGACGGTGCTTTCCAGGTCAATCGACACGCCATCGGGCAGGAGCATCCCGTAAATTTCGACGGTGCACTTCTGCTTGGAATAATTCGCGACGATGTAAATCGGCCACTCGGTATCGTTCTTGAACTTGAAGTCCAGGTTCGGCCAGTTGACCGTCGCGTCCATCCCCTTCTGGACGTAGGAACTCGGCCACGCGTGCGGGCTGCGGTAGACGATTTCCAGATTCGCGCGCGCGACGGCGTTGAAGAGCGTCGAGCTGGTCTGGCATACGCCGCCGCCCACCTCCGGCACGCTCTGCCCGCCGGAAATCGCTGTTGCTTCCTTGTAGCCCTTCGCCGCCGTGCGCTGCCCCGTCGCCTGATTGAAGGAGAACGTATCCCCCGGCGCAACCTTATAGCCGTTGATGGCTTGGCAGGACAGGTCGATGTTCGTGTTGCGGTTGGAATTGCTGGTGGTTTTCGTCGTGTAGGTGGAAATGCGCCCGAACTTGCCCACAATCTGTGATTTTGTCACGTCCGCCAGCACCGTGTCCGACTGCAAACGCAGGGAGGCGGTGTAATTGCCCATGTCCAGCACGCCCGTGAGCGTCTGATAGACGCTGTTGGCATCCAAATACGCGCCGCTGATGTCGCTGTTGAAGGTGAACTGCTTCGTCGCCGGGTCAAAAGACTCCACCGTCGCGTTGACGGGCGTGCAGGTCACATCCGCCGCGATATTCTCCGCGATTTTTCGCACAGCATCGCGGTCGTAGGTGATTTGCGTCTGAAGCGTCACGGGGCTTTGCTGCATCGCACGAATCGTCGCGACGCGCTCGCTCAGCGGCGTCCGCCCCGAACCGCGCAGGGCGGTTGTGTTCCCGCGCCCAGCGGCATAGGCAACCGCCGCCATCTCGCTCACGTTGCGGTAGAGCGGCACGTCGTAACCCGTGATGTCGTAGGTGTACGCATCCGCCACCACATGCAGGTTCACGCTGGAATTGTCCACGCCGCCCTGCCCCAAGGCGCTTTCGGCGTCCGCGCGGGTCATTCCGCCAACGTTGATGCCGTCAATCGTCACGCCGGGGAAAATGCGGTCGGTGTTGACCAGCGCGACCGCCTCATTGAAATTCGCGATTCGCTCTGCGTCATACCGAATGATGCTGCCGTTGACGAACGCCAGTGTCGGCAGCCCGGCCAGCTCCATGCCCAGCATCTGCGGCGCGGCAAGCAGCAGCAGCCCCGCCGTGCCCGTCAGCGAAATCAGCATGACAAGCAGCCATAGGAAGGTGCTGCTGCGCTTTTTGCGCCCCTTGCGCGGTTTGCGTGTCGTTTTCCGCTTCGGCGCGGATGGACGCTTGCCCGTGGGGGTGCCGCGTGTTTTGGGCGGGGCGCTCCGGCGCGCTTCCTCTTCTATCAGCCGCTGTGAGCGTCCCTTCGGCTGGCGCATGGCGGGCTGTCGCGGCTTCGTCTCCGGCGCCAATTTTTCCGTCAGGCGCGTCTGCTGGCTGCGGCGCGGGCGCTGCGTTCCGCCCGAAATGTTGCTCATGTCATTCCTCCAAAATGGATTCCAGCCCTTGCACAGCGGCTGCTGCGGAGGGCTGGTGTGATTTACTTGCTGTTTTCCTCGTTCCGGTGTGCCATGTGGTAAGTCAGCGTCTGCAAGCTGTCCGTCAGGTGAACATTGACCACCAGCATGTCGTCCGGATGGGTCAGATCGGTCGGCGCGAAGTTCCACACCGCGCGGATGCCGCAGGCGTAGAGCTTGTCCAGCGCTTCCTGCGCGACGCGTCGGGGCAGTGCCAGCACCGCAATATCCGGCATGTTCTCCTTCAGGAAGTTCGGCATTTCCTCCATGCTGTACACGGGAATATCGCCCACCGGCACGCCGATTTTCTCCGGGTCGTTGTCAAACATCGCCAGCGGCCGGAAGCCCTCGCGCTGGAACGTCGGATATTTCGCAATCGCGCAGCCGATATTGCCCGCGCCCACGATAATCTCCGTATGCTCACGGTCAAGTCCCAGAATTTCGCCAATGTGCATTTTCAGATCCGACACCTTATACCCGTACCCCTGACGTCCGAAGCCGCCGAAGCAGTTGATGTCCTGCCGAATCTGCGACGGCGTGAGGTGCATCCGCTCGCCCAGCTCCTGCGACGAAATCTGCTCCACACCTGCGCTTTCCAGTTCCCGCAGATGCCGATAATATCCCGGCAGCCGACGGATTACCGCGTCAGACACATGCCCTGCCATCCTCATTCTCCTCCAGTGCATTTGTTATCTTGGGGCATTTCCGCCCAATTCCTTCATGTGAAAGGAATATCAATCTGATTGTAGCACACTTTTGGGTTTTGTGCAACCTTGCCGGAAAGATTCCGGGGATTTTTTCGCGCTTCACAGCTGTCGTGAAAGGGGGATTTATCGGATGACAGCCGATATTGCTGTGATATGCAGGCAGTTTTTTCTTGCTGCTCCTGTCGCCTCTGCGGAGGCGATGTTGTTACTTTCTGGCGCGCCAGAAAGTAACCAAAGAACGCCCAGAGGGGGCTGAAGAGCGTGCAAGTCTGGACTTCAGCCCCCTCTGGACTCCCCCCGCCACCCATGTTTATTGGGGGAAAGAGCGGCTGTTGTTGCCCAGCTTGACCGCATTTTTCAGTTTGGCTTTTGTCCGGCTTTTGTTGACTTGCTTGCGGGTTTCGGGAAAAGCGCTTACTTTCGGTTATTCCGTGTTTCGCCGCGGAGGAAGTCGCCCGCTTGGGTCGCGAAGGGGACGTCCATGCGGATGATTTCGCCGCCGATGCCCAGCGTATCGACGATTTCGCCCGTCTTTTCGCGCAGGAACGGCGTCGCCTCAAATGCGTGCACACCCGACGGCGTCAGCAGTTCGATTGTCTCGCCCGCCTTGAAGCGATTTTTGAGCAGAAAGCGTGTGCCGCGCCCATCGCGGCTGCCCTCCACCACATGCGCCAGATATTCCCGCTCCTGATGGAAGCCGTCCGCGCCGCCGGGATTTGCTGGCTTGCCCAGCGCAAAGCCGGTGTCGCTGTCACGGTGGCTCGCGCAGGATAATTCCGCCATCAAGCCGGGGAGCGCCGCCGCGAAATCGCCGCCATCCGCCAGCAGATCCAGCGCACGACGGTATGCCGCCGTCACCGTCGCGACGTAATACGCCGTTTTCATCCGCCCCTCGATTTTGAGGCTCTTGATGCCCGCGTCCACCAGTTCCGGCAAAAGCGGCATCAGGTTCAAATCATGCGCAGAGAAGATGTATGTGCCATTTTCGTCCTCGCACACGGGCATGTACTCGCCGGGGCGCTTCTCCTCCACCACGCTGTAATGCCAACGGCACGGCTGGGCGCACTCGCCCTGATTGCCGCTCCGCCCCGCCATGGCCGCGCTGAGCAGGCACCGTCCGCTGTACGCCATGCACGATGCGCCATGCACAAACGTCTCGATTTCCATCTCCGGCACGCGGCGGATGATTTCCTTCGCCCGCGCGATGGACGTTTCCCGCGCCAGAATCACGCGTTCGCAGCCCATGTCGCGATAGACGCGCACGGCTTCCGCGTTGACGGTGCTCGCCTGTGTGCTGACGTGCAGGGGCAGATCCGGCACTTCGCGGCGCAGGGCGGCAATCGCGCCCAAATCGCTGACAATCGCCGCATCCACGCCGATGTCCCGTGCCGCCTTCGCCGCCGCCACGAAATCATCCAGCTGGTCGTCAAACGGAAAGATGTTCATCGTCAGGTAGAACTTCTTGCCCGCGCCGTGCATCTTTTCGACCGCCTGCGTCAGCGCCTCCTCGTCGAAATTGCCCGCGAAGGCGCGCAGGCCGAACTGCTTCATACCGCCATAGACCGCGTCCGCGCCGAAATGCAGTGCCGCCTCCAGCGATTCAAGATTCCCCGCCGGGCACAGCAGCTCCGGCATTCGGTTGGTCATTTACTCAATGCCTCTTTCTTTGTCGTACTGCTGCCACAGCGGCGCGTAGATGGCGACCGCCTGTTCATGCTCCTGCAAGGTGCGGGAGAAGTGCAGTTCCGTGCTTTCGGGACTCGTCGCGCAGAAATACAGGTAGTTTTCCGCCACAAACGTCTCGTCCGGGTAGAGCGCCGCGTTGATGGCATCCGCGCTCGGCGCGCAAATCGGGCCAAGCGGCAGCCCCGTCACCTGATAGGTGTTGTAGAGGCTGTCAAGCGCCAAATCACTGCCCGTCAGCGACATTTTCCTTACGCCCGTGATGTAGTGAATCGTCACGTCGCTCTGCAGCTTCATGCCCGCTTTCAGGCGGTTGTGGAATACGGCGGATACCTTCGTGAAATCCGCCTTGGATGCTTCCTTCTCAATCATGCTTGCCAGCGTCAGAATCTCGTCCATCGTGTAGCCCATCTCTTCCGCGCGATCCTCACAGGCGACGGAGAACACCCGCTCGGTCTGCGTAATCAGCTTGCGGATGATTTCGCTTGCCGTCGCGCCGATGTAGATTTCGTAGGTGTCGGGCGCGAGATACCCCTCCAGCACATAGCGGCGCTGGCTGACGTTCCGGCTGTTCAGCACGTCCTGCACGGAGTAAAATTCGCTGAAGCTCGTGCCGCTCTTGCACAGGGCCAAGAACTCCGCGCTGTCCGTCAGCACGCCGTCTTTGACCAGCTGCTCGGCGAACTGCTCAATCGTCCAGCCGGGAATGAGCGTGATATTGCGCACAATCGGGTTGCCGTCGCCGCGCGTGAGCTGGTCGGCAATCTGCCGCATGGTCATCGACGGGCTGAGCGTGTAGCTGCCGGACTGGATTTTCTGCCCCCAGCCCGCGAAGTCGCAGTAGTACTTGAACACCGTGCGATTGCGAATCAGCCCGGCTTCCTCCAGCCGGTTCGCCACGCGGGTCAGGCTCTGTCCGCTCTCGATGGTGAAGGGCACCTGCGCCGTGCTGTTTTCATCCGGCGGCGCAATGAACTCGCCGTACACCTTGTTCCACACGCTGAACAGGATGCCCGCCACCACCAGCACCGTGCCCAAGCCAATCAGGATTGGGCGGATGATGCGCCACAGCGCGCTGTACCAGTACGGGCCATATCGCCGCTCGTCGCGGATGCTCTCGTAGCTGTCATGCTTCTTGCTCAACAAGCCTGCCCCCCTTGGAAAATTCGGAATTTGGAAATCATATGATTCCGCATTCCGAATTCCGCATTATTGTCCCATCCCCATGTCAATGTCCGCTGCGTCGGTGATGATGCGCAGAATGCCCGCCACTTCCTGCTGCAGGCGCATTTCCGCCAGCAGGTACTGGCTGACCTCCAGCTTGCCGAACAGCAGCGCCGAAATGCCCTGAAATCGCTGCATGTCGTCGCTATCCGGCTGCGTGCCGGAGACAGCCGCCATTTGCAGGCGCAGCTGCAGCTTCTTGTACTCCTTCAGGAGCGCGGCGGTCGTTTCGTCCGCCATAACCTCCTCTTTCAGTGCGTGATACGTCTGATATTCCTCGCTCTGGCGGATTTCCTGCGCCAAGCGGTGTGCCGTAGCATGTTCCATAACAGCATGTCCATCCTTTCGATACGCTATCCGTAATTAGAAACGTTTCTGTCCGCTTGATTCATCCCGATTTCCCACGAAAAAGAGAGAAACGCATGTTGCAGCGTTCCTCCCTATTGTATCAGATGTGCGCCCCCATGTCAAACGTCAAGGATAATGGGCAGAATCATCGGGTTGCGCTTGATTTTCTCGAAGATGAAGCGGTGCAGTTCATCCTTGATGCGGTTCTTGAGCGCCGGCCAGTCCTCGCCCGCCAGCGACGACTGCGACAGAATCTGCCGCACGACATCGCGCGTGTTCTCGATAATATCCTCATTCTCGCGGACGTAGATGAAGCCGCGGCTGATAATATCCGGGCCGGAGACAAGGCGCTGGTCGTCGCGGTTAATCGCCATGACGACGATAATCAGGCCGTCCTGACTGAGGTGCTTGCGGTCGCGCAGGACGACGTTGCCCACATCGCCGATGCCCAGACCGTCCACCAGCACCGCGCCGGTCGGAATCTGTTCCGCCAGATACAGCCCTTCCTGATTCATCTCGATAACCTGACCCGTTTCGGGAAGCACGATGTCGGTGGAGTTCATGCCCATCGACTCCGCCAGCACCGCGTGCTGCCACAGCATACGATATTCGCCGTGGACGGGGATGAAGTACTTCGGCTTCACCAGCGCGTGCATGAGTTTGAGTTCTTCCTGACAGGCGTGACCGGAGACGTGCACCTCCGCCAGTGCCTTATAGATGACGTTCGCGCCGCAGCGGTACAGCTGGTCGATGACGCGGCTGATGCTCTTCTCGTTGCCGGGAATGGGCGTGGCGGAGATAATCACCGTGTCGCTTTGGCGGATTTGCAGCTTGCGGTGCTCGCTGTACGCCATGCGCGTCAAGCCTGCCATCGGCTCGCCCTGACTGCCCGTCGTCATCACCAGAATCTCGTTGTCCGGGTACTGGTCGAGCGCGTCCGCCTCAATAATGGCTTCCGGCGGAATCCGCAGTTCACCAATCTGCATCGCCACGCGGCTGACGTTGACCATGCTGCGCCCGATGAAGCAGACGCGGCGGCCGTAGCGCAGGGCGTTGTCAATGACCATCTGCATACGGTGGATGTTCGACGCGAACATGGCGACAATCACACGCCCCTGCGCGTCGCGGAACATGTTCTCGAACGTCACGCCGATTTTCTTTTCGGAGATGGTGTGACCGGGGCGCTCGACGTTGGTGGATTCGCACAGCATCGCCAGCACGCCGCGCTCGCCCAGCTCAGCGAAGGACGCAAGGTCGGTGATATGCCCATCGACGGGCGTGTAGTCAATTTTGAAGTCGCCGGTGACGACGACCGTACCCGCCGGGCAGGTGAGCGCAATGGCGCACGCCCCCGCGATGGAGTGGCTGACGTGGATGAACTTCGCCGTGAAGTTCTTGCCCAGCCGCACCTCGTCGCGCGGCTGCACCACCTGCATCGGGATGCCCTGAATGCGGTGCTCCTTGAGCTTCAAGTCCACCAGCGCCAGCGTCAATTTCGTTCCGTAGAGCGGCGCGGGCACTTGGCGCAGGATGTACGGCGTCGCGCCGATGTGGTCCTCGTGCCCGTGGGTAAAGAGGTATCCGCGCACGTTGCGTTTTTTCTCCACCAGATAGGACACATCCGGAATGACCAGATCGACGCCCAGCATATCCTCTTTGGGGAAAATGCTGCCGCAGTCAACCACCACAATGTCATCCTCATATTCAAAAACTGTCATGTTCTTGCCGATTTCATCCACACCGCCAAGGCTGACAATCCGCAGGCGGCTTGCCGGCTGCGCTGCTTTCGTTCTCGGGGTCATACCATCACTCTCTTTCAAACGTTTTCGTTTCTTCTCTTTCACATACTTCCATCACGGAAGTAAAAAAGCCATTTTTTCGGAAAACTGCTGCTGGACACGGCAAGCCTGCGTTTCGCCGAACCCCATCAGCATTATTTCCATGCCGGGAAAAAACGCATTTTATCCGTTGCGCCTTTGCAGCCGAAAACTGCCCGCGCAGGACTGCCCTGCCCGTGTCCGCTTTCGCAGCATTTCCCCGTCGTTTGCCAAACGCTGCCGATTCCATCACCGCAGGACGGGCATTGCAAGCCCTCCACCGGCGACTTCCTTTTCTTCATTCCACAATTCCGACTTCCCCAGCATCATCATTCCGGAATGGCGGCGTTTGATTGCGGTCTGTTTTGCAACGCACAGACCCCTCGTTCATATAGTATAGCACACATTCAAAAAAAAATCCACCGGAATTTAGCCGAAATTCCGGCTCAAATTTGGTGGATTTGCAAGGAAAGTATGAATTTTTCGTGTACAAGGGAGGCGCCAGAGGCTCTGCCTCTGGACTCCGGCAGGGCTCTGCCCTGCACCCGCGAAGGGTCTTCGACCCTCTCGACACCCTTCTCGCGATTGGGTTGAGCGCAACTGCATAGTGTGCCCGCGTGTTGATTGGGGGAACCCAAGGGGCGCTGCCCCTTGACCCCACAAGGGAGTTCCTCCCTTGACCCTTCCGCGCGATTCAGTTGGTGACAACTGCATACGGTGTCCGCGTGTTTATCCGGCGAACCTGCGGTTCGGGTTAGATGCTCTATATAGCAAAGAAATATGAAACCCCAAAGCATGGGAGTGTGCACTGCGAAGGGGTCGAGGGGGCGAGCGCAAAGCCCCCTCGTCGCTCCCGCAGGAGCGAAACCCCCGTCACTCATACAGCGGAAAATTCTTCATAAAGGCTTCAACCTCCGCCTTCACCGAAGGCACAGCATTTTCCCCTTCCCGAACGACGCGCGCAATCCACTTTGCGACCTTCGCCATGTCCGCTTCCTTGAAGCCGCGGCTCGTCACTGCCGGCGTGCCCACGCGAACGCCGCTGGTCACAAACGGCGAGCGCGTCTCGTTCGGCACGGTGTTCTTGTTCACCGTGATGTTCGCTTCTTCCAGCAGCGTTTCCAGCAGCTTGCCCGTCATCTCCGTGCCGGAAAAATCAAGCAGCAGCAGATGGTTGTCCGTGCCGTCCGACACCATCTTGATGCCTTCCGCCCGGAACGCGGCTTCCAGCGCCTTCGCGTTCTTGATAATCTGCGCCTGATAATCCTTGAATTCCGGCTTCAGCGCCTCGCCGAAGCAGACCGCCTTGCCCGCAATGACGTGCATCAGCGGGCCACCCTGCGTGCCGGGGAAAATCGCCTTGTCAATCGCCTTGCCATACTGCTCGCGGCACATAATCATGCCGCCGCGCGGGCCGCGGAGCGTCTTGTGCGTCGTCGTCGTGACGAAATCAGCATACGGCACGGGCGACGGATGCTGCCCCGCCGCAACAAGCCCTGCAATGTGGGCGATATCCACCATCATCAGCGCGCCCACCTCATCGCAGATGGCGCGAATCTTCTCGAAATCAATCGTGCGCGGGTACGCCGATGCGCCGGAGACAATCATCTTCGGCTTGCACTCCAGCGCCAGCGCGCGCATGGCGTCATAATCAATATAGCCCTGCGCATCCACGCCGTAAGGCACAAAATGGAAGTACTTGCCAGACAGGTTGACCGGGCTGCCGTGCGTGAGATGGCCGCCGTTGGACAGGCTCATGCCCATGACGGTATCGCCCGGCTGGAGCATGGCGAAGTACACCGCCGTATTCGCCTGCGCGCCGGAATGCGGCTGCACGTTGACGTACTCGCAGCCGAAAAGCTGCTTAGCGCGGTCACGGGCGAGGTTTTCCACCACATCCACGCATTCGCAGCCGCCGTAGTAGCGGTGCGCGGGATACCCTTCCGCGTACTTGTTCGTCAGGCACGAGCCCATCGCCGCCATCACCGCCGGGGATACGAAGTTCTCCGACGCAATCAGTTCAATATGCGAGCGCTGACGGTTCAGTTCCGTCTCAATCGCGTCCGCCACCTGCCGGTCTGCCTGTCGAATCACGTTCAGTTCCATGTCTGCACGACCTCCTTGCTTTTCCTATTATTATACCTTGCTTTCCGTTTTTGTACAGTCGGAATACACAATTTGTACAAAACACACGCAAAAAAGCTGCGAAGGAATGTTCTCCACTCCTTCGCAGCCCTTGCTGACTTTTTGCGCTTACAGCGTCTTCTTGAACCAGTCGATGGTATCCTGCACCAAGGTCTTCAGCACCGTGTCGTCATTGCTGAAGACGCAGAAGGTGTGATCCGCGCCGTCCAGCAGCAGCACTTCCGCATCCGGGGAATTCACCGCCGCATCCACAATCTTCTGCGCGGTTTCCGGCACCACGGTCGTATCCGCCTTGCCGTTGATTGCCAGAAGCGGCACCTTGATCTTAGCAACTTCCGCCGGATAATCAATGCTCATCGCGCATTCATAGTAGGCAGGAGACTGCTTCAGCGGTTCACGCCAGTCATAGGTCACTTCGTAATAGCCGTTTTCCTTGGCAATCGCGTACTGTTCTTCCTCATTGCCCTTCTGATCGTAAGCGCCTGCCCACGTCAGCACGGAGGTGAACACCTCGTTGCGCGCAGCCGTCAGCAGCGCCAGACGGCCGCCCTGGCTCCAGCCCATCACACCCACATGATCCATGTCGATGGTGCCCAGCGTCTTGAGGTATTCGTAGCACTTCATCGCGTCTTCCACACCCTTGTCATAGGTGAAGTCGATGTAATCGCTGGTGCTGTCGCCATTGCCGATGTAGTCGAAACGAATCGTCGCGATGCCTGCCTTCGCCATGGCCAGCGCGGCATAATCATAGGCATTGCCCGCTTCGTGGCGGGTAGAGCCATTGCCATGCAGCATAACAACGGCCGGGAACTTTTCCCCTTCCGCGCCAACAGGCACGGTCAGCGTTGCGGGAATCTGGTGTTCGCCCGCGTCGATGGTGATGTTTTCTTCGGTATACTGCATTGCTTCTGCCGTATCCTCCGCCGCTGCCAGCGTGCAGCAGGCGATGCTCATTGCAAGAGCCAGAAACAGGGACAGGAACTTCCGCATAATTGTTATACCTCCCAAATTACTTGCGCTTCTGCGCGATGGTCAGTATAGCACACATACCGCACAGAAACAATAGATCTGCTGCGTTTTTTGCTTTGTTCGCCATCCACCATTTCACAATCCCGCGCCGATAAAAAAAGCAGGCTGCCATGAGAAGTCACTTTCCCATGCAGCCTGTCCATTGATATTCAAGTAGAAGATACCGCCGCTCAGACTGAGCAACCCCGCAGCACATCCGCCCAGCGCTTATTGCTGCTGCCTCTCGGCCCTGACAAGGTTCACACCGACAGATCGCACAGGACCCGGTCGTCATTGCAACGGCTTATGTAGTATAGCGGATTTTTTCCGCAAATGCAAGAGAACGTTCGTTCTTATCGTGATTTTTCCCGAAAAAAATACAGAAAAGATGCAAAAGCCCTTGACGGACGGGCAGAATTGTGGTAGCATATCGGATGCAAAAGTAATACCCCCTTATCACGAGTGGCAGAGGGACGGGCCCAATGAAGCCACGGCAACCGGCACGCAGGTGCGTGGTGCCAATTCCCACAGTGCGCACACAGGCTCTATCCAGAGCAGCACTGACAGATAAGGACAATCGCTTCTGATTGATTCCCGGCTGCCTTGTGTGCAAGGACGCCGGGTTTTTTGCAGCTCTCAACCATCCCCCTATTGGCTTAGCTGAAAGGAGCTACAAAAATGCGGAAACTCTTTACCTCGGAATCGGTCACGGAAGGTCATCCGGACAAGCTGTGCGATCAGGTGTCTGACGCGGTGCTGGACGCGCTGCTCGCCCAAGACCCCATGAGCCGCGTCGCCTGCGAAACCTGCGCCACCACCGGCATGGTGATGGTGATGGGCGAAATCACCACGACGGCGAAGGTGGATATTCCCGCCATCGTGCGCGACGTTGTGCTGGACATCGGCTACAATGATTCCTCCCTCTGCTTTGACGGCAACACCTGCGCCGTGCTGACGAGCATCCACGCGCAAAGCCCCGATATCGCCATGGGCGTTGATGACGCGCTGGAAACCCGCACGCAGGATGCCAACGAAATCGGCGCGGGCGATCAGGGCATGATGTTCGGCTTCGCGTGCGACGAAACGCCGGAATACATGCCCACGGCGATTGCCTTCGCGCACCGCCTGACCCGCCGCCTGACTGAAGTGCGCAAAAATGGCACGCTGCCGTGGCTGCGGCCCGACGGCAAAGCGCAGGTGACCATTGCCTACGAGGACGGTCAGCCCGTGGCGGTGGATACCATCGTCATCTCCACCCAGCACAACCACGAAATCGCACACGCGGACATTTACGCGGCGATGATGGAGCACGTCATCCGCCCGGTGATTCCGGCGGAAATGCTGACGGCGGACACCCGCTATCTCATCAACCCGACCGGGCGCTTTGTCATCGGCGGGCCTGCGGGCGACTCCGGTCTGACCGGGCGCAAGATTATCGTTGATACCTACGGCGGCTATGCCCCGCACGGCGGCGGCGCGTTCTCCGGCAAAGACCCGACGAAGGTTGACCGCTCGGCGGCGTATGCGGCGCGCCACATTGCGAAGAACATCGTCGCGGCGGGGCTGGCGAAGCGCTGTGAAATTCAGCTGGCGTATGCCATTGGCGTCGCGCGCCCGGTGAGCCTGTTCATCGACACGATGGGCACGGGCGTTGTTTCGGACGACCAGCTGGCGGCAGCGGTGGACAAGCTGTTCGACCTGCGTCCGAACGCCATCATTCAGCGGCTGAACCTGCGCCGCCCGATTTACCGCGCGAACTGCAACTACGGTCATTTCGGCAAGGCGGACATGCCGTGGGAGCAGCTGGATTATGTCAATGCGCTGCGGCGTGAGATTCTGGAATAATTGCATTCGCCTGATTTGACTTTTGAAGCCGTCTGTTTTCGCAAAGGCGCGGAGGCAGGCGGCTTTCTTTGCGCTTTTTTCGTGATTTTCGCTTTCGATGTGACTTGATTTTTCTTGTTGCAGCGGGTTTCGCGTCTGCGGACGCGACGAGGGGGCATGAAAACAGACGAAGTCTGCGATCGCCCTCTCGACCCCTTCGGGTGCACACGCCCATCCTTTTGGGGTATCGTTGCAGAACCGAGCTCATCCGCCTGCGACGGATGAAGTCGTCTTCTCCTGCAATCGCGCGCGTATTTCAAATTAGAAAAGCACAGCCGAAAATCAGCAAAAAATCCGCCAAAAATTGCGGAAAAAATGGATTTTCCCTTGACAAGGGCTGCTTTTTGTATTATTCTTGTATACAAAGTGCAAACAAAATGCACTTTGCGTCCGCGGACGTGTTGACCAGAAAGGACACAAACGCGGCGGATTCTAAGCCACCCACAAGGAGTTGTTCGCTATGGCATCCATCCCCTTTCAGCCCATGATGGAAAGCCGCCCGATTCGTGAAATCGCCTACGAAGTGCTCAAGCACGCTATTATCACCGGGGAAATTCCCGCTGGCGAGCGCATTGTCGAGACAGAATATGCCGACCGCCTGCACATCAGCCGCACGCCGCTGCGTGAAGCCCTGCGGAAGCTGGAGCGCGACGGGCTGGTAGAGTATGTACAGCGGCGCGGCGTGATCGTCCGCTCGTTCACGATTGCCGACGTGGAGGAAATCTACACCATCCGCAACGCGCTGGAAATGCTGACGCTGCCCGCAATTATCCAGAAAGCGACGGCGGATGATATCGCCGCCCTGCGCGACCGGCTGCACGAGATGGACGGCGTGATGGCAAGCCGCGATTTCGAGACGCTTTCCCCCATGGCGCGCGCCTTCCACCGCCAGATGACCGAAATCTGCGGGCAGAACCGCATTCTGCGCGTCATCGAGGGGCAGGACCAGTACATCACGCGCTTCTCGTCCATGGCGATTTCGCAGGAGAACCGCCTGCTGCAGGCGCACGAGGAGCATTACAAGCTGGTGGACTATATCGAGCAGCGCGATTTGGAGCATTTCCAGAAGCTGATGCACCGCCACATTGAGCGCAGCAAGGAGAAGTGCCTCGAAGCGCTGAAAACCCAGCGCTATCTGCAAAAAATGTAATCAGGCAAAAGATGCACCGCCCACATACGCCGGTGCATCTTTTTGCAAGGAGCAATTATGAAGCATAATTTTCACACGCACACATCCCGCTGCCAGCACGCCGTCGGCACGGATGAAGCCTATGTCGAAGCCGCGCTGGACGCCGGGTTTGATGTGCTCGGCTTCGCTGACCACGCGCCCTTCCCGTTCGCAAACGGCTTCGTCAGCGGGATTCGGATGCCGCTTGACCAGCTGACGGATTACATTCATTCCGTCCATGCGCTCCAGCAGCGCTACGCCGGGCAGCTTGAAATCCGCCTGGGCCTGGAGAGCGAGTACTTCCCGCGCTATCACGACCATCTGCTGCGGATGCGCGAGCAGGGCATCGGCTACTACATCCTCGGTCAGCATTACGCCGACAGCGAGGAGGACAATCCGTATATCGGCTTTGAGTGCCAGACGGACGAGGGCGTGCTGCGCTATGCCCAATCCGCAGTCGCCGCCATGCGCACCGGGCTGTTCTGCTACATCGCCCACCCGGATTTGTTCATGCGCCACCGCACGGACGACCAGTTCAATCGCGCGTGCGAGGAAGCGGCGGACATGCTCTGCCAGTGCGCAAAGGAACAGCACATGCCCATCGAGTACAATCTGCTGGGGCTGAACAGCCAAATGGAGGGTCACACGCGGGGGTATCCGTCCGCGCCATTCTGGGAATACGCCCGAAAATGGCACAATGACGTCATTCTCGGTGTGGACGCGCATGACCCGGAGCACCTGAAAAATCACCGCGTATGGCAAGCGGGCATTGACAATGTTCGCGCTTTGGGGTATCATCTTGTTAATGACTATACCATTTAAGGAGGAATCACCCCCATGAACCCGAATTGGGATTTGTCTTACCTTTACAAGGGCTTTGATGACCCGGCTTTTCTGGCTGATTTGAAGCGTTTTCCGGAGGAAATCAAGGTCGAACAGGCGATTTTGGACGGCGGCGACGATCCGCAGACGAAGCTGGAGAAGCTCACCGACCAGCAGGAGGTTCTTGGTGCGCTGTCCGATCGGCTCTCGTCGTTCTGCAGCCTGACGCAGGCGGTGGACGCGAACAATGCCGACGCGACAAAGTACCTGAACGTGCTGGACGTGATTTTCAACGACAGCCGCATCGTCAGCAGCGCCATCACGCGCTATATCGGAGGTCTTGCGAACCTCGAAGACCTGATTGCCGCGTCGCCCAAATTGCAGAAGGTCGCGTTCTACCTGCGTGAATCCGCCGAGAACGCGCACCACACCATCCCCGAAGCGGTTGAGCCGTGGATTCTGGAGATGAGCCTGTCAGGCGGCAGCGCGTTCAGCCAGCTGCGCGACAAGCTGGATTCCACCCACACGGCGAATTACCGCGGGCAGGAGATTCCGCTGTCTGCCGTGCGTGGGCTTGCGTACGACGCGGATGCCTCCGTCCGTAAAGATGCCTACGAGGCAGAAATTGCTTCCTACAAGAAGATGGAGCTGCCCATGTCTTACTGCCTGAACGCCGTCAAAATGGAGGCGCGCACGCTAAGCAAGGCGAAGGGGTATCCTTCCGTGCTGGACATGACGCTGAGCGACTCCCGCATGGACCGCGCGACGCTGGACGCCATGCTGACCGCCATCCGCGAATATCTGCCGCACTTCCGCCGCTACATGAAGGCGAAGGCGAAGCTGCTGGGGCATCAAAATGGCCTGCCGTTCTACGATTTGTTTGCGCCGGTCGGGCAGAACGTGCACACCTACACGGTGGAGGAAGCGCGCGAAATGCTCGTCCGCCTGATGGGGCAGTTCACGCCGGAAATGGGCAAGTTCATCGACAACGCCTTTGAGCAGCGCTGGATTGACATCTACCCGCGCGAGGGCAAGACCGGCGGCGCGTTCTGCTCCCCCGTGCATTTTGCTGACCGTTCGCTGGTGATGACGAACTTCACCGGCAGCTTCTCCGATGTGTCGACCATCGCGCATGAGCTGGGTCACGCGTGGCACAACCGCTGCTTGGCAGGGCTGCCGTACTCGATGATTGACACGCCCATGCCGCTGGCGGAAACCGCGTCCATCTTCAACGAGCAGCTGCTGGCGCACATGGTGCTCAAGGACGCAAGCCCCGATGAGCAGCTGTCCCTGCTGGAAGGCAACCTGATGGAAACGAACCAGACGATTGTGGACATTTACAGCCGCTACCTGTTCGAGACGGAAGTCATCGACACGCGCGCCGACCATGCCATGAGCGTCGACGAGCTGAAGGACGCCATGCTGCGCGCGCAGGAAGCGTCCTACGGCGACGGGCTTGACCCGGAGATTCGCCACCCGTACATGTGGGCGTGCAAGAGCCATTATTATTCGTCCGGCTACAACTTCTACAACTTCCCCTATGCGTTCGGCGAGCTGTTCGCCAAGGGCGTGTTCGCGCAGTATCTGCAAAAGGGCGCGGCGTTTGTGCCGGATTACTGCCGTCTGCTGCGCTCCTGCGGTTCGGGCACGATTGCCGACGTCGCTGCCAGCGTGGGGATTGATGTACGGAATCCCGACTTCTGGCGCTCCAGTCTGGAGGTTGTCAAGGGGAATATTGACAAGTTCTGCGAGCTGGTTAAGTAATAGGAAAAGAGCAGGTAAAGGCGACTCCTGCTCTTTTTTCGTATGCTGATGATTTTATGCTGATTTTGATTGTCGCAGGGGTTTCGCTCCTGCGGGAGCGACCAGAGGGCTTTGCGGTCACCCTCTGGACTGCTTCGCCTGCCCCTCCGGATGTTACTTGATTTTAATCGGAAGTTTTTTATACTATTTCCAAATGAGAATGCGCCAAGATGCGCCGCGAATTTTTCGTTCTGGCTAACGGGAGTGAAATGCAGCGTAGCAGTGCTACGCTAAATGGAACGACCGGACGCCAGAGCGGAAAAGGCGCAAGCAGATGGCGCAGGTGAATTTGGAAATAGTATTAGTTGGTGTACTTTTCGTTCTCTCAAGCAACATAAAAATTCAAGAAATAGGGGTGTGCGCTGCGAAGGGGTGGAGGGGGCGACCGCAAAGCCCCCTCCTCGCCTCCGCAGAGGCGAAATCCCTGCGCCCCAAACGCACTGTTCGCGAAGCAAAACTTTTTCTCTTCCACGACAAAAAGGGCTAAACAGTCACCTGTCAGCCCTATTTTGTCATGCGAAACCGCTGATTACTTGACCAGCAGCATCAGCAGGGAGCAGGCCACGAAAATCGCCGCAGCAATCTTGGTGCCCAGCGCCAGCTTCGCTTCCGCGCTCTTGGCCTTGTGCTTGTCAAAATAGCTGTCGAACGTGCCGGCGATTGCGCCCAGACCCTTCACGTTGCTGCTCTGCATCAGAACCGTAAAAATCATGAACAGAGCGGAAATCGTGATGATGACCGTCAGAACCACACCAAATGCACTCATGCTTCAAACCTCCTTGGGGAGAAATCAACGCTTTACAGTCTATCACATTTTTCGCCGGAACGCAAGGGGCTTTTGCAGAAAAAGCGGTTTTTGCGCGCATTTCTTCCGCAAAACGCCCCCTTGCGGGCGGCATTTTCTCCCCTATGCCTGCGCATTCGTCAGGGCTGCTTGCCAATGTACGCCAGAATGCCGCCATCCACATAGAGGATGTGGCCATTGACGAAGTTGGACGCATCCGACGCAAGGAACACTGCCGGGCCGCCCAAATCCGCCGCGTCGCCCCAGCGCTCGGCAGGCGTCTTGGCGATGATGAACTTGTCAAACGGGTGACGGGAGCCATCCGGCTGAATCTCGCGCAGGGGCGCAGTTTGAGGCGTGGCGATGTAGCCCGGGCCGATGCCGTTGCACTGGATGTTGTACTTGCCGTACTCGGAGCAGATGTTGCGGGTCAGCATCTTCAAGCCGCCCTTCGCCGCGGCGTAGGCGGACACCGTCTCGCGGCCAAGCTCGCTCATCATGGAGCAGATGTTGATAATCTTGCCGTGACCCTTCTTAATCATCGACGGAATCACCGCCTTGGAGACGATGAACGGCGCGTTCAGGTCAACATCAATCACCTGACGGAACTGTTCGGCGGTCATTTCGCACATCGGGATGCGCTTGATGATGCCCGCGTTGTTGACAAGGATGTCAATCACGCCGACTTCTTCCTCAATCTTGGCGACGAGTGCGTTGACGGCGGCTTCGTCGGTCACGTCGCAGACATAGCCGTGCGCCTTGATGCCCTTTTCGGCATAGGCAGCAATGCCCTTATCCACCAATTCCTGCTTAATGTCGTTGAAGACGATGGTCGCGCCGGCGTCGCTCATGGCGCAGGCGATGGCAAAGCCGATACCGTAGGATGCACCGGTGACGAGGGCGATTTTGCCCTCCAGAGAGAACATATTGCTCATGGGAAATCTCCTTTCAATTATCGCGGATAAACACGCGGAAACTGCCTGAAAGTGCGCTCAACTCAATCGCGAAAAGGGAGTCCAGAGGGTCGAAGACCCTTTGGCAGGTGCAGGGCAGCGCCCTGCTGGGGTCAAGGGGCAAAGCCCCTTGGGTCTCCCTCACTTCAAGTCCTTCATGGCGATGCCGTCCATGTCGTCGAAGTCCTGGTTTTCGCCGCACATGCCCCAGATGAAGGTGTATGCCTGCGTGCCGCAGCCGCTGTGGATGCTCCACGACGGGCTGATGACCGCCTGTTCGTTGCGCATGATGATGTGGCGCGTCTCCTGCCCTTCCCCCATGAAGTGCATCACGAACGCGTCCTCCGGCATGTCGAAATAGAGGTAGACCTCCATGCGGCGGTCGTGGGTATGGCAGGGCATCGTGTTCCACACAGAGCCGGGTTCCAGCTTTGTCATGCCCATCACCAGCTGGCAGGACTGCACCTGCCCCGGCAGAATGTACTTGCAAATCGTGCGGTGATTCGCCGTTTCCAGGCTGCCCAGTTCCTGCCGCACGCAGTCCTCCGGGCGGATGTACACCGTCGGATACGCCGTGTGCGCCGGGCAGGAATTGAGGTAGAACTTCGCCGGATTCGCCGCGTCCTTGGATGCAAACACAATGTCCTTGCTGCCGCGCCCGACGTACAGCCCGTCGCGGTGGCGCAGCGTGTACACCGTGCCATCCACCGTCACCGTGCCTTCGCCGCCGATGTTGATGACGCCCAGCTCGCGTCGCTCCAGAAAATACTGCGCGCGCAGCTCCTCGCCCGCCGTCAGCGCCAGCGTACCCCTCACCGGCACAGCACTGCCCGTGATGATGCGGTCGATGTGGCTGTACACCAGCTTGATATCATCCGCGCGGAACAGGTCGTCAATCAGAAATTCCTCGCGGAGCCGCTGCGTGTCGTACGTCTTTACGTCGCGCGGAGAGGATGCCGTCCGAAGTTCCATGAAGAAGTCCTCCTTCGTTGTGTAAGTGCTTACAAATCAGGATAAAGAAACGCACTGTCTGAACGCAGTACCTTTCATTCCATATTGTACAACGTTTTTTGCTTTTTGAAAAGGGGGGCATGGATGATTTTGATGCTTTTTTTCATGAAAAGCAAAAAAATTGGAGGAAATTTTGCAGCAGATGAAGAATTACCCACTGTCGTTCGTTATATGAGTGACAGGAGGATAACGCCCCCTATCCGGAAAGGATGATGAACATGAAGCGCACCTTGAAGATTCTGCTCTGTGCCGCGCTGACGGCAGCGATCTGCATTCCCGTGCTGGCGGACGTTCCCGCGACGAGCAGCGGGCTTGTCGCGACCAGCGCGATTCTCTCCGCCACCGAGCACAGCGGCGAAACCGATGTAACCGCTGATCTGCTCGACGGCAATACCGCCACCGCATGGGTTCGCACCAGCGCCGCCGCGCCGGACTTGTCCCTCGCGCTCAGCGGCGCCAGCGTCGGCGAAATCTGGATTCGCAGCGGCTACTGCTACAACCAGAACTACTACAACAGCTATGACCGGCCCGCGGCCGTCGCCGTGACAATCTGGTATGCCTACGGGCAGCAGAGCGTGACCTACCGCTACACGCTGTCGGATGCTTTCCTGCCCACGACAAGCAGCGCCGACTGGTCAAACGGCTACCAGCGCCTGCTGCTGCCGGAGGAATACACCGGCGTAACGCAGATTGACCTTGCCATCGAGACGGTTTACGCGGGCAGAGGGAACGCGGGCGCGGCGATTTCGGACATTGCCCTTGCGGCGGATGTGCACGCCACAGCGACTCCGCGCGCTTACACCACCGCGACCCCGAAGCCCTACATCGCCTATGTGACCCCGCGGCCGTCCGCCACGCCGACCTCGACGGTGGAGCTGATTACCCCCGTGCCGACTGGCACGACGGAAACCCCGACTCCCACGGCAGAGCCTGTATTCCCGTCCAAGGGTGTTGCGGCGGCGCTGACGAAGCGGGCGGCGACCCGCTCCGGCCCCAGCAACCGCTTCGACGAGCCCGGCTCGTTCTACAACGCGGGCGATATCGTCAACGTCATCAGCAAGGCGTGGGACAGCGAGAACGACATTTGGTGGTATCAGATTGAGTTCAAAACGTCGGATGGCTGGATGCGCGCCTACACGCCCGCCAACCGCGTGGATGTGAGCAGCGACAGCATCCCGACGGAAACGAATTTGAACGACACGCGGACGGTGATTACCTCCGGCGCGGTCTACTTCGGGCCGTCGACGACATACCGCAAGTACGGCTGGTCGTGGATTTACGAGGGCGACACCGCGATTATCTGCCAGATTGAGGGCAGCTGGGCGCAGGTGGAGTACTACTCCTATGCGAAGGATGTCACCCGCCGCGGCTGGGTGAAGCTGGACACGCTTTCGAGCAAGTAATACTATTCCCAAATGAGAATGCGCCAAGATGCGAAGCGAATTTTTCGCGCTGGCTAACGCGAATGAAACGCAGCGTAGCAGCGCTACGCTAAGTGGAATGAGCGGACGCAAGCGCGGAAAAGGCGCGAGCAGATGGCGCAGGTGAATTTGGAAATAGTATAAGGGAATATAAGAGCATCCCCGGCAGGACGGCAATGCCTGTCGGGGATGCTTTTTTTGTGCAGTTGAGGGGAAACCGAGGGGCGTTGCCCCTTGCCCCCACCAGAGGCTCTGCCTCTGGACTCCGCGAAGGGTCTTCGACCCTCTCGACACCCATTTCGCGATTGAGTTGAGCGCACTTTCAGGCTATGCGCGCGTGCTGATTCGCCCTCTCAGTCGCCGCAGCGGACAGAGAGGGCTTGCCGCGATAAAAGTCAATAAACATGGATGCGCACCCGAAGGGGTCAAGTGGGCGATCGGAAAGCCCCCTTGTCGCGCCCGCAGGCGCGAAACCCCTGCTTGCGGAAAAGAGCCACTATGGTCGCAAGACCAACTATGTGGTCGCGCCCATTTGGCGCGACAATATGCGGCAAGTTGGATAGAGCAGCTTGGGGGCGCTCCTGCGGGAGCGCAAAGTTACTGGCAGGGACGCTTCGCTGCCTGCACCTTTGTTGGCGGCTTCCTTGGAATTGGTCGCCCGAAAAACAGTTGGGGCGTTGCCCCAAACCCCACAAGGGGCGCCGCCCCTTGACCCTGCAAGGGACATTGTCCCTTGACCCTTTTTGGCTGCCCGGCTTGGGCGCGCTTCCTTACTTCTTCTTTTCCGGCGCTTTTTTTGCCTTTTCCTTCGCCTTTTTCTCCTGATACAGTGCTTCTTCCCTGTCAAACATCTCCCACATCTGCCTTTGCGCTTCCTCCACCACCCGGTCGCGCTCCTCAATCGGGTGCTTCTCCGGGTCGTAATCAATCTCCGTCCCGAATGACAGCGTCCGCATCCCCTTATGCGCAAGCATCGGCACAAATCGGCAGCACTTACCCGTCCGCGCATAATACACCTGCGCCAGCATCGTGAATCCGCGGAACAATTCGCCGGGGCGGCCGTGCTCGTAGCCGGGGCGATTCGGGTCAGCATCGGGGTTTTCGGGGAAAATCAGCAGATTATCGCCCGCCTGCATGGCCTCCACCGACTTGCGGAAAGTTGTCGTCAGCTCGCGGGGCTTGTGGCGGTAGACCGGCACGCACTCCACGGACTTCATCGCCCATACGCTGAGCGGGCCGCACAGCTTCGAGATAGGCCAGCGCAGCGGGCCAAGCCACTTCATTTGCGAAAATGTATATTTGTAGACGTATTGCGCAACCTCGTCCGGGTCAATGGAAATGTCGCTGATTGTCCACGGGCGCACGGGCACGGGGCAGAACAGCATCCCCGCGACGGGGCCGTAAATTTCGCCATGATTGCAGAGGAACACCAGCGGGTTGCTGTCATCGGGGTGAATGTTCTCCGTACCCTTGACCGTGTGCCGGAAGAACGGGCGCATCACCGCCATCAAAAAGCGGATGCCCAGCGGCTGAACGTGCCGCTTGATGACGACCTCCTCCAGCTGCTGCTCCAGCGCCTTGTTTTCCTCGCCGGATTCACGGATGTGCAAAAACCGCAGCACTTTCTGCATGTAACGGTTCGACAGCGGGAAGCGCAGCACGCACAGCAGGGCGATGAACGCCGTAATCAGCGCCGGAACAACCATTACCGGCTGGAAACTTGCAGCGATTTCCTCCGCCGTGTGCGGCAGCCGCTGCCCAGCAAGGAAGCACAGCACCGTCAGCGCCACAAGCGCAAGCATCTGCCCCAGCAGCGAAGCCACTTCGCGCGACACGCGCCGCATCAGCCGATAGCCGGGAATTTCCTGCCCGGAGGTGAATTTCGCGACCGCGCCCATCGGGCTTTCCATCTTGCTCAGGCAGACCTTGCACACCGCGCAGCCGACGGAGCAGAGCGCCAGACAGAAGTAGGTGATGCTGATATCCGTCGTGTGGTGCCGCAGCATCCGCGAAAAAATCCACAGCCCGTAGAGCCAGAGGAACATGCCCATCAGCAGCAGCGAAATCGGTTCATTCTTGTTTTTCTTCTCGCGCTTTTTCAGCAGCAGCGTCGCCAGTTCCTCGCACAATAGCGTCGTCAGCACCGCTATCGCCATGCGAATCAGCATTTGCTCCGCCGTCGTCGCGAGGAAGGTGTACATGACGATGAGCGTCATTTCCATTGCCGTCAGCAGCACCATGCTCAGCCGCTCAAAGGCGCTCAAGGCGTTCGCGCGGTGAATCGTCTCCAGCGTGAAGTGCGCTTCCTCCAAGTTCGGGCGCGGCAGCACGGCGCGCTCTTCATACGCCGCGTATGTCGAGTAAAACGCCGCCATCCCGCACAGAAGGTACCCTATCATCATCGGCACGGAGAGCTGCACCGGCAGGTTGACCGCCAGAATCAGGGCTTGCAGCGCCATCATGCACCCATGCAGCGCCCCGCTCAGGCACAGGAAGGTCGTCTGCTCCATCCGCCCGTCAAGGCACAGCCGCCCCATGCGCTGGCACAGGCTGTCCCGCAGCTGCATGGACAGCACAACGGAGAAAATCAGCCACATTTGCGTGCTGCCGAACGACATGGGGTACAGCACGACAAGGCACAGTGAGAGCAGCAGCAGCAGAATCATCAGCGGAACGCGCATCCATCGCAGCGCCTTGGGCAGGTAAATGGCTTCCTCGGGGCTGAACGTCTGGGCGAAAACCGTTGTCACGCGGCCAATCATATACAGTGCGCCGCCGTAGAGCGGCATCCCGGATAAGCCCTCGGAAATCAGCATACAGTAGATATATCCGTACAGGCTGGACATATCCGTCAGCAGCAGGGTCGTCGGCGGTTTTTTCCGCAAAGCCATCGACCCTCCTTTCGCATTCTCTTTGCTCGTATTGTACCATGAGAAGCCCGAATTGGCAAGGGTTTCAGGCGCAAAAGAGAATATTCACGGTTTATTTCCAATCCTGTCGCCCGAAACACTTGCAACTGCCCGCGCTTTCCTGTAAAATAGGGACAGGTGGCAAACGATATGACGAGGAGGCTTTTTTCATGATTGCTGATGAACAGGTGACGACCGAGCCGTCTTCTCTCTTTTCCGCGCAGGATCAGGCGGCGATTCGCGCACAGCTGAAAAAGCGGCTGATTCTGGTGCTGATTCCGGTGCTTGCGTTGCTGGGCGCCGCCATTTATTTCGCCATCCAGCGCAACGAGGTTGCGACCGATGTGCTGACGATTGTCAGTCTGTCCGTGCTGATTTTCTGCTATGACCTCTTCCTGAAGCCGCTGCGGTGCTATCAGCGCCATTTGGACAACGTGATTTCGGGACGCCGCCGCGCGGTGGATTTGCCGTTTCTGGCGATTTCGGACGACATCAGCCTGGTGGACGGCGTGCCGTACCGCGCCATGACCTGCACCGACCTCGACGCGAAGGGCCGCCCGTATGACCGCCTGTTCTACTTCGACGCTGAGAAGCCCTTCCCCGCCATCGCGGCGGGCGAAACCGTGCGCGTCGTGCACCACGAGCTGGACGTGTCGGACGTGGTGCGGGTGTAATTCCGGAGGATTTTGCCCCATGAAGAAGCTGCTTTGTCTCCTGCTGACCTTGCTGCTGATTCACCCTGTGCTGGCGGAAGATGCCCTTGACGCCCCCGATGCCGCCTCCCTGCTCTCCTGCGCGGATGGCACAGTGCTTGCCGTTTCGCCGGATTTGCGCGTCCTTCGCCGGGACACTGCGGGCAACTGGGCGCTTGTCCTTTCCGCCGAGCAGATTTCCGCCGCCTGCCCGCCCCGATTCATGCCGGATGCGGCGAATGCGCTGCTCCTGCCGGGCGAAAATGGTGCATATGCGCTGCTGCTCCTGCCCGACACGAGCGGGCAAATCGCCGTGCTGTCCCTGACCGGAGCGACGTGCGAGCTGACGCGGGTGTTCGCGGATTTTCTTCCGACGGACAGCGAAATGACCGCGCAGTGGACGCTCCTTTCTGCCGCGCGCGCCGGAAACACGCTGTACGCTGCCTTTTCAAGCAATTTCGCGACATACAGCACCTATGCGCTTTCGCTGGCGGACGGGTCGTCTTTTCTGCTTTCGGATGCGCCGATTCGCTTCTTAATGCCCTTGGCGGACGGGCAGCTGCTGGCGTGTGTCAATCCGCCCATAAGCAGCATCGACGAAAGCTGCTTCGCCCTGCTGGATGCGGATTCCGGCGAATCCAGCCGCCTTTGCGCCCTGCCCGCTCACAAGGCATATGCGGGCTTCGCGCTGGATGGCGATTCCCTCTATTTCACCGACGGCGAGACGATTTACTGCGCCGCACCACCCTATGATGCTGTGGAATCCGTCGGCTATCTGCCGTCGCTGGACACGAACGCCCGTCTGCCCGCGCTGATGGTCGATAATTGCTACTGCGTGTGCAATGCCGAATTGGGCTTCTTCGCAGCGCAGCTCCATACCGCGCCGCGCTGCACCCTGCGCGTGGATGCCCGCCTGTCCAATGTGAATCGGGCGCTGGTGTCGCAGTACCTCCGTGCGCACCCGGACGTTGCCGTTGTTTATGCGCCGCACAATGCATCGACCGCGCCGGAATACCGCCAGCACATGGAGAGCGGCGGCGCAGGAGCTTCTGGACTACGAAGCGCTTTACACGCAGTACCGCGCCACCCTTTCCCCCTTGGAGCAGAAGCAGGCGGAGGATATACTGACGGACGCGCGCGCTGCGCTCCATCAGATTCCGCCGAACGTATACAGCGCGGCGGAAATCGCAACGTATCATGCGCGCCTGAATCACACGCATCTGCTGGAATCGTCGTTCTGGGTCAGCGGCGACCAGCATGTATCCACCCTGCGGCAGCGTCTTCTGGACGGCGAATGCACCGTGGAAACGTTCGTGCAGGAATTGACCCGCATTGTGCAGATGATGACGCTTGAAAACGGCGTGTCTTCGTGAATTTTTCCCGCACGTCCTGCAACAAAACACCCCTTTCAAGCGTTTCATATTTAGGGGACAACTCCCCTTTTCCAAGAAGAATCATCCTATGAATGGAGGGTAACATCATGAAACATCTTTCCCGCGTCCTGTGCCTGCTGCTGATGCTGGCGCTGCTGCTGCCCGGCGCGCTTGCGGAGGCAGTCGAGCAGACCGAGCAGATCGACAGCGGCATCGAAGAAGATGAGGTCGAGAAGGTCGGCGACATTTTCGATATGTACCAAGTCGGCAGCATGGTGGAAGCAAACGGCAAGCTCTACACCATCTCCTCCGGCCCGACCATCTGCGAATTCGACGGTGAAAACTGGCGCATCGCGGTGGTGGCGAACAGTTTTTCGGACGTCCTGCGCGTGTCGGATTACTACTCCTTTTACAGCGACGAAACGTCCGCCGTGCTGTCTGTGGATGAGGACGGCACGCTGCTGCTGCTCTACCCCTACTCTGACGGCGTAATTGACTTGCTGCGCATCCCGCTCGACGGCAGCGACGTCACCCGCGTGCACTCCTTCCGCCTGGCGGAGGATAGCGGCGACGAGGACGGCAGTCTCTACTTCTCCCTGCAGGGCGCGGCACTGACGGGCGATTACGCCTATGTGACCGCCTACGGGCTGAATCCCGAAGCGATGTACGGGCTGAATCAGCTGTTCGAGCTGAACCTCAAGGACGGCAGCGTCCGCAAGGTGACGGAGGATTACATCGGCATCATCCTGCCGCTGGATGACACGTCGCTCATCGGCTACTATGACAACCGCTACACCGGCGCGGACGACCCGCTGACCGCGCTCGTGCGCATCAACCGTCAGACCGGTCTGACCGACACGCTGTGCGAAATGGAGTCCGGCTCTTCTTTCTCCGGCTTCACCATGTCCGGCACGTCCGTCGTCTTCAACGATGGCTCGCAGGTGCTGCGCGTCGCCGCGCCGTATGACACCGTGGAGACGGTTGGCTACCTGCCCCCGGCGTATGTGTACACCAATCTGCCCGGCTGCGTGTCCGGCAATTCCTACTATACTTACAACTACGACGCCGGTTTGACCTCGGTTGACCTGACTGCGCCGCTGCCCGCGACCGTCCTGCGCATCGACTCGTCCATCAGCTGGGGCGATGTGGGCGAACTGGTGCGCCAGTACGTCAAGGAACATCCGGAAGTCGGCATCGTGTACGCCTCCACCAGCGCATCCACCGCGCCGGACTACACCCAGCACATGCAGAGCGGCGAGGCGCTTGACCTCTACTCCTTCTATCTGCCGGGCGACGCCTTCGCTGCCCTGCGCAACAAGGGGTATCTGGCGGAGCTGTCCGGCAACAGCGACCTGCTCGCGGCTGTTTCCGAGATGTTCCCGAATCTGACCAAGCAGGTGCTGGTGGATGGCCACCTTTACGCCCTGCCCGTCGAAGTAAGTACCTCCTGCTGGTCGATTGACACCGCCGTACTGGAGGATGTCGGGCTGACGGCAGAGGATGTGCCGACGACGTATCTGGAGCTGCTGAACCTCATCGACGAATGGATTACCTCCTACGTTGAGGATTACCCGGAGCACGCGCTGATGGACTACCCGTACAGCCTGTCAATGCAGCTGTTCAGCCAGATTATGCTGGCGCAGATTGCCGAGTGTGAAGCGGACGGCCGCACGCTGACCTTCACCGACGCGGATTTCATCGCCACGCTGAACAAGCTGGACAGTATGCGCGAGAAGCTGAAGGCGTACGAGGATCAGTGGAACGACGACAACAACAGCGGCAATATTGTCTATAGCAGCAACACAATGATTGTCGGCTCGTATGACGCCAGCAGCAGCGAAGGTTCCCTCCTGAGCAGCTACGTCAGCATCGGCATTCACTATGCCAGCGACCGTGAAAGCACGGCTGTCCCGCTGATGCTGTCCATCCAGCCGAACCACGACAGCAGCGTCATCGGCAACCTCCGCGTGATGGCGGTCAACCGCTCCAGCAAGAACGCCGATGCCGCCATGAACCTGCTGACGTACCTCGCCGTCAACCGCAGCGATTATCAGAAGTCGCTTCTCTCCCCTGCCTACACGGACAACATTGAGGACCCGCACTACGAGGAGACCAAGGCGAGCCACGAGAGCTACATTGACGAACTGACGAAAGCAATGGCGACCGCCGACGACAGCGAAAAGCGCGACTATCAGGAAGCGATTCAGAACCTGACGGACGCTTTGACCCGCCTCTCCCCCTACCAGTACACGACCGAGGACATCCTCCTCTACGATTCGCAGATGGAGAATGTGCGCATCATTGAATCGACCGTTTTCTACGGCGACGACAACGAAGCGTCCACGCTCGTGAACCGCTACATGGACGGCAACATCACCGTCGACCAGTTTGTCCGTGAGCTGACCCGCATTGTACAGATGATGATTATGGAGAACTCGTAAGTCGCACCCAACCGAGAAGCCGGATGAGAAGTCCGGCTTCTTTTGTATTGTAGGAGAACCAAGGGGCGTTGCCCCTAACCCCCACCAGAGGCTCTGCCTCTGGACTCCGCAAGGGAGTTCCTCCCTTGACCCTTTCGCGCGATTGAGTTGTTCGCACTTTCAGACTATGCACGCGTGTTGATTCGACCTCATCACCCCAAAAGCATGGGAGCGTGCACCGCGCAGAAAAGCAGCTTTCCCCCTCCAAAATCAAAAAATCACAAAAAAATGACGATTCGATGCAACGAAATCGCCTTTTCATTCGTCTTATATCATGAAGGCGGTTATGTTATTAACGCCGCCGATTCCACGCAATAACGAGGTGATTTACGATGACGGAGGGAACACAGGCGCGTCCGGAGCGCGTAATGGTGCTTGAGCCTGACGCCGAACGCCGGCAGATGCTCGCCCAAACGCTGATGCAGTCCGGCTTCCGCTGCTTTATGGCGGACTCGGTGCACGACGCGCTCCCCTTCTATCAGGACAGGCAAAATTCGGCGTGTATGCTGACGATTCTCAACGCGCGCCTGCCGTGGTGCGAGAGCGTTGAGCTGCTCAGCCGGGCGCAGGAAAACGACTGGCCCGTGCTGTTTCTGACGGCGGAAGCGGCAAACGTTGCGCACCTGCAATCGCTGTTCGACCTGCCGTGCGACGCGCTGGTGCACCCCTTCTCCCCCAAGCAGCTGATGAATGCAGTGGAAAACCTGCTGCTGCTTGCCCAATCGCTCCTGCGCGCCGGGCCGCTGCGGCTGGACACGCTGCACCACCGCGTGACGATGGCAGGCGAACACCTGACACTCACCGCGCAGGAATTTGCCTTGCTGGAAGTGCTGGTGAAAACGCCGGGGGCAGCCGTCTCCCGCGAAACGCTCCTGCGGACGGCGTGGGGCTATCAGGATTTAGGCGAAACCCGCACGGTGGACGTGCACATCCAGCGTTTGCGGCGGAAATTGGGCAAATCGTGCATCGAAACGGTTTATAAAACAGGATATAAGCTGAAAATGGCGTAACATTGCGTCCCCCTCTGCGCAAAGAGGGGGATTTTTCGGATTCTTCACGGAAAGTTGGGGAAGCAAACACGGGCTTAGGCGAAGCACCAAAAGCTGCACGCGGAAGGAGCATGAAGGCGCGACCAACTCAATCGCGAAAAGGGGTCAAGGGGGGACT
>ULVS01004888.1_pt1 | contig 25802 bp, 17 predicted proteins | sample 1959671 | NCBI WGS metagenome assembly ULVS01 (sample SAMEA4835792, study PRJEB28245) | human gut metagenome | biome: gut microbiome; material: fecal sample | place: Denmark | collected 2008
ATGAGTGCGGCTCAGCCGATGGGTGCGGCCCAGCCGATGAGTGCGGCTCAGCCGATGCGCCCGCAGGGGATGAATCAGCCGGGGCAGGGGAGCCAATATGCGCAAAGCGGGCAAATGCGCGGCTTCCGCGGCGTGCAGGGGACGCCCATGCAGCCGCAGCAGGGCTGGAACAACGGCGTGCAGCCGCTCGATGCGGCGCACCAATTGGAGCAGTTCTCGTGGGGGCAGAACCCGACAAGCATGAACACCGGGCGCAATCAGCCGATTCGCGGCGGGCAGATGATGCCAAATCAGCCGATGAATCCGCAGCACCCGCAGAATCCGCCGTATCCGCAGCAGAATTATGGCGGATGGCAGCAGCAGCCGATGTATCCGGTGAATTTTCCGCAGTATCCGGCGAACGGCAATGGCGGAAGCGGCGGCAATGGCGGCGGCAATCATCCGCCGACGGGGCTGGGGGGCTTCAATCCGGAGCATCGCGAGCCGAAAAACGAGCCTATCCGCCGCAAGCCGTCGGGCCAAAAGCTGCTCAAGCGCATCCTGTTCTGCGCGTGCGCGGTGGCGGTAATTTGCGGGCTGGTCGCGGCGGGCGGCGCCATCAGCAATGCCATCCAGGAGCAGAACGAGCGGGAAGCACTGGTCGCGTCGGTCACGGCGTATGACGACAAGTACGTCCCGAACGTGTATGTGGACGGCATCCACCTCGGCGGCATGAGCCGTGCGGAGGCGGAAGAGGCGGTCACGGCGCACGCGAATCAGCAGCGCGACGCATGGAAGGTGCGCCTGATGTACGCCGGTCAGCTGGTGAGGGAAATCACGAGCGCCGACCTGAACATGACCGTCGATGTGCAGGAAGCCCTCGACGCGGCGTGGCAGCCGGGGCACACAGAAGGCGGCATTGATGCGCGCAAAGCCGCCATGGACGCGCTGGCGGAAAATCCCTACGAGGGCTATTCCGCCACGCCCAGCGGCGACAATGTGGTGATTGACAACATCCTGCTCAGCATCGCGCAGCAGGCGTACATTCAGCCGGTGGATGCGCATATTATCTTCGATTCCAACAATTTCAACAATCCGCTGACGATTCAGCCGGAAACGGTCGGACGCTATATGGACACGACCGAGGCGAAAAATCAGGTGTACCAGATGATGTCGTCCCTGGTCAGCGGCGAGGTGGCGCTGACGACGCGCGAGCTTCAGCCGACCACGACCAAAGCCATGCTGGAGCCGCAGATTCAGCTGCGCGCGACGGCGTACACCCCGATTTCGACCACCAGCACGGAAAACCGCAACCTGAACATTCAGGTGGCGTTTGAGCGCATCAACGGCAAGATGCTTGCAGCGGGTGAAACATTCTCTTTCAATACGGTTGTGGGCAAGCGCACGAAGGCAAACGGCTTCTATGAAGCGATTGAGTACGCGTATGGCGATCAGCGCATGGGCTACGGCGGCGGCGTGTGTCAGGCAAGCACGACGATGTACCTTGCGGCGGCGAAGGCGAACATGACGATTCTCAAGCGCGAGCCGCACTCCGACGCGGTGGGCTACACCGACTACGGCAAGGACGCGACGGTATCCGACAACCGCATTGACTTCAAGTTCCGCAACGACACGAACAGCACGATTTTCATCGTTGCGACGGTGATGAAGGACAGCCGCTATGACAAGTCGCACAAGGTGTGCGTGGTGTCGATTTACGGCGAGAGCCTCGGCAAGGGCGTGAAGTACGAGCTGGAAACGGTGACGGTGCAGACCCTGCCCGCCCCGACCGAGCCGGAATACCGCAAGGACACGAACCACACCTACGCCACCTATGTTGATCAAGAGTACACCTACCGCAAGGCAACCGACGGCTGTGTGGTGGAAAGCTACCTGGTGAAGTATGTGGGCGGCGCGGAAACCGAGCGCAAGCTGATGTACACCGACACCTACAAGGCGAAGAGCGAAATCATCTACGTCGGCACGGTGGAGCGGACGGAAGAGGGGCAATGACCAGAGGCTTTGCCTCTGGACTCCAGCAGGGGCGCTGCCCCTGCACCCTGCAAGGGAGTTCCTCCCTTGACCCTTTTGCGCGATTGAGTTGGCGACTTTTTCAGGCTGCTTCCGCGTGTTAATTGGGGGAAACCCAAGGGCGAATGAAACGGGATGAAATCCCTACGCTTGACCCTTTTGCGCGATTGCGTTGGCGACTTTTTCATGCTGCTTCCGCGTGCTGATACGGCTTCATCCGCCGAAAAGGGGGATGAGGTCGTTTTTTTCTCCAAAACTTTGTGAAAGAAAATACAACTTGTGAAAAAACCCCCTTTTCTATTTCGGCAGAATGTGCTATAATAGGTTCGGTGGAAACCCCTACATTATTGCATCAGGAGGGAAAATCCAATGGCGCTTGTTACGACGAAGGAAATGTTCAAGAAGGCGTATGACGGCGGCTATGCGGTCGGCGCTTTCAACGTCAACAACATGGAAATCATTCAGGGCATCACCGAGGCGGCGGGTGAGCTGAAGGCTCCCGTCATCCTGCAGGTGTCCAAGGGCGCGCGCGCGTATGCCAACCACACCTATCTGGTGAAGCTGGTGGAAGCGGCGGTTATCGAAAACCCCGATATCCCGATTGCGCTGCACCTTGACCACGGCGACAGCTTTGAGCTGTGCAAGAGCTGCATCGACGGCGGCTTCACGTCCGTCATGATTGACGCTTCCTCCAAGTCCTTTGAGGATAATATCGCCCTGACCCGCAAGGTCGTCGAGTATGCCCATGACCACGGCGTGGTCGTCGAGGCGGAACTCGGCACGCTCGCCGGCGTCGAAGACGACGTGAAGGTGGAGCATGGTCAGGAAATGTACACCCATCCGGAAGAAGTCGAAGAGTTTGTGACCCGCACGGGCTGCGATTCGCTGGCGATTGCCATCGGCACGTCCCACGGCGCGTACAAGTTCAAGCCCGGTCAGAAGCCCCAGCTGCACTTCGAGGTGCTGGAAGAATGCTCCAAGCGTCTGCCCGGCTTCCCGATCGTCCTGCACGGCGCTTCTTCTGTCCCGCAGGAGTTCGTGAAGGAAATCAACCAGTTCGGCGGCAATATGCCCGACGCAATTGGCATTCCGGAAGAGCAGCTGGCGAAGGCGGCGAAGATGGCGGTCTGCAAGATCAACATCGACTCCGACATTCGTCTGGCGATGACCGCGAGCATCCGCAAGTACTTTGCGGAACATCCGGATCACTTTGACCCCCGTCAGTACCTGAAGCCTGCCCGCGCTGCGGTGAAGGCGATGGTTGCCCACAAGATTGTGGATGTGCTGGGCTGCGCTGGCAAGGCGTAATCAAGGCACAAAAAGGCTCTGTCGTGAATGCGGCAGGGCTTTTTGGTTATGGAAATACCAAACAATTTTACGCTTCTTCGCTGCTGTTGGAGGCGAAAAAAAGGGAAGCTGCGCACGCCAATTGTATTTATGAAGTTTTTCGGTTGACATCAGGCATTTCTCGCCTTATAATTTTTGTAAGGCTGCGGTGGAAGCCGCAGAACGTGAAAGGAGAAATCCTCATGAAGAAGATGCTGGCACTGGTTCTGGTACTGGCGATGTGCCTCGGCTGCGCTGCCCTGGCGGAAGAAACTGCCTTGGTGTACGCGCTTGGCGCGCCCATGCCCGATTTTACCTTTACGGACATTAACGGCGTTTCCCATACCCTCTCCGAAACCTTGAAGGAGAAGGAAATGGTGCTGATTAACCTCTGGGCAACGTGGTGCGGCCCGTGTGAATCGGAGTTCCCCTTCCTGGAGGAAGCCTATGAGCAGTACAAGGACAAGGTGGAAGTCTTTGCGCTGAGCATCGATGAAAACGATGATGATGCGAAGCTGACGGAATATGTGGCGTCGCATGGCCTGACGTTCCCGGTCGGGCATGAAACGTTCAACCTCTTTGCGGGCTTCGGACTCAATGGCGTTCCGACCTCGATTGTGGTTGACCGCTTCGGCAATGTGGCTTTCATCGCAACGGGTTCTCAGCCCTCTACGGACGCGTTTGTCCGCCTGTTCGGTCTCTTCCTCGGCGATGAGTACACGCAGACGAATGTGCTGGCGTTCCTGCCGGGCGAAAAGCCCTCGATTCCGCCGACGGATGAAGCGGAACTGAACCGTGCGCTGAATGTGGAAGGCACGGCGGCGCCGCTGTCCTTCATCAATTCTACGGATGAATACACTTGGCCGATGGCGGTTGCGGAAAAGGATGACCGCACGGTTCTGGTCAGCACGAACACGGGCAAGGATACTTCTTCTGCTTCCGTGCTGACTACGGTGGAAGCGAAGGCGGGCGACGTGTTCGCGTTCGACTACAAGACGTCCACCGAAGCCGGCTGCGACCTGTTCTACCTCTCTGTCAACGGGCAGACGGTGAAGGCGTTCGGCGGCGTGAAGGAATGGGCGACCTACGGCTATGAATTCCCGGCGGACGGTACTTACGAAATTGCCCTGTCTTACATCAAGGATTCCCTTCAGGCCGCGAATGAGGACATGATCTGGCTGGACAACGCGCGCGTGGTGGACGGAGAAGAAGCCGCCGCTGTGCTGGCGAACAACCCGGTCTATCCGGAAGGCACGAAGATGACGACCATCTCCTTTGTGGGCGACAACGTGAAGCAGGTTTTCTTCACCGATCCGAAATTTGCGCTGATGTCCACCTTTGGCATGACCAACTACTATGTGATTGACAACACGGAAAGCGCGACGGTGAAGGTGACGCTGGCGAAGGGGCTCGACCCGGAAATGTACGCCTTTGGCTGCGAAGCGGCCCCCGAAAACTATGCGCTGACGGACTACATGACGGAGGACGGCTACGTCATCCCGAATCAGCCGATTGACACCAATCAGGCAAGCGGCTTCCCGTATACCACCTATTTTGTGGTGAAGGCTGGCGCGGAAAACGTGGAAGCGTCCGCCATTGCAATCGCTGATGAACCCAACGCCAATGCGTTTGTCGCCATGCTGCAGCAGTATGGCATCAATGTCCCCGGCTGGAAGTACGCCGATGGCACCCTGCCTTCCACGGATGAAGTGGCGGAAGCGCCGCAGCTGCCGATGGCGGGCATGGCGAGCTACACGATTAAGTGCGTCGATCAGGACGGCAACCCTGTGACCGGCACGATGATTAACGTCTGCACGGATGAAACGTGCACGCCCATGCCTGTGGATGAGAATGGCGTGCTGGAATTCACCATGCCTGCGTACCCCTATGTGCTGCATGTGCTGATTGTGCCGGAAGGCTACGAGTTCGACAAGACGGTGGAAGAAATTGCTCCCGAAGCGGGCGGCGAAGTGGTGTTCACCTTCCAGAAGGTGTAATCCAAGGCGTCAAGTGGTGGTGTACCTGCGGGTATGCCGCCCTTTTTCGGTGCTGACTTTTTGGCAAAAGAAACGCACCTCACCCGGCGGATTGGCTGGATGAGGTGCGTTTTGTGGCTTGAGTTTTCTATGTGGATTTGCTTGCGTACCGCAGGGGTTTCTCCACTGCGGCGGCGACAAGGGGGCAATGAAAACAGACGAAGTCTGCACGCCCCCCTTGACCCCTTCGCAGCACACTCCCATGTTTCTTGACTTTTATCGGAAGTAGTTATAGTTTGTGTACTGTTAGTCCTTCAAACTATGAGAACAAACATAACAAACCAGTAACTTCCGGAGGGCGTGCGAAGCAGTCCAGAGGGCGACCGCAAAGCCCTCTGGTCGCGCCCGCAGGCGCGAAATCCCTGCATAAACACGCGGACACTGTATGAAAGTGTCACCAACCCAATCGCGCGAAAGGGTCAAGGGAGGAACTCCCTTGTTATTGCAGCTTCAGGTCGCCGCCCTTGATCCAGCCCCACTTGCGCAGGAAGAAGGCGAACAGCAGCGTCAGCACGGCGGGGAGAACGAAGCAAATCAGGATAAGCCCAACCCAGTCCATCGGCAGAATCGCGACTTTCGTGCCGGCGGCAATGTCGTTCAGCCAGCCGGTGTAAACGCCAATCTGCCCGACCAAACCGCAAGTGCCCATGCCGCTGGAAACCGCCGGGCCGTTCATTTCGAGGTGGAACAGGCACGTCGCAATCGGGCCGGTGATGGCGGAAGCAAGCGTCGGGGGAATCCATATGCGCGGGTTGCGGATGATGTTTGGCATTTGCAGCATCGACGTGCCCAGCCCCTGACTGACCAAGCCGCCCACGCCGTTCTCGCGGAAGGACATGACCGCGAAGCCGACCATCTGCGCGCAGCAGCCTGCAACCGCTGCGCCGCCCGCAAGCCCCGTCAGCGAAAGCGCCGCGCAAATGGCCGCGCTGGAAATCGGCAGCGTCAGCGCCATGCCGACGACGACGGACACCAGAATGCCCATCAGCAGCGGCTGGAGGTTCGTTGCCCACTTGATGAAATCGCCGACCGAGCTGGCAGCCGCGCCAATCGCGGGCGCACACAGCACGGACAGCCCAACGCCGACAAGAATCGTGACCGCCGGGGTGACGAGAATATCCACCTTCGTCTCCTTGCTGACGATTTTGCCGCATTCGGACGCGACAATCGTGATGAAGTAGACCGCCAGCGGGCCGCCCGCGCCGCCGAGCTTATTTGCCGCCATGCCGACGGCAATCAGGCTGTACAGCACCAATTGCGGGGCAGAGAGCGCCGCACCGATGGACACCGCCATTGCCGGCCCCGCCACCTGCTGGGCGAAGTTGCCCGCGTCAATTAGGAACTGCACGTTCAGCTGCTGACCGAGCGTCTTGATGATTGTGCCAATCAGCAGCGAGGCGAACAGCCCCTGCGCCATGGCTCCCATGGCGTCTATTCCGTAGCGTTTTGCGGAAAACAGAACGTTCTTCCGCTTCAGAAACGCGCTGATCTTTCCCATGCCCTCCAAATCTCCCTTGTACGGGGAAGCCCCGCGAAATTTCCGCCGAAAAACGGTGGATTGCACTCCATTATAGCATATTGACAAGAAAGAAACAAGCATATATCACAGAATGTGTGGGTTGGGTGAACAAAGTGCGAAATTTCGCGCAGATCCGATGATAACAGGTGTTTTTGTTGCAAGGCAGTCATAACCGTGCTATAATGAAGCGATTGCAAACGGCTCATGCGCTTGCAGTCAGCGCAGGAGAGGAGGCATCCGGTCAGTCAGCGCCGGAAGAGCACGGATGAGAAAGAAAAATTCCATCATCAATATGATCGTCGGGCTGGTGGGGCAGCTGCTGAACATGCTGCTTTCCTTCGGCGGACGCATGGTGTTCGTCCACTACCTGTCGCAGGAATATCTCGGCGTGAACGGCCTCTTCGGCGATGTGCTGGGAATGCTGAATCTGGCAGAATTGGGCATCGGCTCGGCGATGATTTTCAGCATGTACCGCCCGGCGGCGCAGAACGACGAGAAGCAACTGGCGCGCCTGATGAACCTCTATCGCACGCTGTACCGCATTGTTGCGCTGGCGGTGCTGGGCATCGGGCTGGCGCTCATGCCGTTCCTGCCGCTGCTGATGAAGGGCGGCGAGGGCATCGAGAATTTGCAGCTGATTTATCTGCTGTACCTCCTGCAAGCTGTCACGTCATACCTGCTGTCCTACAAGAACGCCATCTATCAGGCGTACCAGAAGGCATACATCCGCAAGGCGCTTGACCAAATCATCGGCATCGTGCGCCTGATTCTGCAAATCGTTGTGCTGGTAACGACGCGGAACTTCATCCTCTACCTGATTATCCAGCTTTTTGTGCCGATGGTTTCCAGCGTTATCATCTCCATCCGCGCGGACAAGGAGTTCCCGTACCTCAAGCAGTACAAGGAGCTGCCCGAACCACAGGAGCGCAAGGCGATTTTCAAGAACGTCGGCGCGCTGAGCCTGCATAAGCTGGCGACGGTTATCGTCCGCAGCACGGATAACCTGATTATGTCCGCGTTTGACGGGCTGGCTACGGTCGGCATATACTCCAACTACAAGCTCGTTTTGATGAACGTCAACAACCTGCTGGGGCATGTGACGGGCGCATTCACCGCCAGCATCGGCAACCTGAACGCGCTGGAGGGCAGAAAACGCGTCTACGAAATCTTCCGCATCCTCGATTTCGCCGCTTTCCTGCTCTACGGCTACCTCTCCGGCGGACTGGTGACGCTGATCAACTTCTTCATCCGCATGATTTTCGGCGAAGAGTACCTTTTCTCGATGACGGTCGTCGTCATCATCATGGCGGAGTTTTTCATCAGCGGTCTTCGACAGATGGGATTGCAGTTCCGCGAGGCGCTGGGGCTGTTCTGGCATGACCGCTACAAGGCGCTGGCGGAGGCGATCATCAACCTTGTTGTATCGCTGATTCTGGTGCGGCGCTTTGGCGTGGCGGGCATCATCGGCGGCACGATTATCTCCAGCCTGCTGACGTGCGTCTGGTTTGAACCGTATGTGCTGATGCGCTACGGCATTGAGGAGGACTGGCAGAAGAAGCTGCGCCGCTACTTCATGGATTACATCGTCCGCTGGGTGGTGGTCGCGGGGGTCAGCGCCGTGTCCTACTGGATTTTCCAGCTGATGCCGCAGACGAATTTCCTCTGGTTCATCGCCCAAGGGCTGATTTATACCGCGATTTTCGCCGCGGTCGTGCTGGTGGTTTACGGCAGAACGCCGGAATTCCAGTACCTGCTGGAAATGACCGTCCGCAAGCTGAAAAAGAAACTTCGGGGTGGGGAGTAACCTATGCTGCCGCTGATTTCCATCATTCTACCCGTCTACAACATGTCAGGCAAGCTGCCCCGGTGCATTGCCAGCCTGACGGCGCAGACATACCCGAATCTCGAATTCCTTTTCGTGGATGACGGCTCGACTGATAACAGCGTGCAGGTCATCCAGCAATACGCGGATAGCCGCTTCCGTATCCTCCGCAAGAAAAACGGCGGTGTGTCGTCGGCGCGGAATGAGGGCTTGCGCAACATGCGCGGCGAATACGGCGCGTTCGTTGATCCGGACGACACCGTGTCGCCGAACTACATTCAGTACCTGTACGATGCGCTGATGGCGCAAGGGACGAAAATGTCCTGCTGCTGGACTTACGAGCTGCACGAGGACGATGTGGATAAGCCACTGCCGGACGAACCCCATCAGCCCGCGAAGCTGGCAACGTTTGATAACTACGACCAGTGGGGCGAGATGGCGCACGTCCAGTCCTACGGCGTGCTGTATCACCACGATTTGCTGGAGAATCTGCGCTTTGATGAGCAGATTTCTTACGCGGAGGACACGCTGTTCTACATGCAGGCAGTTCTGGCGACGAAGCGCGTGGCGTACCTGATCGACCGGCTCTACTACTATGTGCAGTGGACAGGTTCGGCGATGCACCAAAAATATACGACAAAGCAGTATTCGGACGTGACGGTGTGGGCGGACGTTTGCCGGATGACGAAGGACGTTGCGCCGCTGATGCACCAAACGTCGATGACGCGGTACTGCTTTGCGTGCACGCGGGCGTTCTACTTCTCCTTCACGAGCGAGCAGGACTGCACGGCGCTGCGGCAGGATGCCATCAAGCGTTTGCGCGCGAACTGGCGCTGGGTGCTGAAGATGCCGACGCAGAATGAGCGCCGCAAGGGGCTGATTGCGATGGTCAGTCCGAAGCTGGCGTACTTGATGTGGAAGAAGGCAAAGGGAAAGTAAAGGCACCACCGCACAATTCGGCGGCGCGTCTGACGAAAAATCCATTCGCCAGCCGACCACCTCATTTGTGCGGTGTTACCTAAAATTTCCCTTTTGATGCTTTATGATGCGGATTATTTCGGAGTGTTCTTGCTTGCCGCAGGGATTTCGCGTCTGCGGACGCGACCAAAGGGCATGAAAACAGACGAATGTCTGCGGTCGCCCTTTGGAAACCTTCGGTGCGCACTCCCATGTTACTTGGTCTGCCTCGGAACGCTTAATACGAACCGCAGGTTCGCTGGATCAACACGCGGACAGAGCATGAAAGTGTCACCAGCTGAATCGCGCGAAAGGGTCAAGGGACGAAGTCCCTTGCGGAGTCCAGAGGCAGAGCCTCTGGCGTCTCCCGCAATCAACGTGGAAGGGAAGGAAACCGATGAAAATCCTGATGGTCAATAAGTTCTTGTACCCGCGCGGCGGGGCGGAAACGTATATGCTCCGCATTGGGGAAGAACTGACGAGACGCGGTCATCAGGTGGAATATTTCGGCATGTACGACGAGAAAAACACCGTCGAGAACGCCGAAGGACTGACGACTGTCAACATGGACTTCCACGCGTCCGGCGCGGAAAAGCTGCTCTACCCCTTCCGCATCATCTATTCCGGCGAGGCGCGGCGCAAAATGCGGCAGGTTATCGACCGCTTCCACCCGGACATCATCCACTTCAACAACATCAATTTTCAGCTTACCCCGTCCGTGATTCTGGCGGGCGCAGAGAAAAATATCCCGATGGTGCAGACCGTCCACGATTTGCAGATGCTCTGCCCGAATCACATGATGATGGAATTCGGCACATGGAAGCTCTGCGAGGAGTGCAGCGGGAAGAAGTGCAAAATGGCGTGCGTGCGCAAAAAGTGCATCCACGGATCGCGCGCAAAGAGCCTCATCGGCGCGATAGAAGGCACGATTTATACCAGCAGCCATGTGTATGACCGCGTGGCGCGCTATATCTGCCCAAGCCGCTTCATCGAGGAAAAACTGCTGACCGTCCCACGTTACGCCGGGAAAACCACCATGATTCATAACTTTTTGAGCAAGACGGCGGATATCGACGTGCCCAAGGGCGATTATGTCCTGTATTTCGGGCGCTTGTCGGAGGAAAAGGGAATCGACCGCATCCTTGCCGCCTGCCGCCTGCTGCCGGAGATTCCGTTTGTCATTGCGGGCGGCGGGCCGCTGGAGGAACTCTGCCGAACATGCGAGCTGCCCAACGTCCGCTTCGTCGGCTTCAAGACTGGGCGAGAACTGCAGGAGCTTGTCGCGGCGGCGCGCTTCACCCTCCACCTCTCCCTGTGGTACGAAAACTGTCCGCTGGCGCTGCTGGAATCGCAGTCGCTGGGCACGCCGGTGCTGTGCAACCGCATCGGTGGAATGCCGGAGCTGGTGGAGGAGGGCAAAACGGGCATCCTCAACGACAACTTCACGCCCGAAGCCTATGCGGAGAAGATTCGCGCACTGTATAGCGATTCGGCGCTGCTGGAGGAAATGGCGCGCAACTGCCGCGCGAAGAAGGAAAGCATGATGACGCTCGACCGCTATTGCGACCGGCTGCTGGAAATCTACATGGAGGAAATCGGAGGAAAACGCGCGTGATGGATGGCAAAAAGCGCAAAGTAATGTTCCTGATATACAGCCTGTGCGGGGGCGGCGCGGAGCGGGTGCTGGTGGAAACAGTCAACCGCCTCCCCAAAGACCGCTACGACGTGACGCTCATGACGCTTTTCCACGACGATACCCGCGCCGGGATGCTGTCGCCGGAGGTGCATTACCGCCCGGCACTGCGCGTGAAGAACGACAAGGCGCAGAAAATCCTCAGCGGCATCATGCAGTACATCATCCCGCCGAAATGGCTGTATCGCTGGTTCTTCAGGAGCGACGCGGATGTGGAAGTCGCCTTCATGGAGGCGTTCCCGACAAAAATCCTCGCGTACTCCACCAATCAGCACGCGAAAAAGTACGCGTGGGTGCATATCGACGTGCAGACGTACACCAAGCAGGATCGCCTGTTCCGCTCCATGCGGCATCAAAAGGCGTGCTATGAGCGGTTTGACGGCATCTACTGTGTGTCGGAGAACGTACAGGAAGCGTTTTCCGCGAAATTCGGCTTGACGGAGCGCGTCCATGTCGCCTATAATATGCTGGATGAGCAGGCAATCCGCCGCCGGAAGGACGAGCCGGTGGATGACATCCCGAAGGGCGAGTTCCTGATGGTCAGCGTCGGCAGCCTGATTCCGCGCAAGGGGTTTGAGCGGCTGATTCATGTCTGCGGGCTGCTCAAAAGCCGTGGCTACCACTTCCACCTGCTGATTCTAGGCAAAGGGGAGCTGTACGAAAATCTGGCGATGCAGGTGATTGACGAGCATTTGCAGGGCAGCGTGCAGCTGCTGGGCTTCCGCGATAATCCATACCCGTATATGGCGGCGGCGGATTTGTACGTCTGCCCGTCCTACGTCGAGGGGTTCAGCACGGTGGTGAGCGAAGCCGTTGTGCTGGAAACGCCCGTCGTGACGACGGACTGCTCCGGAATGCGCGAGATTCTGGGCGACAGCGAGTATGGCCTGATTACGCAGAACACCGAGGAATCCCTCTTCGAGGGCTTGCGGACGATGCTGGACAAGCCGGAAGTCTACCAATACTACCAGCAGCGCGTCCGCGAACGCGCACCGTTCTTCTATATGGAAGAAAGGCTGAAGGCGTATGAGGAGATTCTTGACCAGTAAGGGAAAAATGTTATGAGCGACATCCTGCGAAAATTCCACCGCGGCGCCACCCTGCTGGGCGAACTGATCAAGTACGAGGCGGCAGCCCTCTGCGCCGGCGTGCTGAAAGTCACCAATCCGCGGTACCGCCACGTTTGGCTTGTGTCCGAGCGCGGCAGGGAAGCCCGTGACAACGGCTACCACTATTTCGCGTATCTTCGGCAGGTGCACCCCGAAATCAACGCCGTCTACGTCGCAGACCCTAAGCTGCCCGACTATGACCGCGTTGCGCAGCTGGGCAGCGTCGTGCCGTATCGCAGCTGGCGGCACTACCTGCTCTGCGCCGCGTCGGAAATGAAGGTTTCCACCCATGTTTCCGGTTATACGCCTGATATTGAACGCTATTATATGCTCGATAAGCTCCACATCGTGCGCGGAAAAAAGGTGTTTTTGCAGCATGGCATCATGATTGACGACATGAAGTGGTACCATTACCCCAACGTCGTCATGGATTTGTTTGTCACGACGCTGCAAAAGGAGCGTGATTTCGTCGAGTCGGCGTTCGGGTATCCGAAAGGCGTCGTCCGCCGATTGGGGCTGTGCCGATATGACGCGCTTCTGCATCCGCACGAGACGAAGCGGCAGGTGCTGTTTATGCCGACGTGGCGGACGTATGCCGTGGAGGGCAAAACACAGGCGGAGTTTGAGCAGACGGACTATTTCCAGCACTGGCAGGCGGTCATTTCCGACCCGAAGCTGGAGAAGCTGCTGACGAAATACGGCTATGACGCCGTGTTCTACCCGCATTTTGAGGTGCAGCGCTTCCTGTCCGCCTTCCACACGGAGCATCCGCACGTCAAAATCGGCGCGCTGGGGCAGATGGATGTGCAGACGCTGCTGATGGAGTCCGCGCTGCTGATAACGGACTTCTCCAGCATCCAGTTCGACTTCGCGTATATGATCAAGCCCGAAATCTACTACCAGTTTGACGAGGCGCGGTACTGGGGCACGCACCACGACCGCGGCTATTTCGACTATCGCGTGGACGGCTTCGGGGAGGTCGTGACGACGCAGGAGGCGCTGCTGACAGCCATCGAAACCGCGCTTGCGTCGGAGTGCGCCGTCACGCCGGAAATGCAGAAGCACATCCGCGATACCTTCGGCGCGCTCGACGACCACAACTGCGAGCGAAATCATCAGGCAATCAGGGAGCTGATGTCATGAAAGCAAACGACGGGCAGGCGAACCTCATTCTGCTGGACAGCGCGCCGCAGCCGGAATGGAACTTTGCGGCGCTGATGGAAGCGGAGACAGGGGAAAAGTGGAACATCTGGCACATTGACAGCCATTTTTCGGACAGCGCATGGAAGAAGAAGGCAAAATTCTTCCTCTTTCCACTCAAAGTCCTGCGCCACCGCAAGGAATTTGGCACCATTCTGTCCTACCAGCAGTTTTACGGGCTGTTTTTCGCCTTTTACAGCGCCATTTTTCACCTGAAAAAGCACTGCCATCTCATCGTCACCACGTTCATCTACCGCCCGAAGCAGGGCTGGAAGGGCAAACTGTACGCGTGGTTCATGCGCAAGGCGGTGAACAGCCCCGCGCTGGACAAAATCGTCTGCTTTTCCAGCAGCGAACCGGCGTATTACCAGTCCATTTTCGGCACGGACAAGTTCACCTATGTGCCGCTGGGGCTGGGCGATTTGAATCGCGGCGGGCACATTCCGCAGGGGGAGGAGCGATTCATCCTCGCGGCGGGAAAGAGCAACCGCGACTATGACTTCCTTGTGGATGCGCTGAAGGACACGCCGTATCAGGTGCGCATTCTCTCCGACGCGTACAACCACCCGAACCCCGGCGGCAACATCCGCATTTATCACGATGTGTTCGGCGAGAAATACTATCAAATGCTGTCAGAATGCTGCTGCGTGATTGTGCCGCTTGCCGATGCGCGCATTTCGGCGGGGCAGCTGGTGTTCCTGCAGGCGATGATGTTCGCCAAGCCGATTATCACCACGGAATCGGACACCGTGCGCGACTACATTGAATCGGGCAAAAACGGTCTGATCATTCCCAAACAGCGTGACGCGCTGCGGGACGCGGTTCGCCGGCTCTACGAGGATGAAGCGCTGTACCGCGGCATGGCAAAGGAGGGCAGATGCCGATTCTTGGAAAACTATTCTGTGGCAAGCATGGCGCGGCAAATTGGGTCAATCTGGCGGAAGCTGGACGAAAAGAAATGCTGAAAAAGGACATTCAACCGCGCCCGGCGTATCTGAAATGGGCGTATATCGGCATGATGACCATCGCCTTCTGGAATGGTGGGCTGGGGCTGCCGTGGTTCACGAAATATGTGCTGCAAGTCGGCGTGCTGGGCATGGCGCTGCTGTTTATGCTGGTGACGGGCGACTTCCGGCGGCTGAAAACCGTGGGACAGTTTGCGGTGATGTTCGGGCTGCCGTTTGTGATGATGGCGGCGCTGTCAATGCTGTACTGGGCATTGGATTTTCAGCAGCTTAACTACATGTCGCGCGGCTGCTCGACGATTCTCTACCATGTCATATCGCTCAGCGCGATGTGCAGCGCGGTGTACCTCTTCGGCCGCAGGAGCATTGATTATACGCTCTACGGCATGTGCGGCGCGAACTGCTGCATTGTGCTGGAATCCATCAAGGAGAACGGCATCGGGGCGTTTGTGACCGGGCTGATTGCGTTTGCAAAGTCCGGCGGGATTGACACGAACGCCGCCATCAAGGCGCTGGAAGTGCATGACCTGACGTTTGCCTTCGGGCTGATGCTGCTGTTCGCCCTGTGCTGCGAGCGAGGCAAAAAGCGCCTGCTTTACGCTGCCTTATCGGGGCTGTTCTTCTTTCTGGGCCTCAAACGCATCGCGCTGATTGGCTTAGTCGGCGTGTTTTTGATGGGCGAGTTTATCCGCAGGAGAAAACCGAAAGTCCAAAGCATCCTGATTCTCCTCATTTCCATTGGCGCCATTGTCATTTGCTTCGGGTATGTGTACCTGATTCAGTCGGGGCTGTTCAACGAAATCGTCCATGCGCTGGAAATTGACACGATGGGGCGCGACAGGCTCTATGCCGCTTTTCAGGAGGTCTACGATTTTTCCCCCGCCTTCCGAGGGTATGGCATTGGCTATGTTACACGCTATATCAGCATCATGACGGAAGCGGGCATTGGCGTATTCGGCACGCACAACTTCGGCGGGATGCACAACGATATTGTTACCATGTACATCGAGTTAGGCTTCTGGGGCTTCGCGTTCTGGATTTGGTACAGCTGGAACGGGCGCATTGTGTGGTGCCAGAAGGAGTTCGGGATGCAGACAGCCCTGCTGCTGCTGTACGAAACGATTTACGGCTTCATTACCTACGCCACCGACAACACGGTGTTCTACTGCTATATCAACACGGTCTTTATGCTGCTGCCGATTGCGATGGCGATTGGCGAGCAGGAACAAGGCGAGGAGAAAGGCAAGCATGAAAGAAAAGAACCGGAAACGAGCAAGGAGCGGCGTGTGGTCGCTTCTTGAGCGGATGCTGCAGGGTGTGTGGAGATACCGCCTGCTTTGCCTGCTGCTGATCATCGCGGCGATGGTGACCACCAGCGCCCTGATGCATCCGGGAAAGATGCAGTCGGCAACCGCCCTCATTGCCCTGAACTATGAGGAAGCGACAAGGGGACTTTATCCGAATCAGACGCGATTCAACATTTCGCTGCTCAAGTCTGACGAGGTGCTTTCGCGTGCGCTCGAAAAGGCGGGCGTGACGAACATGAAGTCCCTTGCACTGGCGGAGCACATCAACGTAAGCGCGTCAAGCGTCGGCGGCATGTCGATTGATTCCGGCAGCGACAGCGCATACAAGATTGCCACGACCTACACCGTCTCCTACAAGCGCAATGAGGAGCTGCCGGCAAGCATCAGCACCGGCGACATGCTCCAGCTGATTATCGAGGCGTATAAGGAAGCGTTCTACGAGAACTACACCTACGTCGATACGGCGCTCAATCCGAACTGGAATGAACTGGATGAACTGGAGTATGTGGAAATCGGCACATTCTTCGAGAAAGAAATCGGCAAAGTCAGCCGCTTTTTGAAGAGCCGCGCGAACGAGAACGGCACGTTCCGTTCATCGGCAAACAACGAGACGTTTATCTCTTTGCAGAAGAAGGCACAGAATTTCTCTAACATTGATCTTGAAAAGTACACCGCGTATGTGCGGCAGAGCGGGTTATCCAAAAATCGCGACCGCTATGTGTCCAAGCTGAAATATCAGAATCAGCTGCGCAACATTGAGTATCAGAAATTCATGAGCCACTATCAGAACCATCTTGCAACGATTGACATGTACGATTCCGCGCTGACAAGCGTTGTGCTGATTCCGACATTGGATACGCAGGCAAACTTCTATATGTCGCGCACGAAGGTGGCGATTGACTATCAGGCAAGCTCCGCTGAGACGGAAAACTTCCATGCCCATGATACGCAGGAGAAAATCATGGACAATGAGTACACCATCGGGAAGATGCTCGCGGAAGACGCCAATGCGGCGGAGAACATCGTCACGGCGGAGATGCTGATTGATACCATGAAGACCAAATTGGCGGATTTGATTGAACGCACAAATGTCATCAACCGCGAGTATGTCCGCTATAAGACGCGCAACTACCTTACCGTGTCCTATGAGCAGATGAGCGCGATGGATGAATACAGCATCAAGTGGTCGATCTTGATGGGCGGCGTGACGTTCTGCGTCTGCTGCGTGCTGTTGCTGGTGATTGAGGGCAGAAAAAAGCATGAAAAAGTTTAACATCATCCGCTACTTAAAGCGCTGGTGGCCGCTGATTGCGCTGATGTCCATCTTGGCCGGCGCGTTCTTCATGCGCTATGCCAGCAATCATCAGGCGTACACGGCACAGGCCGTCATCAAGTACACCTACGACGCGGCATCGGAGGGCTTGACCCCGAACGGCGAGCCGCTGGACGTTTCCGAAATCTTTTCCTCGACGGTCGTCAAGGAAGCGATTGAGCGCCTCGGCTATTCCGTCAATGTCGATACCATACGTTCCGGCGGCACGGTGACGGGCATCACCCCTGCCGATGTGCAGACGCGGCAGGATGCGCTGGCGGAAAAAGGTGAAGAGGTGGAGGAATACTATCCGACAGAATACGTTGTCAAGCTGACCGTGGGCAGCAGTAGAAGCGCTGAATTCGCGCGCTTGATGCTGGATGAAATTTTGAGCTGCTATTTTGCCAGCTTCGGGGAGAAATATGTGGATTACTCCACCATCCCCAACAACGCTGAAAACGTGCTGGCGGGCGGTTATGATTACATTGAGCAGGCGGAAATTCTCAGCAATTCTGTGGATGAGATTATCGCGCAGTTAGGCAGCCGCCAAAGCGCTGCGCCGGATTTCACCTCGTCGCGCACGGGTCTGTCCGTCTCCGACCTGTTTGATGAATACAGCTATATCCAGTCGGTGCGGATTCCGTACCTGTTTTCGGAGATTTTGGGCGAAAGGCTGACGCAGAACCGCGAAATCCTGCTGAAAAAGTATCAGGAGCGGTATGCGAATTACATGCTGACAAGCGGCACCGATGGCGACAAGGTGGCAAGCGTCAAGGAAGTCATTGAAAGCTATGGCAATAAGAATAAGGAAGGCTCGCTGTACTATGCCGGAACGAACGGCACGGACACGAATGGGCAGAACGGCTTCGTGCTGGGCGACGTCTACGAAGAGTACGACGCGAACGGCAATATCAAAGACCGCACGACGGTCTACGATACGCTCATCAGCGACTATGTGACGCTGCTCAACCGCAAGTCCGACAGCCTGATTGACGCGGCGTACTGCCAGTACATCATCGACACCTTCTCCAAGGCGCCGAACGCGACGGAGAACACCGCCGAAGCCCGCGCGTCGGTGGAGGCGGAAATCAGCGCGCTGCAAACCCGGCTGGATGACCTCTATCAGGTGCTGCTGGTGACGATGGAGGAGTACAACGAGTACATGGGCGCGGTGAACGTGGGCGTGCTGTCCACCACAGCGGTGAGCGCGCGCGTCAACGTCAAGCTGTACATGATGTTGGGCGTTGTCGTGTTCTTCATCCTCGGCGTCTGCGGCGCCATCCTGCTGGGGCGAATCCAGGACTTCGTGGAGTACCTGTTCTTCACCGAGCAGTCGCTGGAAATGCCGAACCGTACGGCGTGCGACCTGTACATCAAGAACAACACCGAGCGCGTGCTGGGCGACGACAACGTGTGCGTTGTGCTGGAACTGACGAACCTGAGCCACATCAACAACGAGCTGGGGCGCGTGAAGGGCAACGAAGTGCTGCGCCGGTTCGCGGACTTCATCAAGGAAGCGTCTGCAACCTGCGGTACGGTGTATTACAACGGCGGCTGGCAGTTCATCGGCTTCTTTGAGCAGTGCCGCCGCGAGGACGCGGAGAGCTTTGCGGACTACATGCACCGCCTCGTGCACGCCTACAACGAGGAAAGCGGCGACGCGAAGATGGAATACAGCCTTGGCATGGCGGAAAGCCGCACTGCCAACGCCCATACGCTGCGCACCCTGCTGCGCGGCGCAATGATGGACCGCAGAAAGCAGGAGGACTAAGCCATGAAAAAGTGGAAAAAAGTGCTGCTGCATGTGCTGACCGTGCTGCTGGTGATGGCGGGCGTTTGCGGATACTTCCTCTTCCTGTATCCGCATGAGCAGGACTTTGTGGAAAGCTACTACAAAGTGCAGTCGGATAAGCTGACGAGCCATCTGCGGATTGTGCAGCTGTCCGACCTGCACCTGCGGGAGTTCGGCGAGAACAACTGCGATTTGGTGGCGCGGATTCGTGCCTTGAAGCCGGACATCATCGCCATCACGGGCGATATGAACGACAAGAAAAGCGACGACACGCGCGTCGTGACGGACTTGTGTGCGCAGCTGGTGGAAATTGCCCCGGTGTACTATGTGCCGGGCAACCACGAGTGGCCGAAAATCGTGTTCGAGGGCAGCACACTCGCGTCGGATTTGGAAGCGCTGGGCGTGCACTTTCTGGCGGATAAGTACGAAACCGTGACCATCAGCAGCAATACGCTGCTCATCGGCGGCATTGCGGAAGCGCCGGTATCCTATGAGAAGTACGCCAGCGGATTTCTGGAGGATTTCGCCGCCCAGCCGGGCTACAAGATGCTGCTCGTCCACTATCCGGAATACTACGCGGAGGATACGGGCGCGCTGATTGGCAAGGACATCGACATGGCGCTCTGCGGCCACGCGCACGGCGGTCAGGTTCGCCTTCCGTTCCTCGGCGCGCTCTACACGCCGGATCAGGGCTTCCTGCCCGATTTGACCGAAGGCGTGCAGACGATTTCCGGCACGAAGGTCATCATCAGCCGCGGACTGGGGGACGACGTGGGGCAGATTCTGCCGCGCATCAATAATCCGCCGGAACTGGTGATTATTGACGCGAACTGGTATTGAGGCAGGGAGAAAACGAAGATGCTCCGAATTGGTGTGCTGAAAAAAGAATACTACTGCGAGAAGCGCAACGTCACCGACCGAGTAAACATGCACGAAAAGCGCGCGGAGTACGTCATCATCAAGGGCTACGACCTCCGCGCGTGCGCCGGGGTTGCGCTCGACAAGATGCGGAAGAAGCTGCGCATGAAGGGCGTTTCGCCGCTGCACTCCAACCGCCTTCGCGACTATTATCATCCCATTGTGTCGCCGAACGTGGATGTCATTCACACCTGCAACGTCGTCTGCGAGACGAAAAAGCCGTGGATGGCGACGTTCGAGGGCGCATTCCCTCTGGGGCAGCGCGAGCAGAATTTGCCAGAACAGCGGGCGTGGATGCAGCGCTGTTACCAGCAGATGGCAGCACCGTCGTGCAAGCGGCTGCTGGCGTTCTCGAACTGGGCGGCGGACTGCACCCGCGAGTGGATGCGGCGGAACAACTGCCAGCAGTACGACGAAATCAACAGCAAAATTGAGGTGCTGTATCCACCGCAGCCCGTGCAGTTGACGGCGGATGAGGTCATGGCGAAATTCCAAGACGTAAACAAAGAGTTACGATTTTTCTTCGTTGGTCGCGACTTCTATCGCAAGGGCATGTATGAGTGTCTGCTGGCGCTGAAAAAGCTGCGGGAGGCGTATCCCGTCCATTTGACCATCGTCAGCGGGCTGAAGCAGGAGTATGTCTACCGTGTGCCGAAGTACACAGCGCAGGAGGAAGCGGAGGTGCAGGGCATCATCCGCGACAATTCTGATTGGATAGAATATCACGAATCGCTGCCGAACGAGCAGGTGCTTGCACTCTGCAAGCGGGCACACATCGGTCTGCTGCCGACCTACCGTGATTCCTTCGGGTACAGCACGATTGAGATGCAGTCGTGCGGCTGCGTGGTGCTTTCGACGGACATTTTCGCCCTGCCGGAGCTGAATGACCTGGACATCGGCTACGTCTGCGCGATTCGCCATGCGGTGGATGCGCTGACGGATGGCGATGACGCGGCGGTTCAGGCGCTTCGTCCGCTGCTGGCGGCGCAATTGCAGGAGCAATTGATGCGCATTGTAGAGGAGCGCGGCAAGCTGGTGGACAAGGCGCAAATGGCGCTCGCACGGGTTGCGCAGCGGTACGACCCGGAGCGCCACGGCGAGCGGCTCTATGAACTGTATCAGGAGTGTGGGAAAAAGTGACGGATGCACAAAAACTCGTCAGCGTCATTATCCCGATTTACAAGGCGGAAAAGTATCTGTCGATGTGCGTGGACAGTGTGCTGAATCAGACATATCAGAACTTAGAGGTTATTCTGGTGGACGACGGCTCGCCGGACAACTGCCCCGCCATCTGCGACGAGTATGCCAAAAAGGACAAGCGAATCCGCGTCATCCACCAGAAAAACGCTGGTCTGTCCATGGCGCGCAATGCCGGATTGGACATCTGCACAGGCGACTATATCACCTTTGTGGACAGCGACGACGCGCTGCATATTGACTTCGTGGCGCGGCTGCTGGCAGCGTGTGAGGATAACAGTGCAGAAATTGCGATTGCGGACTTTAAGAAAGCGGCGGTAGCGGAATATCTGCCGAAAATTGCCGCACCGCTGGAGAATAAGCCTGTGCGCGTGGTGGATGGGCACGAGGCAAACATGATGCTTTACTGCAGGCCGGAATGGGTGCGAATGATTACCGCATGGGGAAAACTCTACCGCCGCAAGGTTTTTGCCTGTGAGCGCTTCCCGATTATCAAGCTGCACGAGGACGAAGCGCTGGTGTACAAGCTGCTGTACCGCTGTCAAAAGGTGGCTCTGGTGGATGAACTGCTGTATTTTTATACCGATAATCCGGACAGCATGATGGCGAACCGCTTCAAGCCGGAGCGCATGACGATGATTGAAATTCTTGACGAGCGCCTTGCGTTTTACCGCGAAAACGGCGAAACAGGCGACTTAATCCGCTTTACGCAAAACCGGCAGTTTATGTTTGCAGCGGCATATTACCGTCAGACGCTGCATTACGCGCCAAAAGAGTGGCGCTTCCGCCATCAGCTGCGCAAACGCCAGTGGCAAATCTACCGGGTGCTGATGAAGTCGGAATATCCGGCGGACAGAAAACGAGAATTGACCTGTATTATGCTGCTGCCGCTGCTGTTTCGCAAGCTACGGTTAGTGGAGCAGTGAAAACGGCAAAAAATACTTTTCCGCGGGCGGGAACAATCCGCCCGCCTTTTTCGTCTGTTAGAGTGCAGGGCAAAAGAAGCCCTGACATTCCCCCAAAAAGGAGAAACACGATTATGAAGAAAATGCTTGCAATCCTGATGGCGCTGCTGATGGCGGCGCTGCTGCTGCCCGCTTATGCCGAGGAAGGCGACGTGGCGGCAATCGCGGAAATTGCCGGGACGGTGCTGGAAATCGGCGAAGAATCCATCCTGCTGGAAACGCCCGAAGGGCAGCTGATTGAGGCGATTCTGACGGCGGACACCATCCGCGAGGGCAAGGAAATCGCGGTGGGCGACTTCATCCACGTCATGTACAATGGGCAGATGACCCGCTCCTACCCCGCGCAGGTGACGGCGCAGCACATTGGCTGCTACGTCCTCACGGGCACGGTCAGCGACATCAACGACGAGGGCTTCACCCTCACCACCGATGAGACGACCTACATCGTTCACGCGACGGCGGAACAGCTGGCGCAAATCACCGATGGCGCGGAAATCAACGTGTATTTCAGCGGCGTGATCGCGATGAGCCTGCCGGGGCAGATCAGCGCCGAGCAGATTACCGCGGTGGAGGAGGAAGCCGTCCTCACCGGCACGGTCGTCGAGGCGTACATCACCATGGAAACCGCGGATGGTCAGCAGATTCAGGTCAACCTGACCTCCCTGACGCAGCTGCCGGATGGCATTCCGGACTTGGGCGAGACGGTTCGCGTGACCTACAATGGGCAGATGACCAGCTCCATCCCCGCGCAGGTGACGGCGGATACGATTGATATTGCCGTGACCATCGACGAGCTGGCGGGCGAAATTGTCGAAATCACGGGCGACGGCATCCTCCTCCAGACGAAGGACATGCAGGTGCTGGTCAATGTGGACGAAGGCACGGTCTACGAGACGGACGGCGAACTCGCGGTGGGCGACTACATCCACGTCCTCTACGACGGCATCATGACCCGCTCGCTGCCGGCGCAGGTGTACGCGCAGAAAATCGGCTGCTACAAGACCACCGGCACGGTCAGCGAACTGACGGAATCCGGCTTCCTGCTGACGACGGAAACCGACGTGGTGCAAGTCAACGCGGATGCGGCGCTGCTGGACGGCATGGAGAACGGCATGACCGTGACGGTCTACTCCAACGGCGCGATGACGATGAGCCTGCCGGGGCAAATCAGCGCGGAAAAGATTGTCAAGGCGGAGTAATTGCATATTGAAAAACGGCGCTCAGCAGGGAAGAAATCCCGCTGAGCGCCGTTTTCTGTCAGTCCTCCGGAATATTGATGCACGCGCCTTGCTTGAAGTCGCTCGGCGCAAGGCACGGATTTGCCCGCAGCAGCGCCGACAGCGACACGTTCAGCAGCAGCGCCGTCGTCTCCATCGTCTCGTCCTTGTCCAGCGTGTATGTGTTGCCCGGCGGGCACGCCTGATTTTCCGGCACGCACAGCACCTGCCCTGCCTGCAGCGCGTCCAGGTTCACATCCGGATTCGCGGTTTCCAGCGTATGGCGGTTGACGTCCTTTTTCAGCTGCACGTCCGCCGCCGTTTCGCCCTGCAGCACCGTGTAGCGGTCAATCTCCGGGCAAAAGCTGATGTCAGGCGTTTCGCCGCCGGGGGTTGCGGGGGCGTTCATGTCGGCGGCGGGGGTGTCCAGCGCGTCGTTCGTCGTGGTGTCAGAGGCGTCGGGGGTGGTCGGCGCCGTGATGTTGGTATCGGGCGTTTCCGCCGCCGCGCCGGGGATGCACAGCACGTCGCCCACCATCAGCCGCGCCGGGTTGATGTCGCTGTTCGCCTCCAGCAGATCCTTCAGCGGCACGCCCAGGCGATGCGCAATCAGGTAGAAGCTGTCCCCACGGCGGACGGTGTACTCATACGCGCACGTTTGACTTGTTGTCTGCGACATAAACTTTCTCCTCCTCGTTCAAGAGTCGGTTCAGTCTATGCGCGGGAAGCGGCGTTATGCCTGCAAAATCAGATTCGTGACCTCTTCCATGCGGCGGATGTCGCCCGTCAGCACCGCGCCGACCAGCTTTCCGCCTGCGGAATAGTACCGCGCGCCGGGCATTTCGCCGATTTCGTACGCGATATTCGCTTGACGGCCCGTATCGCCGAACGCAAACAACGCCGTGCCGAAGCCGTGGAAAATGAGCGGACGCGGCAGCGCCTGATACGCCGCGTCGCCGCCCGCAGCGTTGATGCCCGCGATGCGCCCCATATCCGCCGCTTCCGTCCACAGCGCGTAGCTCACGCCCATCGACGCGCAGTCGCCCGCCGCGTACACGTCCGGGAGGTTCGTGCGCATGTGGTCATCGACGGTGATGTGGCGCTCTGCCGCAATGCCCGCGTCCTTGGCGAGGCGGATATTTGCCCGTACGCCCGCTGATACGATGACCAGCTCCGCTGGAACGCGCGTGCCGTCCACGAGGGTGACGCCGGATGCGTCGATGCGCGCGGAATCCGCGTTTTTCAGCAGCTTCACGCCTTTGCCCGCCATGGCGGATTCAAGGTGCTGCGCCGCCTGCGCGTCAATCTGCCGCTTCATCAGCTGATCGCCGTGCTCCAGCACGGTTACAGACAAGCCTGCTTCCGCCAAGGACGATGCCGCTTCCAGCCCCAGCACGCCGCCGCCGATAACCGCCGCGTTTTTTGCCGTTTTCGCGATTTCCCGCACGCGCGCCACATCGCCAAAGGTTCGCACGGCGACGACGTTCGCGCCGTCCGCGCCCGGAATCGGCGGCACAAAGCAGCTTGCGCCTGTCGCCAGAATGAGGGAATCCCAATGGAAGGGGGTACCGCCCGCCACAAGCGTTTTTTGGGCGGGGTCGATGGCAGTCACGGTTCGCCCGGTAAGGACGACAATATCCTTTTCGTCATACCACGCGGCGGATTCAACCGCCAAATCCTGTGCCGTCACCTTGCCCATGAGCTGCTTGGTGAGCATCGGGCGGCTGTAGGGAAGGGCGTTCTCGGCGGAAATGAGGACAATCAGCGCGTCCCGCTGGGTGCTTCGGGCGGATTTTGCCGCTTCGAGGGCGGCGATGCCTCCGCCGATGATGAAGATTTTTTTCATGGCTTTATGTACTTCCTTTTTATAAAGTGCTTGTTTGTTGCAGGGAATTTCGCCTCTGCGGAGGCGAAACCCCTGCGAAATCCCTGCATATATAGTATAAGCAGTGCTGCTTCCACTGAAACAGCACTGCTGAAAAAATCAGAACAAGCCCACAATTTCGCCGTTTTCGTCCACATCAATCGCTTCGGCGGCAGGCACCTTCGGCAGCCCCGGCATGGCGATAATATCCCCCGCGAACGCCACCACAAAGCCCGCGCCCGCGTTCAGCCGCACTTGCCGAATGTGCAGCGTGTGACCCACCGGCGCGCCCAGCAGCTTCGCATCATCGGAGAAGGAATACTGCGTTTTCGCAATGCAAACCGGGCATTCGCGCCAGCCTTCGTCCTCCAGCTTTTGCAGCTGCTTCAGTACGCTGCCGGCGAATTCCACCTTCGCCGCGCCGTAGATGCGCGTCGCAATCGCCTCAATCTTGTCCTTCAGCGGCAGGGTGATGTCGTAGGTGTAGCACGGCGCTGACTTCGGCGCGCTGTCCACAATGCCGCACACCCGCGCTGCCAGCTCCTTCACGCCGTCGCCGCCCTTCGCCCAGCCGTCGCAAAGCTCCACCGGCG
>ULVS01006727.1_pt1 | contig 21477 bp, 10 predicted proteins | sample 1959671 | NCBI WGS metagenome assembly ULVS01 (sample SAMEA4835792, study PRJEB28245) | human gut metagenome | biome: gut microbiome; material: fecal sample | place: Denmark | collected 2008
CCGTACAGGGCGGAGAACAGCACGCCGTCCAGGTATCCGCTGCCAGCCGGGTCTGCCCGCCGGTCGTATACCAACCCTGCCGGCAGTCCGTCTGCCGCTGCCTGCATGGCGTCCAGAATGACCAGCGCGGCAGGAGGCGGCAGGTCGCGCCCGCAGGACAGCAGTCCGGCGAGCAGAAGTTGGATTGTCACGAGCAGAGCTGCGGCGCGGTGCGCGGTGCGCAAACGGTTCCGGTTGTTCATGGTTATGCCTCCGTTACGGTGTATTCCCCTCAGTGTATGCGTCCGGGACGGGGGCAATACCTGCCGGGACGCCGCAAAACCGGAAAGGGTGCCTGCTGCACGGCGGGTTATCCGATGCAAATAAACAAACGAACAGTTTATTTGTAAACCAAACGTTTCTGTATTCGCCGGCTTTGCGCCGACGTTTGCACTTTAGCGGGGTGCAGTTCCGGTTGAACGGCATCATAGGTGCAGGGCGACCGGCTCCGGACGGAGGCTTTCCCAAAAAAGAAAAACGTATATTTTTGTGAATATTCACGACACATACTCTGCGCGGAGGACGGCGGGTGGGCTTTCACCGGTCTGAATAAAAATCCGTGCGCGGGGCGCGTTCTGCACGGGACATTTTTGTTGCGAATGACGAAAAATCAGCTGCGGGCTTTTCTCGAATAAAAATATCACGGAATATCAAGGATATTTTGCGGCTTCCGGAAATGCGCCGTCCCACGCCGGGAGCCTGCGGGAGCTGCTGTGCGTGACGGCTGTGTGATGAATGCGAAATGAATATGCGAATATGGGCACGGGACTGCCGCACCACGGAAAAGTGTGCACGGCATGGTGCTTTTTTGCCCGTAAAAAAAGTTTGTCGAAATACAACAATTTCTCCAAAACCCCATCCTTTTTTTTCGGCTTGCCCTGCTCTTGAACTTTTCGCATAATTCTGTTATAATGATACGGTGCGATTTAAGAGATAAACGGGCAGGGGACGCCTGCCCGGTCTGCTGTTCTTACGGAGGTTTGGAATCGGATGAAATCACTGAAATGCCGCCTGTCTGCGGTTTTGCTGACGGCACTGTTGCTACTGCAGAGTCTGCCCCTGTCGGCAGTCGCCCGCAGTGTTCTGCCCGGTACGGGGGCGTCGTCCCTGCCCGGTGACTGGAAGGGGTCGCTGTCCCGCGTGGACGGGCTGGACACCGAGTCGCTGCGCCGGCAGTATTTTTCCGCGCTGGCAGAAGCGAACCGTGCCAACTTCTCGGGCGAGCGGTGGGTTGTCGTGGAGCTGGGAGGCGACACGCTCTACACGCTCTATGAGAACTCTGCGGCGGACAGTTTCACCAAGTACTGCGAATCGTCCGAAGGACAGGCGGCGCGGGAAAAGCTGGAGGCGGCGCAGGAAGCCTTCCTGGCGCGGCTGGATGCCGCCGGCGTCGGATATGAGAAAAAGTATTCCTACACGGCTGTCAACAACGGGCTTGCCCTGCGGGTCAACTCCGAGGGGTACAAGGCGCTGAAGAACATGGACGGCGTGTCCGGCGTGTATTTCTCCGAGTCCTACGCCGTGCCGACCGTTGCGGTCAGCAACAACGCGAACGTCTACACGACGGGCATTTACAATACCACCGGCATTGACTACAAGGGCGAGGGCATGGTGGTCGCTATTCTGGATACAGGTCTGGATTACACGCACGAGGCGTTTGTCACCATGCCGAAGAACCCCGCATGGAGCAAGCAGTACGTGGCGGACCGGATGGCGGCAAGCTCCATCTTCAACGCGAAGGCGTCGGTGGACGATGTGTACTATAACGCCAAGGTCCCCTTCGCGTATGACTACGCCGATGACGACGCGGACGTGTTCCCGCAGTACAGCTCCCACGGCACGCACGTTGCGGGTATCGTGGGGGGCAAGAGCGACTACGTGGTCAACAAGGAGACCGGGGAGACCTTCCTCGGCGTGGCTCCGGAGGCACAGCTGGTCATCTGCAAGGTGTTCACGGACAATCTGGACAGCGACGGACTGGGCGGAGCGGATTCCATTGATATCCTTGCCGCGCTGAGCGACTGCGTGGAGCTGGGCGTGGACGTCATCAACATGAGCCTTGGTTCCTCCGCCGGCTTTGCCGACGAGAAGAGCAACAGCTTCCTCAACGGCATTTACGAGCGCATCCGCAATGCGGGCATCAGCCTCGTGGTTGCCGCGAGCAACGACTACAGCTCCGGCTTCGGCGGCGGCAACGGTACAAACCTTGCCTCCAACCCCGACAGCTCTACGGTCGGCGCGCCCTCCACGTACCCGGCGGCTCTGTCGGTTGCTTCCATCAACGGACAGAAGGCGAGCTACATCATCGCCAACGACGATGAGAACCAGGTCGCCTTCATCACCGAGTCCTCCGACGGCAACGGCAACTCCTTCGACTTTGTGGAGCAGCTGTACCGGAAGACAGGCAAGAACAAGGGCGAGACGCTCCGTCTCAAGTATGTGGTTATAGGCGGCGTCGGACGTCCGACCAACTACACGGCACAGGTCAAGAAGCAGCTTCAGGATTCCGCGGGCTATGACGGCGTTATCGCGCTGGTCAAGCGCGGCGATACCACCTTCGCCGAGAAGGTGCAGAACGCCATGGACAATGGCGCCGATGCTGTTATCATTCATAATAACCTGTCCGGTACCATCCGGATGTCGCTGGGCGAGGTGGACGACCCGGTTCCGACCTGTGCCATTTCCATGGACGCCGGTAAGGTCTTCGTGGACAATGCCAAGAAGAATGTCGGCACCATTTCCGTCAATGCGAACTACAAGGCAGGTCCCTTCATGTCGGACTTCTCCAGCTGGGGACCGTTGCCTGACCTTCAGCTCAAGCCGGAGATCACGGCACACGGCGGCGAGATCACCTCTGCCGTTGCGGGCGGCTACGATATTTACAGCGGTACCAGTATGGCGGCACCCAACATGGCAGGCGCCGTGGCACTGCTGCGCCAGTACCTGAAGACGACGACGGATCTGTCCGGCACCGCGCTGAACGCGCGCGTCAATCAGATGCTGATGAGCACCGCCACCATTGCCCTCAACGAGGAGGGCAACCCCTACTCGCCCCGTAAGCAGGGCGCGGGACTCGCAGGTATTGCGGACGCCATCGCCGCCGAGAGCTACATCACGGTGCGGGACAAGGACGGCAATATCCGCGACAAGACCAAGATTGAGCTGTACGACGACAAGGAAAAGACCGGCGTGTACACGTTCTCCTTCCTTGTCAACAACCTTTCCGGTAAGGCGGAGACGTATGACCCGCAGGTCTGGGTCATGACCGAAACGCTGGCATCGGACAAAAAGACGGTTGCCGAGAAGGCATACATCCTGTCCGACAGCACGATAACGCTTGAGGCGGACGGCAAGGCTGTCAGCGGCAACATTACGGTTCCTGCCGGGAAGACGGTTTCGGTGACCGTGACAATCAAGCTGGGCGATGCGGGACGCAAGTACCTGGACGAGAGCTTTGTGAACGGTATGTATGTGGAGGGCTTCGTGTCCCTGCAGGCAACCGGTAAGACCAAGGTGACGATCGGTCTGCCCTACCTCGCTTTCTACGGCGATTGGAACGACGCACCGCTGTTCGATTACAGTGAGTACGAGCTGGCTGAGAGCCAGAAGGATACCGGTGTGCCCGCAGAGGACAAGCTGGTTGCCTCTGCCGCCAGCACCAAGGTCATCGGTATGTACTACGATGACAAGTACATCCTGTCCATGGGCTCCTACCTGTACAGTATGGAGGAGTCGGACGTTGCCATCTACCCCGATCCGGACAAGATTGCTCTGTCCATGTTTGATACGGCTGGACAGCGCACCATCTACGAGCTGTACATGGTCTACGCCGGCCTGCTGCGCGGCGCGGCATACATGGACATCGAAATCACGGATGACGCGACCGGCGACGTAGTATATAAGGAAGTTAAGGAGAACGTCAGCAAGTCCTACGCGGCGGGCGGCTCCAACCGCGGCTCCGCCATCATGATGGAGATCAAGGCGCAGGATTGGGGACTGATCAACAACAGCAAGTACCGCGTCCACCTCAAGGGACAGCTGGACTATCCCGGCGGCGAGAATCCCGACCGCAGTACCTTTGATTTCACCTTTACCATCGACTACGAGGCACCGCAGGTGCTGGATTACCGCATCCGGTACGACTCCTACACCGAAAACAAGCAGACCAAGTACCGCATCTACATGGACGTGGATGTGTACGATAACCAGTATGTGCAGGATCTGATGCCCTGCTATATCCGTGATACGAAGGACGGCAAGACGTTGACGCTGGCGACGCAGTACCCCATTCCGGTGTACGGCGAGAAGGGCACGACTTCCACGGTCAGCTTTGAGATTACGGATATCTACGAAGAGTATGTAAAGACCGGCAAGCTGTACCTGGTCGTGGAGGACTACGCCATGAACCAGACCAGCTACCTCGTGCAGACGGGTTCGGGGCTGGACGAGCTGACCAACGTGACGCTGAAGGAGGACGAGTTCCTCTCCCGCGTGCAGAGCACGGCAACCGAAACCGCTGCCCCCGAAACCTCCGCGGAGGAGACCGGGGCGGAGGAGCAGACCGTCATCGGTAATTATCAGCTTTTCCTGGCACCCAACCAGCTGTACAAGGCGACAGTCGCCACGCCCACCGATAACACCCGCGTGCAGAATCTGGAGTTCCGGGTCGTGTCGGGCAATGAGTCCGTCGCGGTCAAGGGAACCGAGATATATGCACTGTCCGCCGGTCGGGCGATGCTGGAGCTGTGCTACGTCGAGGGCGAACAGCAGACGGTGTACGCCGAAATCGAGCTGACGGTAGAGGGAACGCCCCGCGAACCCGCCAAGCCGGATAAGCTGACGCTGTCTCCCGTGACCAACGGCAATCACTACGTAGTGAACCTGGAGACCGATGCGGCGGTGACACTGCATCCCAACACGACGCAGGCATTCCAGGTCAGCGTTTCGCCGTGGTATGTCCAGGGCGTGGAGTTCGAGTGGAGCTCCTCCAACGACGAGGTCGCCTCGGTGGACGAGACGGGCAACGTGACGACGCATAAGAAGGGGACTGCCTACATTACGGTCAAGGCAAAGGGCTATGACCGCCTGACCAAGTCCGTCCGCGTAACGGTGGACAGCGACTACCGCATCGTCAACTACACGCTGTACGATTATTACGGCGGCGCCGAGTGCGTCATTCCGGAGGATCTCAACGTCATGTATCTGGACGAGGAGTGCTTCCGCAACAATACGACCGTGCGGCGCATCGTGTTGCCCTCTACGCTGACAGAGATTCCCGAGCGCGCCTTCGAGGGCTGTATCAACCTGGAAGAGATCTTTATCCCCAGCCAGTGCATCGTGATCGGCAAGCAGGCGTTCTCCGGATGCCAGAAGCTGCAGAAGGTCACGTTCGGTATGTTCGTGGATAAGGACAAGAACGAGTCGGATGTCTACACAGGCACCATCACCATCGGTCCGGAGGCGTTCAAGAACTGCCGTTCGCTGTCTACCATCCAGAATATGAAGCGCATGACCTCCATTTGGGACAGCGCGTTTGCAGGCTGTGTCAGCCTGACTGAGATCGACCTGACCGAGCTGCGTGTCGCCGGAAACAACATCTTCTCCGACTGCACCGGTCTGACCAATGTGATCTTCAGCGAGCGGACAGCCATCGGCAAGCAGATGTTCTCCGGCTGTACGCGCCTTGCGTCTGTCACCTTCCCCGGCAATACGCTGGCGGAGGGCACCTTCAACGGCTGCTCGGCACTGAGATCCATCACCTTTACTTCTAAGGACTTTATCGGGTTCGGCGCGTTCTCGCTTGCCAACACCGCGTTGGAGAGCGTGACTCTGCCTGCCGGCACCTATTCGCTGGGCGAGGGCGTATTCTCCTTCTGCACGCGGCTCCGTGCCGTTTCGCTGAGCGAGGGAACGCACCTGCTGCCCGTGAGCGGAAACCAGTCCGCCTTCTCCGGCTGTGACCTGTTCGGGGCGTATACCGTCCCTGCCGCCAACCCGTGGCACACCACCGTGGACGGCATCCTTTACAGCAAGGATATCACCGAGCTTGTGTCGGTGCCGTATGCCATCGAAAGCCTGACCATTCCCGCTGGCGTGACCGCCATTGCGGGCGGCGCGTTTGCCGAAGTCACGGCGCTTCGGGAGCTTGACCTCAGCGGGATTACTTCGATCGGTGCGTATGCGTTTGCCGGTTCCGGTCTGACCCACGTGACGCTGCCCGCCGGGCTGGATGCCCTGCCGGACGGTCTGTTCTACGGATGCCGCTCCCTGACCGAGGTGACCGGGCTGGATCATGTCCGCACGGTCGGTCGGGAGACCTTCCGCGGCTGTGTCGGTCTGCGGACGGTGGATATGCCTGTTGCCGAGCGCTTCGGCGAGGGCGCGTTCCGTTCCTCCGGACTCAGCACTCTGCAAGCTCCTGCCCTGACCGCGGTCGGTGCGCGGGCGCTGGAGGGAACAGCCGTCACGGAGCTGACACTGCCCGCACTGGCAGACATCGGCTACCGCGCTTTCGCGAACATGAAAAACCTGACGTCTGCCGTGCTGGGCCCTGTGACCCGCATGGATGCGTATGTGTTCTCCTCCGATGCGGCGCTTACGTCCGTGCACTTCGGGGACGGCGCGACCGTGGTCGGCGACCATGCCTTCTTCAACCAAGCGCCGGTGTGGGTTCTGACGACAGTCAGACTGCCCGACAGCATGACCTATATCGGTGCGTATGCCTTTGCCAACCAGCAGGGGCTGACGGAGCTGAACCTCTCCGGTGTGCAGACAGTGGAGCAGAACGCCTTCACGGACTGCGCGGCACTGACTTCCGTTGACCTCTCCCGCGTGGAGACGGTCGGCAAGAGTGCCTTCTCCGGCACTGCCCTGACTGCGGCGGATCTGACCAATGCCAGCCGGATCGACGAGAAAGCGTTCTCCGGAACGCCGCTGACCTCCGTGACCTTCGGCAAGCTGGAGGTGCTGGGCGCCTTCGCGTTCTCCGGCACCAAGCTGACGACGGTGACGCTGCCCGCGTCCTTCTCCTCCCTGTACTACACCTACGTGTGGGATGTGCTGGACACCAAGGGACGTGTCAAGGAAACCCGGCAGCGTGAGGTTCAGTCCTACGGCGACGGCGCGTTTGCCAATATCCCCACGCTGACCGCTATTCTGGTGGCGGACGGCTCCGAGGCGTTTGAATCGCGTGACGGCGTGCTGTACGGCAAGGCTGTCAACGGTTCCGTTCTGCTCCAGTATCCTGCCGGACGGGACGGCAAGAGCTACGCCGCGGCGGAGGGCACGGTCCGCATCGGAAACAGCGCCTTTGAGGGCGTCGGCGTGCTGGAGGAGATTTCCTTCCCCTACACGGTTTCCGTCATCGGGTCCTACGCCTTCTACAAATCGACCGTTACGCACTACACCTTCAACAGCGTGGAGGCGCCGGTTCTGCTCTCCTCCTATGTCGATCCGGCTACGGTCAAGGACAGCGAAGTGCTGACCGCCCTGTTTGAGAGAGACAACGGACTGGGCAGCTCCATCTATTACGCCAACTTCCTTGACTTCGTTGCCAAGCAGGTGTATGCGGATGTGTTCAACCCGGAGTTCTTCCAGCCGACCGATTTCGGTCTGCACCTGACCATCCCCAAGAACGGGACCGGCTATGACACCAAGATATGGACGTGCTTCTTCGGCGACATCGGCAAGACCGATGACATCCAGCCTGACAACAGAACCCACGCCGCAATGAACGCAATGGATGCCATGAAGGCGCTGATTTCCGTGGCGGACATTGCCGCCGCAGACAGTCTGGACAAGCTGACTGCCGTTTCCGAGGCAACGCTGGCGGCGCGCCGTGCCTACAACCAGGTGGTGGGCGCCGATCAGATCGCCCTGTGCGCCGACCGCTACGAAACGCTTCTAACCTATGAGAAGGCACTGCGTGACGCCAAGGCGCGGCTGGGCAGTCCCGTGGCTCTGGATCGGCTGGAGCTTGCCTCCCGCCCGGATAAGATCCGCTACAACGCGGGCGAGACCTTCGATCCGACCGGCATGGTCATCAAGGCTGTGTATGCCGATGAATCCGAGGTCATCATGACCGATTACACGCTGGACAAGACGACGCTCTCTGCCGGCGACGAGTCCGTGACCGTGACGGTTACGGCAGACGGAAAGACCTATACCCTGCAGGTCCTGCTTAATGTGCAGGGCGGGCAGGAGACGGACACGACCGCTCCGGAGACCGAGACCGCGACCGAACCCGCCACGGAAACCGTGACCGAGCCGGATACGGGTATCACCGGGACCGGAACCGAGGCATCCGCCGGAGGAACGCCCGGATGGGTTCTGCCCACCGTGCTGGCGGCTGTAATTCTGGTCGGCGGGGCTGTGGCAGCCGTGCTGATCCTGCGTCGGCGTAAAGGCAACTGACACGCTCCCCGCCGTCCGCCCGTGAGGCGGACGGCGGGTGTGCCGACGTTTATCCGCAAATGAAAGGAATGTGTACCGTGAACGCGAATATGAATACGGTCGGGTCCGGCGGTCGCGCCCGTCGCGCCCTCCGATGCCTGTTGCTTTCCGCACTTCTCCTGCTGCTGTGCGCGGTGGGAACGGCGTGCCGGGGCATCGGCGACAGCGGAGAAGCTCCCTATGACCATCTCGTCACCTTTGATTACAACTACGGCAATCTGGAAGCCAACTGCCCGACGCAGTACCTCGGCGTCCGGGACGGCGGACTTGTCTCCATTCAGCCCGGCTACAGCGATGCATTCACGCTGTATGAAATCAAGGGGCACTATCTGGAGGGTTGGTATACCGCCAAGACCGACGGGGAAGGCAAGCCGCTGAAGGACAGTAAGACCGGCATGGTTCTGCTGGACAGCAAGTGGGATTTCGAGACCGGAACGGTCGGCGCCGATATGACGCTGTATGCCCGCTGGGTTGCCGAATCGGTGCTGTCCTTTGTGGACAGAGAGACCGGCGAGCTGCTGTACTCCATGCGCGCCACGCCCGGCACCAGCCGGAAGCTCCCCGTGCAGGCGGAGGGCGCCATTATCGAGAAGATGCCGGGACACACCGTGTACGGCTACTTCGCGGATGCGGAATGCACACAGCCGTTTACATTCCCCCACACCTTCGGCGAGACCGATGAAACCGTGTACGTTTCCCTGCTGGAGGGAACATGGCTGATCGTCCGGACACCTGCCGCGTTCCAGAAGGGCGTGAACGCCGGCGCGAACCTGTACCTGGATGCCGACCTGGATTTCTCGCAGGTGGCGACGGGGTGGCAGGTGCGTGACTTCGGCGGAACCCTCAACGGAAACGGACATACCATCCGCGGCATCACGCTGACGCTGGAGGGCTCCCGGAACAAGAGCAACAATTTTGCCCTGTTCGGCACCCTGCGGAGCAAGGCATACCTGCATGATGTGACCTTTGCCGATGTGAACATTTCCTTCTCCGCCAAGGTCAACGGAACCTACGCCGTTGCGGGCTTTGCGTGGGCGGCGGAATCCGGCGCCCGGGTGGAGAACGTTACCCTGACAGGCTTGCTGACCTATGACTTTGCCAGCGCGCCCACCTCCACCGTGACCGCATGGATTGCGGAAAACGGCATGAAACCGGAGGACGCGAACGGCTGTGATTACAGCGGTCTTGTCCTGCGGGATGCCGCTGCCGGCTGACGCGCGGGAAAAACTGTACCCTGCGGGGGCAACCGGCGGCGCGCCGGCGATCCCCGCTATCCATACGCATACCCGAATCTGAAAGGAGTAATTCCATGAAAAAAACCAACATGAGACGGTTCCCCGGCGTCCTGCTCTGCCTGATCCTGGCGGCGGCGACGCTCCTGTCCTTTGTTGCCTGCAACGGCACCGGTGGCGGAACCGGCACGGCTACCGCGCCCAACGGCGGAACCGGCAACAACGGAACAAACCCCGATGACCCTGCCGGGCAGAAAAACAACCCGGAGACAAGACCTTTTTCCATGAGCATCCAGACGCCGGACGGCGTTTTCAACCCGTTCTTCTCCACCTCGGCGTATGATTCCACCGTCGTGGGGCAGACACAGATCGGTATGCTGAATACCGATTCCAAGGGCAACATCGTCTGCGGCGAGAACGAGCCGACGGTCGCCAAGGATTACACTGTGACCGAGACCGAGGAGAACGGCAAGACCTACACGGTCTACGAGTTCCTCATCAAGAACGGCATCCGGTTCTCGGACGGCGAGCCGCTGACCATCAAGGACGTGCTGTTCAATCTGTACGTGTACCTGGATCCTGCCTACACCGGTTCGGCTACCATCTATTCGACCGACATCGTGGGGCTTTCCAACTACCGCCTGCAGAAGACCGGCGATATCAACGATGATTCCGCCGCCGCTTTTGAGGAGAGCTTTGTCACCGAGGCGAACATCCGGATTCAGAACCTCATCGACTATGTCCGGCTGGTCGGCAAGGGCGTCAAGCAGGAGGACAAGCCCTCCGATACATGGACGGATGCCGAGAAGGAAGCCATGAAGAAGGACTACGCGACGGTTGCCGCGGCTTTCCTGAAGGAGCTGACCAAGGACTACAACGCCATTGACAAGGAGTCCTATAAGGACTGGAAATTCACCGAGGCATGGCAGATCTTCCTGTACAACGACGGTGGCCGCAGCGAGCTGCTCAAGGAGGATCCGGCGCGCCCGGGCTACCCCCTGAAGGACGCGGACGGCAACTATCAGCTGAACGAGACCGAGGCAAAGCGCATCTATGACGAGGAGATTCAGGAGTACATCGACGAGCACAAGAACATGAGCACCGAGGAAGCCATCAAGGCATTCTGCATCCTGTCCGTGTACGACTCCTACTTCCCCGGCAATGCCATCACCGAGACCAATGCTTCCAACTTTGAGTCGGTCGTGAAGTACTGGCAGACGGCATCCACCGTGCTGGATCAGTTCACCGCCGAGGCAAAGAGTAACTATTTCGCCAGCATGACCAAGCTGGTTCCCAACATCAGCGGCATCACGACCCGTAAGACCGAGTCCTTCAACGGCAAGGAGCTGGGCGAGGAGTACGACGTGCTGACCATCAAAATCAACGACGTTGACCCCAAGGCTATCTATAACTTCTCCTTTACCGTGTCCCCCATGCACTACTACTCCACCAACGGCTGGAACGGCAAGGACTACATCGCGGCGTTCAACGGCGTTGATGAGTTCGGTCTGGAGTACGGTAGCATCCAGTTTATGAACGAGGTCATCAACGCTCCCTCCAAGGTAGGTCTGCCCGTCGGTGCAGGTCCCTACAGGGCGTCCAACGCCAAGGGCTCCGAAGAGGTTAGCGGCGATACCTTCTTCAACAACAACTTCATTTACTACGAGCGCAATCCCTACTTTGAGACGGTCGGCGAGGGCATCCAGAATGCCAAGATCAAGTACATCCGCTTCAAGGTCGTTGCATCTGACCAGATCATCAACGCGCTGTCCAACGGCGATATCGACTACGGCGATCCCAGCGCAACGCAGGAGAACATCGCCACCGCCGAGAATGCCGGTCTGGGACACGTCGAGATCCTGACCTCCGGTTACGGCTACGTCGGTATCAACCCCCGCTTCGTGCCCAATATCACGGTGCGCCGTGCCATCATGAAGGCAATGGACACCGCGCTGATTACGCAGAACTACTACAAGGGTGGTCTTGCCGAGATCATCTACCGCCCCATGTCCACGACCTCGTGGGCGTACCCGAAGGATGCCGCCGTCTATAAGAATGCGGCGCTGGGACTGGATTATTCCTTTGACTCCACCGGCAGTGAGATCGAGGATATGCTGAAGGCGGCTGGCTATGAGAAGGTCAACGGCGTCTACCAGAAGCAGATTGAAGGCTTCGGTCTGGACAGACTGTCCGGCGCCAACTACCGTCTCACCATCGCGGGCGGCTCCACCGATCACCCCGCGTATGCCATGTTCCTGAAGGCGGCGGAGATCCTCAACCGCGTCGGCTTTGAAGTCAAGGTCGTGACCTCGCAGACCGCACTGTCCGACCTGTCCGCCGGTAAGCTGGCAATCTGGGCGGCGGCGTGGTCGTCCACGGTTGACCCGGATATGTACCAGATCTACCACATTGACTCGCAGGCAAGCTCTACCTCCAACTGGGGCTACAAGCAGGTCAAGGCAGGTAAGGCAACCGAGGCGTACTCCGAGGAGTACAACATCATCGTGGAGTTGTCCGCGCTGATTGACCAGGGTCGCTCCACCACGGATCAGAACGAGCGCAAGGAGATCTACGCGCAGGCGCTGGACAAGGTCATGGAGCTGGCGGTGGAAATGCCCACCTACCAGCGTAAGGATATGTCCTGCTACAACAAGAACGTGCTGGACGAGAGCACCATGACGCCGGTCAGCGAGCGCTCGCCCTACAACGGTCTGCTGTCCCGCATCTGGGAGCTGAACTACCGGTAAATCCGGCAGGTCATCCCTGAAACAAGTACGCATGTATGACCCGGGGAGGGGTTTGCCGGACGCCGCAGGGCGCCGCAACCCTTCCCTCAAAGAGCATTTCCCCCATTCTGCACCAGAAAAGGACGACACGAAATGGATATGATCAAATACATCGTCAAGCGACTGCTTCTGTCGGTGCTCATCCTGTTCGGTGTCTCCGTCATCATCTACTCGCTTGCCCGCATGATGCCTACGGACTACGTGGATAACCAGTATTCATCCGCCGTCTCGCAGGGAACCATGCGGCAGGAGGACGTGGATCGGATCAAGGAGCTGTACGGACTTTCCATGCCGGATGCCTACCTGCGCATGAAGGTCGGTACGGGCAGCTCCTTCGCCGGGGACACCTTTTCCAAGAACACCAAACAGGCAACGTATGACGAGGACGTTTCCCTGGGACTCATGACATGGGAGGCATGGTATGAGGGCTCCTATGACGGACCGCACAATACCCGCCTGGTCATCAATGCCGACGGCACCTTTTCCATCGGCACGGTCGAGTCCCGCGGTCTGCACGTGGAGGCGGAATCCTCTGCCGCGGAGACTTCCGGCGGGGAGACGGAGTCCTCTGCTTCCGGTTCCCTGATTACGCTGGACGAGAAATACACGCCCGTGGAGAGCGGTACATACCGGCTGGTCGCCGGGGAGGGCGAAGACGCTTCCTCCATCCGGCAGGTGGTCTGCACACTGTCCGACGGGACCGAGCTGACCATCGCGGCAGAGTACCGTCTGGCTGGCTTCTGGGATAAGGCGGGCGCTGTCCTCAGCGGCTACTTCAGCTGGCTGTTCAATGTCGTCCGGGGCGACCTCGGTATGTCCTTCAAGTACAAGAAGCCGGTCAAGGACGTCATCTTCCAGAACATGGGCATTTCCTTTGCCATCGCGTTTGTAGCGACTCTTCTGCAGTTCCTGATCTCCATTCCGCTTGGCATCAAGGCGGCAACGCATCAGTACGGCTTCGTGGATTACAGCGTGACGGTGTTCTCCATGACCGGCATCAGCCTGCCGACCTTCTTCCTCGCGGCACTGGTCATCCGTATCTTTGCGGTGGATCTCGGATGGTTTGAGGTCGGCGGCATTGCCTCCTCCTCCCTGCCGATGGATGCTACGTGGTTGCAGCGGCTGGGCGATACGCTCTGGCACATGGTGCTGCCTATGTTCGTGCTGGTGGTGCTGTCCATCGGCTCGCTGATGCGCTATACCAGAACCAACACGCTGGAGGCACTCAATGCCGACTACGTGCGCACGGCACGTGCCAAAGGTCTGACCGAGCATACCGTTATCTACAAGCACGCGTTCCGCAATACCATGATACCGCTTGTCACCATGATGGCGGGTATTCTGCCGAGCCTGTTCGGAGGTGCCATGATTGCCGAGACGGTGTTCAGTATCCCCGGTATCGGCAAGCTGGCATACGATGCCCTGATCGTGGCGGACATTCCGTTCATCATGGGCTACAATATCTTCATCGCCATTCTGACTGTCATCGGCACCCTGCTGAGCGACCTGATGTATGCGGTGGTTGACCCCCGCGTCAAGCTCGGAAAGTAAGGAGGCGCCGTATGAATCTGAATGACAAGCAGAACCGGACCGAGAGTCCGGATGTGCCTGCGGAGATGGCTGAGGTCACTGCCGTGGATGTGGTGTCGCCGGTTCGCGCGGACGCCGCGGAGGAGTCCGTCGAGGAGATCGGCGCCCGGACGCTGAGTCCCGGACGGCTGGTCATGAAGCGGTTCTTCCGCTCCCGCCTGTCCATGACGGGACTCATCGTCCTGCTCGTGCTGTTCGTGTTTTCCTTTGCAGGACCGCTTATGAAGTTTCTCCCCTTTGTTTGGGGGGAGAAGCAGGCGGACGAGAGCCAGCAGATCGAGCAGGCATACTATACCGAGGTGGAAAGCCCGGCGGGCGACGGCAGTAAGGTCTGGATCGTCCACTACTCCCACCCGACCAACTATCTGTCCCCCTCCGGCACCCACCTGCTGGGTACCGATGACAAGGGCTTTGACGTTTTCTCCCGCCTGATGTACGGCGGTCGCGTGTCGCTGACCGTCGGCTTCGTGGTGATTATCCTGGAGACCGTGCTGGGCGTGTTCCTGGGCGGACTTGCCGGCTATTTCGGCAAGTGGGTGGATCAGGTCATCATGCGTATCGTGGATATCTTCAACTGCGTCCCGACCATGCCCATGATGATGATCGTCGGTGTCGCGCTGGATAAGCAGGACATCAGCGGTCCCGCCAAGCTGTATATCATGATGGCAATGCTGACGCTGTTCGGCTGGGCTGGGACGGCGCGCCTTGTGCGCGGGCAGATACTGTCCCTGCGTGAGCAGGACTTCATGCTCAGCGCCGAGGCGAGCGGTCTGACCGTCGGACGTAAGATTTTCCGGCATCTGATTCCCAATGTCATGCCGCAGCTCATCGTGTCCATGACGCTGGGGTTGGGTGGCATTATCCTGACCGAGGCAACGCTGGGGTATCTGGGCATCGGTCTGCCCGCCGAGTACGCTACATGGGGCAACATGATAAACGCAGCCGCCAACAACACGGCGCTGGTGTACTATCCGAACCTGTGGATTGCGCCGGGTATCTGCATCGTGCTGGCGGTTCTGGCATTCAACTTTGTGGGAGACGGCCTGCGGGACGCCTTTGACCCCAAAGCAAGGAGGTGACGCGGGATGGCTGATAAGCAGAATACGCATTACATTTCGGCAAAGGAATCCCGTGATATCGCGCGTTCCAACCGCCGGGAGATACGGCGGCTCCAGAAGCTGCGCAAGACGTACCGCCGCGCTGACTGCGTCACGCAGATGAAGGATCCCCGCAACGTGGTGGAATTCGACGACCTGCATACCTACTTCTTTACCGATAACGGTGTCGTCAAGGCGGTCAACGGCGTGTCCTTCGACATTCCGCAGGGCGCGACGGTCGGCGTCGTGGGTGAGTCCGGTTGCGGCAAATCCGTGACCAGCCTGTCCCTCATGCAGCTGGTGCAGGCACCGATGGGACAGGTCGTCAGCGGCAGCATCCGCTTCCGTTCCACCGTCCGGGAGCCGGCAGGCGTTGAGCCTGCCCTGCGTCCCCGGCTGGGTAAGGACGGCAAACCCGTCCTCAACGCGGAGGGACAGCCTGTCATGGAGCCCGAGCTGGACAAGAACGGGCATCCGGTCATGAAGCGGGCGTTCCGGACGCACGAGGAAGTGCTTGACCTTGCCAAGCTGCCCGTGGCGGATATGGCGTCCATCCGCGGACGCGAGATCGCCATGATCTTCCAGGAGCCGATGACCTCGCTCAATCCGGTGTTCACCATTGGCAACCAGCTGGATGAGGTGACTCTGCGCCATGTGGACGGCGCAACGCGCGAGACTGCGCGGAAGAAGAGCCTGGAGATGCTCTCGCTGGTCGGCATAGCCATGCCGGATCACGTTTACGCTTCCTACCCGCACCAGCTCTCGGGCGGTATGCGCCAGCGCGTCATGATTGCCATGGCGCTGTGCTGTAACCCCAAGCTCATCATAGCGGACGAGCCGACCACTGCACTGGATGTCACCATTCAGGCGCAGATTCTCGACCTGCTCCGGGATGTCAAGAACAAGATCAGCGGCAGTATCATGCTTATTACGCATGACCTCGGTGTCATTGCCGAGATGGTGGATTACGTGGTGGTCATGTACGCCGGCCGCGTGGTGGAGAAGGGAACCGTGCAGGAGATTTTCAAGGATCCCCGGCACCCTTACACCATCGGATTGCAGAAGAGCAAGCCCATCGTGGGGCGGGAAGTGGACAGGCTGTACAGCATCCCCGGAAACGTCCCCAACCCCATCAATATGCAGCCGCACTGCTACTTCCGCGACCGCTGCTCCATGCGGTGCGACGCCTGCCGCGGTGAGTATCCGCCCATGGTGCAGGTATCGCCCACGCATTTCGTGGCGTGCTACCGCTGTACTGAGACCGTAAAGGAGGAGAACAGGTAAGCTATGGCAGACACTAAAAATCTCTCCCCGAACGGGAACGCGGAGCATCTGCTGGTGGTCAACCACCTCAAGAAGTACTTTCCCATCAAAAAAGCCCTGCATGAGAAGGATTCCGTCTACCTCAAGGCGGTGGACGACGTGTCCTTGACGCTGGATGCCGGCAAGACGGTCGGCATCGTGGGTGAGTCCGGATGCGGTAAGAGCACGCTGGGACGCACCATCCTGCGCCTGTATGAGCCGACCGCCGGGGAGATCATCTTCGACGGAGATCATATTGAGAATCTGAAGGGCGAAGCCCTGCGCCGCAAGCGCCCGGAGTTCCAGATGATTTTCCAGGATCCTTACTCCTCGCTGTCCCCCCGTATGACGGTGGGTGAGATCGTGAGTGAGGCAGTGCGCCAGCACAAGATCGTGCCCAAGACAGAGCTGAGAAGCTATGTCCTGGACATGATGGAAAAATGCGGACTGCAGGCGCATCACTACGACCGCTACCCGCATGAATTTTCCGGCGGTCAGCGCCAGCGTATCTGCATCGTCAAGGCGCTGGCACTCAAGCCGAAGCTGGTCATCTGCGACGAGCCGGTGTCGGCACTGGATGTGTCGATTCAGGCGCAGGTCATCAACCTGCTCAAGGATCTGCAGGAGAAGCACGGGCAGGCGTACATTTTCATCTCGCACGATTTGTCGGTTGTGGAGCACATCTCGGATGAGGTGGGCGTCATGTACTTGGGCAGCATGGTGGAATACGGCTCCAAGGCGGATCTGTTCGCCCAGCCGCTGCACCCCTATACGCGTGCCCTGTTCTCGGCAGTTCCCATTCCGGATCCGGATGTCAAGCTCAACCGCATCCATCTGGGCGGCGATATCCCGTCGCCCGCCAATCCGCCTGCCGGATGCAAGTTCCATACCCGTTGCCCCGAATGCCGCGATATCTGCAAGCAGGTTTCGCCCATCATGCGGGACATGGGCGGCGGACACTGCGTGGCGTGCCATCTGTACGATGGCGTGACGCACCTGGACCCGCCTGCTCCCGGAACCGTGTTCGCAGGGGGCGGAAACCAGTCGGCGGACAGCCGGCAGGCGCCGGAAACGCAGGATCCCCTGCCCGGAAAGTCGGACGGAGCGGATAGCGCCCGGTAACGGTAACCGCGCCTCGTACAAACAGAATACCGAAAAGGGCTGTTGCTTTTTACGCAACAGCCCTTTTCGGCGCAGAGCGGGTTCAGACATCAAAGTGCGGCGAATATCCGTGCGCCCCGACCCTTCAGCCAGCGGAGCAGCAGCAGGGACAGCAATGCCGTCAGGAGATTGAGCGCCAGCAGGGCGACCCATGCAGGTACCGGAACGGTCAGGAAGTAGCCGCCGACACCGAGCAGGGCGGCATAGCCCCAGCCGCCGAGCAGGGAAAACAGTACGCCCAGACTCTGCTTGATGGGTGTCATCTCGCTGACCCACGTCAGGTTGGGGTGCAGGAGGTTGACGAACAGCCCGAAGCAGGCTTGCAGCAGGGTAAAGAGAAGCGGGAGAATGACTGTCATTACGGCAGTAGAGAAGGGGAGCCGCAGTGCTGCCGCCACGGCGACGCCGCACAGCAGCGCCGGGATTCCGCCGACCCACAGATGTACTGCCAGCTTGGCACGAAGCACCTGCCACGGCGTGACCGGCAGGCTCTGTGACAGCCAGATCGTCCTGCCCTCCAGCGAAACCGAGGGCGCGGTGATTGCTATCGTGGACAGCACCATGCATACGGCAGCGGCGGCGATGGGGGCAAAGCGGGGGATGCCGATCCCCACCGCCTCGGACAGCACCGACAGATTTTCGTAAGCCCAGCTGTTGCGGATCAGCAGGAACCCGGCGAACGCAACGCCGATTACTGAGCCGAGACCGCAGTTGAGCATATAGGTCGGACTGCCGAGAAAGCGGGCAAATTCCCGCCGCCGGAGTGCCCCGGCGGGGGAGGCGACGCGCGCCTTTTTCTCCCGGTAGGCGGTGCGGGCGACGGTTCCGGTGGAGGTCGCCAGCCGGATGAAGCCGCGCGCGATGATGTACAGCGTCAGGAACAGCACGAGCGCTGTCCCGGCAATCCATACAAGCAGAGCAACCGGATCCCCGACGCCCATCCTGCCCAGCAGGTAGAGCGGATAGGCGGCGCCGCGTATCTTGGCACCGTAGGAGTCGGCGTTGGCTATGAGATCCTGCATCAGGCTCTGCGCCTTGGCGTAGAAGAAGTAGTACGCGCCGATGAAAATCAGCGAGATCAGCACCGTGATAAGGCTTTTGTTGCGGAGCTTCCGGCTGATCTGTGCGACCACCCAGCCCAGCGCGCAGGACAGGAACAGCACGATGCCGGACACAGTCAGGATCAGCAGGATGCCGCCCAGCACGGATTGCAGGGAGAAGGATGCCATGCACCAGTAGACGATAACGGCGGGCAGCAGAAGCACACCGGAGTACATCAGCCCGAGCAGGTACACGCCCAGAAGCCGCGCGGCGAGGATGTACCGGACAGGGATCGGCATGGACAGGAGCAGATCATTATCCTTGGCAAGGTACAGTCCCGCAAAGGTATTGAACACACTGCCGAAGGCGCCGAGCAGAATGGCAAGCAGAGCCATGACCGTGAAATACATCCACGCAAGCCCCGCCTCCGTCAGGGGGGCGCACAGGAAGACGGACAGGAGCGTGAACATGGTGCCCAGAACGCCGATCATCAGAACCCCGAACATCACGAACAGAAAAATCGTGGACGCCTTGGAGCGCGGCTTGCTTTTCCGCGTATCGTAGAAGTAGGTGCGGAAGATCTCCGTCATCTGCTTCCGGAGCAGTGTTTTCAGCATGACGACGTGTCCTCCAGTTCGAGGAATACGTTCTCCAGCGATTCGTCTCCCCGCACCTCGTCCATATTGCCGGCGCGTATCAGCCGCCCGTTCTTGATGATGGCGACCTTGTCGCACAGCTTTTCCGCTACCTCCAGCACGTGGGTGGAGAAGAAGATGGCGCCGCCCGCGTTGCAGACCTCGCGCATCATGCCCTTGAGCAGGTGGGACGCCTTGGGGTCAAGCCCGACGAACGGTTCGTCCATGAGGATGAGCCGCGGTTCGTGCAGCCATGCGGCGATGATCGCCAGCTTCTGCTTCATGCCGTGCGAGTATGCGGCGATGGGCTGTGCCAGATCCTTGGTCAGATCAAACGAATCGCCCAGTCGCCGGATGCGTTCCGCCCGGACATCGGCGGGAATGCAGAAAATGTCCGCGATGAAGTTCAGGTACCGGATGCCGGTCATGAAGTCATACAGATCGGGGTTGTCGGGGATGTATGCCAGCTGCCGCTTGCATGTCAGCGGATCCTCCCGGATGGAGGTTCCGCAGACGGTTATCTCGCCTTTGTCAAACGGCAGGATGCCGGTTACTGCCTTCAGGGTGGTGGTCTTGCCGGCTCCGTTGTGCCCGATGAAGCCACAGATCTCGCCGGGGGCAATGTGCAGCGACAGGTCATCCACTGCCTTCTTGTCTCCGTAGGTTTTGGTCAGATGGGAAATTGTCAGCATATGCGTCACTTCCTTTCGTATTGTGTACTGTGCCCTTGCGGGCGCTTTTGGTTCGTGTGACCGGCGGAATCTGTCGGCGGTGACAGCGCCGTCTGCGCTGTCTGCGCTATCTGCGCTGTCACCGCTGTCGCCGCGCACTGCTCATCAGCACGTAAACGCCGGTCAACAGCAGGATCGCCCCGATCAGCACGGCGTACATGACGCCGACCGACACCGGGTGCCCGAAGAAGGTCAGCGAGCAGTCAATGGATTCCCGGATGCCGTCCACAAACTCCGCCGGCAGTCCCTCGTCCGCCATGCTGTCATATACGCCCGCCAGCGCGTGATTGCGCAGAAGGCAGGTTCCGTAGGTGCCCGGCAGGAACGACAGCACCTTCCGCAGCCCGTCCGGATAATTGGAAATAGGCATATAGGCGCCGCAGATAAAGCCGTATGTCGTCGAGATGATCGTGCCGATCGCCGATGCCTGCCCGTTGGTGGTCAGGTAGGCGTACAGGCAGGAGGACAGCGACACGCCGAACAGCGTCAGCAGGAACACGTCCAGCACAAGGAGGAGGACATCCTGCGCGGTCATGTACCAGCAACCGCCCAGCGCCAGATAGGCGAGCGATGCGCCCAGTGCCACGAAGTTTACGATCAGCGTGACCAGTGACGACGCGCAGAAGTACGCAAGGGAGACGGTGGAGGAGCGGACAGGCGATACGGCGAGATCGCGCCGTGCGCCGCTGACCTTATCCGATACCATCTGCAGGTTGGCGCAGACAGCCACGGTCACACAGCAGACCGCCAGCAGGGAGGAGATGAGTTGCCCCGCGACTGTTGCGTCCAGCAGTGCAGGATTGAATGAAAGTCCCTCCGGCAGAGCCGAGGTGAAGCTGTCCCTGTAGATGCGCCCGAGAAAGGTGGCGTACAGAACCAGCAGGATAAGCGGGGAGATGAGCGAGGAGAAAAACAGTCCCTTGTCCTTGAAAAACAGCTTGCAATCGCGTCGGATGAGTTGTCCAAGCCCGTTCATTCCGCGCCACCTCCGTTCAGTTTTTTGCCTGTCACGGCGAGAAATACGTCGTCCATGCGTCCCTTTGTGATTTCGTAGTCGGTGAACATCTCCGGGTGCGCGAGGATCAGGCGCGTTGCGGCGGCGGTGTCGGGAACCGCTACCCGCACGGCGTCGCGGATGCATTCGCAGGGCAGTCCCAGCGCGGCAACATCCTGCTCGCTTTTCCCGTACAGCGTGATGAAATCACCGGTGTAAGCGTTCTTGAGCGCCAGCGGCGTGCCCTCTGCGACGATGCGCCCCGCATCCAGAATCACCACATAGTCCGCGTCTGCGGCTTCCTCCATGTAGTGGGTGGTCAGGAATACCGTCATGCCGTTCCGGCGGCGAAACGACTGTACCACCTCCCACAGCGTCCGGCGGGTCTGCGGGTCAAGTCCGGTGGTCGGTTCGTCCA